>Ga0307507_10000206_pt1 | contig 111406 bp, 29 predicted proteins | sample 7_EM_MG_FD_207223 | JGI IMG/M metagenome (GOLD analysis project Ga0307507, IMG submission 207223) | Populus trichocarpa ectomycorrhiza microbial communities from riparian zone in the Pacific Northwest, United States - 7_EM | ecosystem: Host-associated > Plants > Roots > Unclassified | place... | reverse complement strand
GTTCTAGCGATAGTTATCTAGTTCTAGCAACGGTCCTCTGCTGGCTGCCATTCTAGTGCCTCCCTAGGTAGGGAGGATGTAAGGAAGGAAAGAAGGGTAAAAAATAAGGCGGCTACATAGGCAGAGACACATGTAGACACTATTGGGAATATAGCGGGGACCCGATGTAGAGCTTCGTGTAGAGCTTCGTGTAGAGCTTCGTGTAGAGCTTTGTGTAGAGCTTTGTGTAGAGCTTCGTGTAGAGCCTCGTGCAGAGCCTTGTGTAGAGCCTCCAAGTAATAAAACTATATAAGATTGTATAAGATTATATTAGATAATATATAATAGTTAAATATATAGCATATAACTTTACCTTAATTGCATGTTAAGAAATATATAGTTACCTTTTAAAGTTGCTAAGTAGGTTAACTGCGTGTTAAGGAACATATAGTTAGCTTTTAAAGTTATTAAGTAGGTTAACTGCGTGTTATTTAACTTTTAAAGTTGCTAAGTAGGTTAATTGCGTGTTAAGAAATATATAGTTAGCTTTTAAAGTTGTTAAGTTAGTTAATTATATGTTAAGTTAGTTAAATTGCGTGTTAAGTTAGTTAATTATATGTTAAGTTAGTCAAATTACGTATTAAGTTAGTTAATTGCATATTAAGTTAATTAAATTGCGTGTCAAGTTAGTTAATTGCATATTAAGTTAGTTGAATTGCGTATTAAGTTAGTTAATTGCATGTTAAGTTAGTTAAATTGCGTGTTAAGTTGGTTAATTGCGTGTTAAGTTGGTTAATTGCGTGTCGAGTTAGTCAAATTGTATGTCAATTACGCGAAACGCGAAAATCAAAGTCTACTTAAATCTTATCCTGCGAATATTTTCCCGATAAAGCAGCTCTAATTATAAAATCTAGAATATTTAGTAGTGGTATAAGCACGAGATAGGGTATATATTTACATTCCTAAATATTATTATATAATACAATCTTTAGGTAATAAAAACTAGCCATTAATGTTACTTAACTAATACCTACTAGAGGTTCCTCTGTCCTTTCTATTTTTTTTATTTACCTATTGTCTCCTCATCTAATACTATCTATATTACTATATTAACTAATATATCCCTTAGTAAAGACTAAAAAGGAGTATTAAAGCACCTCTAGCTTATATAAGGAAGAAGGAAAGAGAAAAGGAAGGTATAGAGAAGGGAGTATTTATAGATAGGAGGAGGCCTATAAGTATAGGAGATTAGGCGGCTATAATATAGCTATTAATATTGCTTAACTAATACCTACTAGAGGCTCCCCCGTCCTTTCTATCTTTTCTTTTACCTATTGTCTCCTTATTTAATACTATCTATATTACTGTACAAATACATATAGTGGTGGGATTGCATCCATTTTTAGGGGTTATTGCCGCCGCTTTTGGCGGCGTTCTCACCTCGCTTAGACCCTGTCACATCGCCGCTTTAAAGAAGCTCTGTTTGCTTAAGTACTTCCTATCCCTATTATGCCCCGTCCTAGAGGGGTTAGAAATGGGACATGAGCTTTAGCAAAGCTTATCAGCGCTTACGTTAATTTAACAATAGCACAGCCTATATAAAAAGGCCAGCGTCTACTTAAAGGAATGGCCTGCTCGCCCTCTCCCTATACTCTCTCCCTTTACCATCCTTGTTCTACTTCCTCTTTAGCAATTTAATCCTTATCTATAATACTTACCTTACCTATTTGGCAAACTCGCCGTCGCCAGAATAGTAGTACACCTATCAAAGTAGCCGCTCCGGCCCATAGGATGGAGAGGAGAGGAGCGCTCTACACCACCGCCATTTATTAAAACTTAAATTTACGACTCTAAAGTCTAGACTTGGACACAGATATTAATCTAGATATATACATTCGTTTAAAAGATGGTATAGATTTAAATTCTAGAGAACTAGATATGGAATTAGATACAGAATTAGATGTGGAATTAGATGCGGAATTAGATACGGAGTCTAATATAGAGTTAGATACGGAATCTAATGTAGAATTGGACGCTAAAGCTAAGGAAATACTGAAAGACATTGCTAAATTAGAAGAGGAGGGACCCGCGAGACCAAACTATACTTTTTATACTAAGAAACTATAGAAGAGGGAAGGCGAAATCTAGGAGAGGTAAATTATAAAAATTCCCATTAACTTGTTATTACACCCTCTAATTGCTGCAAACTAGGTACTGCCTAAAGATTGAAAAGATAACTAAAAAAACCCTAGACAACTAGCTGCGTAAATGCGCCCCAAAGGTGTTTAAAGCATATCTCCGCTAGTAGAAGAAACATTTTTGAATTAAGAAGGAGAGCTTAATGCGGAGCTATTAGAAACGAATTAGCTAGTACTATATAGACCTTATAGGCCATAAGATGGACGGTAACGTCCTTAATAATATTTACAATATAAGTTCCTCCACCCCTCCTTTAAGGTAGACTAATAACTATAGAAGTAGATCCCAAGCCTTAGGCTTGACAAGTTGGTAAAGGAAAAGTATGCTATGTTTATCTAAGACCTTTATACTATCCTCTACACTCTCTAGATTAACAATACTAAGCTACTCTATAGCTTTATTTAAGTCCAAATTTCGCTTCTTCTCCTACTTAGTGTAGCTATAGCTATAAGACCAGGCGCTCTAGTAGAAAGCGCTAGTGCTAAAGGCAGTAATAAATCCGTCTAGTTTAAGAATATTAACGCTATAGTTGTTTGCAGCAAGAAACACTCTAATAAGAGCACGATTATAGTAAATATAAACCTAGAACACATTAAGAATAAAAAAAAGAATGGTAAACTATAAGCTTTATACTATGTCTAAACAATATATCCTACTAACTGTAAATCTATAGAAAGAAATTTACCTTCCGTCTTAAAGACTTTCCCGCGTTCTATATTGTTTCGTATATCTTAGCTATTGGCGTTGGTTAAGACGCATTCTAAGATAACTTTATAAGTGTCTAAGATATCTTTAACCTTAAGGTACTAGCGCACCGCGACGTGCTATATATTAAATAGAAGGACGAAGTACTAGATTAGCCATTCTTCTGTGATGTTAGCCATATAACTAGGGGTGGCAATGTTATAAAAAAAAAAAGGCCTTTCTATACGCCAAATACTATAACATATTTGTACGCCTAGGACTTGTTGCTGGGTTTAAGGAGGCACTAGAGCTGTACTAGCTGCGATAGGCTTTAGGTAAAAACATTAACAGTAGGTCTGCTTGATAATTACCTCTGGACCTAGTTATATGTTAATTATATAGATAAACACTCTTACTTTAAAAGAGCGGAACCAGACTATAGGCCATCTCAGTAGTATATATAAGAGATATTATATACCAACGCATATTGCACGCAATTACCAGAGTATCTATTTTAGAAGTCCTTTATAGGATCTCTTTATTAAATCTGTTATAAGAATGGGGCTGTTATGAGATTAACAAGCGCCTATAGAGCTTGATAACAACCAGCTAAAAGAAGTCCGTAACAACCCTAAGCTTAAAGCGCTTTATAAAGAACGAGAAGAATATAAGAACTATATCTACAATAAAGGTCTCTACCCCATTACTAAGGCTAAAGGTACTAAATTATACTAGCAATATAAAGAGACCAAGTGGAATATTGGTATAACGTATTAAAGGTTGCAGAGGAAACGATTAATAACCGCTATTTATAAATTCTATAACTTAATTAATACAATTGAGATAGCTAGGTAGCTTAGTGAGAAGGGCCTAACTAAGGTATTAACACTGCCAAGGGTGGCATTTAAACTTTAAGAGCGGGCTACCATTACTAGAATGCTCTTTACACCTTTTAAAAATAAAAAAGCCTAAGTTAAGTTTATTAAAAACCTAGCTTGACTATATTATTAATAAGAAATGGCTTGACGTAAACCTTTAAAACGGAAGAAAATAGACTTTATTATCTTTAAAAGTAAAAAAATATCTTATATACAAAAGCAAAGGGATATCGGTCTTAAGAGTACCTTAAATTACCAAACTCCCAATTATATGTCCTTAAAGGATGTCACAGTGCTATAATGCTAATAGGCTGAATAACTACATTGTGGTATAAAGAGGAGAAGGAGGTAAAAGGGGGTATCGTACACAAATAGTAGGGGCAGCCGCCAAGGCGCTAGTGGTAGGCCAGCCAACAGTAGGAAACAGTACGAGACAGTATACGTTAGGACTATGCCGTGACAGTACTCCCCTCCCTAGAAGGTTTGGTCCCTAAACCAAACAAGTAACCTATTTTTGCTATAAAGATGTTACTTCTGCTTACCGCCCTTAACCGAGCTAATAGCGATTTTCTATGCCGGGTATAGAAAATCTTAATTAATTAGCTTAACAAATAAAATTAACAGAACTCTACACTGCCACCACGTGGCGCTTCTTGGTAAAAAAACCAACTAATTAGACAACTTTAACCGGTAGTTAAAGTTCCATAAGATCTTAACTACTATAAATTACCTTTATGGTTGGCTACGGCCTTAGTATAGCTCTCCCTTATCTCGTGCCTAGTCTAGGGGTCCTGGCTTTTTAGGGTGTTATTTATAGAACCTTAGTAGTGCGTGCTTATACCCTTTTAGGGATTTTTTAGGTTCCCAGGTTTTCTTGTTATGGTATTTCTATTTAATATAGTATATTAAGCCATACTCGTTTATTTGTTTATTATATACATTAAGAATCTTTTTAAATTCCCACTTGTCTATAATATTGCCGTTATTATCCCTTTTAACTATTCTGCCTATAACATTACAACGTTCCTCTTTATTAATGCGTGCTTAACTAGAGATCTCTTTAGGGAACCAAAGGCGGACTTTTAAAGTATAGAAAGACTTATTAACACGGATATAGTCTAGGAGGTCAACTATAACTGCTCCTCTATAGGCAGCTAGGACGGGCTAGGGTCCATCCTAGCTATTATCCCACTTCCTCTTAGGCCGGTTGGTCTTTATGTTTTTAAGGCTAACTATAACCATATTATCCTTTTTAAATATACTACCTTCGTCTCATTTTATATTAGCGTTATCTTTATATTATCACTGGGAGATACAAGCTAGGGCTTTAAGCTGGGTTAAAATACGCTTAAAGCGGTTAGCAATAGTATTAGCTTACAGGTACTCCTTCTTTATATATATAAATAGGGCTGATGGCTAGGGGCCTACTAGTTCAACGCCTAGATGTAGGTTATAGCTATAGTTGGTAAAGAATGGTGAGATTTCTATGGTCTTATTAACCTAGTTATTTATGGCAAACTTGGTAAGGGGGAGCCAATCTACCTAGTCATCTTAGGTGAAGCTCATAAAGGCGTATAGGTACTTATTTATTGCTGTATTAACAATCTTGGTTTAACCATCCGTTTTAGGGTGCTATATAAAGCTAGGGCTTAGGGTTACCTTTAGGCGCTAATTTAGGTAACGCCAAAAGTTAGAAACAAATAAAGAGCCTCTATTAGAAATAATAGTATTTAGAGCGCCGTGTAACTTATAAACGGTATAGATAAATGCTTTAATAAGCTTCTTAGTATCTAGGCTAGTAATAGAAATAAAGTATCTTATCTTTATTAGGCGGTTAACAACAATAAAGATATATCTATATATTTTGCCATTATAAAGGCACCTAGGTAGGTCAACGACGTGGTTAATAGAGATATTGGTCCACGGGCGGACTAGTAGTTTTAGTAGTTTTAGGAAACCGGGCGGTGCTAAGCATAGGGTCTTTATACGGAAGCAAAAAGCGCAGTCTTTTACAAAGGTAGCCATAAACTGTGAAATACCTGGCTACTAATATGTTTAATTAAGGAGGTCTAGTGTCTTAACGCGGCCTAGGTAACCTATAGGGCCTAAACTATATATGCGGTATATAACTTCTAGTTAGAGTTTATATAAATTAGGGACAAATACTTAATTCCTATAGTAGATTAGGCCGTTAATAATTAAACATTTAGATTTATTATAGCGGAGCAGCTTCCTAATCTGCTTAGGCTAATAGCGTGCTTTACAGTCTTCCTGTTTGCGTAGTACAGCCAATATATTTCTAGCAAGTTCGTTCTTTTTATAGGCATTCTTAATAAGCTCCTTAAGGTTTTTTTTCTTAGGCTCTAGGTCCATTACTATAATAAAGTCTTTAATACTCTGGTCTTGGGATTCACTCAGTAGTTCTTCTAGAATAGTAGGGTTAACTTTCTTTAGTAGTAAGATAACGCGGTCTTAGTATTATAGACATTCGTTATTAGCATTAGCAGGTACAACGCCTAGGAGGCGGCTAAAAGCATCTAGGATTATGGCCTTAGTGCTAGGCCTATAGGTAATAACAAAGTTAAATTAGAAAAGAAACTTAGCTTAGCAGACTTAGCGCTAGTTTAGTTATTTTGTTATTATAAAGGTCTAGAGGTTCTTATAGTCTATAATAATTTTAAACAGCTGCTTAGTTCCTTATAGTTCAGAACACTATTTTTTTAGTGCCTTAACAATTACCAGGAGCTCCTTATTATATATTTTATAGTTATATTTAGGGGCTAAGTGCTTAGTAGAGAAGAATGCGACTAGCTTAAGCTTGTTACTTTTATTAGCTTAATAGAGTACTCTACCTAAAGCCTAGTTTAAGGCGTCTATCTCTACCACAGTCTTCTTTATATAGTCGTAATACGCTAGGACTGGTACTTTAGTAAACGCTATTTTTAGGGTCTGGAATGCCTATGCTTAATTAAGGCCCTATAACCAGCTAATGCTCTTTTTTAGTAGCCTAGTTATGGGCTTAACTACCTTAGAATAGCCTTAAATAAATTGTTAGTAGAAGTTCACAAAGCTAAGAAATTACTATAGTTCCTTAACTAATATTGGGTCCTTCTATTTCTATAAGGCCTACACCTTCTCAGGGTCCATAGTCATGCTGTTAGTTAAAATAATTAAGCCAAGGTATTTTATTTTAGTAGCATAAAACTTAGACTTATTAATATTAATTTAGAGTCTAGCATTACCAAGTCTTTAGATAATTTTATTTACGTATTTTATATGCTCGGCGCGTGTTTTTAAGAAGATAAGGACATTATTAAGATATACAGTATAGTAGTCATTAAGGGCGTTATATAAAACATAGTTAATATAGTTTTAGAATGTGGTGGGCACGTTATAGAGACTAAATAGTATAACTAGCATCTTATAGAGTCTAAACCGGGTGATAAATGCTATAAGCTATTTATGGCCTTCCGTGATCCGGATCTAGTTAAACGCAGTAATTATATTAAGCTTAGTAAAGTATTTAGCACTATAGAGTGCGTTAAGTATCTTACAGACTAATAGCAGTAGGTATCAGTTTTTAATAGTAACTATATTTAGGCCTTGGTAGTTATAGTAGATTTATACACTACCACCAGGTTTTACTATAAGGAGGAGTAATATAGCGGCTAGTAAGGTTAATTCGCGGATAAAACCCTTATCCAGCATCTTATTAATCCACTTCTTTACACAGCTGAGTTTAGCGGGTAAGAGTGGTCTGTTTTTATAGTATAGGGCCTAATTTCCTGGTATAATCTTAATTTTATAGTCCTATAGTTGGTAAGGGGGCAGCTTATCTACGTTCTTAGGGAGGAAGTGTTTAATATATTTATAAAACTCTTTTAGTAAGCGTTATAAAATATCTTTATAGGTTAATCCTAGTTTACCTTTTAGGAATTTCTTAATATTAGTATTAACTATCTTCTGGCGTAGAAACTTAGACTTAGTTTTTAGGTTTATCTTAAGAAAGTTATAAAAATAAGGGGGTAGCGCTTTACAGGCTTCCTCCATTATATAGTTACCTTCTATTAGCCAGCAGAAAGACCTTTCTAACAGGTTTGGTATTTCTATTAGGCCTATAGGTAGCTCCTTAAGCAGCTATTAGTATTCTTCTTATTTAACCAGTTCTACTAGCTCCACTATATAGATCCTTATTACCTTTATACCTTTTTATTTACAGAACTAGGTAAAATTAACAGTATAAGTGTATTTAATGTTGTCTAGGTTAGGGCATGTCTGGTTCTCCGGTGCTACAGCTAGGCTAGCACGGCTTAGTTGGCCTAGGGGGGCGGAAACGAGGCGGCGGCCTTGCATAGTACGTGCGGGAGACAGGTATAAGGTTAGGTATTATAGGGGGGAGGTCTTAATTGCTCTAGTTTTGGTTTTGGCTATAACGCCCTTGGCTATTATATATGCGGTTATATATGCGTATGGTAAATAACTTAAAGTTAGGTGTCTTATTGGCTAACCTAGGTTAAGTGGGTGTATATAGGGGACTTATAGTTCTAGCGGTGTTAATTTTTTTAGGAATAGGGTAGTAGTCTAGTCTTCTAGAATCTCTGTTTTATTTACTGCATATATTAGCTTACTAGTGTTAGGCACCTCTTTTACTATTAGCTGATAGTATCTAAGCGTTGGCTATGTAATGCGTCTATATAGTACTACTTAGTTATAGTTAGGAATATACTATAGGAGATAGTTATAGGTATAGTAATTAGAGTTAAACTTAAGCTCTAAAGTAGGGAAGTCTGGTTTTAGGTTATGCTTTTTAAGCTAGGGTATTTTAAGAATTACTAGTATTAAGGGTAATAACTTTATAACATAAAAGAGTATGGATTCTGTATAGTAGCTAATTATTATTCTTGCTGTAAAGTAGTGGGTAATAAAGCTAGATGGGAGTCTATTAGTAAGGCGGAGTGGTTTTAGGACTAGGAGTCTTTTTATTATAATATTATACTTTTTTATAAGCGAGTCTTCGTTTATAAACGCTAGTGCTGTACTACTACTATTAATAAGGCTTACTGTTTTAATAAAAACTTATAGGAGTGGGTTATATAGTAAGGAAAGGTAGATCTAAATAAGGATAGTATTCCTATTATTATTTGCTATTCTAAGGTTAAGTAGCAGCTAACTTAGAATAAGATCTAACTAATTTAGTAGTATAGATCTAATTCTTTTATTCTCCTCCCTATATGGTTCTAACCCTTAAAGGCGACTTAGTTTAAGGGTTAGTCTTTTAATAACTAGATTATAGGGCTTAGCTAGTGGCTATAGTCTTGGCTAGTATATCCTAATGTATTAGTCTCCGACGGTGTATATATACTAGGGGGTACTTTACTAAGGACATAGCCGGTCTTACGGTTAGTAGCGGCACAGAGCACTTATCCGTAGTTTATATACGGGACCATTAGCTAGGGCTATATTGGGAAAGAGAATTGTGGGGGCGGGTCTCTATGTCCAAACCTATATCCCTATCTATGGTTATTGTTTTAGTTACTAATCCCTCTACTAAAGAATCTGCTGTAGCTAGGAAGGGGTTGGCGCGGTGGCATTAAAAGGGGATTTAGGTTTGTTTTAGGGTTATAAGTATCTTTCTAGTAGCTAGGTTAACTATATACTAGGCAGAGTCTGTTATCCATATAATATCTTTAGACGTTATTAGGGAGACTACTACTACTACCACTAAATTTAACGGCGTTAAGGTCTATTAGGTTATTTTATAATGCTAATACTAAGGTGTTATTGTTAGGTAGTATAGGTTAATAGCCGCTAGTGGTACTTAGCTTAGCGGTATTTAGCTTAGTATAGTAGGCGTAGTTCTATAGGTTATAAGCGAACACGTCTATTTGCTTACTCTAGCCCTTATAGTTAGCATCGTCGATTTTGCGGCTAAGGGTAAAGGCTAAGTCCTTTATTTTAGATAAAATATTCTTTCTAAGTAGATCTACCTTTTATTCCTTAGTCTTGTTTACTTTTATTATTAACTTATTAAGCTCTGCTTTCCAGAACCAGTAATTACGCTTACTTTAGCTTAAGGTGTCTAATTTGTTCTTAGCCGCTTAGGTTATATCCATGGTCTTATAGTACTTCTTTATATACGCAAACATAGACTCTTGGTTAGAGAAGGCCCATTTACTTAGGTTATTTAGGTGTATGCGTAGCATATTAAGGCCATGCTTAATATAGTTATAAGCCTTATCTATTAGCATGTCTAACATATAGAGAACTTTGTCCATTAGGGTCTTAAAGCACTTTACATCTCTACAGAAAACGCCTTAGATCTTTATTTCCCATATTTTAAATTTTTCTTGCTTTTTAGTTGGCGATCCCTTGCTATTAAATAGGGTAGGGTCTTTTACTTTACACTTTTTTCTATAGGGCTTAGCTAGGGGAGGAGAGCTAGTAGTAGTATTTTTATTAGTAATAGTTTAGGTAAGTATAGTAATCTAAGAGCTTAGGCTTTATATAGTCTTAGTATATATCGAAGCTTACTATTCGTATTGCTTTATACATAGTTTAAGTATCTTAAGGGAGTTAATTCTGTATTAAGCTTCTTTAAGTTAGGACTTTATAGTCCGGCCTTTATTATAGACTGTTTAGAGACCGCTCTTGACGCTAGTTAAAAGGGTTATATATATAGAGAGGTGCTGAAATGTTCCTACTATATTAAGGTCCTTAGGGTACTCCAGACCACTCCTAATTGCCTAGGCAATATTGGTGTAGGAGGTATTAAAGAGGCAGGTAAGCGCTTCGCGTATATTTACTAATAGGGTATTCTGGTTACCTATTTTGGGGGATCTAGGTAGGGTAATTAAAATCTATAAGGCTGGCTATAATACTGAGATTATTTAGGACAATACTAAGATTGTCTAGGACTATACTAAGATTGTCTAGGACTATACTAAGATTGTCTGGGACTGTGGTATAGTGTTATCAGTCGCGCTGGGTCGCGATTATACTGGGAAAATAGAGATAGTGGACTGGGGAGAATAAAGATCGCGATGGGGCGCAAGAGGAGATACCATAAACTGTCACAGTGCTATAATGCTAATAGGCTGAATAACTACATTGTGGGATGAAGAGGAGAAGGAGGTAAAAGGGGGTATTATATATAAATAGTAGGGGCAGCCGCCAAGGCGCTAGTGGTGGGCTAGCCAATAGTAGGAAACAGTACGAGATAGTATACGTCAGGACTATGCCGTGACAAAGGAAGAGTTACTAGATAATAAAGATTGCGGGACTATTTAATAAGAGCTTAGTACTTTAGACGCCGCTAAAGCCGAGACTGTTTAGTTATATCCTATAGAGCTTTCCCACCTAGTATACCTTATTTATATAGGTAATAACGAGTTCTTATACAAAAAACGGATGTGCTATATACTGCGAAAAGAGGTCCTAAAGAAGCATGTAAAAACCCACTTTCAACTCCCTAAATATTAGAGAGAGTTTTAATATCGCTACCCTAAATATTCTATTAAGCTGCGTGATATAATGCATTTTATAAGACATGCATTTAAGGAACATGGAGTCTCTTACTAATATACACGGACTCCCCCTACGCTGGTATATATTGCAAGGGGAACGCATTATTATTACTATCTCTATATTTAAGATAATAAGTAAAAGAAGAGAGGAAAGGGAAGAAGGGAGGGAGGAGGGTAGTAGTAGCTAGCTCCTTCTTTCTTTGGTAATAGATTATATTATATTAAAAAGTTTTCCTTTAGAGAGAATTCTTAATTAGAAGGAGCGGTAAGTGTAAAAAAGTAAGAGAGATAGGGGTGACTTAGCCGCAAGAGTCTATAATAAGGTCCTCTTTATAGCGAACGGTATTAGTAAGGTATTTGTAAGAGGCCAGCCTAACCAGAACGTATGATTATCTAATCGGCAGTATTATAGGTAAGTAGAAGGTAAGTTAAAGGTAGAATAAGTTGCATATATTAAAGGACAAATACTTCTAACCACTTCTATTCTAAGACTAATCGCTAGTTCTTCTTTAAAGGAGAACTAGCTTCCTATATAAACCTTCTAAGACACTAGTAAAACCTTTCGCCCCTATCTGTCTAACTATATCTCCTCTAGGACATATATGGGACGTAGATAGGACATTAATGAAACCTCCTACTGTCTTATCTAATATGTACCTCCTAGAGGGTTCTGTTATAATTGCCTCCCCTTCTAAGGTCTTAGTCCTTTAAGACTTCGCCTCTTAATAAACTCTTATAGAGTTCTGACTAAAACCACTAGGGAAGTTCTTTAGTGGAAAGGTACTCTATAATACGGCTTATTGCCAGTTTTTTACTAGCGTAGAACCTTACTTTATCTTTTATTCCTCCGCTCTTCTTCCACTATAGCTCTTTACGGTGCCTTTATAATAGAACTTTAATAATAATAAAAATTAAATGGGATTTACCTTCCTTATTATAAGAATTTGTTATAAGCTAATCCGGAGGTTATCCCGTATAACGCGTTAACTAGCTACTATCCCTATTTACCTAAAATAGGTCCTAATAATAACGTCTTAATATTAATTTCTTCCAGTTTATAAGCTGTTGTCTCTTACGCGTCTTTCTATTAATAACACTATTTGTCTTGCCTTTTAGCAGACTATTTTTTATTATATCTTAGCTTTTAGCTTCCGCATCTCTAGCTGTTCTTTCCACTACTGCTCCGTTCTCTTCTTATGACGCGTCTATAGGTAATAGGATCCCTATTTTATGTCTTTAATAATACTAACTTCCTATAGTGTTCTCTTGTAATAGCTCGTAATTGTGCTGCGCGTCCCTAGACTAGCGGCGGCGTTGTCCCTACTCTATTAGCACTGCAGACCACCTCTGTTGCTCCTATAGTGGTTTCTCTAAAGTGCTACCGTTGTTGCGTTTACGCACTTACGTTGGACCCGTCTTACGCCTATAAGATACCGCGCTCTAATAAAAATAGATCTAAGTATTCCCACTATCACATCTGGAAAAAGACCTATATTCTAGTATTTCCTATTTTATCCTATTCTGGACTCCACTAACTATATTAGATCCCCGCTATCTACACGTATAAGGCTCGCCAGCTCTAACGCGCGATTAGGGATTTCCGTTTATATTAGAATAGTAAAAGATAGGGACGGAAGGTGTCTTCTATTACTTATAGCCTTTTTAATTTAATAAGGGTTTCTACTACTGTAGAGACGCAGCGATTTTGGATATATAGTGTCCAGGAGCGTATATATAAGCAGCTCGTTCTTATAAATGACAATATTTACACTCTTACGCGGGCCTTTTTGGCTAGGTAAGTCTCTTTAGTAATATATTTAGGAACTATGCTAACTCTTTAGTTGTTAACTTTCTAATCCCAGCCTAGATGCTGATTTGGAGCCTAGGGATAATACTAAGGATAGTAACAAAGATAAATATTCTCCCCGCTAGTCCCCTGGCCGTAGTGGTCCATCTAGTTCCCGCCGCTCTAAGAAGAATATTAGTAAGAATGCTAATGCTTCCGGGAATAGGAGTGCTAATAATACTACCGGCGATAACATTAAGATGGAGGAGGAGGCTCCCATTACTACTTTTAGTATTTAAGTTATTATCTTATTCTTTCTTTCTTCTTATAGAATAGCTTTATATAGTGTCTCTCTGGTGCTTCTAGGATGCCCTAGTACTGGGAATTAACTTTATACTTTGGGGATGCCTCTATTTTTATTTTTAGTAACAGTCCGTGTAAAAGCAGTATACTGCTATAATCTCCGTATGTGATAAACGGGTGGTGTTCTTATAGGTACCTTATAATTTCTTAAAATTTCTAAATCTTTACTCTGTGTCTTTTTGGTCCTCTTTATATTATTAACTCTATTGCGTATCTCTAGTATTAGACTAGATACTCTCCTTTTATCCCTTAGGAACCCTTCTAAATCCCTAGGGCCCCTTCTTCTAGTATTACTACTTATTTTTAAACAGCGTCCTCTTTGGATAGTATCCCTAGTGGTTCTTATATAGATCCCTATATCTTTCTCTTATAGAATTCTAGGATCCCTATTATAATAGTAAAACATTCCTATTTTTAATGCCTGTGCTAGACCTTATAGTTTTAATTTATGGGGTCTTCCCCATTGTCTTATCTGTAGTATATTTGGAACCGTTACTAAATCCTAATTTGTGGTCTTTAGGAAAGTTTTAATTACCGTCTCGTATCCTAGCTAAAGGTGCTTCTTAGGTTCCCAACTATTATATACCTAGGAGTATCCTTCCTAATAAACTAAAAATTCGCGTTTCTTCTAACGCCATCTTTGGTCTAGAATATCTTCTATATTCCATTTTAGTTCCCTATTAATTTCGCTAGGTAGGGGTGGTTCTATACTATCTCTTCTCCAGTATAACTTTAATAAGGAAACATAAAATATAGAATATATTAGATATGATTTTAGCAATTCTAATTTATAGGCTTGATTTCCTTTAGTTTTCCTAACTATCTTAAAGGGTCCGAGCTACCTATGGTCCAGCTTCTTTTTAATACATTTCGTCCGGATGTTTTTTATAGACAGTAAGACTTCGTCTCCTATTTCAAATTCTTTAGGCATATATCCCTTGTTATAGTACCTTTTTTATATAGCCTAGGCGTCTAGTAAGTGCTTTTCGAGTTCTTTTCTGCGAATTCTTATTTGCTTAATTCTCTTAGACGCTACTAGGGCCTCTCTTTTAGGAACAATGTCCTTAACGTTCTAGGGGTTATTTACTTTTACCTCAAATAGTGCTTTATAAGGGGTTATTTTTATACTGCTATAGATGCTTGTGTTATATATATATTACGCTAGAGCTAACCATAATGGCTAATTATCCTATTAATAATTAATATAGCAGCGGAGGTAGTGTTCTAATAACGTATTTAGACGCTCTGTTTGTCTATCTGTTTGCGGGTAAAAGGCAGTGCTTATCTTTTACTATATTTTCAATAGAAGATAGAATAAAGCCTAAAATGCGCTGTTAAATATGGTACTTCTGTTAAATATAATTCCCCTTAGCGTACTAAATAAGAGCTACTACTCTAAAAATAGGTCTGCTAGTTCCGCTGCCGTAATCGTTATTATAATAGCAAAATACCCTAAAAACTTTGTATATCTGTTAATAATTATTAGGATAGCGTTAGCAACCTCTCCTATTCTTATTTTAGTAGGTGGTAAGCCTGTTATAAAATCTATTATTAATTCTAATATAGGTCCTTGTGGAATAGGAAGCACTAATAACTCACTATATAGGCGATGCCTAGATATCTATACCCTTTGGCACGTATTATATCTTAATATATAGTCCCTAACTTCTTTAGATATTCCATCCTAAAAGTATTTTCTTCGAACAGCCTTAAGGGTCCTGTTGGCACCATAGTGACCCCTAAAAGGGTTATTATGGAAGACCTTTAGAATTTTATCTTAAACCGTTTAGTCCTTTAGGATATATGCAGCACCCTTAAAGCGTAACAGACCCTTTTAGTCTTGCTACTATAGCTTCTTAGTAACTCCGGCTAAGTTAGTCTCTACTATATCTTTCTACCTCTCCCTAGAAACAAAGGCGTCCCTTTATTATACTTAAAGAAGAAGATCTAGAAAGGTTTTGTATAGATTACTTATTTTCGTTTTACCTACCGCTATTATAAACCCTAGGCGTGGCACGAGACGTTTTAAACCATTAGTGCCAGTAGATTCTCCTACTGTTATATAGTATACTACGTTACGGATAGGTATCTCGCCTATCCCCTTTAAATCCAGAAACTTGCAGCTAATATACCGTTAAGTTAAAGGTGCCGCGACACCCCTAGTATATCCCGCAGAATTCTCGCTAATTCTAGGGTACGCTAACTTTATAATATTTGCTTAGTCTATAACCTAGTCCATAACTATATTCTGCGGCTCTATTATTATAGTGCTTCGCAGCTGCATTACTAGGACCTTTGCCCTGCTACAAAATTCTATAGTTCTAGGGAAAGATTCTTCTTTCTTCCTAAGTAAATTTTATAATATAGGAATTATTTCCCCTATACTATCCTAGATTCTCCTAGTCTTATAATCTAGACGTCTTAATAACCTATTAGCGGGATTTATCTTTCCTAGGCGGTATATAATCTTAAAGTTGTACTATAATAGTGCCTCCGCCTATCTAGCTTGTTGACCGCTTAATACCTTTATAGTTATAAAGTATTCTAGGTTGTTATGGTCTATAAGGACTTTAATAGGATAATTGCTTCCTATATAATAATATTGCCAGTGCTTTATTGCTATAACTATTGCAAGTAGCTCCTAGTCGTGTATTATATAACGCTACTCTATAGGGGTCATTTTCCTTAACTAAAACGCCATAGGATGCTATTCTCCGTCTTTTAATTAAGATATAATTGCCCCTAGGGCAAAGCCGGATGTATCTGTTTTAAGGTATATATATAGCTCCTAGTAGAAGTATATTAGGATAGGCACTAATGTAAATAAATCCTTTAACTAGTCTATAGCCTGCTTAGCAGCTTCCCTAAATATAAAGGGTCCTAACTTCTTACTATCCTTAGATCCCTTTAGTATATTGGTAATTAGGAGTATTACTTACAAGTAATAAATAATAAACCTTTAGTAGAAGTTCGCCGTGCCTATAAAAACCTATACTTCCCTAAATATTATAGGGTATAGCTATTCCCTAATAGCGTCTACCTGGCTTTTCTTTATTAACACTCTATTAACGCTGACGATAAAGCTCAGAAAATTAATGCTAGTAATATAGAATAAGCATTTTTTTAGGTTTATATAGAGCTTGTATTCCCGCAGTCTTTCTAGTACTATTTATACGTAGTGTGTATGTGCTTCGTAGTTATTAGAGTAGACTATAATATTATTAAGGTAGACCATATATATTGTATCTAACAGGCCTAACAATGCCTTATTAATATAGGCCTAGAATGTCGCCGGTGCGTTAGTGAGCCCAAATAGCATCACTAGGTACTTAAAGTGGCCGTACTATATTTAGAACGCCGTTTTCTATTCATCGCCGGCTTTAATCCGGATTTAATGGTATGCATCTTTTAGATCTAATTTCGTAAATATCTTTATACCTAATAGCCTATTAATAAGCTCCCCTATTAAGGGTAGCAGGTAGCAATTATTTATAGTAATCTTGTTTAGCGCCTGATAGTTAATATAGAGATAAAGGGTCTTGTCCTTCTTAGGTATAAATATAATCGGTACCCCTGCCTAATTTATAGAAGGCCAAATCCATCCTCTCTAAAGATTATTCACTATATACTAATATAATACTACCAGCTCGTTTTCTAATAGGTTATATAGTGGTCTAAAAGAAGGTTTTTTATCTCCTGTGTCTATCTCATGCTCTACCAATATAGGGTTAGGCAAGGTATACGCGGCTTCCTTATTAGCAACATTCTTTAGGTCCGTATATTCCTGTAGAATCTCTAGTTCCTTAACTGCGTATAGCTAGACATCTAAAAATAAATACCCTATATCCCCATTCTTGGTGTTAAGGGTGGTATATATAGTATACGCCTACCCTTCCTCTTGCACATGGGTTAAGAAAGTCTTTTAATCTTTAACTACAATGCGCGGTTAAGACTTCCGGTGTTAATATAAGGCTAAAGGCCAATTAATGTCTAGATTGACTTGTTAAAGCCATAGGTATCCCAAAATAAGGTTATACTCCTTAATTTCTGCGGCGTAGAAGTATATCTCCTGCGTGTCCTATAAACCATCGCGGTCCTAGCTGGCTATGGAAAAAGTTTATTCTCTATAACACGGAATCTAGTGGCCTCTAATGCTTTAAATAGTGCGTACCTATAAGCCACTAAGGTCTAAATCCAATTCTTTTACTAGTAATTAAGAAATAAACCCTATAGTCGCGCCGCTGTCTATAAGGCAGTCTCATATTACCTATTTATTATTAACTTAAATGGAGATAGGAATAATTATACAGTAGCTTACTCCCTCCTTCTCTTGCTAGCCTAGTATAAGGGAGTGAAGATCTACTAGGCTCTCTCTTTTCCTAATTAAGTATCCTCTTACTTCTTCTACTGGTAGAAGTGTTATATATAGCCTTTCTTACCGCAGTAATAATAGCTGCGTGACTCTTAGTTCTACGGTTTCTGCCTATTATCATTCTGGGGTTAACTAGCGTTGCTCTAGGGTTATAAAGCCTGCTCACGTTGTCCTTCTATAGAGTAGTTAGGTTGGAATCTACCCCTTTTATTAAAGCTAGGTCTAGTTTTACGCTCTTTATTATTAGTGTCTCGTTCCTTTCGCTTCCCTAAATAGTCTCTTTTAGCGTTCTTAATCCGAGTAGCTTTAGAGATAAGCTTTTCTTAGGAGGTAGGAATTTCGCCCTTCTTCTGTATGGCCTGTTAAATCTTAGGTCGTAACTTAGCAAGTAGCTAGTAAAGTTATATAGCGTTATCCCATAGGTCTAAGTAGGGTATATTGTCTTCTAGTTCTTCTAAGTAGTTTATAAACTGGACTACACTCTAGCCTTCTTGCTGTTTGGCGTTATAGTATTACTGGTTATAATCTATCACTTAATTAGTAGGGTCTTAAATCTAATTAACCAACCATAACTTAAGTTCGCTGAATTTAAGGGGTGTGGTAAGTTTCTTTTTATAGCATGTCTATAAACTCTTAACAGTGCCACGTAGGAAGGTAGAAGCAATTAGTGTTTGATTATACTTGTTAGAGTAACGTTTTGGGTCCAGCCAAAACTTGGTTTTATATTAACGGATAAAACAATTGCAGTTCCAGAGACTATTACTATTATACTTATTAGGTTCCTTTATACGGAATTTAGGTTTTTCTAACGTTATAGTGTAGTATAGCGTTACCCCTTTAAGTCCGCTTCGTGTCTAGGGTGTCTATGCTTCCCCCAATTGTCCTTATAATTGTCCTTAGTAGTCTTAATATACTTATCTCAATTATATCTCCAACTCCTTTATCTTTTATAGGGTCTCACATAGCGACTGCTCTAATAACTCCCTAGCGGTAATCGTTCCTAAGGGTCTTGGAAGGTTAAATAGACTAGCCGTGGCTTCCTAGTCTACTCCTTCGTAAGTAAAGGGGATGCGCTCCTCTAGGGAGACTCTGTCAGCCTCTTGTGGTAAGGGCGTCGTTTCGGGGGGTAAGGAGGTATGGCCCGTTATTATTAATTAATAGCCGTACGTTCCTTCCGTAAAGGATTATAAGCGATTAGAATTGTAAGAGGCTAGCTTAACCAGAACGTATAATTATCTAATCGGCAGTATTATAGGTAAGTAGAAGGTAAGTTAAAGGTAGAATAAGTTGCACGTATTAAAGGATAAATACTTCTAACCACTTCCATTCCAAGACTAATCGCTGGTTCTTCTCTAGAGGAGAACTAGCTTCCTATATAAACCTTCTAAGACACTAGTAAAACCTTTCGCCCCTATCTGTCTAACTATGCCTCCTCTAGGACATACATAGGACGTAGATAGGACATTAATAAAACCTCCTACTGTCTCATCTAATATGTACCTCCTGGAGGGTTCCGTTGTGGTGTTCTGTATTTAATATCAATATAAGGGCGTATTAATATTAATATTAAACCGCCAACTTATATTAAACATTTTATTAAATATTAAATATTGAGCTAAGCCTCTATATAAAATTGAAATATGTAATAAAGTAGGATCTATGCATAGGTATGTACAGCCATGTATAAGCATTTAGACATAATACTCCCCCCCTCCCCTTACCTCTTTTTCCTCCCCTATATATCTTTTACCTATTTTCTACCTATTATCTATACTGCGACCTATAGTATACCCTAATTTTATATATATGACTATATAAAACGGTAAAATACTACCATATATATATTTAATATTTAATATTTAATATATTGAATATTGACGGTTTTTGTATTAATATTAAATATTGACGTTCAATATTTGATATTTAATAATTGTTAATTAATATTGAATATAGATAACCTTACTAAACGGCATTAGTATTGCCACCCATTTACTGTCTATTTGGCGCTTACTTGTCGCCCACAATAAGTAGATAGCTTGTGTATAACATTTATCACTTATTTGGTTCTTTATAGGAATTTTAATTACTAGCGAGCTGGTAAACTTAAGTATATATTAGAAAGAAGAGCGGATTTACATCGCAACTAAAACTAGCCTTATAGTCTAACGTGAATATATATACCGTCTAAATAAGTAAATTGCCTCTCTTACTCTTATTTACTTCTTTGTATTCCAACGGCCTTAAACGCCTTATAGTTCTCGTTCTAGGTTCTTATAAAGGTCCTGCAGATCTTACTTTACACCTTTGGCTTATACCACCTTAGAGAAGCCTTATAGCCCCATGTATATAAGGTTAAGGGAAAGTCGCTTACAAATTAGCTTCCAGTTTTTGCACTTTAGAAATTCTTAGCGCACGGTCCTTGGTACAGCTCTTAGTGCACACTAAAATAAGATTTCCAGCTGACTGGAATTCCCTATTATACATATATATAAAAGAAAAGAGACATAAATATAAAGGTTTTTTTTTTAAGAGAAAACAAAAGAAAGTAACATTCTAGGCAACCTAGACGACTTAATAGATATAAGAAGATCAGCCTAGGGTTTGCTAGAAAGCTATACACACAGTTTACAAAAATCCCATTTAGCTCTAGGTAATGGAAACTGGTTAACACCAATAGAGGAGTAAGATAGCAATTAGAGGCTTAAACTAAGCAGGACAGAGAGAATTTAAAACTTGTTTTGGATAAAACTAGCCAGCAACTGCAATAATAGTATAGATTGCCATGATAAGAACGCCTTTAAGCCAGTCTATTTTAGTGTTAGTTAGAGTGGATTACCTATATAGAAAGGAAAACTTACTAGATTTACTATTTTAGATAAGATAGTTTACTAAGAGCATAGCAATAAATAAAACAGCGATTAGAAAGGTATTAAATAAAAGCGTTATATAATCCTAGCCTATAGTCTAACTAAGTATAACAATAAAGGGGAGAACTAGAAAGGCGATTTGTATACTAGATTTAATAGCAATATTAATTACTAGACTTATTTTATCCTTGCAAGCTACTATAACTGCTATTATATACTTGGCAGCGTTTCTAATAATTGGGAGTAGGATAAGACTGATAAAAGTAGTAGAGATAGTGCCGCTTGCTGTAATATCACTAATGCTATTAACTATAAACTTGGAATAGAAGGCAACTAACGTGGTAGAGAATCCAAGGGTTATAATTACACCCCAGATCGTTAATTTGGGCTCCTTAATCTTGTTGTCTTCCTTTTCTGTATTTAAATCCTGCTTAACTTAAAAGGATTTATGCTTAGGAGCCCTTTGGCTTAAAGCATTACATATTTTAGTATATAACTTTAATTGAAATATAAGGTAGCAAATGTATATAATTAAGAGGATAACAGCTGTTCTGTAGGAAAGCTTCTAATTAAGTATAGAGCTATTAAGGCTTATGGCTATATGGGTTAGTATCTATTATAGATCTAAAGCTGTTATTAAACTTACTTAACAGCATAGAGTAGAAGGTAGTTAGAATAATTAGACTGCTAATAGATAGAGCTAGAAAACTAGCTGTAGTATTTACTACTATTATATTAAAATGTTATTCCATCTGGTTAATACCTCTAAAGAAGAAGCATATACTAGGGATAAAAAGTAAGTTTGAAAGCATACTACTAATTAAGGAAGTTTTAATAATAGTAATCTAGCCCTTAGTTAGGGCTAAGATAGAGATAATTAATTTAATAGCATTTCTGTGCTAAATGTTAGATAATATTAGGATAAATAAGAAGCGAAAAAACGTACCTAAAAGTTATGTTTAAAAGACTACCTAATATATTACCAGCACGGAGCGCAATCTCTTTAGTAGTGTAACTAAGTATTGCAGCAAGCGGAATAATGGCAATAAAGTTAATAATAAATATGGTAATACTGTTAATATAAAGATAATTGACTATAAAGCTGACGGGAATAGTAAGAAGAAGTATGTTTATCTATAAGCTAAACAAGACAGCATAAACCTAATCTTTAGCAGGTATCTTACGCTTTAAAGCTGCTTTCTGCCTTTCTTTAATTATTGGCTTAAGATATAAGGGGTTTTGCAGGCCTATACCGGCCTCTTTATTAAGTGTTGCTAGATCTAAATATGCCATCGTAAGCATGGTTTTTAATTGTTCTTAGAAAGAGCATAATAGAGAAGGGCGATTTTGTAGTCTAGAGGGCACCTATATATAGCAAAGACTAAGAAGTCTGATGGTACTTAGGCCAATACCAACGCCTTAAATCCACAATGGTGCTTTTAGCTTTTTTTTTTTGTTAATTTTATAAGCGGGGATCCAGAGCAAATTCTAGAATAATTGTTATAGAGGATAGGAGGATTAACGTTAATAACTAGGCAGAATGGTTAGTAAAAAAAGGAGAAAATAGAGTGTTCTAATAGATAAATAATAAGTAAAAAGTAAACCAACTATTTATAGAAATAAGGACGCAGTAGAACGTATAAATAAGTGTATAAGTTGGTGCCTCTAAGTACTGGCCGCTTAGTGTCTTAAATATAAGTCCTCCCTTAATGTAAGGCAGATTAATAGGAGTTGTTATACCGCCTATATAAGGTGGAGCGCTTATAAAGGGCTTAGTTAGAATATTAATTAAACTATTCTGCAACGTACTAATAGCTCCTTTGCCACAGATGGGAAGTAAATATATAAGATTGACTAGCTGCAATAAGTCTACTGCTTAAGCAGTGTTCTACTCTATAAAGGGTAGGTGTTAGGAGTGGATTATATAATACTATTCCTGCTAGGTAAGGCGTTATTAGGGGGTTATTATTGGCTTCTAGTTCTAGTTTATAACTTTATATAAACGCCTCTAAACTCTACACTGTTGGGGCTGTTTAAAAGCTAAGTTACCTATTTACCTTATCTTGACCTTAGGCTAGGCTCGTTAGCTAAGGCGATAGGAAGTTATGTTAAGGCGTATAATAGGGCTTAAGTGAAGCCGTGTAACTAGGTAGGTATTACTATATAAAGCAACGCTTAACCAGCTGCCTCTATATCGCCGTCTCGGAATAATTAGAAGAAAGGGGTTGGTGCCAGCCCTTGTTATTTAATGTAACCCTCCTATAGAGGTATAGTAAAGTGGGGTGTGGATAGGGAAGGATTATGCTCCTATTATAGCTGTATTATAGTGCATTTATAATACTGTGCTAGTATCCCTAAGTTAGTAAATCGGCTCGACTTTTAAGGTATAGTTAAAGCGGAGCCCACCGTTAGCTCTCCTATTAGCTAAGTGGTAGAGAGGAGTAGGATATAAAAGGCCTCTATATCCTTTGACTAGACCAGCACTAAGCATAGTATCCTTTAAGGAAATCCCTTCTTACTTTCTTATAAAGACACTTAAACTATTAGCTGCCTTATCTCTTTAACAAAAGCGACTTGAGCGACTTAGACGCCATAATAGAGGATACTACATTATATTGGATTAAGGTGCGCTCTAAACATTAAATCCTTTGTAGGACACCGCTAATAGAGTTAGGATATACTACTTACTTCCAATCCCAAGGGCTCTAATAAGGCCGTTAATACAATAGGGTAAGTATGCGATAGTTACTTCCCTATAGTTTTATCCGTTTGCCAGCTTACTAATATAAGTAGGATATCTAGTTAGCACTAAAACGTAAAAGTGATTTAGAGAACGATAAGGCCAATATGGAAGGAACTATAAAGAAATACCTACCCCGCACTAACAAGATAAAGAAGTTATCTTAATATAGTCCGCTTGGTAACTCCTTCCCATAAAGCTTATTAATCCCCAGCTTACTCTATTAGGGGCGATAAAGAGACTAGGTAGCTTAGTTAATCAGCTTAGCTATAAGCTTGGTTAACTTAAAAGGAAAGTTAGCAGCCTTAAAAAAAGCGACCTCTATATTATGCGTTATCTAGGTAAGGTTGATAATTAGATTAACAGTCTAAAAAGTGACTGGGAAGAAATAGAAGATACTATTAGGCGGTTTTAAAACGAAATCTACACTCTTAAGAGAGGCAGTAATAAAACTTTAGATTACGGAGATAAATGGGTTGTAAAGGCTAGAAATAAGACATCTAAAAGGAAAAGGGCATACATAGCCTAAGAATAAGGAAGTCTGCAGAATTGAGGAGGAAATTTATTGGCTTAAATAGTACGCTCTTTAATTATTATATCGTTTGCTTATTAAAAGAAATTTATATATTGGATTTAAGCTAGAACTAGCCCTACTCTTTATAGCAAGTATTTACCACATTTATATTCTTAATTAGCAATAAGTTAGTAGATCTAACTAAGCTTAGCGTTTAAAGCAAGCAGAACCACGTTCCCCTATTATATATTTAAGTCTAGTCACTTTCTGCTAGCGTCTTCTTTACTAGTTAAGGATAGAATTTATCCCTTAAAATAGAAGTTAGTTTATAGAAATAAAAGCATCTAAATAGCTTTACTAATAATCCGAAACCTATAATAAGTAGCCAAGCTAAGGACGGATGCAAATTTTAAGCTCTGTGCTAGCGTCCTCTTATAAATCTAAATTGACAAGTAGCAAATGTTATAAAAATCCTAAAACTAGAAATAAAAGAAATATATAAGACCAGATTAGAAACATTAAAGAAGTTCCTATATAACAACTCCTATAAACTTTGCAACGACTTAAAGAAGTTCCTATATAAACAGCCCTATAAGCGTAGCTATAAGTCTAAGCCCCCTCGCATAACCTAACTACCCCTCCCTACTATACCAGAATAGATAAACAACCGCTATATATAATAAGTAGAGAAATGATTTAAACAAAAAGAAAACACTATAAAATAACATATTTATACCCTTAAGGTATAAATCTATAAGTACTGTAGTCTTAAACACGACTAATAGTTACTAAGGCGGTATGCATTCTAGGTCCCTAAGAAATTTAAAAAATCCTAGGTCGCTAGTATAGATTTGCCTTCCATTATTGCTTTTAAGGTGTAACGGGACTAGCCCAGTTACAGTAGGAATGTCTTGGTAAAACACTTAACAGATAAATTCCAACGCTTTAATCAAATTCTGCCAAATTCTGCTAAGTTAATTAAATTCTACTAAATTCCGCTAACTTAATTAATTTCCACCAGTCTCCACTAAATTCTACCAACGTAATGGAATTTGGTTAAAACCTGTTAAAATCCGTGTGGGCTTGTGCCCACGCGTCTACTGCTAAGACTACGAATATTTAGTTACAAGTTTTCTATATTCCTTTCTCTTCTTTATATAACGTCTTGTACTCTGTAAGAGCTATATACCCTTAGATTTAGATAGAATTTATATTATTCCTTTAAATCTTCCCTGAAGCCTCTTCGCGCCCTTATATTACGTTGGGTTAAAATAACTATTATTAAAATGGCAAACGAATCCAAATCCCTTTTGATAACCATAAGTATTATAACCCTAGTTAGGGAATAGTTAACTATAATGTAATAGTCTTTTACGGACGCCTTAGCTTAGTAGCGGGCTGCACTAGAAGCCTAGCACTAGCAATTAATAGAAGCACTCTATAAAGAACTCCGTAATGTTAAGGCATTTATATTATAGACCCTAATAGCAACACCTATAAATAAAATTAAAATAATGGTACCTAAACCTAACGCGTTAAATGCGAATACTAAACTAGTAATAGTAGCTTAACCTACACCTATAGCGAACCTAGTACTTACTATAAAATCTAAAAAGCTCCCTAATTTTCTAATATTTAATAGAAACCGAAATAACCTATATCCCTTTATAACTAAGCTCCGTCTTAAACTCTTAATAAACTATAATTAATACCCTACTGAGGCTAGTAAGGTTAGCTATAGAATGTTTTATTTAAGTAAGGATGCTGTATAAACTATAGATCTATTCTTCCGTAATAGCACTTTTATTAATTTTAAAACCTTTATCTCTCTCCTAGAATGAACGTATAATAACGCTAGCTGTAAATATATAGCTGTTACTAAACTTAAAAACCTATAATAATGGAACTAAGACTTTACCAGCTTTTTTTTGGAATTTTTAGGCCTTATTAGCAAACTGGATTAGAATAAAGCCGCTAGAGTTATTGCCCTTTAATAAGATATTTTAGATAAAATTAGAGCCTAGTTAGTAGGTAGAGAACTGCTAAAAACCCTATCTAAATTTGCTATAATATGTTAATGAATTAATAAAGACCTTTAATATAATAAACAGACTCGTTCTCTAAAGTTAACTATACCTTATGTTTAAAACTCCTTAAAACCGGTATATGCTTTAAGGCGCGATCCTTCTCTAAGACCTAAAAGCCCTATGTATAACCCTATAGACCTTAATGCCACTTGATTTTATACACCCTTAAGAACTAATAAATAAAAAACACGAGCTATAAATAGAGAATGTTTTGGATGCGGTAAAAAAGGATATATTTAAAAACATTGCCGAACTTACCCTTTTAAAAAAGTCCGCCGTAGTTCCTCCTGATTCTTAAGTTGTACTTAATCCTTAAATTATACCTATTCTTTAAGCCGTACTTATTCCTTAAATTATACCCGCGCTATAAATTATACTTAGATATTATAAAGCACCTTGCCTTTAGTTAACTCGGAAAATGAATTATTCTAGGGCCAAGTCGCGCCTTAGAATAAAAAGTAAAAGAGTATAAGTGTCTAGGCTCTTCTAGCGCTGATATATAATATAACTCCCTTAATATACTTAGCGAAATTTAAATACTTAGAAAATGGAAGGAAGTATAAATCCTTATAGATAGCGGAGCTACTAGTATGGGCTTTATTAATATAAACTACACGAAAACTTGATGCCTAAATTTAAAGAAACTTAATAAGCCCTAAGGCCTATAAGGCTTTAATAGTAAACCCTTAATATATAGCGAAATAACGCACTACGCTCTTATAAAATTGCGGATAAGTAAACACCTTAAAGCACTATAAGATAATACTTAGATATAGATAGCTAAAACAACATAACCCTTTAATTAGCTGGGTTAAAGAAATACTAAAGTTCTATATAACCTACTACTAAAGTTATTACTTAAAAAACTATTTGCCCTATAAATATGCATATAACTATTTAAATTTAATATAATACGAATTACCTTTGTTATAAACCTTAAGCCAACACGATAAATCTATGACTGCTAATTATAGTAAAGAATGTAAAGATGTTACGTTAAACCCTTTTAAAATCCGTATAATATAGGCCGCGCCTTTTATCTTATTAGTAAAAAGATAAGATTATAAAATCTTTACTATAACTATAGAAGATATTAAGAAAGCACTAGAACTAAAACAGTATCCTAATCCTTAACCTTTTATACCTAAAGAGTACCATAACCTAATTAATGAGTTTAAAAAACGATTTGTAGACTAACTAGCCCCGCACTAAAAAAAGTATAATTTTAAGATAGAACTCGAGCCTGGCACGATACTAAAGTTTGGTCCGCTATATGGCATATTATAAGAAGAACTGCTTATAATGCAATAATACCTTAATGAGTATTTAAAAAAAGGATTTATTTGCCCTAGATAATCTCTATTTACCTTACCCGTGCTATTTATTAAAAAGCTAGGAGGAGGCTTAAGATTCTATGTTAATTATTAAGCTTTAAACGCAATTATAATTTAAAACCAATATCCGATTCCCTTAATTTAAGAGATACTTAACTAATTAGCGAAGGTATGGTACTTTATAAAGCTTGACATAATCACTGCCTTTAATAAAATTTATATACGTAAGGGAGATAAGAAGTATATAGCCTTTTATATATAATAGGGACTCTTTAAATACCTAGTAATGCTATTTAGCGTAAAGAACGGTCCTAGTATGTTTTAGTAATATGTTAATAATACGCTTCGTAAATTCATTAATGTATTTATTACTGTATATATTAATAATATCTTAATCTACTCGTCCTTACTTTCTAAACATTGAAAACACGTTAGAATGGTCCTTAAATACTTATAAGACGTGGGCTTATAATGCGATATTAAGAAATGCAAGTTCTACGTGTCTAAGGTTATATACTTAGGCTTAATTATATCCTGTAATGGAATTAAAATGGACCCTAAGAAAGTTGCTATAATTGTAAACTAGGAAAGCCCTAGTAATATATAGGATATTTAAGGATTTCTAGGATTTGCAAATTTCTATTAACAATTTATTAACCACTTCTTAGAAGTTGCTTAGCCGTTAGTAAACCTAATAAAGAAATTTTTAAAATTTAAATAAACCGCTAGATGTAAACAAGCTTTTAATAACTTAAAATATTGCTTTATAACTACTCTAATTCTTGCTTACTTTAACCCTAACCTTAAATATATTATTGAAATGGACTCGTTAGATTATGCGCTAGGGGGAGTGTTATTATTATTGGTCACATAGGGTGACTTACCAATAACGACTACTCGAGTAGGTTACAGTGATGTTGGTTAATATACTTATAATTATTGGAATAAGGGAGGGCGAGGAGCTTAAGACTCCTCGCTACGCTAGTGCCGCGGCGATATATAACGACCGCTTGCCTTATTCCCGACACTGGCAACTCTTCTTTTATGGTTGCCATCTATATACAAATACTGCTTAACTAGCGTACCAAATATTAATCCTCCTTACTTACTATTGCCATTGCAATATAAGTCTCGCTGTTCTAAAATTTGCCTCTTAATATGTGGTGCTTTCTTGCTTAAGAGTCGTAATTAGACATTATGTTAGGGCCACCAAGGCGCTAGTTATAAGCGAGCCAATAGCGATTTTCTATCCCGGGAATGGAAAATCCTAATTGGCTAGTTAGAGTTAGGGTCTGTAAAATATTATACTCCTACTCCCTCTTAACCCAACCTTTAACTCGTATATATAAAGTGTTTATGTTAATAAGCATTTCTAGAGCCTTATTTAGGTTTGCCTTTGTTATTACATCTACTAGGTTATCTTAGCCGTTAATCTATTAAATCTTAAAGAGTTCTTGCCGTTTGTAGGATTGCCGAAGTGCTATAATATTAATTATAAGGCGCTTCTCCTTTGTGGTACCAAGCTTGACTAAACACTTATAGAGGGAATATAAGTTAGTGCACATAATTATAGGGATAATAGAAAGTGCGAGTTAATCTATAATTATTTTTAGGGTAGTTCTAATTGCAATTACTATGTTAACTCTACTAACTATTCTATATATCTCTAATGCTAGAACGCTTTAAGTGATATACTTACTCTTAGTTAAGCTCTAATAGATAAGATTGCCGTGGATTATAAAGTTATTCTCTCCAGTAGATTTATTTATAATAATAATTTTATATCCTAGCTAGGAGCTAAAATCTTTGTTATTTATAAATAACCTATTAACAAATACAAAGAGCTTAGCAGTGGGAAGGTTAATAGGTATATAGAGTAGTCCCTAATTAAAATAGTTTATTTGCTAGAAAAGGCACTTATTTAGGGCAAGAATGTTATCCTTAGTTAATTCCTGGTGTTAAGCGGCAATAGAGAGATTGAAGGAAGCCTTAGGTTAATAGATAGAAGTAATATAAGCTTTACAAGCGCGTTACTCTATATATCCTTACTTTAGAGAATTAATGTTAATAACGTTAATCTTCTTACCTTGACCCTTTTGGCGTAAAGTAATAGAATCCTTATTTAGGGAGAGGATGCATCTATTAAAGAGTAATAGTATTGTTAAATTAAGCTTTTCCTTTGGCTTTGCTATAAGATTTGCCTTCACTAGCTTATCTTCTTTAAGGGCTAAGAATTGGTCGTCTCCTAAGATAATTATATTATTAGTTTATATGCTAATAATTCTAAATAGGGTTCCTATAGTTGTAATAAGAAAGCAGGGATTAAATATAAAAGTGGTTATTAAAAGCTTCTCTTTATAGTACTTGCTATAGGTAGCCTACCAATAAGTTCCTACCTCTGCGATTCTATATAATGGCTTAAGCACAACCATAATTGTATCTTTGGGATATTAGTGGCGAATTTGCTCTGGAAGGTATACTAGTATTAAGCGCTAAAGGCGCGTCTCTAATTAGGTATAGGCCTAAGTAATATCTTATAAATAAACCATTATTCTATTCTTTATTAAGGAGGGAGCTAGCGTAATAATAACTCGCTAACTAGCTTGTTAAATTATAGGGGATTGCGTAAGGATTACTTCCTTACCATTATTATTATAGCCTTAAATAACTAGCCTTAACTTCTTAAATAAGGTATCAGTAGCTTTGCCTTTAATCTTATTAACTATTTTTAACTTAAAGATGCGAACTCTATTAAACTTAATAGGGTTATACTTCTTAAATCTAAAAACTCCTCTTGCAATAAGACCGTTGATCTCCTACTTATTAGATACTTAGAATGGAGCCCCTAAAGTTATAATATAACCTTCCTTTTAGAGCTGTTTTGCAAGCTTAAAGTTAGCCTTCTCTTTAGTTATTATAAAGGCCATTAATAATTTAACTCTACTCTTAATAGTAGTAATAAATTGTTCTTTAAAATTAATAAAATATTAGCAGTTTTGTAATCCCTTTAGGCGGCCTCTACTGCGTTATAGTTACGGCACATCTATTATAACTATATTAGAATCGTAGTCGCCTTCTAGGGCATGTTAATCGTGGTTCTCCTTTAGGGCATCTTCTAGGGCATCCTGCAAAGGCTTAGAACTGTTATCTTTATAGTAGGGCTTAATAGCAGTTAAACGGAATTAAGTAGGTCTGTAAGGCATTTAAATAATACAAGTTTAACCATTAATTGCAATAAGTTTGTGTGGGCCTAACTATCCTCCCTTTTTACGCCATACGCGTACCTTAGATTGGAGTGGTAGATTAAGCGTAGTTAAGGTATTTAGGCCATTTCTTATTCCTAGTGCATTATTGACCTAGCGCGTAGCGTAGAGACGTCGCACTTCCTTTGTTACCTTGCAAATAGCCTCAGCTCGTTACACAATAGAGGGAGATAGTGGGGAATTATTAGTTATTTAAGGGTAGGCGCCAAAAACTAGCAACGTAGGTATAAGCCTATTTGGGCCAGCAGAATTATTAATAGCCTTAACAGCTATCTGTAAGATAAGCTCTTCGCTAGCGCCCTCTAGCTCTAAAGAAATAATCTTATATACGCGGTATAATGGCGTGTGATATCGTTCTACTTTTCCAACACTATTATATGCTTTAATAGGGACTTCCTTAACTTTAATTGCCATTGCCTTTACCTATTATTAAAACTCCGCGGATGAGAAGTTCTTTCCTACGTTATAAGTAATTCGATTAGGGGGTCCTAGGTAGATATTAATCTAGTATAATTAAAGAGTATCTTATGCGTTCCTAGCTAACATATCCTTTAAGAAATATACGGCTTGGAAGGAGGTTAAAAAGTTAATAACTTAGAGTACTGGTTTGCCGCTAAGATATATAACGTCAATAATAATACAGAAGTTGAAGTCGTAGTTATCTTTAAGGGTAAACTTAAATCGGCCTAGGGATCTCTAGTTTATTTGGCAGTAATAGTAGTACTTTATAAGATGTTTAATCGCCTTAACCTTAACTTTATAGCCTGCTTGCTAAAGGACCCTAAGCAATTAATAGACGGATAGGTAGCCAAAACAACGGTATAGTTAGCGTAACTCTAACTTAGTTAAGTGGCTCTAAGTAATACTCTTTTCTAGTTAATAAAGGAGCAACTAAGGGTGACCCTATTTGCGTATAACAGGTACTCAATTATCTCCCTATACAAGCATATTCTTAAGGTTGTTAAGCTTAACGCCTAATTTATCTATATCTCCAATGCAAAATAGAAACAGAGTATTTGTGGGAATAATGTAGAAAATAATGCACCCTAAGGGGGTTTAGACCCTAATTGTGCTGAGAGAGATCGCGGTACCCTTGCCAAAACGTATTATATATTGGCCTGCCATTAATTAGTTAATCTGGATAGAGGTATTAAGTTATTAAAGGGCTCAAACTTAAGGTTCTCCTACTATAGATACTCCTACGGCTCTAGTATCTGGCATAATACTATAGAAGACATTTGCCGAGTATCTATTATTAAAGGAGAACGCGGAGCTCTCCTTTAGCTTATTAAAGATATCTAACTTTGTAATAGAGTAGAGCGTAGATTAGTTATTAAGAATAGTAATGGTTTATATACCATCTACCTTACTATACTTAGTGAAGTATTAGTTGGGTAAGTAGTCCTTAATTTCTATATCCATAAGGAGCTGTTTAGCCTTATTAACCTTACCCTTAAGATCTTCTTCGCCTTTATATTAAACCAGGAAACTTTGGAAGTAGGCTATAGTAATCTTATAATTTCTAACGTTTCTTGCACTCTGGCGAAACTTATTATATGCCTCCTTTCGCCTATTAAGAGGGTGCCTAGTTGACTAGCAATTTGGCTTTTTATAAATATAGCACTTCTTCTGCCGATTATTTTAAGGACCTCCACAATTGCTTTATGGTCGACGCTAGTTGTACCTTCTGCCGTATCCTGTACCCCGGCTATTATATATTCGATCAGTCCAGTTATGGTTATATTAGTCGGGTTCAATCAAATTAGGTTAGAGTTAGGCATTAAATTGCTATACTTCTTAAGAACGTAGAGCGGTGCCGACAAAAGATCTCAATTAAGCATATACTCCTTCGTAAGTATTTGCAGGATTAAAGAGAGCAAGGTTGTATTCTTTAACACCTTAGTATACGCTAATAACTTAATCGCGTAGGCTAAAATCCTCTTAATACGATTTGGATAAACCACACTAAATCATCTAAAGTCGATTAAAGAGCTTTTAAAGATAATCAAGCCGAGAGACACCTGGGTTTATAGCAATAATTCTTAGGAAGGTAGTCTCTCTCCACTCTAATATATACTGCTGTTTATTCTCTTTTGTTTCGAAGTGGCATCTTGTCTTATATATTATTTAGTTAAAATCGTATCCTTTTCCTACTAAATAATCGTAGTAGAAGGTACTGGCTCGACCCTTAAGCATAATAGAATAAGTGTTATAGTATTAATTAGATTCTAGTCCGATCTTCTAGCAACAGTTATAGAAGATACGCAGTTTTAAATTAAGAACGTTATAGAATTCCCCGCTAAATTTCTTCTCCTAATCTAAATAGAGCTTTGTAAGCTCTGTAAGCAATTTTAAAATGCCTCTAATTTATAATTGAGATGGAGGAGGTGGTGGTTGTATTACAGGCTGTAGTGGGGATATAGGTCTAGTTGGTAGGGTCTAAAGGTTATTAAGTTATAAAGCAAGGGGATCTTATAATTGCTAGGGGTTATTAGTCAAAGCTATAGGTTGAATTAGTGGATACTAGGGAACTAAAGACAGAGGTGGAGGCGACAGATATAGAACGTTAGAACCCGTGCCTAGAGTAATAGAATTAGAACACATCTCTAGTAGTATATTATTTGGATTCTATTATAAGTTGAGCTTCTTTATGGTGCGTAGTTGGTGCTTAATCTCTTGTGGAGTTCATTCGTGCTTTTTTTTTTACGTTAATAACATGCTCCTAAATATTATCTCTAATAACTCCCCCATCTATAGAGACAAATACTCCATACTCCTAAAGGAAGTTATGGAAGTCCCACACGATATCCTTATTCATAGGAACCTATATTTCCTTTATCCATCTAACAAAGTCCTCCTTTATATAATACCATAGCATAGTATCGTCGTATTCGCTATCTTTGTAGTGTGCTATGCGGTATAATAGGAATCCGTTTAGGTCTTATTGCTCAGCGTTTACGAAGTTAACTATAGCTCTATCCTACATATCCAGGTTAATATCGTTCTCATACTTCTTTAGGTATATTAATGCTATAATGGCTGTTGATTTTGTAGAAGTAGAATTAACGGGGTATTATACGTTAAAGGTAAGTAGGATTTTGGTTTTATAGGATCTTATAGGTTTGCCGTCAAAAGGTAGGCAATTTGAGATATAGTTAACGCGTTTCGGACGTTAACTTGGGACCTTAGGTTTAGTAACACTTCTGACTTAAAGTACTTAACCAAATCTTCGTAAACGTGATTGTTCTATATAATGGACGCAACTTGGTATCTCCTAGTATTTAGTAACACTTTTATTACTAGTTTTCCGTAAGTCTAAGGTAGCACAGTATCGCCGGGATCCATTCTATATGAGCGCATATGGCACCCCTATATAAGACTGTCTCTTCTGTTCGAAAACCTAGCTGCTCTATAGTTAACTATGTATTCAACCACTGATTAGTATTGGTCATATAGGGTAACTTACCAATAACGACTACTTGAGTAGGTTATAGTGATGTTGGTTAATATGCTTATAATTATTAGAATAAGGGAGGGCGAGGAGCTTAAGACTCCTCGCCACGCTAGTGCCGCGGCGATACGTGACGACCGCTTGCCTCATTCCCGACAATTATAATATAATAAGAATGGTGAACTATGTCTAGTAGCCTTTCTCTCCCGGAAACTCGCCCCTGCTGAATTAAACTATAAGATATATAATAAGGAACTGCTTGCGATTATTAGATGCTTTGAATAATGGCGTCCTAAACTAGAAGGATTGTTATTTCTAATACGCGTGTTAACGGACTATAAGAACCTATAATACTTTATAACTATAAAATAATTAATATAGCGCCAAATTTGTTAGGCCGAATACCTCTTATGATTTAACTTTAAGATTATATATTAACTGGGTAAACTTAATTAAAAGCCTAATATATTAATATAACGATTATAGAACTTACCTGTAAATGCCTTAGATAAACGGATTATAAATTAATTACGGATCTTACTACCCCTTAAATGTTTTAAAAAACTACGTCCTATGTTTCTAAATATGGAACTTAATAGGAATAAATTAGAAGTTAATAAATAGGAAATAGAAATTAATAAGCTAATAAAATACAAATATAAGAACGATATATAGATAGTAGATATAATAAAGGCGATCTAAACTGGAAAATGATAGTATAAGGATATTATACTCGCTAAATGCAAAATTTGAAACAATTAATTGTACTATTAATAGAAGATAGTAGTTCCGAATTCTAAACCTTTATAATTTAAGATACTCAAATTTATATATAACTCCACTATAGCAGGATATTCTAGCTATATAAAGACCTATAAGATCGTTTAACGAGTATATTACTGGCCTATAATATACAACTATATACGGAAATACGTTTAAGTATGTAGGATATGCGTGCATAGAAAAACCTCTTATATAAAGAAGTAAGGAGTACTTTAACCGCTACTAATCCCGATATAAAGATAGCGCGATATCTTAATTAACTTTATAGTTGACTTGCCTAGTAGTAATAGGTTTATAAATATTATAGTAGTAGTTAACCGTCTTATGAAAATGCAATATATAATTCCTATGGACTTAATTAATGTGATATTAGTAGCCAAATATTTTATTAAGTACGTCTTTAAGCTATACGGACTTTTTAATATAATAATATCTAACTGTGGAAGCTAATTCGTTTTAGACTTCTAGCAAGCTCTATATAAATAATTAAGTATTTAAATATAACTCTTGACTGCGTTTTATCTAGAGATAGATAGTTAAACGGAAATTATAAACGCGATTATGGAATAATACTTATAAATATACTACTCCTACCTACAAGACGACTGGGAAAAATGGCTACCTTTAGCTAAGTTTACTGTAAATAATACGATAAATATATTAATAGGCGTGATACCGTTCTATGTGACCTACGGACAAAACCTTTAACTTAGATTTAAGCTATAACCTAATATTAATATAATAGGACCCATGATTAAACGGATCTAGTTAATTAACGCGTATAACTTCGCTAATTAAATAAAGCAGTTAACAGAACTGTTATAAAGTGAGTTAACGTACGCTTAAACGTTATAGGAATAGCATATAAATAAAGAACGAGCTCCTATATAGGACTTTAAGGAAGGTAATATGGCTTACCTAAGTATACGAAACCTAAAGACTTAACAGCCTTTAAAGAAACTTAATTGGAAGTTCGTGGGCCCGTACTAAATTAAGAATAAATTAAGCCTATACGCCTATAAGCTTGAACTGCCAACTGAAATGAAAATACACCTAATGTTTTACGTAAGCTTATTGTAACCCTTAAGAGATGATCCTATAACTCGCGAAATTCCGCCGCCACCTTTTATAATTGTTAACAACGGTAACGGTTTGTACTTTATTAACTTAATTAATAATATATAATGGAAAATATAATTTAAATAATTTAAACTTCTTATTAAGTGGAAAGGATATAAAACACAAACCTAGGAAACCTATAAATAGGTTAAAGCCGACGCGCCTTCCCTAGTAAAAGAATTCTATGAAGACTATCCTTCGCGGCCTACTCTGGCTGGATAGATATAATATAAAGGTAAATAACTACTACCTAACATAAAGATATAAAACACGATAGCAGGAAACTTAAAATTAAAAAGAACTTAAACCATATTACGACGCTTATAAGGCAATAAGTTATAAATTCTTAACTAAATCAAATTATTTTAGACCTTTGGCTAAAGGGGGGGGTACTATAATAGGACTAGCCTAGTTACAGTAGGAATGTCTTAGTAAAACACTTAATAGATAAATTCTGACGCTTTAGTTAAATTCTGCTAAATTCTGCTAAGTTAATTAAATTCTACTAAATTCCGCTAACTTAATTAATTTCCACCAGTCTCCACTAAATTCTACTAATATAATGGAATTTGGTTGAAACCTGTTAAAATCCGCGTGGGCTTATGCCTACGCGTCTGCTGCCAAGACCATAAATATTTAGTTACAAGTTTCTTATATTCCTTTCTCTTCTTTACGCAATGTCTTGTACTCTGCAAGAGCTATATACCCTTAGATTTAGATAGAATTTATATTGTTCCTTTAAATCTTCCTTGAAGCCTCTTCGCGCCCTTATATAAGGTAGTAAATAAACTTATTTAAGGGAAGGTATAGATTGTTGCGAATGCTTTATAGCTCGCTATAAGTCAAGTAGGCAGAGACCCTAGTAGAAATAGTAAAATATTATCTTGTTTCGCAATAGGCTAAACAAAGAGAGGCTAAAGTTTTAACCCTTTTACTTGCTTTTATTAGAACTATTCTTTATATTTATATCCTATACTTATAGATATAAGACTATAAAGCCAAGGCCACCATATTTAATTGTCAACTATATAGCCTCGCCGCTTAATATCTCTTTATTACTATCTGCCTATATTTCTCGATCTTTAGCGTTAAAACCATTTTCTCCGCCATATAATGTCTCTGCGTCCCGTTCTTAATCCTTATTACTAGAGCTACTCTCCCAACTAGTTAACGCATCTATATTGCCATTACTATTTCTAAAGTTGGCTTCTCTATCTATAAACGCCCACTTACTAGCTAACAATTTAGGGACGCTACGCTTGTAGGTACTTAAGGTTATAGGATACCACTTAAAGAGAAATTGTGGTTGATATTATTAGGATATAGAATAAGCCTATAGACCTCTAAGTACTGGCTACTTAGCGCCTTAAGTAAAAGATCTCCCTTAACGCAAGGCAGATTAACAAGAGTTAATTGCCGCCTATATAAGGTAGAGAGCTTATAAAGGGCTTAGCTATAATGCCAATTAAACCACCCCGCAGGCACTAATAGCTCCTTTGCTATAGATAGGGGTTTAATATATAAGATTGACTGGCTAGGATAAGTCTACTACTTAGGCAGTATCTTGTCTTGGGAAGGATAGGCGCCAGAAGTGGATTATATAATGCTATTTCTACTAAGAGAGGCGTTATTAGGAGTCATTGTTAACTTCCAATTCTAGTTTATAATTTTATATAAACGCTTCCGAACCCTACTAAGGCATGCGGCGTCCATTGGGGATTATTAGCTATTTAAATTTAGCAACAGCTTAGCCAATGGCTACTCCCAATAATGCCTTACTTATAGATCACTCTAGGCGCCTATAGTCTTAGGTGCAGATAATATATAAGCTAAGAGTAATTACAGCTACTAAATATTATATTACAGACACCATATAAAGTGGAAAAGGGCGGCTAGTATACTCCGCCTTTCCCTTCTACCTTTTGTCTTAACTCAGCCCTAGGAGAGAAATAGAGTATAAATATTATGCTCCTAGTTCTTATATACCATTAATTTAACTTACCTTTAAATTTAACCTATTAACTATATATCCCTTACCATACTTATAAGAATACCAGACATTATATATATTGCCTTAACTAAATTTGGATATATTGCTAATATAGCCTATAGGCCCTTAATTAGTACTTATAAAGATATCACTATATACTACCTCCCTAAAGATATTATATCTAATTATCAACTTACTAGAAACCCTAAATCATCTTAAAATTGCATTGACGCTAAAGACGCGGCATCCAATAGTAGGAAGGAGAAACAATTACAGCTTTCCAGTTATATGCAGGAGTAGATACCTTATATACCTACCCAAACACCCAATAAGGCCAGTTCCTACAAAAAGGGTGATAATATAAAGGGCAATATATAAGAGGATATGGTTTGGGCGAGTGTATAAAAAATATACCTTAATTACCTTAGAAGTTTAGAAGGCTATAGTAAATCCAAGATAGACTTACCTAAGCTAATAGAGGACCATGGCGAGGCTAAGATAGACTCGCCTTAACTAAAAGAGAACTATATTAAAGGCTTATCCCAGCAGATAAATATAGTTATAAGTTCTAAACATATTTCGCCAGTACCTAGAGGTATATTTGCAAGACGCCTATATTATTTAGCAACACTAATAATTAAGCAGAGAATAGTTTAGTCCCTATATATCTATCTAAAGTGGTAACAATTTCCAATACCAAGATCTTAAGTAGATAAGTAAAGTATCTTATATCCTAGTTACCTACTTATTATATAATAAAGGACATAACACATCTCTAAAACCCCAGTTATAGAGAAATTATATCTTTATATAGTCCTATCGCAGTAATATACTAGTATCCTACCTAGGTTTTAGCGGTGGCTATACCACAAAAGAAACTTTTATTATACTATATTAAGAATCCTCGTTACCTCCGCCGTTATACTAAGATATATAAACCGCTTAAAGATGTTATAATGGAAATAGCTAAGAGGGGCAAACCGTGTAAGCAAGGAGATTAACTAGGAGAAGTATTAGAAGATCTATTAGAAGAGATATTAAGGAGAATGGTACGAGATAGAGATTCTAAGAAGTCTAAAAAATAAGAAATTTCCTATAAAGATTTTCACAATCACGTTGATTTCTTTTAGCATTTATTAAGGATTAAGGCGTTAATTAGGATTTCCTTAGCTTAGTATTTTATTTCTATATAGTTGCTTCTATATTAAGAATCTCTCGTTATTATCTATACGTAAATAAACAAATTCTTACATATTGGATTAAAGTTAGAGACTCGCTTATAGTAAGTAAGCTTAATAAGTCCTCCACCTTTATATACTTGGTAGTAATAAGTCAGCCGCCTAGTAACTCACTTAGTCCTTAAGGTCGTTACTTTCTAATCTAAATATCTTAGAATTAACCTTCGTCGACCTATCCTCTTTAATCTGGTCAAAATATGCTAAAGTCTTTTTAACTAGAACAGGATAGAACCTTTTCTTTAAAACAGTTAGTATATTCCATATAGTAATAGAGAAGAGGGCCTACTAGGTCTTATAGGTTTAGAGGCTATAAAGGTTAATCTATAGATGTATAAATATAAAATCGACTATTGCGCTATATAAGGATATAGCAATCTACGTCAAAGTGTCGCTTTAATCTATTGGCCTTTTCTAAGAAGGTCCCCTTTTACTTTCAAAAATTCTCATTTATGGCTCGCTTTGACCTTGATAGTAATCTTTGCTTTAGACATATAACTATAATAAATAATTAATGGCTTGGTAGCTCTTTAGTGTTTTTATAGGATAACTAGCGTATAGGTTAACTCTGAATTTTATATTAATAAGGTGGGAATATTAAGAGTAAATATAGGATATATCCCTTAATATTAGCCCAAGCTACGGCTCTAGAAACCAAATATTGTTTTAAGAACTAGGTCTAATTCTAAAGACTATATTCTAATTCTAAAGACTATCTCCTAAGTCTGTTTTCGGGACGGGCTAGTTAACTATTAGAAACATCTGCTAAGCTAAATACACCAAATACAGCTAAAAAGGTATAGCAGTTAAGCCAAGCGGCTTAATAATCTTGGAAGAGTAAGCATAGGGCTATTTTTACCCTAGCTTAAATCGTGATCCTAAAACCAAACCTAATCCTAGGAGACAGCCAATTAACTGCTATAAAAAGGGCGTAATCCCAAAAACTAGATCCTAATTTCAGGAAATATGTTAATTAACTGCTATAAAAAGAGGTTAACTGTCTATATTTAGCATATTAGGTTTAGCTTATTTTAGGACCAGCCACGTAATTATATATAGGCGCTTGTGCAACCAACCCCAGAAAACTCACTCTTAGGAGCCCTACTGCATTAGAGCCTTACACATTACGGAACAAACTAAAACCGGTTATTGTAGCTTAGTATTTAACTAAGCCCTATAAAGCCTCAGTCCGAGCTATGCTAGGTTGGCTTAACTTTTCTATACCTAATCTTCAATCTTCTGTGTTTGCTTTTACCTTGCTTCCTCACACTTTTCTCCCTAGTCATTTCCTTATTGCAAAACGCGCTTAATATATTTTTGACCTCCCTGCACTTATCTGCCATTATACCGTCCTTATATGCTAGCCTCTTTAATCTCCCCTCCTTATCTACTATATCGGCCCTCTAGATATAGCTCTTAGCGCGTTCTCCCGCAATGGCAAATCTCTTTAGATTAAAAATAATTAAAATAAAACCCATTAGAGAGGGACTGAATTATTTTCGTAATTTATTTAACTCGACTTATAAAAATCTAGGTATCTCTAACTCTTTAGATATATCGCGTTAGATAAGCAATAAAGGTAGCCATTAATTTACCTAATATAAGCTCTATCTAATGCTTGCAGAACTAAAGGATATTTTACTTAATCTAATACTCGCTCTACAGAGCCTTTCTGCTTCTTGTTTATTACCATCTAACGGCGGCAATAAAAGCCTTTTTGGTAATCTATTAAGACTTAATTTAGCGGTTAATTCTAATAGCTTTGACATTAAACAGTTCCTATCTCTCCTAAATGCGATCCTTTATATTAAGCGTGACGAGATTATCTAGGAGAAGGTGTACACTACTATAACAAAGTCTACACCTCCTCCCTAACTGCTGCTACTCTATATTTAACAAACCCCACATCTGTATAGTATAGGCAGCTTCACTAACTCGTCTAAATATAGGAGATACGTGGATTATATTCTAAAGAAGGAGCTAGGCCCTCTTTATATAGGGATTCCTGGCTTATATAAAGCATTCTTTAGGGGAGTGGAAGGTCTTAAAGAGGCAAGCGCCGCCGTTTTTAAGAAATACAAGGAAGGGGACAATCTACTATATGCCAAGGGCGGCTGGCGTAACTAGCCTAAAAGTGTAGAGCAAGATAATATCCTAAAGTGGTTTAATAACCTAATTAAATTATTTTTAGGCTTTGTAGAGGAGCACGGGTCCGCTCTAAAGATATAATAAACGCTTATCGCACATACTGAGCAGCCCTTATAAGGGTCTATAGTAAAGCGAAAGCTAGATATTAGTTTTGTAAATAATCCAATAGCTAGCAAAAGCTCTTAATACTATTAGTCGTATATACTTATACTAGGAGAGCTAAAGAGTAATCTAAATACCAATATAGCCTCGCAGGCATAGTTTGATTTGGGAAAACATATAAAAGAAGTCTTTACTGCTTAAAATACTCGTCGCTTTGTCCTATGCTTTATGTAACAGTTTACCAGCACTACGCTGAGACCCAAGATCGTCGCCTGAGAGGCTCCGAGACAGGATCGACACTACCCTCGTATGTCTTGGATACGGTTAAATATTAAGTCATAGACTACGGAGTTCTGGGTCTACTTTCATGTATTTAGTTCACTTGATTTCCATAGATTTACAATTAAGTCGCTCTTTCAATACCCACACTTGCACTGTTACACTTTACCCTCTATAGATCTATTATATAGTTATAGGAGTATAACTAGGTAGGAGGTATCGTATCTTCACCATTTAATATTAATAAAGATGGACTATAATTTACCTTAGCAATATTAGGATTCCTCTAGATAAATAAAAAACAGCTTAGATTTGACCCTACTATTTTAATATTAGACGGCAACCAATATATCGAAATTATACGCAATAGTCAGACTAAGCGTCTTATCCTTAACAAAGTTATAAGGCGGGCACGCTGTATTGCCAGTTAGGTAACAACTTGCTAGAAAGTATACTATAAGGGTAATATCTCTAAGGCACCCCTTGTTATTAAAGACTTATAGCAGTACCTAGAGCGCGATAAAGAAGGCTACCTGCTATGTAAGGTAATAGAGAAAGGAGTAATTAATATAGCCAGGTACTATTACTATAAGACTATTTATATAGGTGGATAAGATAATAATATCTTTAATATCCGTAAGTGTTACGGACGCTTTAAGTACAATGTTATAACTACTTGGAGAAGAGTCGCAGGAAGCTAGTTGGTTAATATAGGCACGGTCTAGGATAGATCCGATGGAACTATGTAATAAGGAATAGTAAGCGAGTTACATAATGTTATACGCAGTGTACGAAGTATATGTAGTGTACGCTATATATAACACGTATAACACGTACCTCACGTATAAGAGAGGATTTCTTAGGTGTACGGTTATGTATTTAAAGGACCTTAGTCCCTACCGTAGATAGTTCTCTCCTTGTAGTAAATCTTAGAATATAATTGGAGTTAATCTGTTAGGCAACTACTCTACCAGTTATTATTACGTTGTTGTTTTGTTGTACCTATATACCCAGCCTAATAACAGAACCTACTGTAGTCTAAGCTACAAGGTTCCGTTACACATTTACTACTAAGGTTATAGTATTGGAACAAAATTGAATAATATGCCACCAAGAGCAGCACCAGTCATAATAGCATTAACGGCAGCCACAACCTTAGGGCTAGGTGATACCAGTATAGACAAGGGGGATTCTTAAGTGGTTACGCAAGGTTAGTTATAGGAAATGGTTAATCACTTATAAGATAATAATAGGATACTTAAAGAACGCATTAATAGAATTGGAGCAGCAAAGATTAAGTTACCTTCAATTAAACAATTCTTAGGAGAAAAGTTAAAGCTTAAAGGATTTCTTACGCAAATGCACTTTAAGGTAGTATAGGAAGGAGCGAAGTTAGCAATATTATTAGATTAAGTAGCCTATACAGGATTGTTCCTAATAGGGAGGGCACTTAAGTAGTTTAAGCCGTATCTTACGGAAATACAGGCTAATGGCATGATAACTACTAACCAAGATGTATGGTATATATTTACTAGTTGGAACGGGTTCGTAGAGCAACTAACGCAGATATTTAGAGACCTGGAAGCCATAACCATAGCGGAACAAAAGCTTTAGAACTTAGTACAACGCACTTTAGCAATTAAGTATACAACACAGTTTTAAACACTAGCTATGTAGGTTAAGTGGAATAATAAGGCGCTTATAGCACAGTATAAATAGGGACTTAAGGCTAAAGTCCAGGACGTAATTATCCTAATGGAAGATACGGATACTCTAAGAGAGTTAATAGATTAGTTAATAAAGATTAATAATAGGATCTACTAAAGGGAACAAGCCAAGAGAGGGCAAGACAGAGTTCCACAGTTATATAAGGCGCAGAGTACGCAATAATAGACATAGAGTTAAAAACTATAGAATGGCGCAGAGCTAATAGACCTAAGTAGTACCAAAGAAACCTAAAAATAGGAAAAGAAACTATAGAAACCTAGAGGTTAAGGATTAAGTAATTAAAGGACCTAAAAGCAGAGGCTAAACTAGGGATCTTAGTAGCAGAAGACGTTTAAGCGGACTCTATAGCAAGAAAGATGGTTTAAAGTTGGAGCTTATATAAATTGTGGAAAACAAGGTCATTTCGCCAGAGACTATAGAGGTGGTTAGAGTAACCACACAGTAAAGGGAACCAGACTAGCAGACGGCATATATATACAAAGGGACAACGGTGCACTATAAGGAATAAAAGAGTGTTTAATTAATAGTTTTGCGTATTATTATAACAACGCATGCCGAATTTATAAGGACGCTAAGTATGGCGTAAGCTATTAGCCGCAAGAGCCAGAGTCAAGAGGACTTAAAGAAACTAGAGAGTTAGATAAAGAATAAGATTAACTCTACAAGCTAGATTGAGATATTACAGCAACATACAGATAAAGATTAGTAGTAATAATAATGGAGTTAAAGTACTTATTAATTACCAGTAACGAGGACAAAAAGGAGGCTAACTAGGAGCACTTAAACCTTAATAACGCAATAGAAGCAGAGACTAAGACCATTATAAAATAAGGTTTAGTAACGGATGTTATAACACTATTAGATACAATTTCCATCGCTTTATAAGATAATAGGAGCAACGTTTAGAAGAAACTAAGCAAGTAGACAACTACTAGTGCTAGCTTATTACTTAATAAAGGCAAAAGGCCACAGGCTTAAGATTTTTAAGAAGAGATAAAAGAAGCTTAAGATTCTTAAAGTAAAATAAGACACACCTAAGGACCCACAACGGACAAAAACTAATGGGAAAGGGTAGTAACTCAGTTTAGTAATAAACAAATAAGTATAGGACGCAAGTTTAAGAACTATAAGTTTGGAGAATGAATAAAAACGTCAGCAATCCTAAGTAAACGTAGTGTTTAGCCTAAAGATTAAACAGTTAATACTAGGATTAAAAAGCAAGACAACTATAAAGATCTAGCTATAAAACACAGAAAACAAGAAACTATAGATAAGTTTAGGATAAGAATTATTATATAGTAAGAGCAAAAGCTAGATAAGAGATTAGCTATGCTAGGTTATATAAGAAACAGAGCACCTATATAAAGAGTTACTAATAGGCCGAGTGTAGGGACACCTAGGGCAAAGTAGTTAAATAAACTAGAACAAGAAGAGGATCTAAATATTCTAACTAGGTTTAAAAAAAGACATACTAAAGGATGTTATAATATAGCGATGACAAGGTACTTTCTAATAGATAGACTATATATACTAAACCAGTTGTATAGAAAGTGGTATAGGCAACGACACAATGATAAATAGGAAGATTTTTATATATAGCTAAATAAAAAAGTTGTCTAAGATCAACCCATTATGGAGAAACGTAAAAGTTATATTAAAGGAGTATTAATTATAATATTAAGGAACCTAGAAGAGGGATCTAGGGACTAGAGAAGTAAGCAATAAATCTTAGTACTTATAGCAGAGATACCAGTGGTTAGGTTAACTAGGTATAGGTTTAAACTTAAAAATAAAGACAAACTAAGAGTTAACCTAAAACATATAGCGCATTATACACTATTATGGATAGCTTATATGGATGATACGTGTAATATATATAGAGCACCTAAAGATAAGAACTAGAAGTACCTAGTAAGAATATATTAGGCACTAGAGGAAAAGCGGTTTAGGAACGCTAAGTATATACATAGTTAGCACCTAGTAGAAGTATAAGGTTAAGGAGACTTAATACTTTAACTAGGAAGATTTCTTACAGAAGAATACCTAGACGGATAATAGTGGTAGGAGTGCCTAGAGAACACTTATCTATGGTATATAGAGGAAAAGAAACGAACTAAGTATTAGCCAAAGTTGGACTAAGTATAGGCAGGATTAAGCAGCCAATAGTTAGGAAAAGGGGAGGCGTATAGGACCAGAGGGAACTAGTATTAGAGCCTTAGACCCTTAAAGGAATTTAAGGATAATACCTAAATTTAAGAGCTAAGTAGTAAGATTAGCAGTTTAAAGCGTTGGTAGATAGTAGAGTAACTAGGAACCACATATCACTAAAGGCAGTGGAAAGGATAGGGTTACTATATAGACAGAAGGAACACCTGTATCCACTTATAACAATTTTAGGAGATTAGATAGCCTATAGAGGAGGCATTATTAATCTTAAAACAGGACCTATTTAGATAACTATTAAAGGGAGACCAGTTAGAATGTCTTTTAATATCCTACCATTAGGACAGAATGAGGCGATACTAGGAATACCTTAGTTATAGGAGTATAATCTAAAGATCAATTGGGTTATAGGTTAGGTTAATATTAAGGATATATAATGACGCAAAGTGCGACAGTAAACTAAGTTGGTATAGTACCAAGTCAGAGCGACATATAAAGAGACTAAGTAAGGCTTAAGTTATGTACCAAAGAGATACCATAAGTATGGTAAAAAGTTATAGTTACTAGAAAGTGAAAAGCTGTTAGAGTATACAGCTTAGGACCACAAGATAGAATTAGAAGAGGAAATAAGTCTAAAGTTCTTTCTAATCTATAAGCTTACTAAAACAGAGTTAGTAGCGCTTAAGGAGTTTATCCAGGAGAACTTATAAAAGGGATATATTAGACCATTACAGTTATTAGCGGGATATCCAGTACTATTTATCCCAAAGAAAAATGGAAAACTTAGGATGTGTATAGACTATAGATAGTTAAATAGCATTACTAGGAAGAATAGATATTCTTTACCCTTAATTAGCAAAATCTAAGACAGGATAGGCAACGCAAAGATCTTTATAAAGATAGATCTGAGATGGGCGTACCACCAGATCAGAATCAAGGAAGGTAATAAATAAAAGGCAGCCTTTAGGTTAAAGGAAGGACTATATAAACCATTAGTTATACAATTTGGGCTTATAAATGCACTAGCAATGTTCCAGAAGCGAATTAATAGTGTATTAGGAGAACACCTAGATGAATTTGTTATAGTATACCTTAACAACATTATTATCTACTTAGAGAGTAAGGAAGAACATAAAGAACACATTAAATGGGTCTTAAAGAGACTATAAGAAGAACAGATACTAATAGCAATTAAGAAATGCGAGTTCTTTACTAGGAAGACCAATTTTGTTAAATTTATTATTAAACTAGGCCAACTTAGTATAGATCTAAAGAAGATTAAGGCTATAGTGAATTAGCAAGAACCAGAGAACGTTACGCAGTTGAGATCGTTCCTAGGGTTTTGTAATTATTGTAGAAGGTTTATAGCGCAATAGTTATAGGATATTAAGCCATTTACACAGTTAACGAAGAAAGAAGAACTATGGGTATAGGGAAGGGAACAATAAGAACTATTTAAGAAAGTTAAGGAGTTGTTTACCCAGGAGCCAGTTCTTAAGATCTATCAACCAGGTCTAGAGACGGTTATAGAAACGGATATATTAGACTTTACACTAGGGGCGTGCTTCCTATAGAAATATCAAGACGGATGGCACCCAGTAGTATACTATAGTTGGAAGATAACACCACTAGAGTTAAACTATAACATCTACAACAAGGAGTTGTTAGGTATAGTTACAGCACTTAAGAAATAGAGAGCATTCTTATAAGGCATAGAGAAACCATTTATGGTTAAGACGGACTATAAAAACCTTATAGGATTCCTAATAATAAAGGAACTTAACCAAAGACAGGTTAGATAGGCGGAAATACTTACAGAATACCATTTCGAAATTCAGCATACTAAGGGTACAGATAATGCACGAGCAGACGCTCTAAGTAGAAAGGCTAAACTATAAAGTAATAAAAAGCTATCGGGAGCTTTGTTGCGAAAGAATTAAGACAGATTAATTAGGTATAATTATCCAAAGATTATAGCGACTAAGGAAAGTCAGATCTATAAATCACTAGAGAGTAATTAGATATAGAAGATCTAAGAAGCATAAATAGAGGATCCAGACTTAAAGCAATACAAAAATAGAGAAGTAACGTATATGCCTAAGTCTATTACAGAAGAATTTGTTAAAGAATTCCACAAGGGAATAACACAAGGACACAATAGAGCTACAGGCTTAGTGTTAAGACTTTAAAAGGAGTATATTATTTAAGGAATCTAGGGACTAGCAAGATAAGTTATAAGGAAATATCCAGATTGCTAAAGGAATAAACCGACAAGGTATAAGCCGTATAGAGGGCTACAACCTGTTAAGACACCAGGAAGACCATGGGAGGTTATATTATAGGACTTTATTATTAAATTACCAAAGTTAAGAGATCCTATTACAGAATAAGATTATAACGCGATTTTAGTAATAGTGGATAAGCTAACAAAGTAGGGATACTTTATAGCATGCACTAAAGAGATATTAGTAGAGGATGTCGCTAGAATCTATATAAAAGAAGTGTTTACAAGACACGGAGTACTAAACAAGATTATATCAGACAGAGATCTAAGATTTATAGCAGCATTTTAGAAAGTATTTCTGGCAGAATAAGGAGTTCGCGTAGCAATATCTACAGCGTATTATCCGCAGATGGACGGATAAACGGAAAGACTAAACTAGATACTGGAGCAGTATCTAAGGCACTATATTAATTACGCACAGAATAATTGGGTATTATTATTACCAATTACATAGTTTGCATACAATACAACACTATAAGAAGGAATGGGGATATTACCATTTAAGGCGAATTACGGGTACGAGCCAAAAACGTTGTTATTGCCACGTTAAGCAAAAAAGACAAGTAGCACAGCTAAGTAAAGAATAGAGACGTTAATAAATCTTTATACAGACCTTAAAGAAACAGCGAAACTAGTACAAGAACGAATAAAAAGGTACTATAATGCTAAGAGATCTAAGGGACCAGATCTTAAAGAGGGGGATAAAGTATAGCTACTATACAAAAATTTTAAGAGTTAATAACTAAGTAAGAAGTTAGACTACGTTAGACTAGGACCTTTTAAAGTTAAGTAAAGAATTTTATTAGTTACGTATAAGTTAAACCTACTAGCCAAAATAAAAATCTACCCTATACAGCATATCGCAATGCTAGAGCTAGCACACGGGAATATTAAGCCACTAGTCTATAAGGCAGATACGTATAGAGGATAAAAGGAAGACAAATAGCAAGTTTTAAAGATTATCAGTTACGAGGATATAGATAACAAAATATAGTATAAAGTAAAGTAGATAGGCTATAGTGAGACTACCTAAAAACCACTAGGCAATTTAAAAAACGCTATAGGAAAGGTATAGGAGTATTAGAAGAAAGCAGGTCAGGCAATATTAATAAAAAAGGATTGCTAAAGAACGAGTTACCTAAGGGGGACCTAAGAGGAGCAATTACCAAGCTACTTAGAGTTGTTTCCCTTATAGGAGGAGAGCTAATTCTTTTATTACCCAGCTTAGATAGACCCTGTTAAACAAGTTTCCACTTCTTAGAACGGACCTTCTCACGGACACATTTAAGACGAAGAAGACGGGCAGAGGCCAGTAAACGGGCTTTAAGGGCACGCTATTAAGCAGCTATAGCCTCCTGCTCCGCTTCCTATAAACAACAAAGCTCATCCAAGGCGCTTAAGAGCTCACCGTCAAGCTTCGCAGTAGCAGATTAAATACAAGACCCTATAATAAGTTACTTAGGGAACTCGAAGACTGTTAAGAGTTATAGGATACGCACACTTAGCGTTAGATATAGAGCAAATATCGCAGGACGATTAAATGTTTGCTTTAGTACACTTAGAGCAAGAGGAGGGTTATTAAGACGTAGGACTTGCTAGCGCAACACAAACCAACCCCTCTTTCGCACACCTTAAGTAGGGAATCGCCATTACCTCGCCTAGTAATAGTATGGAGGAAACCGTATAAAGGCGACGCTCAACCCAGGAAAAAGACGAAGAAGCTTTAGGCATAATAAGTATAAATATTAACCAGACTAATTAAACGGACATCACACCTCTAGTGGACGACTTGGAGATATTAGGGATCTTCAAGGACAAAGATAAAGAGGAGGGAGATAGTATTACGGACGCTTTAAGTACAATGTTATAACTACTTGGAGAAGAGTCGTAGGAAGCTAGTTGGTTAATATAGGCATAGTCTAGGATGGATCTGGTAGAACCATGTAACGAGGAATGGTAAGCGAGTCATATAATGTTATACGCAGTGTATAAAGTATACGCAGTGTATGCTATATATAACACGTATAACACGTACCTCACGTATAAGAGAGGATTTCTTAGGCGTATAGTTGTGTATTTAAAGGACCTTAGTCCCTACTATAGATAGTTCTCTCCTTGTAGTAAATCTTAGAATACAATTGGAGTTAATCTATTAGGCAACCACTCCACCAGTTGTTATTACGTTGTTGTTTTATCGTACCTACATACCTAGCCCAATAACAGAACCCACTGTAGTCTAAGCTACAAGGTTCCGTTACAGCAAGGGGCTAGATATTACTAAAGCGACAAACTATAAGCTAGAAGGCTGAATAATACCTTTAAGACCAATTGGAGTGCAAGGCAGTATAAGGATAGGCTAAAAGAGATCTTCTAGCTGCACTAATGCCCCGTTACCGTCTAGTAAGTATATATATTCAAGCTCTCCGATTAAGGGCCCTATTATACAGAATTAAGTATATCGACGCGTTATTACTTATGACTATAGGAAGGCTCTTTATAAGGCAAGCTCTTAGGCTACAATACTTACTACGCTAAAGGGTAGCATTAAAGGATATAAGTCTTTATATATACAGGCTGGCATCCTCTAACATAACATTTTAATAGGTAATCTCTTAATAAACAAGGAAGACAATAATCCTTCTTAGCGATCATTCTTAATTGACCTTAATTTTGCGATTAAAGAGCGGCGGGAAGGGCCTTTAGGAGTGTGGGGCAAGACTAGCATAAGAGCATTTATAGCAATTAGAGTACTTCTTGGCAAGAAATACTCCTTTAGGTATAATCTAGAGTCGTTCTTCTAGGTGCTTTTTTAGATATGCGTTTATTACAAGGGTCTAAATAAGGAGGGCAAGCCTGTCCAAAGGTTTGAGAAATAGAATTATATGGACACTAAAAAGCTAGCGGAGTTGAAGAAGGGATGCGTAGCCTATAAAGGGGATTTTATTAAAACAGCGGAGGACTACTTTATACCATACTACTAGTTATTAAAACCCTAGGTTAATAGACTCCGGAAAGTAGTATTTTTAAAAGGTGGAAGGCAGGAGAAGAATAATCTAGGGCTATATTCTAGGATAAAGAAGATACTCTAATAAGCATAGAACAATCTAGAGGTATTACAGTATATAGAATAGCACTCTATTATTCTTACACCCTTCTACTGCATAAGTTAAAGGTTTGTAGAGATTTGGCTAAAGCTAATAAAACAGCGTAGAAATTACCTAGGCTAGATAACCTAATCTTCTATTAGATCGCAATTACTCCCTAGCCTATTATAAGCTGCCCCAATTCGCCTAAATAGAGGTTAATCCGCATAATGCTATATTAAAACTAGGAAACCGTAAACGGGAAACTAAAATATGGGGATCCCTATAGTATAAAAGTGGTGAATAAGCCAAGCGCCAGGGTTTCTAAGCTTATTATATATTAGAATCTCTACACTAGCTAGTCTACCCCGATTTAAAGTTAGGTGGCATTATTAGACTCTTGGAGAGAGCAAGTAGGATAGAGAAACTGTTTTCCTAATCCCTCTTCCAGTTTCGCGAATCCTAAAATTGAGATTTAGGAAACAGGATTTAGATTTATAAATCGCAGAATTGTGAATTAGGAAACAGAAAACTAATTTTAAAGACACAACCTTAACTTTAATGGCACTAGATTGGGGAGTGAGTGAAAGAAAGGCCCCTATTAAACCAGATATCCGTAATAATATATAAAAACAGGATGGGATAATATCTAAGTAATTTCTTCCACTGAACAATTTGCTATGCTCTTTAAACTCCTTATTAAAGCTATTACTATCGCTCTTCTTATTTATATATTTATTATTTTATAGCTTAAAAGACTAAGAGAATATATGCATTATCGTCTATATCCGTAGATATTCTCTAGGACCTTTCTATTATATAGAACAAAGCACTCCTCTAGAGACGATCTATTTTCTATAGAACCGTCCAAGACGTAACCTTCTTGGTTAAGCGCGAGAGCTAGCCTATAACTTCCGTTACTAGCTCTATAGGGGCTATAACACTCCTAACCATTAACTGTTAAATAAGGGACACCCGCCTACTTACAACGATAATCTAAAAGATAGTCCTCTAACGCCCCTAAATAAGGAGGACTGCCTAGACCTTATATTTAATAAAGATAAGCGCTCCTATCTTCCTAAGCATAAGAGCCAAGATTAAGTCTTTTAGGGATGTTAATAGTAAGTAGGTAATACGCGTAAACCTTTTATATTTTACTAATGCAATAACAGTCAGCTTTAAGTAATATTAGCAACGGTTTATAAGCATTTTATTACTCTTATACTTTAGTTAAAGTGTTTTTAGTTACAGGATCCCACTATTAGATGTTTTTATATCTATATAGGATACTTTAATAGAACTATTAAGAGATGCCTTTATAGATTTGCCCATATTTCTTTTTAAGTATATTCTACCTAAAAATTGTTAGGGTTCCTATTAATAGTAAATTTAACAGAAAGAGTGCAGGATAATTTATTTTTAGATATACCTTGTTCTTAAAAGAACTAAAATAAATGCGACTTTTATATTGCCTAGCTAACGGATTCGCCCTCCTACTTTAGTAAAACTGCTACTATGCTAAGGACTCTGCCAAGGTTTTCTTCTATATCCTAACTATTAGCTAACGCTGCCTTTTAGTTAATTACTTGTATAAAAACTACGTATTAGCGAAACTATTTTAGATGGCCTTTAAACTCCACCTAATATATATTTACGCCATATATAAAAATAGCCTTTAAATATTACGGACCGAAGATTTATTTCGAGTTACAGTAACACTACTTAATTAATTTAATTCTTCCTTAAATGGCGTATGCAAGCCAACACCCTTACTATAGGAGTAGTACGAGCCTTAAGCTCTATAAGGAATTTAAAAATATCAGCTATACCTAAAATAACGCTTACGCTACTCACTGTTGTGCGCCTATGCTGACTTAATGCGTTAATATTAGCACCTACCTCAACAAGCAACCAAAGCACGTCTATATGTCCGTTGTTGGCCGTATAATATAGTAGTGTATTAGCGCCTTAATTAAACAGGCTTATATCCTAAAAGTCCCTCCCTAGATCCCTAATCTAATTAGCGGAGATATCCGCACCCTTGCTAATAAGAAGTTAAACAGCGTCTATAAAACCCTATCTGGCAGTAAAATATAATGGTGTAAAGCCGGAAATGTTGCGCTCTAAGACATCTACTCCTATCTTAAGTAGTAGCTTTATTAAGATAATTTTTCCTTACCCCGCTAGGAGGTGTAATAATATATTTCCGTAAGGATCTCTTAGGTAGATATTAACCTTTGGTTTTTTTAGCAGGGATTTAAAAGTAAATATACAGTTATAAATAGCGGCCTATTCCAAAACTATCTCCCTCTTTCTTTTTCTATAGTAGAGTATAACGTTACTAAGTCTAGTTATTAGACAGCTAGAGAGCTTATAGGTATATATAAGAGTAATAAGATAAAGCTTGCCTATTAGAGCTATATGTAGATAATACGCCGACCGACTAAGTAAGCTTAGACTTGCTAGATTGAGATAATCTATAACTATAAAAAGGAGTTCTGGAGGAAGGTTAACTAGATAAAGGGCCACTATGGCTATAAAAGCGATTATTACTAGGCTATTAACTTAGCGAGAGGGTACTTAACTTAATTGACCCTATAAGGAGGGTGTAAGCAAAGGTAAATATAGCAAAAAGTCTTAAAGGCAGAAAACGCAGAAAGTTTAAGAGGGCTATGGTTGTATAAAAAGGTTAACTAGAGTATTTATATAAAGGAATCCTAAGCACTACCTCTAATAGTGTTAATTTTTCTATATTTGAGGCGTAGTTCTATAGAGTCTGGATTTCAATTTTTCCGATCTAGTATATGCTAAACTAGATTCCGAATTCGTTTTCTAGAAAAACGACTTTGGAATCTAGATTTTGATTTACGCTAACACAAATTTGTTCTTTAGAAAAATTAACCTTTAGTTTTAAGGGACATAATAGATCCTTTAATTAAACTATAACAATTGCCCTAGCTATATTTTCTATAAACTTATTTTTAGGAGCCTAAAACTTAAGTATTTAGGCAAATTTATTAAAGGAATAAGAGGTAGAAATGGTTGGGGTTAAGGGAAGTTTAAATAGAATTCTATATTAAGCAATATAGCAATACGTATATATATTTTTTACTTTATAGTTAAATCACATCCGTAAATACAATCTAGTTATTATAAGCATTAGTCTATTTAAAACTATTCTAGCTATTTCTACTATTTGCGTTTTAATAGAACACTTAGAAGAGGCCTCTCTAATACCTAATAATTAATATAGCTAAATAGGGCATCTAGACCTTAAATCGTTACTAACTGCTAAAGTGTTTTTAAAAGCCTACTAATTATCCTTGGTTTGCTTATAATCCCTTTAATTAATATATATACCTTCTTGTCTATACTTTTTATAGTTAAGTATATACGCCGTTTAAATAATAGAACGCCCTTTGGTATAGACTCTATATAAACCACTAGCCGCCTAAAGATAAGGAAAAAGGAAGAGGCCTTAATAAGGGTATAATAAAGGTTCTCTCTACCTTAATAATTAAGAGTTAAACAGCAAAATATAGTCCCTTAATACTGGAAGCTACTATTAATAAAATAAAGTACGTTATTAAGCTTAAGGTAGAAAATAGAAGTATAGATCAAATTCTTTACCAAGGTTGCTTATATGCTAGACGTAATAGAATTATATACCAATTGTTTAAGATCCTTAAGTAAAGATAAATTATTAATGTTCAGCTCCGGACTGTTAAAAAATATATTAAGATAATGGTATTGGCTACGGGCCTCTATTGGCACGCTATTATAGAACTTTTTCCATTCTCTTTCTCCATCTAAATTGGCCATAAATGCCTAGACTAGGCGCGAAATACATTAATCTATAACTGGGGATTGTACTCCTACCTTATATTTGTAAGTAGAAGAAGTGCCAGTCCCTAAAGAGAGTATAAAATCCAGTTAGCCCTTATCCGGCTAGAGAAATTGGTATTTTTAGAAAGCGACAAAACAAGGATTATTGCACTTAAGGCTACTATCTTGGTAAGTACCTAGGTTGTTAAGTACTTTAGGCTTAAAATACTATGGAGCCGTAAATATACAGGAAGTACTTTCCTAGCGCAGTTAATAGGAAACTTAAGTTGGGAAGGTAGGCTCTAGAGACTTACGCTTTACTAATTAATATATTATACTCTGGCCGCTAAACCCAAATAAGTTAATACCCTTCAGTTAACATTAGTAAAATCGGATAAATAAATATTTTTAACTTATATACCGCACTCCTGAGGTCTTTGTCCTCTATTATAGTTTGACATTAGACAAGGCATAGTTAGTTGCGTAGTCGTTGTTGTTACTATAACCTTTATGTCGTTCTTCAGTGGATTAAACATTTTAGGAGAAATGCTCAGACTCTATTAGAACGCGCTCTTAATGGCAGATAAATTATACTAATAGTCTCTAATAAGAGCGCTAATAAGTCTTTAAAATCTTTTTATTAAGGAAAGGCGTCCCTCTTAATCTTGTAGAAAAGTCTTTCTAGTAAGCTCCTTAAATTAATGGAGAGACTCTTAGAGATTGCATGGTATAAAGTATATATTAATGCCAATTAGGCCGCCTTAAAAGTATATTAAGAAATAAATTATCTAATTAGTAACTAATACGCACTAACTAAGGTTCTATAGATATAGTTGAAATAATCCCAGAGTGGGCAACTAAAATGCTGAACTTGTTGCTTAATATAATTAAGGAAAGTAAGAGGTATAACGCCATAAATACTGCCTCTATCTATATAAAGAACACAAGTGCTAGCCGTAAGTAGAATAAATTAGAAGCTAGATGTTTTCTGGGGTACCCTATAAAGTAAGCAAGAAGAAATATTAAATATATACTTCTCTAACTTTGGTTTTTAGCTAAAGGTCTTAATATACATATTATAGATCGCATAGCCGCAGTTAAAGACCTTCTTAGGCATCCTTATTAGACAGCAAAAGTAAGATTTATGGCTCTTAAATAACGCGAATTGTGGCCAAAAGGACTTAAGTTATTGATGATGTATAAGTAAGGCACTCTCTGTAGCGGGCTGTAATACCATTTTTGCAAATAAGGCTTCCATTTCCTCTTAAATAGCTAAAACGAATTTTTGTTGCATATCTTTATAAATAGTGTAATTATAAATCGCGTTTCTGCAAGCGTTTATAAAAAGCGTATTAAAAATAAGCAATAGGAGAAAATCTACGCTAATTAGCTAAATAGTCAATTGGTATATTATATAACTCTTATAATAAGATCCTGGCGTATAACTTGCTAGCAATAAAGTAGAAGCAGTTAAAGGTACTATAAAATGCCATAGCTATACCTGGCTTGGCATTTTACAGATCAATTCTTATAGATGCTTTTGGAATTCTCACATAGTAAATCCTTAAGAATGAGATAACTAAATGAAATAGAAAGATAACTTATCTAAGCAAAATTTGTCTATTATAATTATAGAAAGCGCTTTGATATAGCGTATGTTAAAGAGAAATCTGTTATATCGGCGGGCCTATATAGCCTCTGTAGAGGCTAAGAGAAGGTGTTTTTATAATATAGAGGAGCGAATACTGTAATTCCATTTCTAATTTAACCTAAGGACTTAAATGCTATAGAAATAAGCATCTAAGTCTTTTTTAATATTGTCTTCTTGTTTATATTCCTTAACACTTTTTATAACTATTCTTATATTAGTCTGGAGCTTGGCTTCCACAATAGATAGGTTAAATATAGTAGATAAAGTATTAAGAACTATAAGTATATAAGGAAGAGTAGATTAAGGGAGGTTATATAGTAAAGGCTTAGTAGCTTAGCATACTAAATACTTTAACACACTATAAAGCCCGCCTAGGATAAAAGTAAAGTATTAAATAACATTTAAAAGAGGAGCAAGGATATAGGCAGAAAAATAATTTATAATTTCTTTCGCTAAGTAATAGCCTAATTGCAACCATTTAATCTGTCTTACTATTTTGTACCTATTTTATAGGCTAGGTGCAAAATCTAATAAACTATAATTATAGATCTTGGAGTTAATGTATATTAATAGGCTATTATCTCTTTGTGCCTTTAAATTACTTCAAAGGTAGACCTAATAATGGAAGTTTATTAAAAATAGATTATTCTTCTTGCTAAGGATTTGCCTAAGGAGCTTAGATTTAGTTTATCTACCAATCAGCGTAATAAAGAAAGAAGTTATATTAGGCTTCAACAAAAGAGACCTAAAAGTATAATAATAAACTCTTAGCACGCTCTTACTCCTTATATAGGTAATCCTTATCTAGGGTAGGTCGTTTATACTTAAGCGGAAAGAAATGTAACTGGTATTGGCTTAAGTTCTACTACAGGGACTAATAGCTATTTATATTTCTAAAATAGGCACATTATAATCTTGGCGCTTAGTTGCAAATTATATAAACGCTAGATCTGAAGATCCCTAATTACAAAATCTAAAATTTAGATTTTGGGAATCTGGAATCTAAAATCTAGCTTAGTATAGGCCGGATTGGAAAAATAAAATACGCGGTTTAATATTTTAACCATGCTTAGGAAACTAAATCACAAGTTTAATTTCCCTAGAGAGTAGCAGCTATAGGTATCCTCTTTCTAAGCAAGAATATGGCGTTTTAATGCCCTATATAAGGAGTAGGTATAAGGAAGGGATTTATATACGCTATTCTTACATTATCTATGCAAGCTTATAGGATTCCCACTTTACGCTTTATATCTCTAGAGCTCTTTACCTATTAATAATTACTACTACTTTAAAGCTCCTATATAGATTTCCACTTTAGCAGTGAGTATTCTCGCCGCTTAAGCATAACTACTTACTATCCTAATAAACAGTTATAGAGAATATCGCTACTTAATCTACCGAATAAAATATTATTATTAATAGCCGAGAACCTACAAGTAGAGGGAGATATTAACGCTTTCGCCTAGATAAATAACCGCCTCTATAGTAATATAAATCCCTACCTTTATCGCCATAACGCTAAATGGAAGGATGGCATAGTACTAATATAGGCTGCAAAACAAGGACAAGATGCGACTGCTTAAAAATCTCTTAAAACCGCCAAAATTAGAGTGGCGACTTAATATCAATACTATAGGTATACGGCTTTGTTATAGGCAGTAAGGAACAGACACAAATTAGTGGTATAGCTATTAATTAAAAGTGGACTCAGTAGTCTTAACCTAGAGGACTCTTTATATAAGCTGTTGTGTGCTATAAGGTTTAGGCGGACGGTAGTAGTGCAGCTACTCTTAGAAAGCGTTAATATAAACTATAAGTAGAAAAACGGCCAGATACCACTATTATTAGCCGTAGAAAAGGGGTATAAAGATATAGTTTAACTGCTTCTAGAATATAAAAATGTTTATATTAATGCAAGAGACCGCTTAGGTTGGACATCACTATTATAGGCTATTGATTATAAGTATAATACAGTAGTATAACTTCTAGTTAAGCATGGGGGTGTTAATATTAACTTAAAGAACTCCTTTAGCAGAACGCTATTATCTATAGCTAAAGTATATAGGGATGCTATAATAGTCCAACTGCTTCTAGAGTGTGAAAGTAATAGTCTAAAATCTATAGACTAGTATAGTAGTGCAAGCAGTGCTTTAATTTAACATTAAGGGATAGGTAAAGATTAACCTAGAGGCAGTCTAACTCTAGTATATAGATTAATTAGCAGGTTAATAGTTCTCAATACAGTAGATATAAAACTTTATGGATTAGCTAACTCTTCTTCCTATTAATTAATGCAATTATTTCCTATATACTTTAATTCCTTAGAGATCCACTTCTCTTCTATACCAGTTCTTACTGCATACTTAGCCCGGCTTTATATTTGGCTGTAGTTGTATAATTACAGCACCTGTCGTACCAAACGCGTGCTTACACGTACGGTACACCAACTACGCGTTTACGCGTTCGGTGCACCAACCACCCGCTTACGCGTCTAGTACACCCCTAAAGCACTGACTAATCAGGGGGAGGTCGCATCAGTATATAGACCACGTAGTCTGCTTTAATACAAGAGTCAGTCACCATCCAAACAAGTATACAATACTACGTGTATTTCGTGCCCGTGGATACAACTCACTTGTGCTATTAAGTTAGTACAAACACTAATCAGTAAGCGCGCACAGATCAGCAATTACTTGATACCTCCCCCCGAGCGATACACACGACAGTGACCACCCGTTTAGACTCCTAGTACGACCTGCTGGAAGGTCGGAAGTTGGGGATTACAGACTTATCTCCAACTCTATATACTTATTCAAGTCTTAGTACGGTTTACTAGAAGTTATAGACGCGAATATAGACCTATACAGAACCCCTATCCTCAACCCCCTCAAACCTTAAACCTCTTTAGACCTTTTGCGGAAACCCCCTACCCTCCTACAAACCATTATGGACCCATTAATCAATTTTACGGACCGTTACAAGACCTCCCCCACCCGTTACAAGCTACTACCACCCGCTACGCACCACACTACACTATAGTATGGCAGATATTAGCAAGCAAGTCAGCAAAGGTCAAAAGAAGTAGAGATAAGGAGTTAACGTTACGTCTACAAATAACGTTAACAACTACATTAGTTTCAAAATCCTTAAATACAAACACTTTAAGCTTATAAATAACAACCTATAGGAGCAATACCAGGAAGACTTTACAGACTTTACAAAAGCTATTTTCAAGGCCTGCAACCCTGTTACTATCCATAAACTACAAACCCTTTTACATGACCAAGGTGTATGGGTTAAAAGGAATAAACAAGTTACTATTTATTTATTAATCTTACACCGATTTAGCTCTGTGGCCATACAGTACTCCTATTTTACATAATGGGAAAACCCAATACGGGACAAAAAACCCCCTCCTCGGCCTATTATACACTTTCTGCCGTCTACTTCGCAGCCTATAAGTATTAAAAAGGCGTCTGCAGACGCCTACTCCTTCTATTCGGCAAGCCTCTCACCTAGCTAGCCTACTTACTCCCCTTTCTTTCTCTTCCTCCTCTTGTAGGAGCTCCTCCGCATAGTGGAACTGCGGTAGGACCCGCAGTTATAGGAACCATCTTGCGAGCCGTTTCACTCCCTTGGCCGTACTAGCTAGTTTTTTAACCTCCAGGCGGCCTACCGCTAGCCCTTACCTCTGCTCTGCAAACTGGGGGCAGTAGGCTATAATATATAACGCCGTCTCTTCGGCTTGGCCGCACTAGCACATAGGGGAGGGAAAGTCTGGTACCCTAGCCTTATTTAGGAAGGCCGCTAGCCCTATCCGTCCCGTCCGTATCTACGTTAAAACTAAGCTTTCTGCTTTCTTAAGCTCCTTATATATCTTTAGCGGTTCTTCTAACGGTGGCACTACCCCTATAAGTCCCCATTTCAGCCAATTAGCTCCCCATCTTCTCTTCCAGCTTACTAGAAGCGGCATCTCTGTCCTTTATTTTTACTGCCTCCACTCCTCTACCCACTAGGTCCGTTTCTCTCCCTCTATACATATATTTCCGTTTTAGTTTTAACCCCATCTTTATCTTTATCTTTAGGCTAGTTTCCCCCATATCTATACGCAAGCCTCCATAACTAACTTTTCTTTATACCTAAACCTAAAGTTTACAAGTCTTTTATTTAGGTAGAGATCTAGCGGGGGTATAGAGGTTTCAGTTTTAAGAACTAAGGTAGGAGTTGCCTTATATGCCCCTACTATTGCTCTTAGGCACTTATTTTGAATCTTAGCTAGCTTTACAGCTGGGCCCATAGGTTTAGTGCTTTTAGGACCTTTAATTAGGGTAGGCGTATGCCAGATTACTACTCTATAGGCAATAGCGGGCTGGATTACAGCGTTATAGATCTACCTTGCCCGTACAAAGGTAGCTCCCCATATTGAGGCTGTTGTCCACAGTAGGGCATTTATATGCGTTTTTATCTTCTTTTGTATCTCCTTTATATATGCCCCCCAGTTTAGCCGTAGGTTAAGCTAGACACCTAAAATACGCATTAAGGCCTTAGGCTTAGTCTCTACCCCTAATAGGGGGAGAGAGGCCTGCATATTAAACTGCTTTGGGTTCCGGGATAGATATATAAGCTTATACTTCTCTAGGGCAAAGCTAGCGCTATAGCAGCGCGCCCAGTTAAGGCAGTGGTTATAGCCACGCATTAGGATCTAGCAGTTTTCCTCTATAGACAGACCGTATGCAAGTAAGTTAGTGTTATCTATAAATGCACTAGCGCTTAGTCTCTCCTACGGGTTATTACAAAGGTCTAGTAGCTCTGCTATATAGAAGAGGAACAGGATAGGTAAGAAGGGAGACCCCTATAGGATGCCTGCGGATATTAGGAACTCCTCCGTTTCCCAATCTAAGAGTACTAGTGTTATAGATCTGTCCGTTATAAAGATTTCTACCTAGGCAGCTAGCTCCTCTAGGATCCCCTTTGCCCGTAGTATATACTATAGGCGCTTTTGTACTACCCTATTAAAGGCTCCAGTAATATTAAGGGAGAGTAGTAACGCTATATTGCCTTTTGTCTACCAAACTATCTATACTTGGTTAACTAAGAGGTCTAGGGCTGTCTCTATCAATTGCTTCTCCTGGGCTCCCATCTAGTAGGCTGGTAGCATATTATACTCTTCCGCTATACAACGTATCTATTCTGCCGTAACTGCTTCTATAACTTTACCTACTATACTTAGTAGGGCTATAGGTCTCCAGGCGTTTGGTAGTAAGTAGTTATCTTTTCCTTGCTTCCTAATAGCGACCATACGGGCTCGGCGGAATTTTTTCGGCCAGTACGCCTTCTCCCAACAAGCCTTTGTTAGGGCCGCCATCGCTTTAGCAAACAGCTATCCTAACGCCTTAAGGAAGGCGTTTGGGATACTATCGGCCCCAGGGGCGCTATACGGGAGGCGGTCTCTTATTACCCTCTATATATTATTCTTATTAATATACGGGAGCTATTCTGCGGGCAGGGGGTACTAGTACCCCTCTATATCACTTATATCAGCTTCGGGTTCTTAGGGGAAAAACCTTTCCTAGAGTAAGTTAGCCTTCCCTTATATTATATCTGCTACCTAAATTATTTCTTCATTTCTTACTTTTTGTAGCGACGGGATTACGGGCGGTTTGGGCAGTAGGTAGCTGCGCTCTCTTACCTAATAAACTAGCTTCTAGATGCTATTCGGCTTAGTCACGGCCTTATAGACGCTTTATTAAAACTACGCTATTTTCGCTCTCCGGATTACATTCTTCTTATATAGGTTAATTATCCGTAGCTCTTCCATTAAGACCCCCTGCTGCCTTGCTACCCTAGCTGCCTATACCTCCTCCTCTACGTCCTGCGTCCACTAGGGGCAGGAGTAGCCTACCATGTCCTTAGCTGCCGGTACTATTCTCTTAACTAGGCCCTCTAGGAACTCTAGAAGGTTAGTTATATAGTCTTTAATTTTCTTAGCTATAGTAAGGGCGCCTAGTTGCAGGAGGTGCTCTATACCTGCTATAACCCTATTTTAATCTATCTTTTTCCAGTTACAGCGCTGCTGCCATTACTGCTAGCTTTACGGAGGCGACTCTAGGGTAAGAAGTATTATAATTAGATAGTGGTCTGAGCCGCTTTTAAGCCGGTTGTCTTTTTTGCAGCTTACAAGGTGCCGTGCTATATTTACTAATCCAAATGCTAGGTTAATTATACTTACGGCCCCTTTGGCCTTCTATGTTTCTACCCCTAGTAGGGTAAGAAGCTATAGGTGTGCTTCGCGGGTAACGCAGATAAGGTTATCCGCTATATCATATTGCTTAAGGCACTGCGGTCCACCCCAGATAGGGTAGTATAGGTTAAAGTCTCCTATAACTATATACTCTCCTAGCTCGTTAAGTAGCTATAGAAGGTAGTAAATAGGCGACTCCTAATTTACTATTCTAAGTCCTCCCAGGCCGGCCAAGTAGACGTTATAGATGTGCACTACATAGTTTCCGGTTTATAGTGTGAGGGAGGCTATATCCGGGCGAGGGTACTAGACCAACCACTTTAATATTAGGATTCGCCTACTTACTAAAAAGCACGCACGGCTTCTAAAGCACCTTAGGTAGGCTGGCCAGTAACCGCAGCTACTTAAGCAGTATATTGCGTTTACTTATTGGTTCTACCACAGTTCTTATATTACTAGAATTTCGTACCCCTGCCGCATTACTTCCGTAATAAACGGCATCATTACCTTATCTTTGCTTTTCTGCACGTTATACTGTACAACTCGGAGTGTATTTATAGTTCTTTGTTATTCTATATAAGGTATACTGCAATGTCCTAATTATTCTAGGCGGCCTGCGGCCTATTCAGCGGTCTGCCTATTAGATTTCTTAAACCCCTTGCGGAGACACTGCGGCTGCGCTTCCCAGTAACTACACCAGTAGGCCTAACCTACCCTACCTAGATTCCTTCTATGCGTAACTACTCCTCTGGTCCCTACGTGCTTAGGATTAAAACCAACCTATAAGAGCTTATTAGGGCGCTACTCTATGTGGTGCTGCTAAGTATACTACTAGGGGTACCACCGGCGCGGTTAAGTGGCGGGTAGGAGGATATGCTACTCGCAGAGCTTACGTACCGTTTTAGTCTTATTATATACGCTAGGCGGGCCCTATCTACCTACTTACTCTATACTTTACATCTACTTAACTAAGCCAGGTGGCTTAGGTTACAGTTCGCGCATTAGTATTTTATAGGGTTATTACAGAAGCCATAGGATTTATTATCGTGTCCTAGCGCCGCACAAAGTCCGCATTTCTTTTGGCTGCTGCAGAATCGGGCTATATAGCCATACTTTTAACAGTTATAGCACTAAGTAACCTAGTAGTCCCTATAATAAAGTTCGCAATCCTTTAGCTTACTCTAAAAAAGGAGCCCTTTATCTATAAGCGTATTCGCTTATTCAGGGGTCGCTACGTTAATAATAAGGTATATAGTTGTTTTCCCTAGCCGTAAGGGCTTCTTCGGCCACTATATATGGAGGATTTCAATTTTATTGCTAAGATATCTGTTCTGCCCTAATATCTAGCGGATTTCTTCATCCTATTTACTATAGTCTACTAATATAATTCTTATCCCATAGACTATGATAGGGAACTTCCTACAGTTTACTTCTACCGTTAGACTAATAGCGGAGAGCCATCTATTATCCCACTCTAGTTGTTTCTTTATCTGGGCAGTATCCGCTGTTATTATAATGTCTCCGCTTAGCAGCTTCCTCCCTGCTAATACCTTACCTATAATCTCTAGGCTCCTACTCTTATTAATCTCTTCTACAATCTAGCTAATTAGGCGGTTGTGGTCCTATAGGGACACGCCTGGGTTTCGTATAACGAGTTCACAGGTTAGACGCGTGGGGACTTTATAGACCAGCTATAGGCCTATCCAGGGAGGGAGGCCTGCCTATAAAGCTGCGGTATAGGTCATCAGCGCCAGAGGCTTTACTAGCTAGTTTTGTTTTTTAATTAAGTCCGCAACAGCTTCTGTAAGCTTTTAAATGTAATCATTATCGGCCATAACTCATAGAGGTAAGTAGAGCTTGCCGGCCTCTGCCTTAAGCTCCTCCCAAAGCTCAAGTTCTTTGCCATTTAGAAGGAGTAGGTTATCTAGTTTTTAAATCAGCTTCGCCACCTTTTGTTGCGGTGGCTCTGTGGGTACGGGCTGCGGTGCTGGTGCCTCGCGTGCTGCTGCACCCTGCAATGCCTGCGACCTCGCAGCAGACCCCTGCGGGCTCATTGCGGGTAGTACGCAGCTTCGAAGGTGTATTCGGACGTGTAGACGCGTAAAAATGACATGTTCTGAGCGTGTTTGTGACTTTTAACTTTTGGGCGATGTGTGTGTAGCTTATGCAAGTTACTATTGCACAGTCCTTATACAACACAATACACGAGAAGGACCAAACGGAATGGACTAAAGAGGAAATCCTAGACTAGTTCCAAGAAACTAAGAAACTCTTTACTTCTTCCAAACTTAATATAATTGCTGGCCTTATACCTAACCCACTTAACTAAATTCGTCCTATAAACCTAAGCGACTTTAGACTTAACCTTATTGGCCAAAATACACCCTACTCTTAAGTTATGGATTATAACACCCCTATAAACCAAAATACGGACTAAATTACCCCTGCTATTTAAGTCACAGATCCGCAAGTCATATACCCGCAAGCTACAGATTTGCAAGTTATAGATCCGCAACCTACCTAAGTAAAGACCTACGGTAAGGAGCTAGCTAACCTAGCCAAGCTCTATACCAACAAATCTAAGTACAGCGGTGAAAATAATAATTTTAACTTTAAACTGACCATCTTTACGGACCTCTGCCAGAAGGCTAATATTCCTAAATAAGAGTTTAGCCAAGCCTACTCTACTATGCTGCGCGGCCTAGTACTTAACCACTACTATACTAACCTTAAGAGCAACCCCCTTGGTGTCCCCTTTAATAAGCTATGCGAAGCTACCCGCAATTACTTTAAAGGACTGGAATATAGGCGTAATATCCTTACCTAATAAAATGCGACCAAGCTACGGACCGTAATTGACAAGAACACTAAAAAATCGACTATAGAGTGTCTGCAAATCCTTATTAAAGACCTCCAGTACCTATAGCACGGCCTTAACATTAAGCTTCAAACAGACGACTTCCTACACAATAAACTTATTACGGCTTGCCAGGAAGTAGAGCCCTATAAGTACGCCTATTATAAGCCTATAGATACCTTAGCTGGCCTTATTAATAACCTACGCTCCTCTATTATAACGTACAAAGTCTTAAACCTACTGGGCAGCACTTAAGCCTTCACCACAGATATTTAATATCCGCAGACAGACTTAGACGTCTACTTTACGGACCACCGTTACCGCTAGCAGCACCCATACCGACTAAGTCCCACCCGTAACCCCCGCAGCAACTCCTATACAAAAGCATACCCCCGCAGACGAATAAGCCAGAAATGCTTTATGTGTGGTAAGGAAGGATGTTGGTCTACAAGGCATACCTAGGAAGAACATAACAGGTCTAAGAAGAGATTTAATAAACGGATTAGCCAGTTTATCTTAAAATACAAAGGAGAGGAAGAAGAGGAGCCCCCTAATAAGTTAATAGAAGCCCTTATAATTGACTTTAACCTAGATAACTAGGAATAGGAGACCTTAGAGACGTTCCTAACTACTTTTAGACCTTTTACGGACAGCTAAGCCTTTAATATTACAACTGTATTAGCCGACCGTTCCTTTATACACTTAGTTGCGCCTAAAAACTATTCCGCAAGCACCCCCATTACAGACGTTATAGATTACAAGCAGGACCCATTTGCATATATTACCATAGAACGCTATACCCCTAAGGAATTCTATGGTGTTATAATCAACATAGGCGTCTCCAAGAAGTCTACTGTAGGTTACGGACAATACCTTGCATATAGGACCACCGCAAATGATAATACGGACATTAACACTATGTAAACTGGGGCCGTAAACGTCCAATTCGGTATTAGCTCAACTGTATTAATTGGATTAGTTGTAGTTAAGACCCCAATTAGCCTAGTTAACTTCCATATAGTAAAAGCAGACACCCCTTTCTTACTTTGCCTTGCGGACATGGACAGGTTATAGGTTTACTATAACAATATTATAGACACCTTGATCGGCCCCGCAACTGCCCCTAGAAGCAAGCATGTTACCCTACCAATTACATAACAATTTGGACACCCGTTCCTTATATGGGGAGAGACTTTACGGACCTACATTTAGGAATCTTTTGACTATAACCCATGCTACCTTACTAGTACGGAGATCCACCGTCTACACCGCCGTTTCGGCCACCCGTTAGCCGAAAAGCTATATAGAGTCCTTGAACGCTCTAGACACGACAACGTTAATAGGAAGGCAGTTAATTACCTAACCAAATACTGCTCCTTTTGCCAGAAATACGGACGTTCCCTAGGCCAATTTAAGTTCACCCTTTATAAGGACCTTGACTTCAACCACTTAGTGTACATAGATATTATGTATATTAACAGCAGCCTAGTATTATATATAATTAACGAGGCAACCCGCTACTAAGCCGCCCGTTAGTTGCAAAATATATCCATAAAGTATATTTGGGATATTTTACGGACCTGCTGGATTGACACGTATATTGGACCTCCTAAGTATATCACCCACGACGCCGGTAGGAACTTTATCAGTAAGGAATTCCAGCAGTATGCTACGGCCATAGCTATATTAACAAAAGCTATTCTAGTTGAGGCGCATTGGTCTATTAGGCTTATTAAGCGAGCTTACCTAGCTCTACGGAGAGCTTATCAGATTATTACGGATAAGTGTAAGGATATTTAAAAGGAATTGGCTTTATAGATGGCCGTAAAAGCCATTAACAATACCGCTAGCCCTAACGGACTAGTACCTACCCTCTTAGTTTATGGAGCTTACCTAAGGATAAGCAACCTAGGCCCCCCTGCCCCGTCTATTACGGAACAAGCAGCTGCAATACGGAAGGCAATGGCCGAAATAGCCAAATTACGGGCTAAACAAACTATCAATAACGCCCTATACTACCGCAACGGACCTAATATAACCTTAGTACACAACCTCCCGCTTAACTCTGAAGTCCTTATATGGCGTAAAAGCGGTAGTTAGAATGGACCTTACTGTCTACTGGCCGTAGAAAACAAGACGTGCTGCGTATAGCTTTCTAGCGGGCCAACTAGCTTTAGAAGCACGTCCGTAAAACCCTACTTTTAGCCCAAAAACACCCATAACGTTAAGCTAGACAAACTAGAAGCAACCGCCAAACCAGATAAACCAGAAGCGACTGCCGAATTAAATAAACTAAAAGCACCCTTGCCTACCCTAGAGGTCCCCCAGAAACCCACTAAACCTACTAAACCTGCCGTAAAGCGTAGCCGAGGACGCCCCCGTAAGAATCCTATAACGGAGAACCACCTAACCTCCATAGGCACATCCGCAAAGCAATCTCCGCCTGCGGATATATCAGTTCTAGTACAGGAAACCCCTTTTACGGACTTACGGCATAAAGAGATCAACGGACTACTTAAAAAGGGTATCTTTGCAATTATAACGGAGAGAGACGTTCTGTAAGGCGTCCGTATATTTAACTTATGCTTTGTTAACAAGATTAAGCACCCTGGTACTAATAAAGCCTTTAAGAAATTAAGGCTCGTTATACAAGCTTATAACGACTAGGGAAAAGACCTAGTCCTTATGCAATCGCCTACAATTCAACGGGTCAGTTAACGGATTATACTCGCACTTATGCCTGGACTACAGCAAACTAAATCTATAGCCCTTTACTTACGGGACATCTTACAAGCCTATATGCAGTCTAATACCTACCTAAGTAGGGATATCTTTATACGACCACCCTATAAGCTTAACCTACAACTAGGAATAATTTTATGGGTTATAAAACCTCTTTACAGAGTACCAGAAGCCGGAAACTATTAGTTTAAGACATACTACTAGTACCACGTTAGTAAACTCAAAATGGAATAGTTAACCTACGACCCCTGCCTTCTATATAGCCCATCAAACGGCCTTGGTATTGTTAGACTCTAAACAGACAATACCCTCTTCTTAGCAGACTGGACATTTGCGGATACTAAAGAGACTAAACTGCAAGAAGCTAAGTTCCTGGCAAAGCTATAAGAGCAGTTAACTAAGCAGACTCCAACTAAGTTCAACGGAGGCTTAATTACACAAAAGGGCAACTTAATCCAGCTGACCTAGGAACGCCAAGCTCAAAACCTAAAGCTTGTTATAGCAAAGCCTACGGACCTCACCAGTTCCCGCGGAGAGACCTATAAGACCGTAAATATAAAGGACCAATACGCTGCACAGCGTGCAAGAGGCGCCTATATTGCCATAGTCTGCCAACCCGAATCTGCCTACGACTTATCCTTTGCGGCCCAGGCAGTAGATCTGCAAGAAGAAAATATTAAGCAGCTTAATAAGCGCATTTAGTGGCAAATTAATAATGCAGCAAGGGGACTTACTTTTATACCACTAGACCTAAGTTCCCTTAGCTTACTGGTATTTACGGACGCCTCCTTTGCCAATAACAGGGACCTATCATCGCAAATTAGCTTTGTAATCGTACTTACGGACCGTAATTAGGACGCAAATATCCTACACTGGTCCTTAATTAAATGTAAATGGGTAACCCGTAGTGTACTAGCTTCTAAACTATATGCACTAGCTTATGGCTTTAATATAGCAGCCGCAATCAAATTAACGGTCTAGAAGATTCTACAACTGGAGCAGTTACCCCTGGTTTTATGCACCGATTTAAAGTCCCTCTACAACTGCCTAGTTAAACTAGGTACGACACAAGAGAAGAGGCTTATAGTCAACCTAATGTGCTTACGTCAGGCCTACGAACAACGTGAAATTACGGAGGTTAAATAGATCAGCAGTAGAGACAACCCAGCGGACGCCATAACTAAGGCAAAGCCGTGTTATTATGGTTTTCTTATCAACCGCAACTCGCTTCCAGATAAGAGCCTCCCACATTAAAATATCGTCTTTGTATACAAATTCTTATACAAATCAAATATAATCATATGCGCAGTACTTTTTTTCACTTAAAAATATATGAAGCTTTATTTCTTACTGGATTTTCTATCACCAAGTCTCAGCAGGTATTTTAGTTAATATAGCACCCCCATCAAGCCATTATAAACGAGCCGTGTCGCAGGTCTTAGTACCCCAACGCGCTCCACAAGGTCACCCTAGCTCTAGTTCTCTTACTAAGAATACTCCGCGTACTAAGGTTATACCTAAAAAAGGCAAAACCAATGACACGGAAGCTTCTCCTGTTGCCATTAAAGTAAGTGATGATGAGGTTAACTTCTTGGACGAGGACGATATTAGAATTAATAAGGATAAGAACTGTAGCTCTTTTACTACTATCCCCCCTAGTAAGGAGGGCTTTATTTTAGCTAGTATGCTGCCTCTAGACTATCCTCTTAATAATTACAAGGTGACTTAATTGGCAACACAAACTTTACCGCGGCGGCGACGTCAGTTAAGAAAGGTAGTAGAGAATAAGGAAGTATCCTCTTAGTGATCTTCTAAACAGGCTAGAAAGAAGACGTTAAAGAAGCCAAAGCCTTATAAGAAGCCACCTCCTCAACCAGTACATAAATCGCTGCGTATAATACTAGTAGAACGTCAAGCTACCGAAGCTGCTGCAAGAGAGGAGTCTCCCTCAGTATTATCTAAGGCTGTATCCAAATTAGATACAATACAGGAACCAGAGCCAGAGGTAGATTTAGAGATTATTCGATATACTCTTACTTGGCGTGCAGTAGTAGGAGTAATACCGCTTGCAAATACTGCCAAAAGAGTGCATATATATGGAGGTTTTGTATACTTTTAATTAATCGCCTGGATTAACGAAGTTCGAGCAAAACACCCAGGGCGATTTAAGCCTATTGCCTTAATTTAAGCTGCAGCTTCCTACAATTGGGGTACTAAAAAAGATAAAGTTATTATAGATCTATATAGCTATAAAGATATCCAAGCTATGGATTCTGTCTTAGACGCCTGGCACAGTGATAAAAGGAAGGGCTTAAAAGTAGAGGCTACCGCAACACTTTTAGAGCTCCCTGCGACGTCAGATTTATTAAATTCGCTAGGAGGCCATACGACGCAGGCTCTTAGCACTCAACTAGAAACACTTATAGAGGCTATAACTGGCCAAAGTAAGAAAGGGAAGGCCTCTAGTAGCAGTGCTACTGCTATTTAACGCCTAAATCTACCTAGCACCATGCTAAATGAAGTTATGGCCAAGAACAGAGGCCCACTAATCACATTTTAATAGGAATGCAGAACCAACGCATACTGGAATAGTGGGCGTACTTGCTAGGTTAATGGCAACCCAAATCACCTAGCAGATTACCACCCAATTAATAGAACTATAATAACATTATAGGGGAACGAGATCCTTAAGGGGAAGGCTACTGCTAATAAGCCTCCTGCTTAAATTGCGATCCTATTAAGCTAAAAGGACGGTGCGATAAGGGCGCGACAGACGAAGGCCATACTCAATTATCCAACAAACTTCCCCCCCTACACCCCTTACCAACTATACCCTGCTTAATATCAACACCTGCAGTATATACAGTACGCTCCTTACCTATATCAGCAGCCTGTTATACCTTAACAACCTCCCCAGCAACCTCCCCTAGCAAAGCCGGACGATTTAAATTAAGCAGCAGAGCCTCTAATAAGCCCAATTACGCCCGGGCTTAATCCTACCGCAGAGCTTCGCGACTACTTTAACTGGCTTTAAACGCAGCCATATTAGAGCTCGGTAGAGCTAATTACTGAGCTTAATTATATTACTGACACCCTACTTGAAAATGATTATAACTTAGAGGCCTTGCGGAATAAGAACGAAATTAGTAATAGCATATAGGAAGACCTTGGCTTTAAGGGAGGTGCCCTATTAAAGCTTTAATAAGACCTAAGGGCTTATAGGAAGTTTAAATTTAGGTAGGCTTTATATTCTTCTAGTGTCTTTTACACTAATTATATATATAAGAAACTAACTAGTTAACTACTAGATAACCTACGTGCTAGAAATGCAATTGTGCAGCTATATAATTACCTATATTTTGTATACCAAATCTTAAAAAGCTTCTAAAGTCTATATAGTCACCAAGACTGTGAATATTGCGTCAAACCCATATCTTAAGGTCATGAAAAGCAAGCTCAATTGGGTTAAACTCTGGAGAATATAGTGGCAGATACTCTATATAGACGCTAGCTCTCTTATAGAGGGTTCAGAGCTCCTGCTTCCTGTCAACTTTTATATATATATACTCACCTAATTTAACTCCCCTACCTAGTTTCTATGAATTGATGCGTTATCCATAATTAAGATTATACTAGGTACACACTATGGTAGAACTACAGCCTTAATCCAAGCGTTAAATATTTCAGCAGTAATAGAGCCTTAATATATCAACGTCCCCTTAAGGAAGCCATTATAGGTATAGGCTGGTAGTATACTCCACCGCTTAGAGCGTCGAATTAAAGAGACCTTAATTGCAGGTAGATTAATAGGGCTCTACCCAAACTTCCTATACCTAGTTCTCTCATTGGCTCCTAATTTGTTAATAAACACTAATTGGCAAATGTCCCATATAATCTAGCGTCCCTTCTATAGGGAACGTAGATCCTCTGCCCGCTCAAGCGCTTTTCTTTATACTACCTTCCTACTCCACCAAACGCGTGAAAGTGTCTTCCAGATGGTTAAGAGGCCTATAATTATATTAAATTCGTCATATAGAAACCAGGCCATTTCATCAAGGAAGGTAGTTGGCCGATCGGTAAGAAATGCAAGGAGAGCCTATTAAAATTGGTTAGAAATTAACCAAACACCATAACGTTAATCGTTACGTACATTCTTATGCAAAGTAGTAAGAACTCAAGGCCTCCCTATTCTAGCAAGGCTTGGTGGGTAAGGAGTCCCCCATACATCCAAAGATGTTCTGATACGGTATATCGTCGTTTTATATATTTGAGTGGCTGCAACAATCCATTCAACTGCCCAGCCGTAGTATAAGGCGACGCAGATCTGCCAGACACGGTATAGAGGAAGCCTTGGGCTCATGGTGAGGAAATAGAGTTAAGAAGGTATGCGCATATAATTATATTTGATTTGTATGAGAATTTGTATACAAAGACGATATTTTGATGTGGGAGGCTCTTATCTGGAAGCGAGTTGCGGTCGATAAGAAAACCATAATAAGCTCTAAAAACCCTAATTAACACAAATAAGCTCAATCTAAAGGTTATAGAATGGGTGGAACGTGACTAACGGAGCACTTACGGTTTATTTGCGGCCCGTCGGAAGGCTATACGGTTCCTTTACGGCCCGTTGGAAGGCTGTATAGTTTACTTTACGGACCTTAAGCAGGACTTACGGCCAGCTCAAAGTACCGTCTGGAAGGCAGCCTAGAAGGCACCTTGGGAGGGATTTCCTATGTATTTCTTTTATGTTTTACGGTTCTATTAAAACAATTACGGAGGCTGTACATAGGTGGTTTCATTTTTCAAGTACCGCCAGTGTATAATTACAGCACCTGTCGTACCGAACGCGTGCTTACGCGTATGGTACACCAACTACGCGTTTACGCGTTCGGTGCACCAACCACCCGCTTACGCGTCTAGTGCACCCCTAAAGCACTGACTAATCAGGGGGAGGTCGCATTAGTATATAGACCACGTAGTCTGCTTTAATACAAGAGTTAGTCACCATCCAAACAAGCATATAATACTACGTGTATTTCGTGCCCATGTATACAACTCACTCGTGCTATTAAGTTAGTACGAACAGTAGTAATTATATAGTTGGCAGCGTAGCCTAGTATATTTAACAGCTATAACCTTAGTATATAGCTATATTTAGCAACAATCTCTAGTTATCTAATTTGTACCTTATTGTTTTTACAACCTAGTTAAATAGTAATCCTTTTTACTTGCAAGATTACTAAGAACTATATAGTTACTTAGTTATAACTACAGCAAGATATAGAGTAATAAGTAGAGAGTAGATACTGGTAATGGTAAATTATACTAAACACTATCTATAAATAGGTTTACATTTCTCTCTTATTAAACTCGGTCTTCTAGATCTAGGCCTTTACAAAGCTATTGCTTTCTAGCTTTCCCCTCTATATAGTAGGCTTCTGCTTAACCAAAGGTTTAAGTGCTTTAATTATTGACTTTCCCTATTATAAGACCCCATTAACCCACTCTGCTAGATTTTCTATATCTTTACAGAGTGCTTTTACCTTACCTTAAACCTACTTTAATTGCCTATTTTTTTTAGCCTTGACACTATTAAATAATTAAGGAAATGTATTACTCTTTTAGCTATAATACTATAGCTTCCAAAGCCTTAACTTGACCGCTACTTAGCCAATTAAAGTAGTTTTAAAATGGTAAAATGGATATATAGAAATTTGCTAGCTCTATTAAAAAAGGAGACCAAAGAGTAGGGTTGTTTAATGTATAATTAATATCCGAAGTCTTGCTAGGGTTATAATAGCGTAGGTCTAGGGCATTAGATACTATATTTCTTAAGATAATTAGAGGCTTAAATTAACAAATTAATAGAAGATATTAAGGTTTATTGGTACATATAATATACTATATATTAAAGTGGTAGGTATAGGTAGTTTATAATATATCTACCAAGAGCAATCTACTAGAGGATTTCTATTTTTACTTAAAACAAATAAGCGCTATGTTTTAAGCTAAGACAATTTGCTTCTTAAAGTAAAAGAATTAATTTATTACTTTCCTAATCTTATACATCTTATTAAACGGGTATTAGAATCGGAAAACAGATAATAGATTTTAAATAGATACTTAAAAAGGCAAAGACTATTCCTAAAATCACACTTAGCCTCCCATTCCATTGCCACCTTCGTTCTATAACATAAACAACTTAAATAATACTAGCTCGAGATAATGCTCTAAACACCGCCTATCTCCCTTAGTGGATGTGATAAAATAATACTATAAGAGTTAGTAATTAAGGCAAGAAAATAATAAAACATCCTTACTAGCTTAGAGAATTTCGTGAATACTATCTTCTTTAAATTAAACAGATTATCTAAAAAATCTATTAATTAGTTGCAGCTACTCTAATTTTTAGGATTATATAAGCCGAATACCTTATTGATGGCCCTTTGCTTTTAAATATAGTTTATATCTTTAAGCTATAGTTAGGGGCGCCTCTTTATATAAGCTAGCAATACAAACCCCAAATCTTCTAAGTTGGTATTTAGGATAATATTAGGAGCATATTTAACAGCCTCTTTTAAAGTTTACTATGTTAAAGTTAGTATAACAAATAGAGCTCTTTGTAGAAAACTTACAGAGCAGCACTTATACGTCTTGGCTGGATATATAAATTAATATAAGGCTGACTTGGTAATATAAAATTCCTAGCTTCCTAAGGTAATTAAGTGCGTTAAAAACCTAACTTTTAGTACTTAACTATAAGTTAAAGAGCTTAAAAAACATACTAAACGCGTAATAAACTATAACTGCGCTTCTTCCAGTCCAACACAAACATAGATTATTTCTTTAAGTGTAAATCAACAGTATTTAACACCAATTCTCAGAAATTCGCCTTTTAAGAATACTTACTTAATCCTAATAATATTATTGTACGCTACTTGCCTAAGAATCTCCTTCTCCACCAGCCTATACTCTTTTTTAAGCTTCCTAGATATAATTATGCTAGGAATATACTTACGCCTATATATTACCTATTCAGTTTTACCCTATATAAGCGTGCCTAGGGTAATAAGTCCTTGCAGCTATTTAACACTAAAAGTGTTATTTAATGTTACAACTAAGACTTCTAGGGAAGCGGCAGTATTCGTTTAATTTAAAAAGGCTTTTAGAATTGGTACGTTGAGAGATATAATAGATTAGTGGATAATATTGGTATGACTTTTTACTCTCTGCATAAGGACGGGTTTTGTTAGAGCTATTAGGGCACTTTTCTTAAGGTCTAGTATCCTCTATAGTTAAGGATGCCTAGTAAACGCATTCTTAATTACATATCCGCTAGAACCCATATATGGTAGCATAATTGCTTATAGGGGGAAGCATCTGCTATAGTAAAAGGTAAGCGCTTTTTAAATATCCTTATAAGATGGGAATCCGCTAGTGCGAATCTGAAATCCGGGAAACCGTTATTAGGAAATCGAATTTGGTTTTTGCGAATTAGAGCTTAGTTATTAAGATTAGAATATAGTTCCATCTTCTAAACTTCAACTTTTAATATTTACGCTTAAGGCCAAGCTTAATATCTTTTAAATAGGCACAAAGAAGCACCTTTAAGATAAAATCCTTAATTTATAGCAAGCTTCCCCGCTATTATCAGCCTTTTAACGAATTTTTAACTCTGCACCTTTAATGCCTACTAAAAGTATGCCTAAGCATCCCTATCTTTAACTAGTTCGCCTAAGCCGGTTGTCTAATGAGCACGTTTTTAAGCCTCCCTATTAGCGTCAAGGGTCGAGTCTAAAGGCTACCCTAATTAAAGTTATAGATAAAGCACCTTTAAACATCTTAACTATAAAAGAATCCTTTAAACCCTTAGTGCTAGACAACTACGAAAGCTAATAGGTATAGCCATCCTAGTTAAAGCAAAACTTATTAAATCCAGCAACTATCTGGATGTTTCCTCCTTCTAAGCAGCATAACCTTTAAGCTAAAATCTAGTCGCACAACTAAATACGGGATGCGCTTTATACTGAGGTTTAGCTACGCACAAACTTTATATAGTAATTGACTTAACTATCTATAGATAACGCTGCATGGCGCGCCGCGTATAACAATATTACTGCTACGCTCCAGTAGTATACTTAAGATTATACTTATATACTTATAGACAACAATTACCTAAGGGCTAAGATTTAGCGGCTTATAGTTTAAGTACTCTATATCTTTATACTTTCTACCTTTATAAACTAATAATAGCCAGTCTAACCGCTTATTAACTTTTATTCTTAACGCGTTAGCCCTAAAGGATAAATAAATTCACGTCCTTCAAAAGAGGTTGTCCTAATAATCTAATAAGACAAACTGTAAATGTCATAGTAGAGATATGGTATTAGTAATGGAAAATTCTGGAGTTTAGGGGGAAATAGAAGCGTTAAATTATATATCTTCTTTATATTCCCCCAAAGTTTAGATAATTTTACTCGTGCTATAAATTATAAAATATTTTACCTATAGTCTAGTATTCTTAATTTCTAAGCGTTTTTATTTCTAAGTATTCTTATTTTTTAAGCATTCTTATTTCTAAGCATAATTTGTCTTTAAAGCGCTAAATTAAAAAAGAGATATAGCAAATTAAGTAGCGTGCCTCTAGGCCATTAGCTTTATATAGACACTATATATATTATAAAATCACTCCTTAAGGTATAAAATAGGCATAGCCGCATTTTAAGGTGCGCTTATTAGTAAATACTTATTATACTACCTATTTGTTTTAAAGCCGTAAGCAATTAGCCATGAGGGTTGTAGGTAGGCATTGTAATAAGCTTTTAGGTTATTAAGAGACAGACTTATACAAAGACAACTAAAGGAAAGTATTTAGACCTCTTTAATTCCTTATTTTTGGGATATTAGAAAGGTTTTTAATAAAGGTATAAATATGACTTTAGATCATATAAAAGCCGTAAAACAAGGGATATTAATTACTTAACTAATATAATATGTAGGTTATATGAAAACCAACAAACTTAATATAAAGATAAGAATTAGTAATAACTAAACAAAAGTATAATAATAAAGCATAAATAACTGCGTAGCGTAATTTACTTAGTTACTTAACCTAAACCCTAAAACCCTAAGCTTACCTTACTTAGGTTCTATACTACTAGGTATTCCCCTTTTTTCTATAAAGTAAGTTCACGGAAGTTGCTAACTCCTATTATCAAAAAGTAATCTTCTTTAAACTCCTTACGCGCAGAATCCTCGTTAATGGCCTGACTTATGGCGGGTGATCGCTAGCCTACATAAGTGGGTAATAACCGGCCTGTGTAAGTAGGTGATAACTAGCCTGCGCAAGTAGGTAATGCCCTAAATAACTAGTTGCGGAATATATAAGCTATTCCCGCAGTAAGCCTAATAGAAGGAGATCTGCTTCTTTCTAGCTCTTTACCTAGCATAAACTTAGAGAATCTGGCTTCTGCGACAGTAGTAGAATTATAAAGCGCCTAGTTGGCAATCTGCGCTTTTTATCTTAATTGCAGAGTTGCTCTAGTCTTTTACTTTTTCTCTAACTTGCTATTAATATCCTAATTAATTAAGATATAGCAAGGACTATACCTCTTATCCCCTTTTATATCTGGATTAAGTAGATTTAACTTAGTGTCTATATTAACTGCGCCCTCTATAAACTAAGCGACTCTAAAAATATCGTTAATATAATGCCTTGTGTATTTATATTTGCTATTATCCAGTTATTGGTCTCTATATCGATTAAAAGGGTTGCTAACTTTTTAGTTCTCCGGCGGATTCTCTTTATACTAAGGATCCGCCGCAGTTAACTTAATTTAATACTTTAGATAGCTTTTTGGTCCGTATTTATTAATATACTTAATACCCCTTCTACTAATCTACCCAATAGTCATTATAGGTATACTATTTACCACCTTTGGGCCTGGCCTATAATACAATAATTGACCATACTTAGGGTCCTCTTTTAAGTCCTCTTAACCTATAAGGTTAATAGGCTCGTCCTCCCTACCATTCTCTATACTTTTATTGATATAGAGAATGCCATTAAATGCATTATCGTCATTAGTGGGCTCAGTTTTAATATTATTGTTTTTCTTTTAGTTGTTGCCTTGGCCGTTGTTTTAGCTATTACCTTAGCCGCTATTTTGGCTGTTGCCTTGGCCGCTGTATTAGCCGTTACCTTGGCCGCCGTTTTAGCCGTTACCTTGGCCGCCGTTTTAGCCGTTACCTTGGCCGCCGTTTTAGCCATTACCTTGGCCGCTGTTTTGGTCGTTACCTTGGCCATTGTTTTAGCCGTTGTATTAGCCGCTGTTTTAGCCGTTGCCTTAGCCGCTATATTGGCCGTTGCCTTGGCCGTTGTTTTGGCCGTTGCTTTAGCCATCATTTTGGCCGTTATATTAGCCGCTATTTTGGCCGTTGCCTTGGCCGTTGCCTTGGCCGTTGCCTTGGCCGTTGCCTTGGCCGTTGCCTTGGCCATTGCCTTAGCCATTACCTTAGCCATTATTTTGGCCGTTGTTTTAGCCGTTATTTTAGCTGTTGCCTTAGCCGTTGCCTTAGCCATTATTTTAGCCGTTGCCTTAGCCGTTGCTTTGGCCGTCGCCTTAACCGTTATATTCTACGTCAGCAATACATTCCGCATCAGCGATAATTCTCTTAAATTCCTTAATTTGGGTTTTAACTTTATTGACTAGATTTTACAGTGTCTAGATATATAGGAGCGTTATCCTAGCCCAGTAAATCTCTTTAGCGATACTATTCTCGTATTCCTTAATTTTAGCTTTTTCTTTATTAGTTAGATTTTGCAGTAACTTAAGTTATTAGAGCGTTAACCTGGCCTAGTTAATCTCATCAGCGGTTACTATCTTAAAAAATTATAATAATATTGCGGAGTAAGACAAAGATAGGAGAAAGTATTAATATCGGATATAAAAAGCGGTACTAAAAGTAGAGCTTAAAATGTAGTTAAAAGTAGGATTAAGAAAATTTGAAGTTAGTAATTTAAGTACCTACTTAGTTGGTTACTTAAAGAATAAATTATAAGCTAGGTTGCTAGGTAGAGGTTCTTAAATAATTCTTATAAAATAACGTACTTTGGAAAATAGATACCTTTACTCTTAAGCTAATAAATGTTTGCCCCCCTAGGGGGCACATAGGCATAAATTCTAGTTTTCAATTTCTTATTTATGAAATCCGTTTTCCTATTTATAAAATCCGTTTTCCTATTTATAAAATCCGTTTTCTCACCTATAAAATCTGTTTTTGTGTTTATTGAATTTACTACAAAATCTAAATCTAGAATGCCTTTTCTGCTGCCCTTCCCACCTTTTACATAGGCTTAAATAGTCGCACTTTTTATCATCTTACGTCCCCATCTAAAGCTATATTCTTTCTTTAGGCCATTATGTCTTCTTTAGCCGTGACTACTTCCGTGAGCACCATTTACTTCCATCGCACTACGGTATAGAATAATTTAATATTACTCCAATATGCTTATCTATTAGATAGCCTATTCCCAACCTATATACTAACCACACCATATTAAGTAGTATAGATTTTAGTTAGAGCTACTAGACAGCTTGCCTTTAATTCTAACTCTATTAGTGTATTAGTTAGAACAGTACTTTGATTTAATTTCCTTGGTCTTAATTATACGTTAATATAAAGTTAACTTAAAAACCCTTACTAGAAGAACGGCTCCTTTAATATAGGATTTAATTAATTTAATTCTATAAACGTAAGCGGCAAGTTCGTTATAGATTTTAAGGTAGATACTAAAAAACCTTAATAGTTCTACTGCGTATAAATGTTCTGTAAGTCTCATTGCTATACCGGCATAGTTTTTAGCGTAAACCCTAGAGACGAGGCAGATCAGTTTATAGAAAATGCTTAAAACTCTACCATTAAAGCAGCCCTAGTTATACTTTTTACTACTAATGCCTATCCTTACCCTTTTAAGAGCTCCGAGGTTTTATTATCTCCTATAGTTACTAACCCTGTAATTCTTCTAAGTGTAGGCAAGGTTATGTTAACTAGTAGTTCTTAAAACTTGTTCTTAATCTCGCCTAAAATTTCTAATAGCGCTAAAGATCTGTTACTTAGATTAAGTCACTATTTAGGAGGTATTCTTGCGGCGTTAGTCTTATAATTTATAGACTTTTATAGCTATTTAGCGTCTTTAGGTAGAGAATAATAAATATAGAGATAGTTTATGGATAATCTAAACGTATAGAGTACTAAATAAACTATCTACTTTTTGAAGTCTTAAAAGAGAATGCTATAAAATTTGGAAAGATTAATATACTTACTTATAGAAAACCACTTTTCTATTTCTAGAATACTGGTTCCTTTTTCTCGTTTCCTAAACCCTAGTTCGTATCCCAATCCTTATTTCTAAGATCTTAACCTTTAAATATACCCCTTTTTAATTGCGCCTAAAGTCGAAAGACCTTGCCATAATGGAAACTAGGAGATGTCTTATAATACCTTCTAGGCCCATTGCAACCCTATTCCTTTAAGTCCGCTTATTAAATAGCACCCAGCTATTTTCTATCTTTTACTTAAATAGGGAGCCTAGTACTATATCACTTTAAGAGCCTTATAGAGATATTTTAAGAGAACCGCTTTTAAGTACTATATAAACGGTTAGTATACCTTGTATTTAGATATTAAAATCTAGTTAAAGGCTTGAATTTTATATAATTATTCCATTACACCTATTCCGCCTATTCCGCCTATTCCACCTATTTCCCCCAAGCTCTCCTTATAAAGTTTTATATTCAGTTTAGTAGAAATATTAAACTAGAGATAGGCTAAGATTCTCCTTCCTTAGAAATATTTCCATTAGATTTAAACAAGATTTGCCTTAGTTATGGCTTTAGCAGAGAAGAGTTAAGAGGCCATATATTATTATATAGGGATAGCACCTGCCTCCTATAATTATCCTTAGTAGATTAGAATGGATTTGTTGGTTTTTATAGCCTATATAGTAGGCTTAGAGAAACTAGCGAAGGTTTTAGTTCTCGTATAATGGTTATTAGAGGCAGTGGAGAATATAGTAGTAGGGGAGGCAGGTAAAGGTATTGACTAGAATTTAAGGCCATATATTATCCTAATTGGCACTACTAAAAGGACTGGTTCTTTTAGTGCCATTTAGTGGTTAATAAGAGGCTTACTTAGATCTTATTCCTTCCCTCTACTAGTAAGGAGTCTACCTTATACTAAAAGAAAAGAGAAACCAGTTCTTCTGCTTTTTTCTATAGTGCTTTCCCAGCGGCCATAACTTGAAGATTTTCGTCTTAAGTAGTAGATTTTATAATCTTCCTAATAATGCGTCTATTTGGCACTATAAACGTAATGCAATCTTTCTCTAAGTAATTTTAACAAAGTGGTTAAGGATAAGATATAATAGTGATAACTCTAAGGCTAATAGTATTGTGTGCGCTCAGTTGATTATATATATACTACACTATTATTACTAAAAAGAGTTATTTTGTTAAAGCCTAAATAGCAATTTAAAACTAGGATTTAGGAATCCAGTTCCGGTTTTACAGTTTTAGAAACTAAGCCATTATATATATATAAGTTTCGTAATCCGGGATCTGTAAAACTAAATCCTAATTTAGAAACATAAGAAATATACTTATATATTTAAACTAGAGAATCCCTCTAAACTAAGAGTATAGTATAGCGTAAATATAATTAGAATTACACTTCTTCTCCTTCCTACCCTATCTTTAGGCCAAATTCTCCTTCCCTTTAAAAACTCTCTCCTATGCCTAATAAATCCCGTTGTATAGATAAATATAGGAGACAAACTAGATTTCCAGTACATTTTAATACTAAAAATTCTTGGAGCTATGCTAATAGGGCTATATAGATTATTTAATTCGTGAAACGCGTTATATAAGGCAATCTTAAACTTTATAGATCCTACCTTTCTCCCTCTCTCTATAATTGTAAAACCCTATAACTGTTCTGGGGACTAAACTGCTAGCTTTAAGATTCCCCAAAGTGCGCTAAATGGCACGGCTGCTCTTTAATAGTATTACCCCTTATCCCTTTTGTAAGGGCTATACTCATCTAGCTAAGATAGTGCTTTAGTTAACGCGCTATATCGTATTCTCTTATAAGTATTGCAGGTAGTAGCGGCGATTATAATATATTTTAGGTAAATTAGGCAAGTGTTATAGCAAGTGTTACTTATTGGAATAGCACTAGCTTCCTTTATCTATTTCTGCAAGGTACTCCTAGCGCGTTTAGTCTCGTAACACGAATAATGTCTTATTAGGATAAGTTGCAATTAAAGGGCGAATCTATACGATTAGTTTTAGTAAATGTATCTATTTTATAACGTACTTAGGCCAACATTGATTAATATAGGTTTACTTATATATAATACTGCATTAACTATAAATAAACGTTATCTAACCCCAACTCTAATAGCCTCAAAAGTATAATAAATCTATTTTAGTTCTTTGTATAGAATAACCTTACTTATTATTGCCATTACAAGCTCCAAAAGTAGAATGTATCTAGATGGCTATATAAATTATTAAGGATATCCCTATAACTCTTAATCTTATCCCTTCCTTTATAACCTAAGAGCATACGCCTCTATACCTGTTGGATTTAATATATATATTCCCATGCCTCTAGAGGTTCTATCTTAGCTAAGCGCGCTTACTCTAACTCTAATTCTAGGATCTTTTTAAACTTTAATATCTTTGTTTATAAAGTATAATTCTCTTTATCTTTTACCACCTTTGTTAATGCCAGCCACTCTATCTATATTTTAATCCATCTTAAGTTTATTTTATCCGTTAAGGTACCTAAGTTAGGCTTATATCCGTACTACATTCGCCTAAAGAGGTCTATTACTATGCGCTTACTTTTTTTAGTAGATCTTTAAGGTGTAATAGAAGTATTATTGCGAGGCGGGATAGCTTTTTGCTTATACTATATCACCGACCTCTACTTATAAAGCGAAGCAGATTTATGCCTACAAGGGGAAGTAGATTTATATTTATAAGCAATCCTTCTATAGTTATCGTTTGTAGGTTAATCTAATACTATAGCAGATAATATATCTTTATGCCTTACTCCTAAAAGTTTAGATTCTTCTTAAGTGCTACTTCTCTCTAAAAAAAGAGTAGTTAGTAGGTTAAGATTCCAATTTTCTATAAAGGAGATATTAGAATATACCTTTATCTAAAAATACACCTTTAACTTTGGTAAGGAATTTGGCGTCATCTATGGCTTTATTATTAATTAAAGTCGCATTCTCGTTAATTCCAGTATATTATCCTTTAAAGTTAAGCACCTAGCCAGATTTATTAATTGAGTCCCCTTTGATTCCAGTTATACTGTTAATTGCCGTAAACTAGGTGCCTATAATTATGCTTTGCTCTAATGCCATTATTATCTAACTTAGGACTAGTCCTTTTAGGTTATTTAGAAATGCCATACTTCTTACCTAGTTATTAACTATGGAATTCTTAGAGATTTCTACTAGGGTTAAACCGAAAATAGGATCCCCTAAGAGAGTAATATTAATAAAGCTATAAATAAAAGCCATTAAGAATAGGTATACTATCTTTTTAACGTCTTAGTATAGAATAGTTTCTTCAACTAAAGGGCCTAGGGGATGCCTATTTATATTTAGAAAGCTGACCTTTGCGTAAAACCTAAGACAATACCCTAAAAGGTAGTGCCGTGGCTCTGCCTTATCTTTATTTACTATAACTGTATAAATTCTAATTTTAGAAAGGTAGATGCTCTAATAGAGCTAACAGGTTACTAAAATACTATACTACCTTAGTCTAAAAACCCTTAGTAACGCCGAGTCTTAAATATTCGGCTTATATACTAGATTTATGGTTAATAGGCCCTTAATTTTAAAACGAAGTAAAACAATTGGAATGAGTAAGGCTAGGGATACTATACTATAGCAAACAGCTTAAACCGCCGCAAGCCTGCTCAGCCTATTCACTTTCAATATTCTTAAGTTCTACTATTAAAATTATTCGCTTGTATAACTAAGGCCCTAGCATAAAACACCAACCTACTTACTTAAATGAAACTACTGCGCCCACCTAAGGCCCTGCTCGGTAGGTGACCCTCAATTAACGCTTACTACTTATGGTTATTTAGGCAACTAAGGCGATTATAGCAAGGCTATTTATGCTCTGCCTTGCCGGTTTATATAGTGCTCTTAAATAGTTTTACTTAGACGGCCCGTTATATATTATAGTGGTATTAATTGGACTATAGGGTATGCAATAGGAGTATAGCGAAGCTCTGTTCTTAGAATGTACTTTATATCTACCTTACACTAACTTACCCCTTTTTAGTATCTCTGTTAGTGTAAAACGAAGTATAACTACTAGCACCCCTACTACCTACTCTATATATCTTTTGTCCTCACTTCTTTCTTTATATAGTTAATTTATCTAAACTAAAATACCTAAATAAATTCACCCTAAAAGGCAACCGCATTTTACTAAAGATAGCAAGCCTTATTCTAAACTAAAATCCCTTAAAAAGATCTCACTTAAGGATTTTAAGAAGGTGTTTATAGTAAGGAAGAAGATTGTTATTCTAAACAGTGCTGGCATTTTAGTAGCTGCGAAAAGTAAGTCTTTTATATAGAAACCATAGAGATCTACTTTTTTAACTCTTAATGCTTATAGTTCCTGACTTTTATACGCTTTATAGGCACTAATCTAGATATAGCCTATTTGAGATTAATAATTGCAATAATGGTGATTCTACCAAAAATATATATAGTAATGTTTATATTACGAATAAGAAAGCTTCTTCTGCCGTTCCCACTGACTCCCATTAACTTAAGTATAAGAATATTGTTCGTACCCTTTAAAACCTTATATTTTCTAGGCACCAGTCTAGACGTAGCCTATTTAACATTAATAATTATAATAACAATTATTTAACTTAAAATATGCATAGGGGCTTTTGTATTATAAATAAGCTAGCTTTTTGTACTATACCTACTAATTTCTACTAACTTATAAATAAAAATAACAAGTGCATCCTTTAATACTTTACGTAGAATATTAACGGACTTTATAATAAATTCTAGTTGTTATCTCTAGACTTACCTCTAACCAAAAAGGGCTTATAGGCAAAGACAATAGAACTCCACAGTTGACTAGATAGGATAATCTACTATAAGTATAAATAGCGCTTAGCCTTTAACCCAAGGTACTTTTAGGGACTAGAACTATTGGCTTGTCCTAAGTATATTAGGAGAGATATAGACCAACAAGGCAAAGGGAAACAGTCTAGATATATTAGCGTGCTTTGGCCTAATATACTTTTTAATAGAGAAATTAACAATCAAGATAAGGACGCGATTGCAGCTGTATCTTAAGATGCTAAACGTTAAGTTCCAGATCTTATTCTAATTATAGGCACTTAGCTAAAAAAAAACTAGGTGAATTTTAGCTAGCCATGCGCCTTTATAAGGCGGTAAAAACTGGAAATAGATATAATCCCGTTATATAGATGAATAAGGAACCCCTATTACATTAATTAGGGCTAAAATTTCATGGCCTAATTAACTACGCGATTTATAGGGACTGCTAAAAGATCGCCAGATATCTTTTAGATAAGGCTACGCCCCTACAACTTAATAGTAATGCGAAATTAGGAGGCAGCTGGCATGAAGATAGATAGGGAGATGACGATATTGGAGTTAATAACAACAGTTTGCTTAGCATAAGGAAGTTAACTATAGCTTTTAATCTTTCTTAGTAACTAGTCTTCTAATTTATAGGAAAGTTAAGTATATATAGTGTTAAAGCCTATATTGTTATCCTTTCCAAGCAGTAGCTAAACCACTGGCTTGTATATCTCGTCTATAAACCTTACTAGCCGCGTGTTTAATAAATATATTTCTCTTATCTTATGCTAGCCCTCCACTACCTACCATAATGGCGTTTCACTATATTTATCTTTAGATTTCGCGTTAACGCCGTCCTTAAGTAATAGTTTTACTATAGTCTTATATGCCCATTAAGCAGCCCATAAGAGCGGTATCTGACCATTACTATCCTTAGAGTTAGAGTCGACGCCTTTCTACATAGGCGGCGGCTTTATTATTCTCTCTTATCTACTCTCTGCAGCCCATAAGAGCAGAGTTCGACCTTTAATATTAGTAGAGTTTAGGCTAATACTGTCCTTTATCAGCAGTAGCTTTACTATTACCTTATACCCACGCTCCGCAGCTACTAATAGCGGTGTTTGATTATAGAAGCCCTTAGGGTTTAGGCTAACACCATCCTACACTAGTAGTAGCTTCACTACCCCCTTATACCTATTTGTCGCGGCCTATAACAGTAGTATATCTCTAAGAGCGCTCTTAGGATCTAGATTAACGTCATCCTATATAAGCAGTAGCTCTACTACTGCCTCACTTCCATATTCTGCAGCTAATAATAGTGGTATAGCCCAAAATTTATCCTTAGAGTTTGGATCAATATTATCCTATACAAGGAGTAGCTTTACTACTACCTTGTAACCGTTACTTGCAGCTAGTAATAGCGGCGTCCAACCGAAATTATCTGTTACTTAGATGTTAGCTCCCGCTTTTAGTAGAATATAAGACTCCGCTTCTTATCCACATTCCATAGCCTGTAATAACGCTAAACTTTTAGAGCGCTGTAGTAATTCAGTTATTAATAAAAGCAGTGGCATTTCTAGACGAAGAGAGATATATATATTAGCTTTATACTAGTGGGATCTAAATAAGTAATAGAAATCCGGTAATAGAAGGCTTACTATCTAAGTAGCTAGCTATATAGTAGTATTAAAGTATATTTTAAGGATATAAGGCCAGTAACTCAACCTGGTGAATATAAGGTAGATTACCCTTTACCATAGAAGCATTTAAAATATGTTTATAGAAGAAGAGGTAGCATAAGAGGTATTTATCCTATTGGGCCATTGTTACTTATTTTTGCTAAATATTAAATATAAAAAGATTCGGGATTTAGGAAACCGAAAACAGAAATCTAGAATTGGGAACTAAGAAATGGGAAAGCGAATAGGATTTCTTTAGTGGGAGGGCGTGTACTATCTATCCGACCAAGTACACGTAATATTGCATACACGTAATACCACGCTTAAGCTACAGAAGGGCCTAATAGCAAAAAGATATAAATAAAGACCGCTTAAATGTTGATATCTATTAAAGAGAGAAATATATCGTAAATGTTATTAGGGAAGATGGAGATTACTAGTGTGAAGTTATAAAGCTTGACGTTTGATAAATATCTAAATTTTGGGAGAGTATATTAGGATTTGCTGAAAAGCAAGTCTAATTATGTCCCTTAAAAACCATTACTAGTCCGCTTTAGTAGGTTCTCGGCTTGTCTTATTATATCCTCTAGAGCTTTAAGCTGAACGCCTTAGGCATTCCTTAGTATTTTAAGCTTCTTTGCCGTTCCCTTCTTAACCTCCTTGCTCTGTCTCCCCACGGTATCCTTTAGTATAGCAATCTACTTTTCCATCCCCTTTCTAAGTTCGTTGTACTGATTCTGCGCAGTATCCTTTAGTATAGCCACCTGCTTTGCTATCCTGTTCTTAATTTCAGCCACCTATTCCTCTAACGAAATTTAAACTAGATTAACTATTTGCCCCACTATAATCTTTATATAACCTAAAAGTAGGAGAAGTTGAGGTGGAGGTATAGTAAGGCCAGTTTAGCGGCTTTTTTTACGCTTTTCTCCCTAGTTCCAAATAGTTAGTAAAGTTTTTGGCGTCTTAAGTGGTCTTTAGTATATATAGTATTCTTATTAGGGTCTTCTATAAAAACAATATCCCGGACACTTCTTTTGGCCTTTAAGGATTAGAATATACGTTGCAAAAGTTATACTTAATTTCTTACCTTTTAATATCCTTTCTCTATATTTAACTCCTTCTTTTAATGTATCTTAAGTGGTATAACTAGGGAAGGTAGGCCTCCCTCTATAGGTATATTAGAGGTTAGTATACGATAAATTAAACTAGGGCCTAAATTGGGAGTGTATATCGCCCTTAGTTGTTCTAAATTGAATTCGCTAGTGGCTTCTTGCTATTATATAGGCATTATAGTTATCGGATAGTTTTCTACGGTGTAAATCGGGGTCGGCATCTATTAAGCTAGGTAAGAGGCTGAATGAGAAGTGTCTAGCGGTCAAGAGGTGGGAAGACGGCTATTTATACGCAGCGGAAGGCCAAGAGATAGCTAGGCAAGGTAGTGCTTAAGGCGTAGGCTGCTAAATATAATACATCACTAGCTGCTGCCACTTATCTATATCTACCACGACATTAATACAATGCCTAAGATTAGGGACTTGCATACATATATAACGGAAGCCACCACCTACCTTATGGCATGAGAAGGCTAAGTTATACCAATTAGGATTTATAGGGATTCTACAGCCCCAAATAATAGGTATATAATTTTAAAGAGTAACTATTTTAGTGACTATTTATTCTTCCTTCTACCTATTATTATTTGTCTATACACCTCTCCTAATCTCCCCATTATTTTTTCTACCTGGCCCTATATTAATCCTATTCGCTTTAAATCTTGAGCTCTTTAAAGGTCTAAATTACTCTAACGTTAGTATTTCCGCTTTCCCTCTAAATATAACTCTACCTTTTTACTTTTTTTGAGGACGTCATATCGATGGGAATATATATTAGTTGTTCTGCCCGGAAGCAAAGCTAAAATAGTCTAAAAACTTTTTTTATTTTCACTAGTACGAGAGGAAATAAGAATATTATCTTCCTAACTCTTCCATAGCTCGTGTTACGGACAGCTTAAGTACGATGTTACGACTACTTAGAGAGGAGTCGGAAGAAGCTAGTTGGTTGATACAGGCACGGTCCAGGATGGAGCCGGTGGAACCATGTGACGAGGAATGGTAACCGAGGTCACGTGGTTGGATCTGTGATCTGTGGGATCAGGAGAACGTGGGATCTATGAACAGGTCAACGGATTAACGGATTAACGGATCAACAGAGCGAAGGGATTTCTTAGGCGTATGGTTGTGTATTTAAAGGACCACAGTCCCTACCCAGATAGTTCTCTCTTTGTAGTGAATCTTAGAATACAATTGGAGTTAATCTGTTAGGCAACCACTCCACCAGTTATTATTACGTTGTTGAACTGTTCTTACCTACATACCTAGCCCAATAATAGGACCCACCGTAGTTCCTGCTACAAGGTTCCGTTACAGCTCGCCTTTTTTACTCTCGCCCTAGTATATAGAGCATTAAGCGGGGAAAAGGGAGAAGTTAGGTCTTTTAAGTTTGTATTTACTATAACGGTAGTAAGTAGAATACTTTAGGGTTACTAAGATATAACCCATACCTCTAGTATCTAGATACACATTATAAAGGTATATACTATCCCATTCCTATAGTAATTGTGTTAAATATAACGCCTTTTACTCTTTACTCGTCCAGGAAATTGTCTTTAGTTTCTCGCCATTGCGTAGATGGCTTATAATAAGGCCCTCGCGTTGCGTTATAATAGTAATGTTTACAACTAGGCTCTTTAATCTTAAACGCTTTTAAAATTTAATCCTATTTATACCCGCAATCAACCATTACTTTTACTAACTGGGTTTTAATACCTTTCTATAATAGCTTACAGAAGTATCCTTAGAAGTCTTAGTATAATAGACATTAAAAAGGGCGGATAATATAAATATAAGCAATGCTGGGACATTAAACTACTAGATCTATTACCGCTAATAGCACTATAATAATTGCCAACTATAGCGCTTAACTAGCTAATAGAGGTGCTAACAATACATTAGCTAACACCATTAATACTAGATTTGCTACTAGTTGTAACGCTGTAGTCGCTAAATACTGGTAATAGCGGGGGACTGTTACTAGTAATACTAAATTGACTATTACTTATAACGCTAGATTGACTGTTACTTATAACTCCAAATTGACTTTTGCTAGCGACACTAGGTTCGCGGCTAGTTGAAACACTAGAATCGCTAAATACTAGCGACGGTAAAGGACTGCACTCCCTTAGACAACAATTCTAATATTTCATTACTGCTATACCTAGAAGTAACTTTATATTCTTTTCCTATATATTCCCTTTTCTTCGTTTATTACGTCGCATATCCCAAGCATTATTGCAACACTTCTTTCCGCGCAGTTAACTATGTAATAGGGTATCTATGGGAGGCCTACTATTGGTAAGAGGCGAGCTAAGCAACATATGCCCACTAGTGGGAGGCGTACTACTATTAGAAGATCTAGTTACATTATACTATATTAAGCGTTAACAGAGTAATTAGTAAAGGGGTACTGGTGGTATAAACTATTAACGCGTATGTATTCTAAAAGTGTATTGGTATAAGCTAAACTAATTTTAAACTAATTAAGTTTGATAAGAGTAGAGGGTCTAGTCTTAAAGGCAGTATATTTATAGAAGGGTTATAGCCATTAGGATTAGATCTAGCTGCGTTATACTATATTAAGTGTTAGTAAAGTAACTAGAAAGAGGCACTAGAGATATAAACTTTTAATATACATTTCTCCTAAATATCTAGTATTGCACAGCTAGTTGGTAGTTTTGGGACTGGAAAGATTAATATTAAAGCCTCTAGTAGAGTGAACCTCTTAGGCGCTAGAACCACTAGAACTAGTAAAGTAAATCTTTTAGGCGCCGGCATCGTTAGATCTAGTAGAATAAATCTCTTAGGCACTGGTATTATTGGATTTAGTAAAAGTATACTATTAATATCCATTTTTAAGGCTTTAAGTTAGTTGATTATTAATAGTAAGAATAGGTAAGGTTAGTTACAGGGCAGAAAAAAGTTGTTCTATAAATATATTCACTTTAACTAACAGGGCACTGCGCGGCTAAACCAAGGCGGGTATATATTCTTATCTACTGCAGGGGCACTTTAGCTTTAGATCTTCTAGGTGTATAGACTAAGTTCTCTATAGTAGCACAAGTCGACTAATTTAGGGGCGCAAGGATTTTATATAATTGTATATTAAAATCTATTATTAAACACTCTACTAAATGGCATAAAAAGCAGCTACTATAAATATAAACGCCATAACCTGCCCAGTTAAATCACCCATATTATGATTTCCGGTGCCTATAACAGCCCAGCATTTACTGCACCCTTTTCCCTAATATATTCGCGCCAGCTTAATATCATCATTTTCGCTTTCTCCTATAGCTAAATTAGAATAGCTATAGTGTATTTAAAATTAAACTTACTTAAAGTTTAATAGTCTTAGTAATATTAGATAGCGACAGACAAAACTTATCTAAGTAGAGAAAGCGCTCTAGCGATTTGGGTTTATTTCCCTCCACAATATTACAAAACAAATACCGTTTCTCTAGGGTGAAAAAGTGTATTGTTCTATAATTAGCATGCCCTATATTGCGTTTGTTTACGCCATTAACCTAGAGAAGTTTACACTAAAGTTAGAAGAAGTTGTTAGGTCGGGGTGCCCTTTAGTAACCTTCTAGATATAATAGTCGACCAATAAAATAAGAACTTTCAATCACTGGGCTTGTGGTCCTATTAGTTGGGATTAGCACAAGAATAGCTTTTCCTAGATCTATATTAACAGATAATATAGCACTAGTTTCTGGGATTGGTACAGGAACAGCTTGCTTTAGATCTGTCTTAATAGATAATATAGTACCAGTTTCTAGGCGAGATTCCTTAACTAAGGTGCTGTAGCTAAAATCTTAGTCCAATTTAGAAGCTGGTATAATAGGTGGCTAAATATAGTGGATAAAGGAATTAACAGCCAGTGTAAATAAGCTAGAGATTAAAATAAAGCAATCTATGTTAAAGAGTAAATAGCCAGTAGATAGGGCAGGTTAGAGTATAGTTTAAGAGCCGCAAGGAGATAAATGCAGGGAGGAAATTAAGGCAATAAGAAGGTAACTGTGTATGCTTAGCATTACCGGGCAAAACTAGCTATATATTAGCTCTCTCTATGCTTTATTAATGCGATATATAAATCGCTACATTTAGTATATTGTTTATAATTAACTTAAGAACTGTTAGACAATATAAAAGTGGAAATTAGCCCTAAGGCGGAATATAGATCCTGCTGGAAGATCTATATATAGAAGGCGTTAGTAGCTCCATTAAACTTGCGTATATATACACAAAGAGGACTTAATGAATTAAAGTCATTTGCTATAGCCCATCCTATTAGTAATTTGCAACTTGCGCATATATACACAAACGACTTGAATATATGTTCGCAAATAACTTGAATATATATGCGTAAATAACTTAAACACATATACGCAAACAACTTGAACATATATGCGCAAATAACTTAAATATATATGCGTAAATAACTTAAACACATATACGCAAACAACTTGAACATATATGCGCAAATAACTTAAATATATATACGCAAAAAGGGCTTGACAAATTAAACCCATTTCTACTTACAGGTATAATTAGACCGCTTACTTCCCAAAGATTTCTGTGGCCTATCCTATTAGTGGGTTTCAACTTACATATATGTGTATAAGTGAAACTCGCCTTATATTTTAAGTCTAGAGCAGCCCTTTACAGTTAATTCATGTCTATATATAGGAATTATCTCTCTCCCTAACCTAGGATGGAAGAAATTATAGTTGCTAACTGATTTTATAGTCTTATACTAGCTCCTTAACTGCTCTGAACATATATAAAGATTATATATATTAGGCTTTTTGCTCTTAGTTACTACATTCTAACTTTCCTTTACTTTGCGCTTAATTTGGAGAGTACTCTTTCTAAATAGTTTGGTATCCTAATTTAGAGGGTTAGGAACGGCCTATATATTTAACTAATTATTCTGTTTATACTCCCAGGCTCCTTTAAACTAAAGATAAGGATCCATCTCTACCTCCTACCTATAATTAAAGTAAATAGAACGATCTACCATACCCTACTACTCTAGCTCCTTCTCCCTACTACCTAACCAAATAGGAAGATTAGTACTACACTTCAATACCTCCTAAGAGACTTTAGGACCGCCATCTTCGACTAGCCCTAAATTTACTCGTTTTCTTTATCTATTGTCCTAAACTAGATTACCTAACCTTAAATCTTAACCTTTACACTTTAAACCCTTTTGCACGCATATTCCTTAACCTAATACTTTACATCTTCGGCTGTCTATAGAGGACTTAACGTTGTTCTAAAACAGATCTTAAACATTGCCCTAGACTAGATATATACCAAATATTTTCCATAATAATACTTTCCAATTTTAAAAAAGATTAGGGGTTTATGTTTATAAAATTGTATTAGTAGGTTTGTATACTTAATAAAGATTTATTTACGATTTTGCTATACTTAAACCTACTTGACCTCGCCAACACTATATATTCGGTGACATTTAAATACATACTAGAAGAACGTCTGGAACTGTTTTTAGATAACAATATTGATGCCATAGAATTGGAGGCAGCAGTGGTAAGATAACTATTAGCCCTTTTAGCTTTATATATATTAAATTTAGAGGGCAGGGCATATTGAAGAGGATAGCCATTAAACAAGCATAGAGGCTTAACTAAAAGCTGCGTAAAGATTGTCTTAACTACTAGAAGTAGGTAGGTAGGCAAGTAGGCCACCTATAGAGGAGTCTTAATGGTAGATGGGAATACAACTAGTTTAGTTAAGAGAGCACCTATTATATTAGCAGATTTTCCAGAACTAAGCTTTATTTAAAGTGCTCTCCTTAAGGCCAGCTATAGAGTATTAGCGAGACAGTGTTAATAAAGTGGCTTTAGGGCATATAATTAGTTATAATTTATATGATTTTGCATTCACCGTTATAAAAGACACTTTTAACCGTCAAAGTAATTCTAATCTCCCTTTTAGATCGAGAGGTGGGGAGATATCAAAATGAGGTATTCCACGTAATAGTCTGCGACGTTTACTAGGCGAATTTAGGCTTGCTCCGTTCCAGCGGGTAATTATTTATACCTTTATATTTAGAACTCTAGTTTAATTCCATTGGCTTCTATCTTCCTAAAGAAATTGAATTAGCGAAGTAGTAAAGAATGTAATGCTTTCAATTCGGGCAGACTTTGAACTTGATACTTACACTAATCGCATTATGCGGACCTATTCTTAAGTCTGTATTAAGACTGCCACTTAAGTCACAGATTTTGTAACTACGGCGCCTATTTCAATGCAAAAAAGGCATCTTACAGCTTAAATATTTAGATATCTGTGTGTAGCTATTCTTAGTTAACCTAGGATCAGTTATTACATATTCTATCCTTTCTTTGTATTGTAGATACGTCATCAAGTTAATAAGAATAACGTCTTTATTTCTCAATAGTTTGCACTTTTATTTGGATATTATATTCTTATATTAGCTGTCAGCACCTATTTTAATTTAAGGAAGGTATTTTACTAGGGTAAGTTATCACTGGTTATATATATACACTTTGCTGCTTAACTAGTTAGGAGCCTAGTGGTAGGCTTAGTAAGCGTGCCTATAGCCTTGTTCCCTTTAAGAAACTTTAAGTATAGGTTTATTTAAAAAATACTTTTCCTTTTTGTCCTACTTCTTATCCTTTATTCCTTCTCTTTTCTTTTTTTTCTCTATCCGCTATTAGGTCATAGAGGCTATATATAGTCCCTTTATATTTAATAAAGAAAAGTAATCACATAATATACCTTCTGTAGCAACGTCTTGTCCTCTAACTATCTCTTCCTACGCTTTTATAGAATGGAAGGGTTGTGTTAAAATTCTATAGCTTTTGGAAAACTGCTCCAATATTATATATAACCTAACCACGCCCTACTAAAATGGCTCCTTACTCTCTAATTAGCATTAGCAGATTAATAGTTAAAGGATGGATACCTAAAGCACATAAGTATAAACAATTAGACGGACGCTTTTTCTCCTAGCTAATCTAAACAAGGCTATACGCACTTTATAATCTAAAGGCACTTTTTGCTTAAAAGGGGTTATTAAGAATATATTTAAAAGCGACATAATTAGGGAGGATATTATTGTTAACAATATAAGAGTTTTAATACTCTTAAAATTAATAGAATAGAACACTAATATATTTATAGGTTGTCCGTTCTATACTCTTTTAGGCCTAGAAATCAATCTATATTGCCAAATATACGCCTTAGGACTTTCCTATGGGATTTGGCAAAATAGTAGTAGATAAAGAATATACTCCTAGTGTCTTTTTAATATAATATATAGCCTTTCTGGGTGATAAAGCAACTTATATTATAAATATTAGCAAATACACCTAGGAACGGCAGATAGGAGAAACTGTAGCCTTAGTTATATAACTAGGTAATATATATATGCTGCGCCTTAATATTTAAATTATAGTTGTTATCTTAACTATAGGCTAGACTTATATATAATAGTTAGGTACCCCATAATATCCCTACCCCCTATATTGAAAATTAAGGCAAAGCATAAGCAGTTTATGTTAAGTATAATTGCTATAATAAGCCTTATACGGGAGTTATAAAAACGACTTAGTTAGCCAATCTAGTAGCTAGCCTAGGCTAAAGAAAAAGTTTCTATATACCTATGTCCGGCAAGTTGGTAGTTTAGAAAGCTAAGTAAGGGGGGCTAAGACTTTAAACTATAAAGTTATGGTAATATAAAGCGAGGAACTATTGCCTTAATAAAGTTAAATAAACGTAATTTTAAAAGAGTATTGTAGCATCTTTTATACTTATAATGGGCCAAAGTGGCTAGTAGTAGTGATAATATAATAGCAACTAGTTGGAGGGTATGGAGGGGTACTACCTTAGTAGATTGCCCCATCTTCCAAAAAGGGAATAAGAAGGTTGGGCATTAAATTATTTCCACAGCTCTTTTTATCGCCACTTATTTTCTATTACACTTCACCTACTAACTTCTAAGCCATCGTTATTAGCGCAGTTTTATCATATTTGATTAACTCTATAAGGAGCAGATATAATATAAGTAAGTGGAAAAGCTTTATATATAGAAGCATTTATAGGTTAACTATTAAGCCTATAAGGCTAGCAAACGGTATCTGCTTCCTATATGGTTCTATAAGCGCTTTCTTGTATAGCTATAAATCCTAAGACCAATATCCCTAAAAACTTTAGGCGAAATCCTTAGAGTAGTAGGCGGCTAAAGACGTTTGGCGCTCTTATTATATATAAAAATATTAATGGAAGAGGTGGCGTATAGGATTTAGAATTTCTCTAATACTAAGCTGGAGCAAAAGGCCTTTAAAATAGTAATACTCTCTATATCTTATGGCAACATATTTTTTACTAAGCAATATATAGTGTAAATAAGAGGTTAAGATAGACAAGAATACTACGGTTGGCAATAATATATTGGTTACAGATAAAGATATCCTTGTAGTCTTTGTTTAGAAACATAGCGGTATTAGGGCAGTATAAGCACCTCTATATAACTTAATTAGTATAGGTCCAGAGGAACAGGGTTGGGCTATTATTAGAATAGGCAGAAGATGTATGCTTTTTAGTAATCCTTTAGTGCGGTTTTTCTGCTGTAGTAGAACTTAGAGAGTACTCTAATAGCTCTAAGCCCAAGTCGCTTGAAAATGACATTACATTTTTATCGCTTAAATGGATTATTGGAAGTCTGTGCTCCCTTTTCTATAGAAGTTTAAACAGAACGCTCTTTAAAGGATTAAACTTTACGAGCAAGAAATTGGTAAGAAGTTGCGGCGTAATAGAGACTGTGTATAACCTATTTTCTCTATATAGTAATATGGTTTCTTTTAGGAGACTAGAGGAATTATTTGGGCCTATTGTATAAACATCTGTATTAAGGATAACCTAAGTATCTTAACTAAGTCCCCCCAGGTAAGCAGTAGATTAACTATCCGTTAGGAAAGTAGGTATATTTAATACTTCTAAATTTAAGTATTTCTAGGTCTAGATATCTTAAATTGGCAAGGATTTATAGGGTACTATTAGGTTAGCTATAGCGTATTATATATTAGTAACCTACTTATGATTATTATTATATTTTGGGCATTTCGCAACTTAAGTGACTATATTAAGACCATTCACGCTCTAGCCGCCTTGAGTATAGTTAAGAGTTATTAGTTAATCGTAATAACTGCTATATAGTATTAAGGCTATGTCACAGAGCTCTTATGGAGCAATATTATAGGCTTAATCGCTAGTATAAGTGGCGTAACCGCCTAAGGTAGTTAATAGGCTTAGTCAACACTTCTACTAAATAGAGGATAAGGATGGACTAGGTATTGCTAATTGGCAAGGTAATATTAGTAAATAAAAGCCTAAATTGTTTTAGGTATGTATATCTTAATAACCAAGGCATTGTTAGTTAAGGCTTTGCTAGCTAAGACTTTATTCCTATTAATTCCTTTTATAGGTCTAGGTGTTTTACTCTATGGTATTAATTAAGTAGCTTTAGATCTTTAAAGTCCTCTCCATAGGATTTATAGGGTTTAGTTTTTAACCAGCAGAGGTAGGTAATATGGGCTATACTTAGCGATTCCGCCTTTACTATATCCTGGATATATCTTAAGAGGGATAACTACTTAGAAAAATTGGACTTATACCCATTAACCATATAGTTGAACCTCTTCTTTAGCTTTAGCTTATTTACATTCTTTTTTAATTAGCGAGTGTGGGGCTCTGCGGTGTCCTTTAGAATGCTAGTTTCCTCTTTAGAGCTAGATTTAGGATTATAGTTAAAGTCTTCTAGTTCTAGCAAGCTCGTATCCTTATAGGTGTTACTAGGATACTTTATAGATGTTTAACCTATTGCCTAATAAGTATAGAATTTGGTCATGAGATGTAAAACAAGATACTCTCTTACTATACTTTTAGTCTTAGAGATGCTTTATTGCGATAACAATAATATAAGAAAGGTATGGTGGGATATATATACTAAAATAGAGATAGGTTTTAGTATTTATATTATTTAAATAGGAACAAGTTAGTGCTCTACTAGTGGCGGCTATTAATATAGTAAGGGCTGGGGAATTTAAAAGACGTATATATGGCATTACTTGGCTTGGCGAACTATTAACTAGTTGTCTTATATTCTGGCGTATAAGCTGCTCTCTATAGCTGCTTCCTTAGTATAGTCTAATAAACTACGTCTTAAACATAGGAGAATTGATATACTATTAGAGGTAGTGCTTAGTTAATTTTCTAGAAAACGAATTTGGAACCTAGTTTAGTGATACCAGATTAGAAAAATTAAAATTTAGATTTAAGAAACTGAATTCCAGGATCCTAAATCCTAAATCTTTCCTACTTTTAAATATACGCGGGTTTTTAGGGGCGGATAATATTTCGCCCTCTTCCAATTCTCTATAAACTAGGCTTATATTATAACTACTTTTAAGAATTTTTATAGCTTATACTGCACTTAAAAGAAGAGGTAATGGCGATAGATATACTAGATAAAGACTTCGCAGCTATTAAAGCGCAGTGTTTTAGAGGGGTTATAAAGGTTGACCTTAAAGCACTTAATTTCAAGCATCCTTTAACGCGTAAATATTATTGTAGGCTGTCTAAAAAAAAGGTTATAGTCCTGAAAAAAGTTTTTAAGAGGACTAGTTGCGACTGATTAACTAAGGAACATTTTATTAAGGCTATTGTGAATAATAATGCACTTGTAGATGCCCTTAGGGTCTCTAGCATTAATAAGAATACACTTTATTAGAAGGAAAATACTATGAAGATTCCCTACCTTCCTATAGCCTAAGTTGATTACCTTAATAGATTACACTACATCTATACTATTAAGCAAATTCTAGATCTAAATAATTAATGGTGGACTGTTAAGCTTTACTCTAAATATAAGTTTTAATATTTATACCCCTTTAAGTGTCTAACGCGATTTCTAGAACTCTCTTTAAACGCTTTAATAAATATTATAGAGGCCTTTAGAAATGAGCAGCCCTTCTTAAATGGAGAAATATTTTATAAGATCTTATATTATTGTTAAAAAAACGATAATGAATTGGAGAGCTGATGGTGGAGTTGGCTCACATCTATAAAAGAGAAAGATTTATGGTAGCTGTTAAAGAACAAGCGTTTTTAAGATGCATTTTACGCACTTAATAATATACTAGAACTCTTTTACCCAATTTAGCTAGGCACTCTACATCGTTTTTTAGGTTTAAAGTGTGACGAGGTATGCTTCTAAACTATATAGGTATGCTCTTACTTATGCATATTTAGGAGATCCTCAATCACCTTAAGTATATTTTATTTAAGTGGAATTAAATTCTAGGCCGTGAAACTATTCTACCCTATAAAACTATACTACCCTATAAAACTTTAAACATCTTATATTCTGCTGTTGATGCCCTTGTAGTATAGAAAATAAAGCTTTATACACCTATTATCTCTAAAAGAGACCGGATTTCTATTAAAAGTTAGATGTAATTAAAAATAATATTTCTTACCATTACAGACTCCTATAAGAGAGATGCGCTTTTTAAGAATATTTTATTAATCCCTTGCTTAATTCCTACTCTATATAGTTGTTTTGAAAATTTAAAGTATCTTAAACCTTGCTGTACTATCCTTAAATAACTCCTAGGCTTTAAACAAAAATGTACTATCTGGCGTGGCTTTTTAGCTATCTATTTTCGTCCTAAAAATCTCAATATTAAATATCTAGAAAACTAGATAACACCGCTATCTTTAACATTTAAAGGGGATAGATAGTTGGGTTATGTTATACTATAGGCATTTTACAAGCGTCATTTTCCCAAGATAATATATGTGACTCTTAAAAAGGAGCAGGGCAAATAAAAACCTATTATTAAAGAGCCAAATCTAGCTCTTTAGTATAAACTAGGAAATCTTGCCGTTATTTAAGGGTTTTGTATAGATTGGGCCCTTAAACTATAGAAATAGGATCCTGATAGGGAACTCGCTATCTATTTTCTTAAGTAAGTAAAGCCTAGTTGTGGGGATAATATTAGTAGACCTGTGTCTTAGGTTACACAAGTGCTAAAGTTAATAAAGTATTTCTATGGAGAACGATAGCTTCCTTAGTTTACCTCTAAGGCAAAGTTACTTAGTAATTGTCACTATGGCCAACCTTTTAAGGATAATTATGTTAAGGATTAGTCCTCTTTATTTGTTCTATCGATCTTCTTTATAGACTGTGTTTAAGGCACTAAAATAACCTTATTTTATGTTAAGCGTAACTTGTGTTATAGCTTTCTTAAAAGTAGCACCTAATAGGTAAGGCATTAGATATTAAAATCTAAATACTTATTAATAATTTAAAGTTCGATTTCCTAGAGACGTTAACTTCTTTCTATAGGTATATTGACGCTAACTATGTCCCTAGAGCTCCTTTAGCTATATCGCAAAGAGACTTGTTAGCCTAAAAGGTGGAACGGCTTAAGAATATTAAGCGTCAATTACGTGCTAAGATTAAAAGCCTAAAAGGAGAGTTGTAGAAAGAGAGAAATTCTAAGGGAGATATGAGAAGACAGTATAAATAGGACTTGACTATAGAGAGAGATAAGAACTAGCAGTTATAAAATAAGGTTAGAGATCTTAAAAGACTCCATCAAAACGTAGTATAAGATGCCCAACGAGAAAAGGCTAAATTAGGAGAAGTAGAGATAAAAATTTAAAATTAGCAACTTTGGATTGATAAACTTAAGGATTCTACTAATATTGATAATTTTATAAGTTATTACTCTAATAAAGAATTTGGTGTGCTAAACCTATAAGAGACTATTTCCCTCCTATAGGGAAGAATAGAGTTAATAACAAAATATAAAGAAGCTTTAAGCGCAGAATTAGCAAAGTAAAGAGAGGGATATATTAAGCAGACCGTATACCTTAAAGTAGAAAATTCTAAGCTGTAGGTCTAGCTAGCAACCTAAAAAACAGAAAAAGATAAATTAACCTCTAAGCTCTAAAAAAATAAAGCAAGTATTTAAACTATTTAATCCCAGGATATAGAAGTTTAAGTTAATCTGTTAACCAAATGGGACCGTGCTAGAGATAAACAGATTACTCTATTAGGGAATATGTAAGCTTAGCTAGAGGCTAAAATAAATCAACTTAGAGCAAGTTTTAAAGTAGAAAATGGCGGACTATAAGCCTAACTTGTAGCCTAGAAAAGAGAGAATAATGAATTAATATCTAAGCTTTAAATAAGAAGAGTATAAATGCAGGATTTTAGTGTCTAAACTATTATTCAATCCCCAGATAGAGAGGTTTAGGATAATTTGCCAACTATATAGGGCTGTGCTAAAGATAAATAGATTACTTAATTAATAAATAAGCTAGCCTAGCTGTAGACCAAAGTATAGTAACTTTATAACCAAATAGTTTAACTACTAAATCCTAACCTTAAGGCGGATAAAGCAAAAATATTGCAATATAAAATTATTAACCTTAAATCTGAACTTAAGAAAACTTAAGCCTAGCTAAAGAGTAGAGAACTTATGGGCTCCTAGTAGGTCTAAATAATTAATAACCTTATATACTAGAAGGAAGAACTTCGAGCTGCTGCGTATTAGGAAACTCTTAAAGCTATAGGCCGCGCTCTAAAAGTATAAGCTGGTTGGGAGAGAACCTAGTAATATTACACCATTACCAAAAAGACTAATAATAATATTGTTTTGCGTGAATCTGGTTTGCTATAGAGAGAGAGCGCTACTGCCCAGCTTGTAGATATTAGAGAGATTAGGCAGATAAAGTCTAGGGGCGGCAAGTATATCTTAGTTTTCTTGATTTGACTTATTTATAGTTTTAGGTGCTATTGGATAGATGTTCTAAAGGACAAGAAATATATAGCCAAATTTATGCAATAGTGTATAGAATGCGCAGGAGATATATATACTAGCTACTTTAGTATTCTTTAACTAGTTACACCTAAGACCTAGACTATAAATCTTGAGGATCTCTGCCTTAAGAATGGTGGTTGCTATTTTAGGGAATTGGTGGATATGGGGACATTTGCAAACAGTGTTACCAAAATGGCAAAGAAACATTACTTGGTGCTGGCAAGAAATATAAATAAGGATACGGAGGAGGTCATTAATAAGTTGGACCATTGTCTAATTATACATAGGAAATAATAGAAGTTAATATTCCTAAATTGGGAGGTTATGTCTTTACCAGGATAGATGGAGTGGGAATTAGGTCCAAAGAACTTGGTAAAGGACTTGGATTTCTAGGTTTGTAAGGCGCTCCCTATAGCATCTACCACTGCTGCTAATAAAAGCGCTATTTAGGAAAGTTAGACCAATATTAATATTGATGAAAAGCAGAATGAGGCTCTAAAGGAGAGGGCTATGGCCAAAACCAGAAAGCCGTGAGTGTTGCCACTGCCGCCACTACCGCTACTGCTATAGGGCGGCTTTATATATAATACTTTAGGACTATTAATGGAGCTTAATAACCTAAACAGTAATGCCAGTATTAGTAAAAACCAGAATAAAGGACGGCTATAGTTACCTAATACTAAAGACGACGATAAATTGTAAATAGGAAATAAATATAAAATAGTATTAAAATAAAAGACCGTAGAGAACAAAAGTAGATAGCCAACCTAGTAATAATAATTAGATTATCTAAAATAAGATAAAAGAGCCACCTAGTTCTTAGCCATCCCTAAAATAATGCAGAATTCTAATACTAAAGTATTGTAATAGTTACCCAGAACCTAATGGTTCTTTAACGGTCACAGATATCTAATCTTAAATGATAATAGTTTAACTTTAACAAATTAGTACAATGTGAATATACTAAAGACCTCACTTAATTATATATAACTATTTATTATTTAAAATAAAACTACTGGGTATAAGAGCTGGGTTTAAAGGTTAGAGGTAGCGGTGCTATCTAAAGTAAGTTAAATCACTGGGTTCTGTTTAATCTATTATTTATATACCGTATTAGTAATGTGGACTTAGCATAAACTCTGTTTTAACAGCTAGGAGAGCGACTACTATGCTATACGTTTTTAATAAATCTACTAGTGGGATATAACCCAGTAGAGAAAGACCCATTTAAGTTAGGTGGACTTGCCCTTTATTATATGGCTATGCCTTAAGCTGCCCTAGCTATCTAAGCCTGTGTTATATTCTAAGGTTGGTTTTAACCGGCTATAGCAGCGCAATGCCTCTTTTTAACTCTGTGGCTTAACTGTCTAGTACTAGGTTAAAGGGCATAGATAAGTAGTAGCTGGTTAAATATATCTTGGAATTGCTCATCCTTTTCTCTAATAGGCGCAAGATAGAGGTCATTATTATTATTATTATCTAAGAAGTCTTTATCTAGTTCTTAGTTAGGATCCTAGTTATCTCTTATAATGTTGTTGCCCCTATTATAAGAGCTAATAGGAAAGTTATTAAGGGGTTGGTTAAGTATATTCTTAGTAAACCCAGAAGTCTGTATGCCTCTACTAAGCCTATTAAAGCCAATCTAACCGTTGTCAAAGCTTGGATCAAAGGAGGTTTAGGTTTATAACATTGTTATTACTAAGTAGGCTACCATTATATCTTTAGTAAGGAGCCCTTTAGCTTTTTAAAACTTATTAACAGTTTAGTAGTTAGCTAGGTAGTAGTTCTGTGGATTACAGCGTTGCTGTGAACTTTGGTTAGCAAGATATATTCTAGTAAAAACTTAAAGGAAACTAACTATCTCTTCTATAGATTTAGGCTAATTCTTATTAGGGTAGAAATGGAAAACATATTTAACTCTATTTCTTTTAATAATAAGGGCGAGTCTAGTATTAGAAACTCTTCTTATAAGCTTATAACATTTCCTGTTAATTCCTTCTTTGCAGCGTTTAAAAAAATTTTATACTGTAGATATTATAGTAGGAACGGCTAAGGGTAGAGAGAAAAAAAAATACATAAAGCTTAAATCTTAGTAGTTGTCACGGGACACCTCTGTGACACCTTACACACGTCCACCTGTTTCCACCGTCTCAACCTCCATATTAACGACTCAGTTAATTAAGACACATGACGGCAATCTGAGGCAATTTGCCGTCCTCTACTATATTCCGCCATATTCTGCCAAGATCCGCTAGGACTATAACCCGAAGCCTATTCTACCCCATGCACGTGTTAACCAAGTAACTAAGTTAACAATATATACCCCTTTCCTCCCGTTTCCTTACCTTCTTTCCTTACGCAACGTCTTAACTTTATTATATAGTTTATATACATAGCTTAATAATATCTACTTCGCTATATATTATTATCGCTTATGCTCACTCTGTGACACTATATTGCGTTAACCCTATATACTACCCTCCGAAATGCAGAACGACCCTAAAGCCCCTATAACAGCTGTCGGCATTATATCCGTACTCTAAGAACAATTAGCAGAAATATAGAAGTTCTTTATAGACGCCCTTGCACAGAACTAAGCCACTTTAACTTAATAATAAGCTAAATAAGAAGTATAACACCGGTAATTAATTAAAGACCTTTAAGAAGAAATCCGCACCCTTAAGATGCCTATATTAGGGCCCTAAGACCGAATACTATCTCTAGAGATAAATATGCGGAACAAGAGCCCTAAACCTATAGTAGTTACTTACCCCAAACTAACTACTGTACTATAACGATCTGAACGACTACTAGACCCTCTAATATTTACTAATAAATAACAAGAACTCTAATTATTCCTAAGCCGGCTTAAAAATAAGCTAATTGGTAATACTAACCGCTATCTAACTAAAGCCAACCGACTCTGCTACGCCCTAAGTTAATTAAGAGAAGACGTAGCTAACCTTATTAAACCTCTTTAACTAAACTTAGTACTAAGCCTAATTGTACTTCTTAAAGCTATGTATGGTAACCTAAACTGCTAAGCTACTACTTAGAGAAAGATAAACCATATAACTTAAGGAATAAAAAGCTTCCTAGTATACTTCTCCAAATTCAACCATTACGTAAAAGAAATAGGCTAGAATAACTCCGCACTAATTAATAGCCTTATTAAATCCCTAAGCCCCAAACTAAAAACCTCCCTAATAGGTATAGATCTACTAGGAGCTCTTAACGCCTGCGCAAACGTTATTAATAAATAATATAATAATATACTACGCCTAACACCAAAGTCCGCTCCTTAATATAATATAATAAACCCGTAAATATTTACTAAGTTATTATCTCAGCCTAAGCACCCTAATGCCATGGATATTAATATTGGAACCCTAGGATACGCCCCACTAGGGTCCTCTAAATAAGAACGACGCATTAAGCTAGGCCTCTATTTTAAGTATAGAAGTAGCTCCTACCTCTTTAACTACTACTCCATCCCTATACCCTAACGCGAATTACGAACGGCTAATACTAGCAGCCGTTTACCGCATTAATCCTCCAGTTACTGTCCCTAATCTCCACCTAGTTCCAGCCCCGCATCTAGTAAGCACCACTTATAAGGACGAAGCTATAACTAATACGCTATAAGAACTCCACCCCAATTACCTCTAAAAGGAAGGTCCTGGAGCTAAGTCGCTCTCTAGGACAGCGCTGCCTCAGGATCTCGTTAAATGCTTTAGATGTCACGAACTCTGACTCTTAGGATCACAGCATAACCGTTAACTATTATCTTTAGCAGAATAATTAATAGGTTAATGCTTAAGTCCTAATTAATATAGGAGCTAGTAGTATAGGATTTATTAATAAGATCTTTATATAAAATAATAGTTTTACTCTAAACCCCCTTAACCGGCATATTAATATATTTGGATTTGATGGTAAACGCACTATCTTAGGCTATATTACCTATGTAGTATTCCTAAGACTCCAATACCTAAACTATAAAGAACTGATTAAGCTTTTTATTACCACTCTAGGTCACTTAGTAATCCTTAGACAACCCTAGATAAAGCTATATAAGGTAACCATTAATTGGGACAACCTTAAGCTTCTATTTACCGCCTCTTATTGCAAGCAGAAGTGTTTTATAACTTACTGCTTAGACCCTAAACTAAAATCTAGAAAATCTACCAAGATTTACTAGTCTAAAATTTCTACTAACGTCTACTCTATACCTAAAAAGTCTACCTAATTCCACCTACCTAAGAATTCCACCGAATTCTACCGACATAAGATTTCTACCGACATCTACTAAGAACCTAGAAATTACACTAGACCATATAAACTAACTCCGACTACTACACCCCAAACTAAGTAGAAGCTTAAGCTTAATATATAAAAGTACTAGAAGAACTAGTATTCTACTATAAAAAGGATACTTAAAGAACCCAAACCTAAATCTAATACTAACTCTATACCTAACACTAAGCTTAAACCTAAATAAGAAACTATATAAGAAACTAAGAATAATCTAAGCTTACTTAATACCTTAAATATCTATATAATTGGAGCTACCCTATTAGCACAACTTATTAAGAAACCTAAATATACAATCTTTGCTGTTACAATGGCCGATATTAAAAAGGCCTTAGTACTAAAGAAATATACTAACCCTGCTATAAAAGTACTAGTATGCTACTATAACAACCTAGAAGTATTTTTATGAAAGGAAGCTAATAAGCTAGCAGAATACTAACCATACAACCATAAGATCGTACTTAAAGAAGGAAAACAGCCAGGATTTGGACCCTTATATAGAATATCCCAAAACGAACTCTAAGTATTGCGGAAGTACTTAGACGAACACCTAAGTAAAGGATTTATTAGAGCAAGCTCTTTACCTATAGCTGCACCTATAATCTTTATTAAGAAACCTAGCGGTAGTCTACGCTTCTGTATAGACTACTAAGCTCTTAACGCTATTACTATTAAAAATTGGTACCTGCTTTTATTAATTTAAGAGACACTAAACCAATTAAATAAGGCTCGCTACTATACAAAACTTAACCTTATCTACATATTTAACCGCCTCTATATCGTAAAAGGAGATGAATGGCTTACCGCATTCTGTACTAGATACGGACTATTTAAATACTTAGTGACGCTATTCAGCCTTGCAAATGCCCTAAGTTTATTCTAATACTTTATAAATAATACCTTACAACCTTACCTGGACGTTTTCTGTACTACTTATATTAACGATATTCTAGTATATAGCAATAACCTGGCTGAATATAAGAAACATATTAACCTTATCTTGGAAGCCCTATATAGAGCTAGACTATAATTAGATATAGATAAATGCGAGTTCTATAAAACAGAAGTTCTATACCTTAGACTTATTATCTCTATAGACAGTATATAAATGGACCTAAAGAAGATTAAAGTAATTATAAACTGGCAAGAACCTAAGAACGTTAAGGACGTAAGAGCCTTTATAGGATTTGCTAATTTCTATTAACAGTTTATTAATAACTTCTCTACCCTAGTTTTACCTCTTATGGCTCTAACCTAAAAGGATAAAGCCTTTATCTTTAACAAGGAATGTAAGAAGGCCTTTGCCTATCTAAAAGTTATATTTACTACTATACCTATACTCTAACACTTTAACCCAAACTAAAAGAGTATTGTAGAAGCTAACTTATCTAACTATATTACTAGAGGCATTCTGTCTTAGTATAACAAAGAAGGGGTACTGCACCCTATAGCATACTTTTTAAAACGACTAAGTCTAGCCAAATGTAACTACAAGATCTATAATAAAGAATTATTGGCTATTATTAGATGTTTTAAACAATGGCGACCTAAACTAGAAGGTGCTGGATTTCTAATTAAGGTTTTTAGCGACTATAAGAATCTACAGTACTTTATAACTATAAAATAGCTAAGTTATTGTTAAGCCTGCTAGTTAGAATATCTATCTCGTTTCTAATTCTTAATTATATACCGCCTAGGCGTTTAAGGTTAAAAACCTAATGCCCTAACTCGACGTTTATAAGATATAATAGTATAGGAAGAAGCGCGTACCTACCGCAATTAAACCCTACTTTATCCCGAATTATTTAATCCCCTGGCTAAAGACCTTATAGTATACGTCCTTAAAATAACTAATTAATTAATTAAACAGATTATAATTAATAAATACCCAAATAATGAGTTTATCTAAAAGACACTTAAGCTAATTTAAGATAGTGTTAGACGCTTTAAAAAGATCTCTTTAAGTAAATGTGAAGTTTACGGAGACCACTTATACTACTAGAACCGCCTAGTTGTCCCTAATTATAATAAGCTTAAGCTTAAGCTCCTTAAACACGTATATAACCTACCAGTAGCCGGCTACCCAGGCTAAGGAAAAACCCTGAAACTACTCTAATAAAAGTACTACTAGCCAAACATATATAACACGACATAAAGGTACGTCTCTAGCTGCTATACCTACCGACGAGCCAAAGCTTTGTATAAAACGTACAACGGCTTTCTAAAGCCACTACCTATTCCGGACTGAAGATGGAAGGATATCTTAATTAACTTTATTGTTAATCTCCCCAAAAGTAAAGGCTGCACGAACATTATGGTAGTTATAAACCAACTATCTAAGATAAGACACTTAATCGCCTGCCCTAATATATTAGCACCTGCCATTGCCTAACTGTTCCTGGATTATATATAGAAACTCTATAGACTCCCCAAAACAATTATCTTTAATAGAGGCCGCTAGTTTATCTTAGTGTTTTAGAAAGAACTAACTACCTAACTTCGTATTAAAGCACTATTATCTATGGCATATTACCCGGAAACGGATAGTCAAACAGAACGTGCAAATGCTATAATAGAATAGTATATTTGGATATACACGTCGTATCTATAGGATAACTAGATGGACTGGCTTACATTTGCCAAGTTTACCGTAAATAACTCCGTCTTAGAAACTACAAAGGTCTCCCTATTCCTGGCTAATTACGGCTAGCACCCGCGAATAGGTTTTAAACCCTTTAGTAATATTCCTCGTCTAGCTTATTAGGCCTTATAAGTTACAGAAGCAAACGAATTTGTAAAGAAGATAGAAGAACTATAGGAGTTCCTTACTAATAAAATAATATAGGCCTAGTCTGTCTATAAAGCCGTAGTAAATAAGAACTAAACCCTAGCACTAGCTTACTAAATTAGTAACTTTGTCTGGCTAGACGCAAGAAATCTAAACATAAAACAACCTACTAAGAAACTTAATTGGAAGAACGCCGGCCCTTATAAGGTTAAAAAAGTTGTCTCTTCTTATACCTACTAACTAAAGCTCCCTAATACGGTTAAAATCTACCCTATATTCTATATGTCAGTCCTCCACCCTACTGCCCCTATATTGGACGCCCTGCCTGGACAGATCCAGGACCCTCCCCCACTAGTTAAGGTGGATAGTAAGGATGAGTACTTTGTTAAAATAATTAATAACATTAAGTACAACAAACGGAAACGCCAGTATATATACCTTATAAAGTGGAGAGGCTTTACTGAACCCTTATAGGAACCTATTAACTCCGTAGGACTTATATAAGCCGTAGAAGACTTTTACGAACTCTACCTAGAACTACTATAGCCCCATCTTGCAGAAGCTCGAGTTTAAAGGGGGGGTACTATCACGGGACACCTTATATACGTCCACCTGTTTCCACTGTCTTAACCTCTATGTTAATGACTCAGTTAATTAAGACACATAACAGCAATCTAAGGCAATTTGCTATCACGTAACGGCAATCTGAGGCAATTTGCCATCATATAACGGCAATCTACGGCAATTTGCCGTCCTCCACTATATTCCGCCATATTCCGCCAAGATCCGCTAGGACTATAACCCAAAGCCTATTCTGCCCCATATACGTGTTAACCAAGCAACTAAGTTAATGATATATACCCCTTTCCTCCCGTTTCCTTACCTTCTTTCCTTACGCAACGTCTTGACTTTATTATATAGTTCATATACATAGCTTAATAATATCTACTTCGCTATATATTATCATCGCTTATGCTTACTCCGTAACAGTAGTAGTTAAATGTTAATAAGTTAATGTAAAGTTAGCGGATAAACATATAAGGAGAATAGTAGATATTTATATACTACTAAATTTAGCTTTTACTACTAACACTAAGCTTTTTAAGACCATATATTCTAGTCTTGCGGATCTAACTATAGTGTTAGGGGATATTATAACTCGTATACGCAAGGACTAGTTAAAAGGTCTATAGAGAGTGTCCTATAGTTAATCGTTCCTCTATAAAAGCCGTGTCTAATAAACACTAGTTTTATAGCTTTTAAACTTTTACTCTAATTAGCTATGGCACTTAATTAAGATTTTAATTATACTCTTACTGCCTATTAGCTTATGCTAACTATTAGATGCAAGCTCTTAATATATATACCACAAATTTACCTGTCTAAAGGCTTATGTATACTAGTAATACTTTCCTACTTAGCTATACCTTATTCTCCCCCAATGCTAATAAAAAGGGAGTGAGATAATAGACGTCCATTAGATGCACCTAAGTGGCGTACTCTAGATATGGCCCCCTTATTTGCGTGTATTAGAAGGAATTAACGCTAGGGCTTTAGCGTTAAAACTAGTAAGCGGCTAGTTAGAAGGTGTGCATACTAAGAAAAGAAGGCGAAGCTAAATACTAAATAAGTTGAGATCGGATTTTAAGGATTAGGGATTAGGGATTAGTGATCTTGGATACTAAATTTAAGATTAATTACAAATTCGCAAGTTGCCGATTCACAAACCCCGCCTTCCCTAAAAACGGTTTCTAGATTTTAAAATCCGTCTTTATATATTTCAAAACCATCTGCGTGGGCTAAATTATGTAAGTAAAGTATATATCTAGGTACTAGTATATAGCGTATATCTTGCTTAGGAAGTTCAGTATTAAGAATACTACTATGTAAATAATCACAATCTTCCTTATCTCCCTTAGAGCCGTATTTAGAGCATTTACTCTATGGAAGCTTTTATAGCTAATTAACGCACCCACCTATAAGTTAATCTTCTCTTTTCTTTATAAAAGACTTAATTATAGGTTAGTTATTAAGCGCTAAAAAGGAAGCTCCAATATAAGCGTACTCAAAGGGGCGAGTAACAGGCGCCCCCTAATAACTCTACAGGAGTAGAGTACAGTGTGTAATACTAGCGCGTCCGTAGGTTTGTTACGGCAGCAGTGGTTCCCAAGGAGGTCAAAAAGTAAGGTAGTA
>Ga0307507_10000205_pt1 | contig 111476 bp, 54 predicted proteins | sample 7_EM_MG_FD_207223 | JGI IMG/M metagenome (GOLD analysis project Ga0307507, IMG submission 207223) | Populus trichocarpa ectomycorrhiza microbial communities from riparian zone in the Pacific Northwest, United States - 7_EM | ecosystem: Host-associated > Plants > Roots > Unclassified | place... | reverse complement strand
AGCGTTTTTCCTTATTTAATATTAATAGCGTGGTTATTAGGTTAATATAGGGGGAGTATATCTACGCTCTTTTATAAGCATATATTAATAAAGTTATAGTACCTCTTAGGGAGGAGCTTGCGGAGTTTCTTGTTAGTAAGTCCTTTTTTAAGCTTTATAAACTTCTTAAAGTCTAAAGGTAAAAGTCCGTAGAGTTCTATAGGGGCATTATTTTTTAGGAGGTTGACTGTGTCTATCCTATTACTATAGAGGACGTGGTCCTGTTCTTTATTAAGCTTATATAGTCGTAATTAGGAGGCTATGGTAACAGTCCAGCCTTTCTTACGTGCTATGCGGTAGAAGGCCGCGGCACTTACGTAGTAGTAGTTAATTGTGGGTAGGGTAATAAGGGGTTCCTTAGGTTGGTATCCTAGGGAGTAAATAGAGGCGGCTAGGCTATATCCTAGGTAAGTCTCTCTATAGTATTTAGAGTTAAAGGTTACTTCTTTCTTTTTCCAGTTAATAGCGGGGTTGTGTTATTTGAGCTAGTTCATTCCGAGGATAATAGGGTAGTTAGTAAGTGGTGTAATATAGGCCCAGAGCTCTTCCTGGTGCCCGTTTATATCTAGGTGGAGTTGTGCCATATAGGTAATCTTCTGTACGGTATAACTGCCGTTAGCGAGTTATAGGGCGCGGGCTTTGGTAAGGGGTAAGGTAGGTAGGTTATAAGTGCGTATAAATTAGGTATTTATAAATTTATTAATAGCTCCGCAATCAATTATAGAACGGCTTTTGTATTGTTTTTTAGCAGTAATTCCTATTATAGGTAAAACTATCTATTTCCGTCTATTTATCTTTACTAAGTTATCTATTAAGCAGGCCGATATATAGATCCCCTTATTGTTAGGGTGTCCCAACCTGCGACTTAGGGCTAGGACTTGGCGTTTTCTGTTTCTATATCTAGCTCTACTACTATTACTGCGTCTTCGTCTTGTACGGTAGTGGCATGTAGCAACATATTTGGTGTTTAAGGTACTAGGTTAGGTATTAGGCGGCGGCTGCTAAACCTAGCTATTAGGTAGTTTAGGCTATAGCTATAATAGCCTTCTTGACGGCATCTATAGCAACGCCTTAGCTTCTGGAGTAGCTTATATTCTCCGTCTAGTAACTTCTGCGGGAAGGTTAGTATAGAGAGGTCGATATTAGGACTAGTAGTATTACTTAGGGTAGTAGGCGTCGGTGGTTTGGTAGGTCCAGAGGGCTTCTATAGGGAGGTCTTTAGGTAGGGGTTTGCAGTAGCGATCTAGTTTAGCCGTTGTTTAATCTTCTATAGGGCTGCTACTATATCGTAAACGTCGTTATAATTGTGGCTGGCGGCTGTGTGACTAAGGCGATAAATGACTTTTTTAAGAAGGTCTTCCTAGTCTTTAGCATTATCTTAGGTAAGGACTCCAGTGTATTTTTAGAATTTAATATAGAACTCGTTAAATAATTTAATGGGACTCATCTTTAGGGCACGTAGTTTGGCTTGACTGGTGGCCACTAGGTTATAGTCGCGGTATATTTAGTTAAGGTTGTTAAGGACTTCCTAGTGGGACTACCACTTCTAGGGACTACTAGTCTCCTATTAAGCGAAGGGCCTATTAAACGGGATGCCCTTTGTTTGCCTAATAATATAGCCAATCTTAGCATCTTCTATAGGGAAAAGGCAGGCGCTCTAGGTTAGTTTCTTACGGATTTATATCTTCTAGTAGCTGTATTCCTTGCGGTCACCCTTAAAGATTAGGGGATTAGGGTAGCGTGTATTAGACCCTACGGTAGCAGTTTAGGTTTAGTTATTGTGGCTTTTATTATCGCTATAGTAGGGGTTCCCGTTAGGCGAAGCTGCTCAGCGCTAACCCTCTATCGAGCGTTAAGTAGGTAAGGTTGCCGGGGGCGTAAAGATATAGGTGGTGTTGTATACAGTAAAGGGGTGTCTGGTATTGTTACGAATGTGCTCGTTAAGCTAAGATTATAGGTATTTAATTATACCCTCTCTTTTAGTAACTGTAGCAATAAGTATAATCTTAGCCTTCTTTAATTGTTAGACGTTGCGTTTAGACTTACAGAGGTCATCTTTAATCTCTTGGCGTATATTATTAGCGAGCGCCTTATAAGCTTATAGGTCTTGGATGATATTATAATCTTAGGTAGCGCGCATCTTAGCTTATATAAGCTTTAGATAATAGTTCTATAGAAGGCGGTAGTATTTATTAGGTTCTTGTGTTACCATTTTCGCAAATATCTTGGCGTCTCATGTCTCGATTTTAATAGGTAGTAGCCCTTTAGCTTATTTGTCCGTAGTTATATAGTTAATAAAAGATAAGACATTGTTAATATCTACCTTGTTAAGGTCGTTGTAGTCTTTTAAGCTACTAGGCTTCCCTTTAGGGGTTAAGGCTAGGGCTAATAAATTAAATCCTCCTAGGATTGATTGGCGTTGTGGGTTTAATATAGGTATTGGATTATTCTTTGAGTTTGGCATAGTAGCTAGTAAGGAATTTTGTCTTACTATCGTCGGTTCTTTAAAGGTACAAAGTGGGAGATACGCTGCTTCTAGCAGCGCCTGTGGTATTATAGAGATGTAGAATTGGTTGTAGGCTAAGCGTTAGTAATAAAAAAGGCGCAACGTAATGTTATGGGACGGGGACAATAGCTATAGAGCGTATATATTTAAGGAGTTTACAAGACGTTGCGCGATCGATCGTAAGGGTCGAGGGCGTAAGGAGGTAATATACCTACGCGTAGCTAACGTAAGCTGTACGTGAGGTATATACGGGAGCACGGGGCTCTCTTATAGAGGCCCCTATAGTGGGGTTCCATAACAAGTAGAGTATAAAAGAACGCTAGGAAACTATCTTCTATAATATAATACTGGTTGGACTAACGCTGGAGAGGTGTATAGGAGTTAAAGGTATAGAGGCTAACTTAGGCAAGAGAAACCTAAGCTATAGCATAGTTAACGCTATAGGGGGTAAACACTTAAGAGCTCCAAGAAGGCCTAATAAAGGCAGAAAATATAATGGTAACACTTTTAAGAATAGGGATAATAGGACTAAAAGATTAGCTCTACTAGGTAGGTGTTCTAGTAGGCAGCCTAAGATATAAATATAGCTGGCTAAGATAGATACTAAAACATATAATACTATTATGCCCCCTACGCACTAACCGAGAAGCTATGCTCTTAGTAGCTAGCATAGAGAACTATAACACACTACTCTTAATATAAAAAGGTTTTAAGGCGGTTACCTAGTGGCTTATTAGCTAAAATGTGCTAGACCAGTTTCAGGTTGTAAAGGAAATAGTAATAGAAGGCAAAGGGGCGAGTAATAGGCGCCCCCTAATAACTCTACAGTAGTAGAGTAAAGTTTGCGATACTAGCGCGTCCGTAGGCTTGTTACAGCAGCAGTGGTTCCTAAGGAGGTTAAAAAGTAAGGTAGTAGAGCACTATAGGTGACTTATAGGCGCCTTATAGGCAAGTCCTAAAAGGCAGGGAGATGGATTACGGGGTTTTCTTAAAAGAGTTTTCTCCCTATATATATATAAGGAGTAGTCCGCGTGGGCCTAATAGGGATCCAAATTAGACGTTAAGCAATGAATAATAATAATTAATTATAGAGCTATTAATAAATTTATAGATACCTAATTTATATATACTTACAACCTACTTATTTTACCTCTTACTAAAGCCCGCGCCCTATAACTTGCTAATAGTAGTTATACTATATAGAAGATTACCTATATAGTATAACTCTACCTAGATATAAATAGGCACTAGGAAGAACTTTAGGCTTATATTATACTACTTACTAACTACCCTATTATCCTTAGAATAAACTAGCTTAAATAATACAATCCTACCATTAACTGGAAAAAGAGAGAAGTAACCTTTAACTCTAAATATTATAGAGAGACTTGCCTAGGGTATAGCCTAGCCACCTCTACCTACTCCCTAGGACATTAACCTAAGGAACCCCTTATTACCCTACCTATAACCAACTGCCACTATATAAGTGCCGCGGCCTTCTACCGTATAGTATATAGGAAAGACTAAACCGTTGCCACAGCCTCCTAATTATAACTATATAAGCTTAATAAAGAACAGGACTACGTTCTCTATAGTAATAGGATAGATATAGTTAACCTTTTAGAAAATAATGCCCCCATAAAACTCTACAGACTTTTACCTTTAAACTTTAAGAAGTTTATAAAGCTTAAAAAAGGATTTACTAATAAAGAACTCCGCAATCTCCTTCCTAAAAAGTACTATAACTTTATTAATATGTGCTTATAAAAGAGCATAGATACACTCCCCTTATATTAACTTAATAACTATACTATTAATATTAAATAAGGAAAAATGCTACTCTATAAGAGATCCTACTTAATATTAAAAAATAAACTTATAGTTATTAAAAAGTATATTAACGAATACCTTAATAAAGGGTTTATTTGCCTTAGTATATCCCTAGCAGCCGTCCCTATCCTCCTTACTAAAAAGCTAGAAGGAGGTATCTAATTCTATATTAACTATAAAGGACTTAATACTATTATAATTAAAAACCGATACCCTATACCGCTTATATATAAGACTTTTAAACGGCTTAGCTAAGCCAAAATCTATACTAAGCTTAATATTATTGCCGCCTTTAACCGCCTTTAAATATGGGAAGGTGATAAATAGAAAACCGTATTTATATTACACTTTAGCCAATTTAAATATACTATTATGCCCTTTAGCGTATATAATGGCCTAGGCAGCTTCTAAAGCTATATTAATAACGCCTTATAGGACTACCTTAACGACTTCTACTCTGCGTATCTTAACAATATACTTATTTATAGTAACAATCCTTTTAAGCATACTAAGTATATTTAGAAGGTCCTATAGCGCCTTAGAGATATAAAACTTTATATTAATTTAAAGAAGTATAAATTCTTAGTTATAGAAGTAAAATACCTTAAACTAATTATTACTATTAAGGGTGTCCGTATAGACCCTAAAAAGGGATAAATAATTACTAAATAGCAAACTCCTAACTGTATTAAGGATATATAAGCCTTCCTTAGTCTTGCTAACTTCTATTAGAAATTTATATACAACTTCTTGGGTATTATAGCACTACTTATAGTAATAATATAAATAAAGGGTCTTCTATAAAAGGAAGAAAAACATACCTATATTTTACCTAGACGCCTAAATATGAGAAGGCGTTTTAAAACCTTAAAGATGCTTTTACTAAAGTACCTATCCTAGCTTACTTTATACCAGGATAGCAACTCTACCTTAAAACTAACTCCTTAGACCACGTTAACGCAGGCGTTCTTTCCTAGATGGGTAATAACAGCCTCCTCTACCTAGTTGTATTCTACTTATCTAAGCTTATACTATAAGAGTGTAACTATAAAATCTATAATAAAGAACTTTTCGCAATTATATAAGTGTTTAAAGAATTCTAACTAGAACTCTCCTTAGTAGAACCTAACTAGCTAACTAAAGTCCTTATAGATTATTATAACTGTCAGGACAATATCACGTGTGGTTACGTGGTCACGTATCGCCGCGGCACTAGCGTAGCGAGGAGCCTTAAGCTCCTCGCCCTTCCTTATCAGAACAATCAAGAATCAACCATCATATCAACCAGCAAAGACTGTTTGACTACGACTCCGACCTATTCGAATAGGTATCCCTGGTGATACCAACACTAATTAGTGGTTAACTTCACTGTTATACCACAGAACAGCAAGGTCATCGACAGAAGAGACAGTCTCATGCAGGGGTGCCATATGCGCTCATATGGAATGGATCCCGGCGATACTGTGCTACCTTAGACTTGCGGAAAACTAGTAACAGAAGTGTTACTGAGTACTAGGAGATACTAAGTTGCGTCTATCACGCAGAACAACCACGCTTACGAAGATTTGGTCGAGTACTTTAGGTTAGAAGTGTCACTGAACCTATAGTCCTAAGTTAACGTCCGAAACGCGTTAAATAACTACCTACAATCCCGACACTATCTGCTACCTTCCTTGCAGATTTGCCACGTCAAAAATTACGTCAATAGCACGCCCTAAACGCTAGTGTGTCCCTTGCTACCTCTACAGCCTCTAGGAATCAAGACCTGCCAGCATACGCCTATACAATACCGAACACCTCCAAAAGCATATCCGCTATTATGGCATTGACTTATCCAAAGAAGTACAAGAATAATATTAATCCGGATATATAGAACAGAGCTATAATTAACTTTACAAACGCTGAGCAACAAGACCTAAACGGATTTTTATTACACTGTATGGCACACTACAAAGATAGCAAATACAACGATACCATGCTATGGTACTATATAAAGGAGGACTTTGTTAGATAGACAAAAGAAATATGGGCTTTGGCGAAGAAGGTTATTGTATAAAACTTCCATAATTTCTTTTAGGAGAATGGAGTATTTGTCCCTATGGATGGGGGCGTTATTGGAGATAATATTTAGGAGTATATTATTAACGCAAAAGAAGAACACAAATGGACTCCATAAGAGATTGAGCACTAGAAGAAGCTTAACTTACGCTAGAATTCAAGCAGTATACTACTAGAGACGCTTTAACCTCCGCAAGAATCTCTGCAGCAATCTCAGCAGCAAGCTCCATAAGAACCACTATAGACAACCTTAGGCTATTAAACACCTCAAGTTTCTTAGCCTCAAGTTCCTTAGGCTGCCGTATCTTAACCCATACCTCAAGCTCCGTCCCACTAGAGATTCTTAACCTCGTTTAACTTAAGCGCCGAGACGTTTCCTCTAACCCCTACCGCGACTAGATAACTGGCACAATAAGCTAGATCTGTAAATGATATCCCAACCTACCAGCAGCAAGCTTGACAAGAACCTCCGCAGCAACCTCCATAGCAATCTCCGCAGCAATCTCCGCAGCAACCTCTACAATAACCTCCGCAACAACCTCCGCAACCACCACGCAACGAGCAAGCTTATCCGCTATATCAGCAATACGGACAGTGGAATGCTTACAACAAGATTAGACTACTAAAGGTTCAATATTATAAGGTTAGATTACCAAAGGTTTAATATTAAAAAAAAGAATTACCAGAGGTTCAACATTATAAGAAGCTTAACTACGGCGAATATAACAGTTATAACAGCGGCTAATACTGCACTGATTGCTCCTATGGATGAAGCGGGTATAGATAAGGCCGTAGCAGTTATAATAAACGCAGAGGCTCTAGCTACCGTGGAGGAGGCTCTTATAGAGGATCTAGTGGAGGTGGATTTTAGAATAGAGCCGGATATCAACAAGCTCCGCAACTCTATTCCAATAATATAGTTCCCTAGTTTACCACTTGGTTAACCACCATTTCTTTAGTAAATTTAGGATAGCGAGACTTATATTACAATGGCAATAATAAGTAAGGAGGATTAATATTTGCTGCGCTAGTTAAGCGGTATTTGTATATAGATGGCAACCCACAAAAGAAGAGTTGCCAGTGTCGGGACAATATCACGTGTGGTTACGTGGTCACGTGTTGCCGCGGCACTAGCATAGCGAGAAGCCTTAAGCTCCTCGCCCTTCCTTATCAGAACAATTAAGAATCAACCATTGTATCAACTAGTAAAGACTGTTTGACTACAACTCCGACCTATTCAAATAGGTATCCCTGGTGATACCAACAATAACCTTAAGTACTTTATAACTATAAAGCAACTAAATTAACGCTAAGTACACTAGAACGAATTTCTCTCCAGTTTTAACTTTAAAATTATATATAGGCTAGGAGTATAAAGTACTAAGCCTAATAGCCTAATACGCCGTTCGCAAGACCTTCTTTAGTTAGAAGATAACCCTTATAATTAATTCTAATAATAAATAATCCTAAAAGCATAAAACTTGGCCTTAAGTATACTACCTAAGATAGAACTAACTACCCCTTAGCTTTATACCATAGAACTAGAATTACTCCCTAAAATTAATAAGCTTATTACTATAGTATATAATATCTCTATTAACCTATTACTATATTAACCTATTATAATAAAGATTGCCAGTACCTATACGCTGCCTACTAACCTCTAAAGCTTAGGCTAGATTAATATAGCAGCCTTAGAAGTAAAAGAGAACAGGCTCTATTATAGAGGCCGTCTATTTATCCCTAACTTAGAAGATCTATAGCGGCAACTAATCTAAATAGCCTATAACCTCTGGTTAAGCGGCCACCTAGGCAAGGGAGGAACCTATAAGCTCCTTAGCCAATACTACTTCTAGCCTAAAATAATAGACTTAGTTAAACGCTTTATAAGCGCCTGCTATGGCTATAAGCGTACTAAAGCATTTTATATAAAGTACTAAGGACTACTATACCCTCTACTAATACCTATACACTAATAGGCAGATATTACTATAGATTTCGTTATTAACCTACCATCTTATAAACAACATAGCCAAACCTATAAGAATATCCTTATAATAATATACCAACTTATAAAAGAACGCCACTACGTCCTAACTAAAGGCGTAGCTATAAGCAACGTTACTAACACCTTCCTTTGCAAAGTCTACTAACTACATAGGTTACCTAACTCTATTATATCTAACTAAGGTACGCAGTTTAATTCTAACATATAGAGGCGGATCTGCTAAGGCCTTAGTATCTCCATTAAAATGTCTATATCCTTTTATTATAAAACTACTAGACAACCAGAAAACGCTAACGCTAGCATAAAGGCGTACTTATAATAGGTAGTCGCCTATAGTTAGGACAACTAGGTAGACTACCTTTTATTAGGTAAATTCGCAGCAAACAACTACGTCTTAGCCACTATAGGACTTACCCCGTTCTTTGTAAATAAAGGTTATTACCTATAATTTGGTATAGAGCTACCAGAGCCTATTAATAAGAAACTGCTATATAGAAAACACCTTAAGATGCTACTTACTGATTAATATGCAGACCATATAAAAGATCTACTTAACTACTATAAAGGAGAGATGGCCTGGGCCCAAGCAAAATAAGCTTACTTTGCTAACTATTACAGAACAACACCACCTAAAATACGTATTAGCGACTAGGTATAGTTAGATACACATAATATCTCTATATAAAGGCCTATAAAGTTACTTAATTATAAGAACTTTAGCCCCTATTAGATTAAATAAGTTATTAATAGGGGAGCCATATATAAACTAGAGCTTCCGCCCACCTTAGCTACCCGCAGAGTATGGCCTATATTTTACCTATAGCTATTATACCTTTACTAACCTAACCCTCTACTAAGATAAATATAGCCTAAACCCCTACTAGTACTAATCCAAGATAAAAACAAAGACAAGAACTATAAGGAGTAGACCGTTAAACGAATTATTAACTCTAAATACTTTAGCAAAGGCAGAGGACGGCGGCTTTACTATAAAGCCACCTATACAGAATTTAACATAGATTAGCCGGAATAGTAACCATAGGAAGACTTTAAGAATGCAAAGGACCTAATTAGCGATTTCCATTATGCGAACCTACAGAAACCAGGCCTAAGCAGAGATTTTATGCCTAATCCTCTATAGGAGCCCTTATAGAGTTAAACCATTATACACCGCCACGTAAGGGCAAATTGCCGTTAGATTACCGCAGATTGCTATAAAGTGCGATTATATAACCGGAAAACTTTAAGATGTCCAGGAACTTTAACTGGCGGTTAAAGTTATCTAATTAGTTAGATTCTAGACGCTAAGGAGAAACTAGCTAATTAGGATTTTCTATCCCTAGGATATAAAATCGCCATTAGCTCGCCTACTACTAACGCCTTAGCAACCCCCCTTACACCTTACTAATAACCCCCAAGTCCTAAGTTAAAAGCATCTATATAAACCCATTACACCTATAATAATATTTCTTCTTCTTCTCTATACCCTAAGCGTTCCCCCTATATATATATATAGTAACTATAGCGTTACTAGAGCTCCGCCTTAATAGGAGGAAGGGTAGTGTTATAGAACCTAACCGCAAGGGCCTCCATAGGAGAGCCCCGTGCTCTTATATATACCTCGCGTATAGCTTATATTAGCTACGCGTGGGTATATTACCTCCTTACGCCCTCGACCCTTACGATCGATTGCGCAACGTTTTATAGACTCCTTAAATACATACATTTAGCTACTATTGACCCCGTCCTGTAACACTAAGCTACTTATTAGGTACGCCTTAGTTAAGAGCCTATCTAAGTATTAGAAAACATTCTATAGCTTATTGCCCTTAAAGGTAATTTACTAAATTCCTTAGTTAATTTATATAAGCTCTCTCTCTATAGTATAGAGAGAATGCTCTATATTTCCTTCTTAATAGCTATATTGCTAATTATTATATCCTTATTTATATCTATAGCTAGTAGGCCTTATAGTAGTTAAATAAGTATTTAGTATTATGGAAAGCGGCGCAATTTTACTAATACCTATAGAGCTCTAGGTATTATAAGTCTCTCTTAGTTTAATTAACTTGCCACTAAGGAAGGACTCTTTAACGATTCCGTACTAAGTGTAAACCTTATAGTAGCTACGATTTAAGATCTTATAAATATACCTATATTATAGGACACTCCCGTAATACCTTATACACATCTACCTATTTCTACTTAGTAATTAAAGATCGATTACGAGACCGCAATCTACCGTAATCTACTATTCTCTACTATATTCTACCATATTCTGCCATATTCTACCTACCTATTTCTACTATAATATTTACAGTATCCGCAATATCTATAACTTCTACTAAATTCTATTCTACTCTATATATAGCACGGCACCTATTAACCTAGTAACTAAGTAAATAATATATACCCCTTTCTCTTATTTTCTACTTTTTTTCCTTATATAATATCTTAACTTTATTATATAGTTTATATACATAGTTTAATAATATCTACTTCGTTATATATTATTACCGTTTATACTTACTCCGTAATACCATATTATATTAAATCTATACCTACTACCCTGCCTAGTATATAGATTAACCTAAATACCCCTATATATTATATTTACCAAATAAATAAAGAGCCTATAATAGGCCTTTATAGAAACCCTTATAGTAAACCCCCTTTATTATAATATGGGATATATAATGATATATATCTATATTATAATCTACACCCCTTAATTAAGCCTTTTTTAGTGTAATATTATAATAATCTAACTTTTGACGATATTGTTAAGGGGCCCTACTAAAATCATTATAACTAGATAAGATTTTATATAAGAGAAGCCCTATTTAGCCTGTACAGTAGGTGTATTATATCCCTTTAGGATGGCTTGCCTCCTTTTTCCTGCTTATTAACGCATTATGTAACAATTTTATATAACAATACTATTGGTATTACGATATGCTCGGCCGCAAAAACGGTATCGTACTAAAGAGATTTTACTATACTCGCTAAAAGGATTGATATTATAAGACAACTAAGTTTCTAAAAAAGGAAATTAAAGAGATCTATTAAAACCTACCGTTTACTATACCATCGCCCCTACTTATCCCTACTAGTATTAACCTATAAATATTAGGTAAAAAGAGCGCGTTTTGTAACAGAACCTTATAGCAGAAACTACGGTGGGTCCTATTATTAGGCTAGGTATATAGGTAAGAACAAATCAACAACGTACTAATAACTGGTGGAGTGGTTACCCAACAGATTAACTCTAATTGTATTTTAAAATTCACTACAAGGAGAGAACTATCTACGGTAGGGACTGAGGTCCTTTAAATACACGACTATACTCCTAAGAAATCCTCTCTTGTATATAAGGTACGTGTTATACATAGTATATATAGACGTACTCTGCGTACACTGCGTACACTGTGTATAACATTATATAACTCGCTTACCATTCCTTATTATATAGTTCCACTAGTTCTATCCTAGACTGTGCCTGTATTAACTAACTAGCTTCCTCTAACTCTTCCCTAAGTAGTTATAATATCGTACTTAAAGCGTCCGTAATACTATCTCCCTCCTTTTTATCTTCGTCCTTAAAGATTCCTAACATCTCCAAGTTATCTACTAGAGGTGTAATGTCTGTTTAATTAGTCTAGTTAATATCCTTATTTATTATACCTAAAGCGTCTTCTTCCTTATAAGCGCAACGCTGTGCTCGCACTGTGGCTGCCATACTATTGCTTAGTAAGATAATGTCGTCTCCGTATTCTCGTTATATAAAGGCAGGGTTAGTATATATTGCTATAACAAGTCCCTTGTCCTAATAACCCTTATCTTATTTAGAGTGTACTAAAGCAAATATTTAATTGTTTTATAACATTTGCTCTATTTTTAATGCTAAGTATACGCGTCCTATAACTCTTAATAGTCTTTAAGTTCCCTAAGTAACTTATTATAGGGTCTTATGTTTAATCTACTACTATAAAGCTAGAGTCTGAGTTAGCTGCTACGTATACTAAACTCCACCGTTCTGCTAAAGAGACTGCTTGGGCCCTAGAGGCTTAACGTCGCTCCTTTAAGTCTTAGTAGGTTGCGTTTACTTAGTTAACCCGTCTTAAGAAGATTTGTAAGAAGGTTCGTTTTAAGAAGTAGGTACTAGTTTAATAAGGTCTTAACAAGCTAGGTAATAAAAAGGTTAAATTTCTAGAGAAGAAAACAACTCTAAGTAATATAGTAGTTGCTCTTCCTCGTGGGTCCCCCTTAGGTGGCTTATCCTTTAGTGATCCTTTTTTAATACTCCCTAACCTGCTTTCTTTTAATACTTTTTTACCTTTCCTATAGCGTTCTCTAGGTTGCTTAGTGGTTCCTAGGTAGTCTTATTATAGCCTATCTACTTTACTTTATACTATGTTTCATTATCCACATCCTTATAACTAATAATCCTTAAAACTTGCTATTTGTCTTTTTTTTATCTTCTATACATGTCTACCTTATAGACTAGTGGCTTAATATTCCCATATAATGGCTCTAGCATTATAATATATTATATAGGGTAGATCTTAATTTTGGTTAGTAGGTTTATATCAGTATACTCACTTTATCAACGTGCACGAATATCACTGTATTGCGATACGTATGCGGTATTGAAGTTGGTAGTTATTGTTGTCTAGAAGTAAGGGGTTGCTCCAAGGTCAGGTTAGCTAGCCTCGCTTCATAGTCTTATAACCACGTCACATAACTAATATTCCGACACTGGAGCAACTCTAAAAAGAAGGCTAATCTATACTCTAAAGTCAAGTTTACTTCTAGACTATTTATAGTGTATACGCAATAGCTTCTACGCTCCTTTTATAGGTCCGTAATTATATAACCTGTATTACGGCTTATATAAATGTCTCTAAACCAAAGCCTGTAAAATACTGTATTACGGAGATACTACGCTAAGAAAGAGAAGAAGAAGAAGAGTCATTAGGGGTAGCAAGTTAACATATCGCGAGGGCCGCCAAGGCGCTAGTGGTAAGCGAGCCAATAGCAATTTTCCATGCCGGGCATAGAAAATCCTAATTGGTTAGTTAAATTCAGGGTCCGCACTATTATAATTAGTTACCTAACGCTAAGCTAAATCTAAGTTTGTTTGTTTAACCCATCCTATAACTTATAGGTCGATTTGGTTCGTATTAATAAGCCATTAAAGAGCCGCGTAGGGTTTTCCCTTCATTATAGCGTTAGCAGGGTTGGCCTCTCCGTTAATCTATTTTACCTCCGTAATCTGTCTCCGTTTATAGGCTTGCCGGAGGCATATTACGTTAATTATCAGGCGTTTTTCTTGGGTGGTTCCGAGTCGTACTAGATAGTTATATAAGGACTTAGAGTTAGTGCAAAGCATAAATAAAAGGTTAATTTATAGGATCTTATCTACTATAGACTTAATCGCAACGCTAATGTCAAAGCTATAGGCTATACTATAGAGTTCAGAAGCTAGTACGCTCTAAGTAACTTTTTTACACTTAACTGAGCTCCAATAGACAATATTGGCCTTCTTTATAGCATTAGCTAGTATAAGGACGTAGCCAATCTGCAAAAAAAGGTCCTTATTGTTAGCAAATAACGCGTCTATAAATACTAGTAGCTATAGGGTTTTAATATCTAACTTAATAAACTTAAGACCTCTATTAGCGTTCTTAATTTGCCAGTTTAGACACTTATTTAACTATTTTATGTCTTTCTTGTTGGGGTTAATTACCTAGGCGGCAAAGGATAAATTAAATAAGGCTTCTAGCTGGCATACTAAAGCAATATATACACCTCTAGCACGTTAAGTGATATACTAGTCCTTTGGAGTTAAGGTTCTTATAGCTCCTCTTAATCCTATACTTATAGCAAGCTTGGTGCTAATTGTACTAAGGTTTATGCATTATCGTTTCTAAGTAAGCGTAATGCTCCTATTAGTTAGTAGCTGAATGACTCCACCATTAAACTTAATAGGCGTATTAACGGTAAGTTATTCCTATTCCTTAGCCATAAACTTGGCCTTATGCAGCTCGTTTTGCTCTGTGTTTATAAAGGTCTTATCTACTAGGAATAGAGTATTATTAGTTTATAGGCCTATAATACCAAAGGGTTTGTTACTCTGTAGGAGGCAGGGGTCATACATAGACTAGTTTATATACAACTGTTAGATATAATACGAGTGATATATCTTAAACTAGTAGTTACCAGCTTCCGGTACTCTGTAGAGTGGTTTTATAACCTTTAGAATAGAGGCCTTGTTAATCCTAAGTTGCTTAATCAGCTTATACGGAGGTTATATATAGAACTCTCAATTTAGTATAGTGGTTGATTATATATAGGCCTATAAAATATCTTAGAGGTAAAGTTATACCTATAGAAGCTTTATAGCGGCGATATAGAGAATTAGTCGTTGGCTAACTTATTAAATGGTTAGTAATTAGGTAAGAACCAGTTCCTTTTCTAAGTTATTATAAGCTTACACGACTAGTTAGGATTTTTTAAAGGCTTTATTAGTTCCCTTATTCTTAATCTTATTAACAAATCGCGAGTTAAAGAGTTATATGCCTTGTAGTATATCCGTAAGTCTTACAATCTTAAAAACTCCCTTCTTAAGTAGACCAGTAAGCTCCTTCTGTTAGGAGGCGCTAAATTGGGTACTAAATTAACTGTCATCCTATAGGTAGATAGTAATATCAGTCATAGCCGTAAGTAGAGGGTATTTATAAGGGCGTCCTCTGCCTCATTTTAGGGGTTATTGCTAAGCTTTAGTAGGTCTCTCTAAGATAGTCTTAGAAAGGGCTAACCTAAGTAGAGGTTCAGGTAGCAATTCCAGTCTAATAATTTGCTCCTACAATTTAGTTGCTTAAAGGTAGGGTTTTACAACCGTAGATTAGAAGGCTGTAGGTCTACTAGATAGCTTAATAGTGCATATTTCACCCTTAATAGTAAGTAAGGTAAATAGCCCATCCTAATAGCTGCTTTAGCCAGTGTTTCCTTCTCTCTAGACCAAAACGGGTAAGTTTAGTGGGAGATTATAAATCGCATTAGTATTAGGTCCGTTTTGCATATTTAACGCGTTGGCGATCTGTTGTTTAGCTTGTAGCTTCTATATCTCTACTATAGCCTTTTTAATTGCGGTAGCGCGTTATATAACAATAGGGGATAGTGCATCAGATTTAACTATTTGGGGGTAGGCTCTAAAGACTAAAAGTATAGAAACTAGTCCTTTAGGGCTAGCTAAATCGTTAATTGCTTTAAACGCCATTTGGAGTCCTATCTCCTTATTAATATTAGGGATTTCAGTTATAATGATCTAGTAGGCTCGCCGTAATAAACTATAGTAGCGCTCTACCATTCTAATAGAGTTATATGCTTTAACTAGTACTCCCTTTATACTAATTCCCATAATAGTAGTATATTGCTTAAATTCCTTACTAATAAAGTTCTTTCTGGTGTTATAGGTAATTAGGTCTAGTAGCCCTAGGTAAATATTAATCTAGCACATCTATAGAATATCCTATATGTGTTTAGCGCTGATGTCTTATAGCTATCTACCAGCTTGGAATTACATTCCTTTATTAACAATGTATAAGAGGGGTGATCCGCTAATATATATAATATTAATAATAATATTATAGTTAAAATTAACGTTGTCTTATAGGGTAAAGCGGAATCTGCCTAGTAATTTACTAAACTTCTAATAGTAGTGGCAGAACTTAGTTAGTTGCTTAATAGCCATTCTATTAGTTTTATAGCCAGCATAGTAGAGTAGCTTTTGCAATTTCTTAACTAAGGGATATCTAAATTGGCGATGTAGGCACCGTAGCTCTATATCTATTAAGTAGCAGGGGTTCGCGTTAAAGGATTTAGATAAATATAACTATAGTAATAAGCTCTATAGGAGAAATAGGTAGCCAAACTATTACACTACTAGCACTTTTTTAGTGTAAGTAATAACAACGTTTCTAAGGTTATTATAGTAGATTTAGAGTCTGTCTATATCCGCTAAATAGAGCAAGAAGGGGGTATCTATATAGACAATATAAAACTATATCTTGCCTATAGGGGTGACAACATCCGTAGTTCTAATAGAGGTAGCAATTCTAATACTAAACTACACGTTAACTTGTCCTTTAGTTAAGGTATTAAGTCTTATAAATTAGTCCGCGTTCTATAGTACCTAGAATTATCTATAACCGGCTATAGACTTCTTTAACGCACTAGTATTAATTATAATTCCCATAAATACCGTAGAAGTATAGCGTGAAACGGCGGTTATTGTGTTATAGTTAAATGGGTTAGTTTCTATAGTAGGTTCTATAGAGGTTGCAGTAAGTAAGTAAGTGTAAGCCTTGTTAGCCAGTTCTACGCTTATAAAGGTTGCTTTGTCTATAGTAAGAGTCCTAAATAATATAAGGTAGCAGCCGTTAGGGTCTTCTAGTTCTTCCTTACTATTATTATTATTAGTGTTTTTATCAGCGTCTATATCTAGTATAAGAGCTTTAAAAGTCTTATTATACTCATTGTCGTCATCTCCTTTACAGTAGATAGTGTATTGTCTAAAGCGTTCTTTAAAGTTACTATTACGGCCCTTACTATTATTAAAACGTCTTTTATACTTATTTCTAGAACGGTTCCGCTCCTCCTCTATATATTTCTATAAGCGGCAGCTCTCCTTTTGGTAAATATAGCACTTGGTCTTTAGGGACCTAACAGTGTTTTATCTATAGGAGCGGGTTCAGTCACAGTTATTACGGATATTATGGCGGTATATGCGATCCATAAAGTAGGCTCCTTAAAACGGTCTTATTAAGGCCTAGGAAGGGTGTTTCTTCTCCTATACAACTATAGAAGATTGTAGCTTGCTAATTAACTAGGAGAGGTCTTTAGAAGGGTTGGAAATAGCAATATGGTATACTAGTACTCCTTAGCAAGCAGTAACTAGCTTATTTATAAGGAAGAGGTCTGTACGAAATTCTAGGTGTAATCCATGGCAATATTTTAAGAGCTTATTAAGAAGTAGTTGGAAACTCTAATAGATTTACTTATTAGGGTTCTCATCAATAATTCCTTAGAAGTTGGTGGCGTTCCATTTAGTAAGGTTTCTCTAATAGTACTCTAGTCCTTTAAAGAAGTGATGCATGTAGTTACATGCCTTAGTGAATAATCTAGTTAAAAGGTTGCTATTATAGTAGTGATCCTAAGCAAGTCCCTTTAGCATAGTTAGGAATGCAGTTATATAGCCTTTAGGAGGTAGACTAGCTCTCTTATAGATATTATAAAAGATAGTTAACTTAAAGTTAAAGCTATTACTCACTCTATTGTACTTCTGGTTGTCTGTATAGATCTTAGCAATAGTAGCTGCCTCTTTGCTATATATAGGCAGGTGTATAGTAGGGTCAGTATTGGCAGTATTAGGGTAAAGGTACTAGGCAGGAGGAGCACTAGGTAGGGTAGAAGCGGTTACTAGAGGGAGGATAGAGGCAGTTACCATAGGTAATAATTACTGGTTCTACATCTATAGGAGTTAAGTAAGGAGGGTAAGTAGTTAATCCTAGGTAGAGATAGGTGCAGCTTGCTATTAGGTAGCGGTTAGTGCAGTTTACTAGGGTATAGATATAACAGCTAGTTGGGGTATTATAGGGGTAGGTATTTACGTTCTAGGTGTTATAGCTATAGCTATAGGCTGAATTATAGGCGTTGGAGGTAGTGGAGGTAGTTAATAGTTTATAGGCGTCGGTACTGTGTAGGAAGGTAGTAGGCTGTAGGGGGGGGTTATAGGAACTAAAGAGGCTATAACTAATAGGGTTATAGCTTAATTTAATATTAAAGCTATTTATATTGAGTTAAGTTGTTCTTATAGTGCCACTATAATTATAGGGCTGACTTTCTTAAGAGCTCCTATAATTTCCTCATCTGTCTATTCATAAGGTTCCTCTTCTATAAGGACATTATATAGAACCTTATAAAGTGGGTATCTATTGCTGTGTGTGGCGACATATACTCCTCTTTGGAGTAGGTAAGTACAGAGCTTTACTCTAGTAACAGAGCGTATCTTTCTAAAGTCCTTAATAGTAAAGCCTTCAAATTCTTCTTGGAATAGCGACCATAGTATATAATCCGTAAAGTTCTTATATATATACTTATAGATTTTTGTTTCTATATATTCTTCCAGGTCTTCCTCTAAGGCAGTTGCTATATCAATCCCATAACCATATCTGGCGATTCTCTCCTTCCATTTAGAATCCATCTTATTGTGCAAAGCAGTGTACTAGTCCTTATATATATTTAGTTTAAGGTTAAGGTCAAGGTCAAGGTTAAGGTTAAGGTCGTTAAGGTAAGGGTATTAAGGTAAGGGTGTTAAGGTAAGGGTATTTTAGGTATATATGTCCTTTACAGCCGTCGGGCCTATAAAGTTCTTAGCAAGATTACTATTCTCTCAGCGATCTATTATATTGGCTATAAGGCCAGTACAAATTCTCTTAAGCTTAAGGGAGGTCGCAATCTTCTCTAAGTAAAGATACAATTCTCTAGGCGATCTAACGCGTCAGCAGTTAAGCTAATACGTAGTCTCGAGCTTTAAGGGTAATATAGCTTTCTCCTTTAACTGGAATAGACAAGGCCAGGCAATCCGTGTACTGTTTCTAGTACAGTTCTCAAGCTCTAGCTTATTGCGTATTTCCTAATCTATACGTCTACTAATCAGTGTCGGTATACTCGCTTTATTAACGTGCACAAATATCACTGTATTGCGATACATATACGGTGTTGAAGTTGGTAGTTATTGTTATCTAGAAGTAAGGGGTTACTCCAAGGTCAGGTTAGCTAGCCTCGCTTCGTGGTCTCATAACCACGTCACATAACTAACATTCCGACAGTTTAACTTATACGTAATTAATAAAATTCTTTACGCAATTTTAAAAGGTCCTAGTCTGACATAGTCCAACTTCTTACTTAGTTATCAACTCTTAAAAATTTTGTATAGTAGCCATACTCTATCTCCCTCCTTAAGATCTGGTCCCTTAGATCTCTTAGCATTATAGTACCTTTTTATTCACTCTTATACTAGTTTAGCTACTTCTTTAAGGTTTATATAAAGATTTATTAACGTCTCCATTCTTTATTTAGCTATGCTACTTGTTTTCTTTACTTAATATAGTAATAACGACGTTCTTAGCTTATACCCATAATTCGCCTTAAATAGTGATGTCCCTATTCCTTCTTATAATATTGCATTGTATGCGAACTGTGTAACTAGTAATAACAATACCCAATTGTTCTATGCGTAATTAATATAATACCTTAGATACTATTCTAGTGTCTAGTTTAGTCTTTCCATTTATCCGTCCGTCTGCGGATAATATGCTGTAGAGGTTACTGCGTGAACCCCTTATTCTGCTAGAAATACTTCTTAAAATACTACTATAAATCTTGGATCTCTATCTAATATAACCTTATTTAGTGCTCTATGTCTTATAAATACTTCCTTTATATAGATTCTAGTGACGTCTTCTACTAATATCTCTTTAGTGCATGCTATAAAGTATCCCCACTTTATTAGCTTATCTACTATTACTAAAATCGCGTTATGATCTTGTCCTATAATAGGATCCTTTAACTTTAGTAATTTAACAATAAAGTCCTATAATATAACCTCCTATGGTCTTCCTGGTACTTTAACAGGTTATAGCCCTCTATACGGCTTATGCCTTATTAGTTTATTCCTTTGGCAATCTAGATATTTCTTTATAACTTGTCTTACTAGTCCCCAGATTCCTTAAATAATGTACTCCTTTTAAAGTCTTAATACTAAGCCTATAGCTCCGTTGTGTTCTTATATTATTCCCTTATGGAATTCCTTAATAAACTCCTCTGTAATAGACTTAGGTATATACGTTGCTTCTCTATTTTTGTATTACTCTAAGTCTAGATCCTCTACCTATATTTTTTAGATCTTCTATATCTAATCACTCTTTAGTAATTTATAGATCTGACTTTCCTTAGTTGCTATAATTTTTGGGTAATTATACCTAATTAATCCGTCTTAATCTTTTTATAATAAAGCTCCTAATAGCTTTCCGTTACTTTATAGTTTAGCTTTTCTGCTTAGAGCATCTACTTATACATTATTTGTACCCTTGGTATACTAAATCTTAAAATAATATTCTGTAAGCATTTCCGCCTATCTAACCTGTCTTTGGTTAAGTTTCTTTATTATTAGGAATCCTGTAAGGTTCTTATAGTCTATCTTAACTATAAATGGTTTTTCTGTGCCTTATAAGAATGCTCTCTATTTTTTAAGTACTATAACTATACCTAATAACTCCTTGTTGTAGATGTCGTAGTTTAACTCTAATAGTATCATTTTCTAACTATAGTATGCTACTGGATGCCATGCGTCCTGGTGCTTCTATAGCAAGTATACTCCTAGTATAAAGTCTAATACGTTTATCTTAATAACTGTTTCTAACTTTAGTTAATAGATCTTAAGGACTAGCTCTTAGGTAAACAACTCTTTAAGTTCCTAAAATAGCTTCTTCTATTTACTACCCTAAACCCACGGTTCCTCCTTCTTTATTAGCCTTGTAAACGGCTTAATGCTTTTTAACCATTATACTATAAACCTCCTGTAGTAGTTATAAACCCCTAGAAACGACCTTAATTATATAATATTCTTTAGTTCTTACCAACTTACTATAGCTTTAACTTTCTTTAGGTCCATACTAATCTTTTCTAGTTTAATAATAAATCCTATAAAATTGGTTTTCCTTATAAAAAACTCGTATTTCTTAATTATTACTGGCATCTTTTCTTCCTATAGTCTCTTTAATACCCATTTAATATGTTCTTTATATTCTTCCTTATTCTCTAAGTAAATAATAATGTTATTAAGATATGCTATAATAAACTTATCTAGGTGTTCTCCTAATATACTATTAATTCGCTTCTGGAACGTTGCTAGTGCGTTTATAAGCCCGAATTATATAACTAATAGTTTATATAGTCCTTCCTTTAACCTAAAGGCTGCCTTCTATTTGTTGCCTTTCTTGATCCTAATCTGGTGGTATACCCATCTTAGATCTATCTTTGTAAAGATTTTTACGTTGCCTATCCTATCTTAGATTTTGCTAATTAAGGGTAAAGGATATCTATTCTTCCTAGTAATGCTGTTTAGCTATCTATAGTCTATACACATCCTAAGTTTTCCGTTTTTCTTTGGGATAAATAGTACTGGATATTCTACTAATAACTATAACGGTCTGATATATCCCTTGCGTAAGTTCTCCTAGATAAACTCCTTAAGCGCTACTAACTCTGTTTTAGTAAGCTTATAGATTAGAAAGAACTTTAGACTTATTCCCTCTTTTAGTTCTATCTTATAGTTCTATGCTATATATTCTAACAGCTTTTTACTTTCTAGTAACTATAACTTTTTACTATATTTATGGTATCTTTTTAGTATATAACTTAAGCCTTGCTTAGTCTCTTTATATATTACTCTAACTTGGTACTATACTAACTTGGTTTACTGTCGCTCTTTATACCGTTAAGTATCCTTAATATTAACCTAACCTATAACCTAATTAATTTTTAGATTATACTCCTGTAACTAAGGCATTCCTAATATCACCTTATCCTATCCTAATGGTAGGATATTAAAAGACATTCTTACTAGTCTTCCTTTAATAGTTAACTAAACAGGTCCTATTTTAAGATTAATAATGCCTTCTCTATAGGCTATCTAATCTCCTAAAATTGTTATAAGTGGATATAGGTGTTCTTTTTATCTATATAGTAACCCTATCCTTTCTACTACTTTTAGTAATATATGGTTTCTAGTTACTCTACTATCTACCAATACTTTAAACTACTAATCTTGCTATTTAACTTATAAATTTAGGTGTTAACCTTAAATTCCTTTAAGGGCCTAAGGCTTTAACACTGGTTTCCTTTAGTTTTATACGCCTCCCCTTTTTCTAACTGTTAGCTACTAGATCCTATTTATACTTAGTCTAACTTAGGCCAATACTTAGTTTGTTTCTTTTCCTCTATATGCTATAGATAAGTGTTCTCTAGGTACTCCCACTACTATTATCTATCTAGGCATTCTTTTGTAAGGAATCTTCCTAGTTAAAGTGTTAAGTCCCCTTAACCTTATACTTCTACTAGGTACTATTTATATATATACTTAGCGTTTCTAAACCTTCTTTCCTTAGGTGCCTAATATATCCTAGTTAGGTACTTCCGGTTCTTATCTTTTAGTGCTCTATATATATTATAGGTGTTATCCATATAAGCTATCCACGATAGTATATAATACACTAGGTGGCTTAGGTTAACTCTTAGTTTATCTTTATTCTTAAGTTTAAACTTATACCTAGTTAACCTAACTACTGGTATCTCTATTACGGGTATTAAGATTTATTATTTACTTCTCTAGTCCCTAAATTCTTCTTCTAGGTTCCTTAACATTATAATTAATGCCCCTTTAATATAACTTATGCGTTTTTCCGTAATAGGTTGGTTTTAGATAACTTTTTTATCTAGCTATATATAAAAGTCTTCCTATTTGTTATTATGTCATTGCCTATACCACTTTCTATATAACTGGTTTAGTGTGTATAGTCTATCTATTAGAAAGTACCTTATTATCGCTGCATTATAATATTCTTTAGTATATCTTTCTTTAAATCTAGTTAGGATATCTAGATCCTTCTCTTATTCCAGTTTATCTAACTACTTTGCCCTAGGTGTCCCTGCACTCGGCCTATTAGTAATTCTTTATATGGGTGCTCTGTCCCTTCTATGGTTTGGTATACTAGATCTCTAGTCTAGTTTTTACTCTTACTATACAATAATTCTTGTCCTGAACTTATCTATAGTTTCTTATTTTCCGCGTCTTACAGCTGGATCTTTGTAGTTATCTTACTTTTTAATCCTAGTATTAACTATTTAATCTTTAGGCTAAACACTATGTTTACCTAGGATTACTAATATTCTTATTTGTTCCCTAAACTTGTAGCTTATAAACTTGTGTCTAATACTTATTTGTTTGTCTATAAACTAAGTAGCTGCCCTTTCCTATTAGTTTTTATCTGTTGTGGGTCCTTAGGTGTGTCTTATCTTATCTTAAGAATCTTAAGCTTCTTATATCTCTTCTTAAGAATCTTAAGCCTGTGGCCTTTTGCCTTTATTAAGTAATAAGCTAGCACTAGCAGTTATCTACTTGCTTAGTTTTTTTTAAACGTTACTTCTATTGTCTTATAAAGCAATGGAAATTATATTTAACGGTATTATAGTATCCGTTACTAAACCTTATTCTATAATGGTCTTAGTCTCTGCTTTTGTTTTAACTTCTTTAAGGTCTATATACTTTTAGTAAGCTGCCTTTATTACCTTATTATTGGTAAATACTTCGCTTATATTAAATTTATTATCTTTAATATCCAATCTATAAGCTAGTTTGTTAGTTTCTCTAAACTTAGATAATAATAGCTCCTATAGCCAATAGCTTACGCCGTACTTAGCGTCCTTATAAATTTGGCATGCGTTATTATAATAAAACGCGAAACTGTTAATTAAATACTCTTTTATTCCTTATAGTGCACTATTATCCCTTTATATGTACGTGCCGTCTGCTAGCCTAGTTCTCTTTACTGCGTAATTACTCTAACCACCTCTATAGTCTCTGGCGAAATAACCTTATTTTCCGCAATTTATGTAAGCCCTATCTTTAAACCATTTTTCTTATTATAGAGTCTGCCTAAATGTCTTCTGCTACTAAGATCCCTAGTTTGGCCTCTACTCCTAGGTCCTTTAATTACTAAATCCTTAACCTCTAGGTTTCTATAGTTTCTTTTTCTACCTTTAGGTTTCTTTAGTACTACTTAGGTCTATTAGCTCTGCGCTATTCTATAGTTTTTAACTCTATGTCTGTTGTTATATACTCTACGCCTTATATAACTGTGGAACTCTGTCTTGCCCTTTCTTAGATTGTTCCCTTTAATAGATCCTATTATTAATCTTTATTAACTAGTTTATTAACTCCCTTAGAGTATCCGCATCTTCTATTAGGATGATTGCGTCTTAGACTTTAGCCTTAAGTCCTTGCTTATACTATACTATAAGCGCCCTATTATTCTACTTAACCTATATAGCTAGGGTTTAAAACTGCGTTATATACTTAATTGCTAAAGTGCGTTATACTAAGTTCTAAAGTTTCCGTTCCACTGTTGTGGTTGCTTTAGGGTCTCTAAATATTTGCGTTAACTATTCCGCAAACCCGTTCTAACTGGCGAATATATACCGTACGTCCTAGTTAGTAGTCGTTATACCATTTACTTATATCTCTGTAAGGTAAGGCTTAAACCACTCTAGAGCTCTTCCTAATAAGAATAGTCCTATATACGCTACCTAGTCCGTAGGTATTGCTAACTTTACTCCTTTCTGCATAACCTTAAAATGCATCTGCGTAAGAAACCCCTTAAGCTTTAACTTCTCTCCTAAGAACCGTTTAATTAAAGGTAACTTAACCTTTACTGCTCTAATTCTATTAATGCGTTCTTTAAGTAGCCTACTATTATCCTATAAGTAATTAACTATTTCCTATAACTAACCTTACGTAACCACTTAAGAATCTATGTCTGCTATACTGGTATCTCCTAACCCTAAGGTTGTGGCTGCCGTTGACGTTGTCATAACTGGTGCTTTAGGTGGCATATTGTTTAATCTTATTTAATACCATAACCTTAGTAGTGAATATGTAACGGAACCTTGTAGTAGGAACTATAGTGGGTCCTATTATTAGGCTAGGTATATAGGTAAGAATAAATTAACAATGTACTAATAACTAGTGGAGTGGTTGCCTAACAGATTAACTCCAATTATATTCTAAGATTTACTACAAGGAGAGAACTATCTATAGTAGGGACTGAGGTCCTTTAAATACACAACCATACTCCTAAGAAATTCTCTCTTGTACGTAAGGTACGTGTTATACGTAGTGTACATAGACGTACTCTGCGTACACTATATATACTGCGTATAATATTATGTGACTTGCTTACTATTCCTCGTTATATAGTTCCACTAGTTCCATCCTGGACCGTGCCTATATTAACCAACTAGCTTCCTCCGACTCTTCCCTAAGTAGTTATAATATCGTACTTAAAGCGTCTGTAACATGTTTAGAACTACGAGGTAATAAGCTCTATACTACTTAGCTACAGTATAAACCTATAAAAGGTAAGTAAGTAACTAGTAAGATTATAACGGAGCCTTATAGGAAATACTACAATAGGCTTATTATTGGGCTAGGTATATAAATAGAATAAATGTAAGTTACTAGGGTAATTAAACGTATAATTATTATTATTTATTGCTTAACGTCCGATTCAGATCCCTGTTGGGCCCACGCGGACTACTCCTTATATACATATAGGGAGAAAACTCTATTTAAGAAAACCCCGTGATCCGTCTCCCTGCCTTTTAGGGCTCGCTTGCGAGTCGCCTATAAGTCACTAGTGGTGCTCTACTACCTTACTTTTTGACCTCCTTAGGAACTACTGCTGCCGTAACAAACCTACGGACGCGCTAGTATTACACACTGTACTCTACTCCTATAGAGTTATTAGGGGGCGACTATTACTCACCCCTTTGTTTTCTATTGCTATTTCCTTTATAACCCAGAACTGGTCTAGCATATTTTGGCTAATAAGCCACCAGGTAGCCGCCTTAAGGCCTTTCTATGTTAAGAGTAGTATATTATAGTTTTCTGTGCCAGCTACTAAGAGCATTGCTTCTCAGCCGGTGTATAAGGGGCATAACAGTATTACATATTTTGGTGTCTGTCTTAGCCAGCCATATTCGCACCTTAGGCTACCTACTAGGATACCTACCTAGTAAAGCCAATCTTTTAGTCCTATTATTCCTGTCCTTAAGAGTGTTGCCATTATATTTTCTGCCTTTATTAGGCCCTCTTAGAGCCCTTAGGTATTTACCCCCTATAGTATTACCCATACTATAGCTTAGGTTCCCCTTGCCTAAGTCTGCCTCTATACCTTTAACTCCCATTTGTCTCTCCAGCGTCGGTCCAACCAGTATTATATTGCGGTAGATAGTTTTCCAGTACTCTTTTATACTCTACTTTGGCTCCTTTCTTTCCCTTACTATTATCTTTACTGGCCTCTTGCGCGTCTCCCTTCCTCCTCTATATAGGCCTAGGCCCTAGCGCCGTACTATTCTTCTTCTACTTTCTCCATCTGTTTTCCTAATATATCTTCCCTACTTTGGGGTTGTTGGTTCCTTCTCTTATAGGGCACCCTAGGGTCCCTCTATAGTTTGTTTAGGCGTGTCTTAATATACTTTATAACGTTAAAGTTGCGTTCCTTTTACACCCTTTACATTGCATCAGCTTCAATATATAGTTATAGGGGGGGAATATTAGCTTCCTTCTTAAGCAGTACTATAGCCGTTTGCTTATACCCGCCTGTTATACTCCTAAGGCAGGCTATTTGGACCTTTTAGAGTAGTTTAAGGAGTAATTTAGGGGGGCCTTTTTTAGTTTCTCTAGTGGCCCAAATGCTAGATCTATACGTTATAGTTGGCCGGACAACTGCTATATATAGTAGGCGTAACCTCTAAAAGCATGGACCCTATATAGAATTAACAATCCTGGACATAGCAATATACTATACTTAGCCCTTACGGGCCGCTTATGCCGCATATACGCTCCACTAGAGCTTGCTATCTACTTATACTCCTAATACCCTTAGGCCTTAAACTGGTTAACCCCCAAAGCCTTAGATATAAATTGTATGCTAAAAATCTACAGATTAGTTACGTTTTTTTATAAAATAGATTAGCTGGTATTTCTCTAGTGAGAATTGGACTCTATATTGTCTTGCCTATTTTATATAGGTGTTATAGGCTTTCTCTAGTGTCCTATAGTTCTCTGCGGCTATTAGCCCATATATAATTAGGTTTATATTATTAATAAAGCCTATCCCCTAGGTCGCCCCTTTCTTAAAGGTGTTAAGCAGGTTGCTTACAAAGAAGAGGAAGAGTATAGGCAATAGAGGTAATCCTTATAGTATTCCTATTACGACTGCAATAGGGGGGCTCTAGTATCCGCTAAAGACTAATAACATTTCTTTCTGGCCTATAAATCCTTAAATAAACTAAATAATCCATTTTAGGAAGCCCTTTGCCCTAAGGATATATAGGAGACGCTTATGGGGTATATTATTATAGGCGCCGCTAATATCTAGGCTAAGCATTAATACTATAAAGTCCTTTCGCATAGCCCATATAGTTTTAATGGTAGTAGCGAGTAGTATAAGTACTAATAGTGTTAAGCAATTCTTTCTTGCCCCCATTTAGCTTTATAATAGTAGGGCGTATTCCTCTACCATATCTGTTATATAGTCCGCTATAACCTTTTCTAAGATCTTACTTAGGGTGTTTTCTAAGGCAATAGGGCGGTAGCTTTCTAGGATTAAGTAGTCTGCTTTACCTTCTTTTTATAAAATAACCGTCGTTATAGATCTTCTAAGTCGCGGGTAGTAGCCTATTATAAAGCATGCTCTAGCTACGTCTGTAAGCTAAGGTGCTATAAGTGGTCCATAGGTCTTTAGGGCTTTGTTTGGGATCCCATCTAGTCCTAGTACTATATTATTTAAGAGGCGGCTAATAGTTCTGGCCATTTCTTCAGTTATTATATCGCTATTAACCCTTAGGCGAGTCACTAGTGTTTTACTAGTAATATCGCTAAGGTCTACTGGAGCCGGTTAAGGGAAAAATCTTTCTATAAGGATCTTTGCCTTCTTATTATTATTACTTATGGCCTGTAGTTTGCCTGCTCTTTATAGGGGTAATAGGTATAGATCTTCTACTAAACATCCCACCTTTTTCTTTACCCATTTTGCTATGGTCCAAAGGCCCTTATTATAGGGGAGACTTAGGTTAGTAGTGTGTTTATTTATAAACCATCTCTAGTTATTCCTTACTTCTTTTCTTAGGGTATTCTTTAGCTGGTTTCTTATGTCTTTATATTATCTCTCGTCCTTAGAATTATAGCTACTTATATATTTCCTCCTTACTCGTCGTTGGCCGGCTATAAGGGCCGCGTACTATGCGGACCATACGTATCACGTATAGGGGCCTGGTTTTAAAACCAGGTAGTGCTCTTTTAGCCCACTTTTAATTGCTGCCTAGATCCTTTCTAGTCTTTAATTAATTTCCTTAGGGGTAGCTAATAAGCCTTACTTGTTTAGTATTAGGTGGATTTCTTCTAGGTCTTGGAGTTATTATTTAATTATATTAAGGAAGCTATCTATATTAAGCTTCCTTATTGCGTATCTTTTACCATTTAGTTGCGCCTTAATGTCCAGATCTAGTTATATCTGGATAGGGATATGGTTTAAAGTAAGTACCTATTCTTCTTTAGGGGAGCACCTTTTAAGTCTCTGGTATAGGTTTTCGTCTATAATTATAAGGTTAATTATACTTTTGGCAGTACCCTATTACCATATAATTGCACCTAGGGGGGTAGCTAGCTTAAGGCCCCTATTATCTATAGCTCTTAGTAGGCACTCTACCTATTAATTAGCAGCAACATGGATGCCCCCCTACTATAGGTAGTAGAGGTTTATGTCTCCTAGTAGAATAGACTCCGCGTGTTTAGTTTCTAGCAAGCTTATTATAGATATAATATTCTCTATCTATGCTACCCCTTCAACCCTAGGGTTATAGATATTAATAATTTATACTAGTCCCCTATATATCTAGATAGTTATAACTACAATATCTAGGTTAACTACCTGCTATAACTATAAGGCAAGGCTAATATTTTTACTGATTATAAAGTATATGCGTATAGCTGCTTTTGGTTTATATAGGAGCTGGAATCCTTAGGGGCAGTATGTTAATTATATATAGGTATTATAATACAGCTCTTATATGGTAAGAATATGGTGTTTCTCTGGGTCTAGACTATCTAGTAGAGGCCTTGCTAGACGGTGGTTCGTATTACCACAGTTATACTGTATAATGGTTAAGTGGCGGACCCCTAGCGGGGGTCCTTTGCCTTTCCTTTACTCCTTGCTTCTTCCGTTTCCACTTTCTCTAAAATATTTAGAACTTCCGTCTCCTATATTTACTCCCTAGCCACTACTTATTTTATATAGAGCTTTCTATTTCTGTGTCTTATATTCCTACTAGCCTTTCTAAATCTAAGTCTGTTATTGCCTCCGGTTCTTCCCCCGTTCTTGCTGGTTGGCTATATGCCCCTTATAAGCCAGCTATATATATTATATTTACCGCGTTAAATCTAATTCTTAATTATCCCGGCCTTAAACTTGCCGTAGCCGTCTATGGGGGTCTTCCTACTAGGCGTTCTCTCCCTTGTATTCTATATGTTCCTTATATCCCTGTTCGGTCTAGTAATGTCACGCGGCGTCGCTTTTAGCCCATTAAGGCTTGGGATGGCTGGCTTAGCCCCCTAGTATTAAAGGTAGGAAACGCTAGGAAGACACCTATGTCCCCCTAGCTTATCGCCTGTTGTTTCCATTCATATAACCTAGCGTGCAGTTGTTCCTGTAGCTGTTAAGCCCTTTCCTTCCATCTCCTATATTTAATGCAGTCTTCTCTCTCCTACGCCTTATATATGCTTTGGTAACAGTTCGCGCATTTTATTTAGTCTTAATTTGTATATTATCTTGTATTATAGGGGCCTGCATAGTGGCCGCAGCATACCTGTGCTGCGTATGTGGATTAGGTGTGTCCCTATTATACGCAGCAATAATATTATTCTAGGCATAGTCTGTGGTTATAGAGCCTTGTGTTGTATATAAGGCCATTTATAATTATTCCTTTTTAAATAAGGAGTTTTTGCATTCCTAGTATATATACGCTGATAATAAGGGAGCTATGCGTTTATCTATTATCTCCCTAGTAAGTCTCTAGCGCCCCTTATATCCTCTTATTGTTCTTATTATATGCTTAGTTTGTATTTTCCTGTTAAAGCTATTGGATTCGGGTAATTATAAGTCCTAGTATAAGGCGTTCCGTTTGTTTTACTATCTCCTATATAGTTGCTATATTATCCGCCTAGCGTCCCCTTTCTACCCTAAGGCTTATGGGAACCGACAGGACTTTAACTAGGTGATCTTTATAAAGCACTTTTATACTAATACGCTCTCCTAGCCTATCCCCTACCCTTACAGCCCGTTCTTTTGCCTATTGGTCCTTTAGGGTAACTCTAATGTCTCCACTCCTAAGGTGTTGGACTGTAATGGTGTTGTAGACCTCCTTGCGAATCTTTATAAGAACTTCTGTTTCTAATTGTCCCCTAAGTTCCTCTACCTTTTCTATATTTGGTTGTATTGTGATTGTATACCCGGTTGTTGTTTTTAGGGGGGTAGGTTCCCTATGCTATAGGAGCACAGCTACGGCGGCCCAGGTGCGGTTCGCCTATAAGGGGGGGTTTTATTTATCTTTAATTTTGTTTAGCTATTAAAGGATTTAATTAAGGGTTTGCTAGAGGGGCGCCTAAGGTTTGCTAGACTGGAGCCATTCTACTAGCTGTATTAGTTCGTAATAGCTAACAGATACTCCCCTACAGTTCTAGATACTAGACGCGTCCAATAGGCTTTATATTTTATCAGATGCCTTCTTAATTAGGGTATTTCCGCTTTCTAGTGTAGTATTCGCCCGTCCTTGTTGTTGTTATAGGGGGCCATTGTTGGGTATAGGTCTGGCGGTCGCACGCGATTGCGTACCACCATCGTTCCACCTATGCCTCCCCTGTAATGCATGCATCTTAGGGGATTATCAGGGTGTTTTTCAGGGTTCTTTTGGTTGGTTTGGTCTTTTTAGGCCAGGTACAGCAAGAGCTCTAAAAGTTTTCTATATGCTAAATATAAATACCTTAAGCATTAAATTTCTTTGTAAATTGTAACAGAACCTTGTAGCAGTGATATCAAACATATAATTATAGAGTGCTACCTAATAGGTTAACTCTAATTATATCCTAAGATTTACTATAAAGAGAGAACTGTTTAAAGTAGGGACTGTAGTCCTTTAAATACACAACCTAACTCCTAAAGAATATGCTAAGTACGTTGGTATATTAATACGTTGGTATATTATGTGCGTTTCTACGTTCGTATATTTCTAATGCTAAATATACGCGTCTTAACACTCTTTATAGGCGTCTAATGCCTTATCTAATTTGTTATAGAGTCTTGGATTTAATCCGCTGCTGAAAAGTTAGAAGATTAACTCTCTAATACCCATGGCGATCTTTAGCGCCTACGCGATAAGCAAGATTGTACCTTAGTGGAGTTTTAATATCTTTATACTAAAGAGTCTTAAATACTTAATACTCGACTAGCCGCTTATACTTGGTTAACCTGTCTTAAAAAGGGTTGTAAAAAGGTTCGTTTAAAGGAATTATGTTTAGTTAAGTAAGATTTCTATAAGTTAAAAGAAGATAAAAAAAGGGATTCGTCTTTAATAGAGAGGGAAATAACTCTAAGTAGCTTAGCAGGTGCTCTTCTTAGGTCCTCTTTAGGTAGTTTATTCTTTAGCAATCCTTCTTTATTAATACTATATAACCTAATTTCTTTTAATACTTTCGTATCTTTCTTATAACGTTTTTTTTAGATTTCTTAGTAGCTCCTAGGTAGTCTTATTATAGCCTATCTACTTCACTTTATACTATATTTTATCGTCTATATCTTTATAACTAACGATCTTTTAAACTTCCTATTTATCTTCTTCTTATCCTCTATATATATCTACCTTATAAACTAACGGCTTAATATTTCCATATGCTATATAGGATAGATCTTTATTTTTACTAGTAAGTTAAGTCTATATATAACTTTTAAAATCTTTACTAAGATCTTAAATAGTCCTAGTCTAATATAGTGTTATTTCTTGCTTGATTATTAACTCTTATATAGTAGCTATACTTTATCCCCTTCCTTAAGATCTAGTCCCTTAGATCTCTTAGCATTATTATACTTTTTTATTCTTTTTTATATAAGTTTCGCTATCGCATAGAGATCTCTATAAAGATTTATTAGAGTCTCTATTCTTTCTTTAGCTATACTACTTATTTTCTTTACTTATTGTGGTAATAATAATATCCTTAGCTTATATCCGTAATTCGCTTTAAATAGTGACATTCCTATTCCTTCTTATAGTGTTATATTATATATAAACTGCGTAACTAGTAATAGTAATACCTAATTATTTTACGCATAATGTCACGGGACTGCCCGCGACACGCGCTACGCTAGACGCGTAGCTTTCCCTTCCTTATTTGATATCGCTTGGCAGATAGTTTATCCGCCCCGATTGCCCCTATATAGATTCGCCCGCAGCTGCATTCTTATTGAGCTCTCTAGCAATCCTCTTGAGTCTCCACGACAGCCGTACGTAGCTATCAATTCTACGAATCTGATGCTTGTTCATCTAGCGTTCGCATGTGATACATCGTCATCGTGACACATAATTAATATAATACCTTAAGTGCTGTTCTAATGTTTGGGTTAGTCTTTTTATTTAACCGTCTGTCTATAGGTAATATGCTATTAATATTACTGCGAAAACCCCTTATTCCGCCAAGAATACCTCCTAAAATATTGCTATAAATCTTTCTCTCTCTCTAAAGAAGCTATTTTGCATAAAAAAAAGAGAGGCGCTTTTTCTATTTTTAAGTAGAATAGGGATAGCTACTAGACAGTGGCTAATAACAGCAGGATCTATAGAAGGAGGTAACTCCTACTAGGCTCCTAGTAAAGAGATATTAGTAAGCAAAAGGATAGAAATAAATTACAAAAGGATAGGGATAGGCGTTAGGATTTCTTATTTCCTAGTAGTTGCTTATAACTTAGTATTTTACTAAGGAACTATAAACTCCTAGTTTAGGGGTTTATAAACCACTAGGATATAGTTACTAGTATATATTAAGCTGCCCTAAGGGATTTATATATATAGGACTATAGCGCCATAGCCTAGAGGCTGCATGCGCAGTATTATACATAGTATAATATAACGGATTTAAAAAAACCCTCTATTTAGTTAACTTGTCTACTATTATAAGGATTATATTATACTCTTATCCAATAATAGGATCTTTTAACTTTAGTAACTTTATAATAAAGTCCTATAATATAACCCCCTATAATCTTTCTAGTATTTTAATAGGTTATAGCCCTCTATATAGGTTATGCCTTATTAGTCTATTTCTTTAGCAATCTAGATATTTTTTTATAATTTTTTATACTATGCCCTGAATTCTATTAATAATGTACTCCTTCTAGAGTCTTAATGCTAGGCCCGTAGCTCCGTTATATTCTTAGGTTATTCCCCTATAGAATTCTTTAATAAATTCTTCTGCTATACTTCTTAGGATATATATCACTTCTCTATTAGTATAGTTCTTATAATTTAGATCCTCTAGCTATGCCTCTAGGATCCTTTAAGAACTTATTTTGGTCTATATCGTTATAGCAATACCATTTATACATAGCAGAGCGTGCCCATAGATACTGACCACTGTAATCTGAGGGCTCGATTTCCATTACGTCTCCGCTGCCGATGGCTACACGGAGTTCAGAAGAGATTGTGGAGTTTCTGCGAGTTAGCTCGAGCACGCCACTGGCAGGCATCTCTTGTGGGTTGACTAAAGGCTCTTGAAAAGCTGTGCGAAGGAGTTGGACTATTTTCTCGGGCCCGCCGATATCAACCAGTTTTCGTAGGCAGCATTGTGTATGGTCTTTGCACAGTATAAGCGGAAAGTCATTCATCCCTGGAGCGGATGATCTAAAAGCCTATGAAAATAAACCAGTGACAACGATTACTTGAAGCAGAGCTTCAGTTACGAATGAGGTGACAAGAAGGACCTACCATTGAAGCTCCTGCGATATGAGCCATGGCAGGGGAGGGACTAGGGGTCCGAACTGAAAGCCATGCAGGCATTTTAGGACTCGTTACTTCATGTTGTCAATATAGAGAATATTCAAAGATGTTGGCGCACTTTCCTGACCCGTAAAAGTCTGTGGCTTTGAATATTCCTTGCTGGGATATCTGCTTGGCGACCTTTTGCTTTGGCAGCTTAACGCCAAAAGCATAGACACTGCTATCTTTGCCATCTCTTTTACGCTTGAGAATCTTATGATGAATACCTTTCCAATTTTCTCCTTTCAGATTCTTGGGGATTTCCCACAACTTGAACTGTTGTTTATACTCGGCTAGGCTTTTTTGTTGGTAGTTAGAGCAGATGCAATTGGTTAGGATTTTAAACGAAACTTACCTGGCATGGAAGTCATGAGCGTTTGACATGTGCTCTTTGATTGAATCAAGAGATTCGCGCTTGCAGAAGTAGAGGTCTATGAGCGTGTTCTTGTGCCGGTCCCATCGGTTGTCCATTGTGTCGGAGCGTACGTTGCCTTCGCGCTGAAATCTTGGGAAGAATGTTGGATGCTTATGGACATTATACGAACGTGCCTTTATCCCTTGCAACGGTAGCGTCCTACAAGAATTGGACCGTGCGCAGAACACCAAAAACCATAACCGAAAGTACGCGTATTTTCCATCACGGAGCCTTGATACTACAGATCCTATTGGACGGCTCTTATCGATAACCGTAGGACACATTTTACCGTTGCAAGGGATACTTGCCCTGGAACGAGGAACGAAGTGAAAGGGGCTACTCCACGCGATACCAAAAAACTTCAAAGACATACAAATTTTGTGCCAAGCCTTACGCTGATTGGCTGTGATTTTTGCCTTTTTCAATCTAGTACTCTTTGCCTTTTTAGATCTAGTACTTTTGCCTTTTCAGATCTAGTGCTCTTGCCTTTTTAGATCTAGTACTTTTGCCTTTTAAGATCTAGTACTTTTGCCTTTTTAGATCTAGTATGATTTTGCCTTTATAGACTTAGTGTTTTTGTCCTTATTAGCTTATTTTTGATTATTCTAATAGGTTAGAATTTTTGTGCTTTGCTAAGATTGCTGTCAGCACCCCCCTAAAATTGCTAGCGGTACCCCCCTTTACGTAACTTAGTGCTCTGGACATAGGAAAAAAAGTTGGTGACGGTAAATTCCTACTGATAATAGCGATAGTGATAGTAGCTACCGCGCCTAATGAGCACTGATTGGCTGACCGCACTATAAGGAATAATAGCCTTCTCACTCTATAGCCTTCACGTGGACAGAGACGGCATAATAAGATGTGATATTATAACTTAGTATATAAAAGGCGCAAAGCTACAAGATTATAGGATCTATAATATCCGGACTCGAAAATTACGAGGGCATATCCTTCGGATAGGGAAGAGAGGAAGAATGGTATAGGATGTAAGACCGAGAGATTATAAAAAGAGGAATTAATAAGGTTCGTTCTATTTAACCTAATAAATTAATCCTTAACTAATTCACTGTTTACAGGTAAATGTAAAATTTAATTTTACTTACTTAAAGAAATCATGCTAACTAACTATCCTGCGATTATCTTTAGCTCTTTACTATTGATTATAGGCGGTCCTAATCCTACAAAGCCTAATTACTCCTATTAACGCTTTAAAAGTGAGCTCTACTGCTAGTGGTGGCTAGAACTGCTTGGTGTTAACTATAGTAATCTAGAATGCGTTATTGAACACTACGTTTCTAAGGGCGAGGCTGCGCTAATGGAAAATATATTGGTTTACTGCAGTGGAACATTTTAAGTGGTAGTAGAGGATGAGTAATTGCTAGTTAAGATTAAGACGATACGCTTATAGAGGTAAAAACAACGTTCCCCTTCTATCTCTTAATTTTCTTAAGACTGATTAAAAACTTCGCGTTTAGCTATCTAGGTGATATAGATAGCAATAACTATATTAAAGGTTGTCTAGCTTTAATGCCTATACAAGCCAATCTGATTGGTATTGTTAGTTAAACTGTTAATCCTAATCTTGTTATAAATGTCGCCTTGTAATCTATAGAAATTAAAATATATATATAGGATGCCGTAGAGAAGTCCATCTTATTTACTGTCGCTGCTCTCTTTCCTAACACTCCACGCTGGCAAAACACGCTGATGCCGCGCTGAGGTGCCTTAGTTAGTGTTACTAGAGACATTATTAGTAAGAAGGAAAGTGGTAATTAGATAGTAATATTAATTTAAGCATTTAGTTTTATTGATGTACAAGGCACAGAAGTGGTAATGTAAGGATTGATAGAAGTAAGTAAAGAATTAGCGCCTAGTATACCTTATAAGATGAAATAGATGACCTGGCAATCTAAACCCAATAGTATAAACAATTCTCCCTTGAAAACCTCCCCAGGAAAGAAGAGATCTTGTGAGGTTGTAGATTTGGAAGAAAATTCTTAATTAGTGGCGTCACTATCTAAACATAATTGGTAATCGCTATTATTAACTTCTAATATGGTAACGGAGAATATAGCTAAATTGGATAGTTCCCCAATTGTATTTAGTAATGGTATTTAATTTTCTTAACTACTATATAGCAAATATCTACTGTTAAGTTTCCGCGTTTTTCCCTTCTTAGTTCTTGCTTACTCTTACTCCTGTTTTACTCGCTCTTTAATATTAAATTAATGCTTAGCCTTGGTAGGTCTTATCCAAGAACTATTAAAATTTGCTATTGTGAGACTAGCATTGTTATAATAGTGTATGGCTTTTACCGGCTAGAACTCGGAAAATGCCGACGAATGATGACTATTAATATAGTTCGTTTGTACCCGATGTATAATAATTGGCCACCGAAAACCCCTAATAATCTAGATGGGTGGCTTTCCCTAATAAAAGCTCCACGTGGACTGGAGCGGTGGGAAGAAAATAAAAACCTATAATATAATGATATATGATTTGCATGGGAAATGTCTTATATACTAGGCTAAAGACCTATTTGGACCTAAACTTAAGGGTTATAAGGATTATCTTCCCTCTAAACCTTTTCTGAGTCACTCTTAGAGGCGGAAATGCAATTAAATGTGGGATTAAGAATGTGTGGGGAGGAACAGAAGATAGAACTAGGGAAATTTGGTTGCTTGGTAATAAAGTAAGTAATCCTTAGTAGCTCTTCCCTGGTATATAAATCTGCTATATCACTGCTGGCTTTTTTGTAAGTGTATCCCATTATTAGTAGTAGCAAAAGTTGATAATTTAATATAAATCCACCCCTTATAATCCCGAGATGTGTAGTTTGTGCTTATTTCCTAATTTCCCCCTTTCTTAAATAATTTATCTATATAATGTGCTAATAGCCAACCAGCCGAAGACTAAGTAGACAGCTTGTATAAAATAAGGAAATCTTTTCATTCTACACTCTTATTAATGAGTGCATTAGCACCTATCTCTGAAGAGTTTAAGAACTCTATACTAAAATAACCACTATAAAGTGCACCCTTGACGCCTTCGCCAGTCTTTAATCCGTACAAGAATTCTATATCTATATTATAATTAGTACTAAAAGTTCCCGTGGAACTTCTACCTATATTAGATTAATTTAAAAATCTAGTACCTTATATTAATCTACTGCCTTCTTTACTAATAAATCTACCCAAGAATCCAAAAGTCAAAGATTGAAAAACTGTATAATTATCACTGAAACCCCTACTAAAACTTCTTCCTGGCCCTGACCTACTTGAAAATTCGATATCTTATATAAAATCGCTACCTTTATTAACAAATCCATTTTGGAATCTAAAGGTTAAAAAATGGAAAGCTGTATAATTATTACTAAAACCCCTATGAAAACTTCTACCTGCTCCTGATGCTTTTGGAAATTTAATACCTAATCCCCTATTAGGACTTCTACCTGGTCCTAATATATTCCGAAATTCGATACCCCGTATTAGGCCGCTATCTTCATTATTTAGTAAACAAAATGTTGCATAATTATCGTTAAAATCCCTATTAAGACTTCTACTTGCTCCTGACGCATTCGGAAATTCGATACGCCGTATTAGGCCGCTACCTTCTTTATTAGCAAATCCCCTATTAAGACGTCTACCTGCTCCTGACGCATTTGGAAATTCAATACACTGTATTAGGCCACTACCTTCTTTATTAGTAAATCCCCCACTAAGACTTCTATCTGCTTTTGATGCATTCGGAAATTCTATGCCTTGTATTAGGCCTCTGCCTTCTTTATTAGTAAATCCCCTACTAAGACTTCTACCTGGCCCTAATGCACTCCGAAATTCGATACACCGTTTTAGGCCGCAATTATTGTTAAAATCCCTACTAAGACTTCTACCCGCTCCTGACGCATTCGGAAATTCGATACTCTGTATTGGGCCGCTACCTTCTTTATTAGCAAATCCCCTACTAAGACTTCTACCTGCTCCTGATGCATTTGGAAATTCTATGCCTTGTATTAGGCCTCTACCTTCTTTATTAGTAAATCCACCTAACTATCTAAAACTTAAAAAAAGAAGACTAGCTATAGATATAAGAATTTCAGAAGCTTTGAAGCTTGCTATAGGTTTGTTAAAAGAAGAATTTGATCTATAAAAGAGAGCTTCCTAAAAATTCCCTCTAGAGATATCTTACTCACATATTTGGTTATCTATTAGTAAATATAAAAATGAAATGTCAATCGTATTAGAGATATCGATATGCTATTCTTGTAGTAGCTTTGTTACAACGGAGAATATCTATAAAATTAATGATTAAGATGATTTGATCCTAGAACAACAAAATTCCTTTAATTAATACGGCTACTATAAACGCTTCTGGCATTTCTATAGCGTCTACTATATAGCACTTATATATTAGACTATTCCTAAGTTCTCTGTAGCAAATTTTATTAATGTAATAATATGTTAATATTACCCATATGCATTGGAAGATCTTACGGTTGTTAAAGAGCGTCTTATCGCAAAATGCTATCCTGTTGGCACTATCCTTAAATTGTGACCTGGTGGCCACTCGACCCTAGCTAACTATAATGCTTTATAGGGTTATATAATTGTTATACCCTAAGACCCTAGACCCCTCCTTTAGATCCTTTCTAGCCTTAAGCTGAAACTAAATAATCTGATTAAAGTTTTTTGGCTAGGCAAACACCCTCTAACTAATAGAGATCTAAAACCGTTCTTACAAGTTTGAAAAGATAAAGTTTTAACAGTATTGCATTATCTTGTTTAATATAATCACCTTTATCGTCACCTTACCATTAACTATATGATGATAAAAAATTGGCCTTATAACTTTATCCTATATAAGATTACTAACAATATTATCTGTCTTATAAATCCGGATTATCACGAACGTGAAGGATATACCGTTAGCTTAGAAACTGGAAACTATGAAAATGACCTATAGGTTGCGTAAGATGAAGCTTTTTATACTAATGAGAACGATCTATTGATAACAGGCTCTGTCTATACTAATATTAATAGAGAACGGACCGATCTAAACGTTTAGATAATAGATGCCTTGCTAGAACTGGTAACTAATAGTTCTTTTTAACCTAATAAAACAATACCAGGTGTAGAGGATGAGTATTGGTAAAGGTAAAGAGAGGTACTACTAATCTCTTACGCTATTCGTGGCTAGGCTACCCTAGTAAGCAGTTAAGAAAACCCTAGTTACTTTATGGGTGCTTTCCCGACCTTATTTCTAATAGGTATTGGTGGCCACCTAGACTAAAGACTAATAGAGATATCTCTTAAGGCTTTTGTATAGTGGGCATTAAACCACTATAGTAGAAGGTTTTTATCTCTGTTAAATATAATAAAACTTAATTAACTTATGCAGGTTTGCTTGCTATAAAACGTTTATATACCTTCTCTACAATGTAATACAACTACGCTAATTGTCTATAGGACATAAACTTCTTGTTAAATGGCAAAACTGGAAGTTAATTAAGGATAATATAGCGTCTTTAACATCTGAACAACTTTAAGACGCTGTAAAGGTAATTGTTAATGGATAAATTATTAACAACCTGGTAATCTAGAGGCTTTGGCGCGACCTAATAACAATTAGGAGATAAGTACCATAATTATTCTCCCAGAAGCTAATGATGCGATTAAAAATAAAGGGCGTTATTGGACGATTTGGAATGCCTGTATTTTGGATAATAATTAATCTATTAGACTTACGTAACCCCCTTATTTTAATACTAGCCAGAGTTGAGCTTCTTAAAGATTCCCTCCCTGTAGCTAATATAGTAATTTGACTTACAATAGCAACCTCTAACCTAGTAGCTGTTGCACAGTTTTTTTATCATACCTGTAAAGCCGTCTTTGATAGCCTTTTCTGCTCTTTAACTACCTAAATTGGAATCCTTAGACAAGTTTTAAATCACTTTAATATTATTGAGACGAATGGTTGTAGCATGCTACATCTCTATATATTAGTATGGCTGGCCAGCAACCTTGCCTTTAATACTTTACAACACTAACTTCTGGAAGATGATGAATTTGCTGCTTGGATAATACGTTACCTAGAAACAATTATTGTACAAAGCATAGACCTTAATTATGATACTCCCGCTGAAACTAACCAACTAAATATGCCACCTTTGGCTAAGGCCTAAGAAATAGATGAAGAATTCCACAGTAAACTGTTAACTAATAGTAATACTGTTACTTATAAAATATAAATTTATTCATCTAAGCACAATGCTATATGTTTTAAATATGGTAAAAACAACTAAGGTGAAAAAGTTTATAGATTTGGTATACCACGAGACCTTCTCGCTGGCTTGGAAATTGATAAGCTAGGTATAATCCACCTTGCTTATAACCATGGTTGGGTTAACCTATAGAACCCTACTATTATAAGTTGTATTTGCTTAAATTATAATATTTCTTGGATTTCTATAGTTATAAAGTCTCTGTGCCTTATCTACTACCTCACAAACTATGTAATAAAGGATAATATTTCTCCGCACTAAGTATTACTTAAGGTAGCATTGTTGAAACAGTTTATTAAAAAGGTAATAACTACTTTAAACCTAAATACCACGGATCTACGGCTTTAGGAGAAGGGCATGGATTAGTTTGAACTTTAATGCTATAACACCCTTTCTTAGGATCGAGAGATTAGCGGTATATAAATCGCGAGCTCTTTACTTTAGCTACCTACGTACTATATAGCGAATTATAATTTTGCTTAAATAAATATTTGGTGGCTAAGACAATATATATATATAGCTATGGAACCCCTTAAATCACAACTAGACACTTCTTTTAAGTCTATAGATAAAGAGTGATACACTTTTTACGCTGCTAATATGGCTCCTATAAACCGCTTCAATAACTATAAATGGCGTGGCCCGGACCTAGCGCAACTTACTTTCTTTGAATACTGTATGTTAATATAAACTAAGAAAAGAGATAATGTAATCTCTTCTAATGTACATTTCAACCATAAACATTTAATGAGCGCTATATATATCTAGTAACTGGCTTATAAACACTCTTAGATTATAACGGTCTATTTTAATAAATAACTTTCTTAATTTTAATCCGAGGAAGAGAGTATTTAAGGAGGTTATTTAACTACAAATATAATTAAGAATGATCTTGCCGAAGTGCTATTGGGGTTGTTTTTGCTGTGGGACCAACTGCTGTCCCTATTTTAATAATACGCATCTGAATATAAAACGAAATAAGATGCCTGCTTTAAGATATAGAACATTATTAAACCTTTAATTTTATCCTATAACCGAAATTTCGCTCGGAATCTTGACCTCCTTTGAAAGTTAAGAGAAGACGCTTAACTTAATTCTACGCTCCGATCTCAGAATTATGCGGACTATGATATTAATAATGCAGTGCCTAACGATCTAAACTTAGACGCCGAAGAGCCTTTAACCTCTTTATATAAGGAATATAGCTCTGAATTATTAATTGCGGCCTACTATTCTATTATAATATCTTGGTATAGGGAAAGTATTAATACTAGCAAATACATTTCTTCCTTATTCTCTAAATTGAGGCCTATTTAGCTACTAAAATTACAAAATCTTTCTCCTGTTTATATTTGCGAACACCTAAAACATGCCGCTTTTAGTTTTAGATTTCTCCCTAATACTACCTTATAATAATAGGAATCACGGATCAAGAGCCTTACTACGCTTAATGATATTAATGATATGGAAATAGAAGAGCGTATCGCTTTTTAAATTAATGATTTTAACCTTAACTTTGGTAATAGTGTTTTACGCCCTACTCTAAATATAGAAGAGACTGTACTAAACTTGGTAGATTAACAATCTTAAATTAATAATAACCTTTTAGGATTAACCCTAACCATACTTATTAATGAAATTCTCCCTCTTAATAAGAAGCAACGACTAGTTATAAAAAAAGTGCTTTCTAGAGCGCTAGCTTGGAAAGACTATCCTTATAATGCATCTAAGCGCGAACAGATGCTTCTCTATGTTGGAGGTAAAAATAGAGTTGGGAAAAGCCAAGTTATTAAAGCTATTGTTACCGGCATAGATCTTATTCTTCGCAAAGACAAGGTTATCTTTATAGCGCCTATAGGAGCTGCAGCTGATAATATTGGTGGAAATACCTACCATACTGCCTTAGGTATTAGTCTTGCTAAAACATAGAAACTAAGTGTTAGCCCTTATATTACAAAACTATGGGCTAGGAAGACGATTATAATTATTAATAAAATTAGTATAATGGACTTAAGCATGCTAAGCAAGATTAATAGACAATACAAGATTATAAAATCCCTAGACAGAAACTTACCTGATCTTTTTAGCGGGCTACTAACTGTTATATTTATGGGTAATTTTTACCAATTCCCACCTGTTAGAGGACTAGCATTATAGAAAGAACTGAGAATAGGAAATAGCGAAGATGAAAATGGTTAAATTATTTGGCATTGGTTTATAGACGTTATTATCCTTAACGAACAAATAAGGCAGGTACAGGATCCTATATTTTGAGACTTGCTATATTGAGCGAGAAACGGCGCCTTTACTAAAGAGGATCTCACTTTATTGAATAAGAAAGTCGCTAAGTCGCTCTTTATACCGGAATTAGAAAATGCAATTACTGTTGTTAAATTAAATGTATATTAACATCATATTAACCGTATTAAAATGGAGCACTTTGCTTAATCTTGATTTTAGAAAATATATATCTTCCTAGTACAGCATACCAGGATTATATCTGCATCCACTTCATTTCTTACCGTGGAAGACTTACTATAATAAATAGATTAAGGTACTAGGGTCCTATTTTAAGGACTCTTCTTCTATATATTAGGAGTGCCTACAATAATTCTTACTAATATTTGCATACTTCTGGGACATGTGAATAGAACACGTGGAATTGCTTTGGGTATTATTATTAACCCCGCTGGTATGTCTTTATATATATGTCATTTAATATATAACTAACCTTATAACTCTAGCGAAGTTCTTTAAAATGGATGATTTATATATCTTATGCACTAAGCTGCCAATATATGTTTTATTCCAACAAGATAACTTAAAATACACTATATTTAAAGATTTTGAACCTAACGTTACCCCTATTTTCCCTATAATGAGATTAATTAAAATCAAAGGATACTCTATACGAAGGAAGTAGGTTCTAATATGCACTGCATTTAGTATAATAGATTATAAAGTCTAAGGATTAACGCTTATAACTACTATACTTAACCTTAAAAATGACCTAACTACTAAAGGTCAAGATAAGTATAAGAAATTTTGCTTTGGATATGTATAGCTATCGCGACTTTAATCTAGAACTGGGCTGTATCTTTTATAAGAGATTGATATAAATGACCTCCGATTCCACCTATATAATAGCCTACTAATAGAAATGGAAAGACTTTACACACTCGAACAAGAGACTATAGCTATATAGATAAGATAATAATATGTTTTAATCCACTCGTCTATTATATTGTCTATAGTTTATAATTTTACTTTTCTTTTATAACAGCATATATATAAAACTCTAGCTACTCTAGCTACTCTAGCTACTCTAACCACTCTAGCTATAAGCCATCTTATATCTTACCTCGCCAACAATGCGTAGATCTTCTTATGTACCTTCTAATCCGCTTTCTGATACTTCTTTCTATAATATGCCACGACCTTGCATTGTGTACATTTTATTGCCCTTGTCTCTCCATAGACTCTATATAGTAGAATCTCCCGTATATTCCTAGATCCCCTAGCACCCACTAGTACCCCTTAACTATCTACTATAATTAGCGCCATTATATCCTAAATCTGCTGCCGCGTCTATATTTCGTACTTGCTCTTGTTATACACAGAATTAACAAATACAGTGACAAATGGCTCGTCCATAATGTAAAGCCATAATATAGGTGTTAGGAGGACTTTAATAGTGGGTGAACTATAGCCCTAGTATTTTGGATTTAAGGCGGCATGATATGCGGCTTTATGCTCTTATATAATTGGTTGGATTATAGTCATAAAGTTCTTAACGTATTCCGGATTACTTTGCGCAACTTAAGCAGTGGACGTAATAAGGCTATATGGTATATTATGGACATATTTAAACTCGCCTTGGAGTTTGGTATTAAAATTGAAGCGGACTGGGCAGGTTGCCATTTTCTTAAATGGATTTTATTGGTGTGCTAGGTGAAGACCTAGTTATATAATAAACAAAATAATTGGCGTCACACAATATGCTTAAATTTTAACCTTAACACTAAGCACAATCTTAATCTAAGATAGGCATTACGCGCTAAATTAGACTCTATTAACTTAGCCAGACTTAGAGAACCCTCAGAGTGTTAATATAGTAAAAGGGGTTACTACCGTATGCTTTATTAGCATGGTCTTAGTCCTCCCTTATTAACTCTTAGCCTCTTTTCCTAACTAACTCTAGGCTCTTACTAGGCATACTCTCACTAATACTTAGGCCTATTTTAAAAATATCACCAATATTATCCTTCCGCCTTCCGTTCCAGGGCCCCGGCGTGCGGCAGCGCGCGTTACCAGTTCAATATGAGGAAGAAGGTAGCGGGAGGGAGGTGGCGTGGCTCATGGTAACTCTGCAGCGGCTGCGAAATGATTGGCCCCTTCCAAAACATACCGCACACATTGATTGGCCGCTCCCAAATCGCACCGTAAGCCTTTATTGGTTGCTTCCAATATTTTCCCTGCTAGCTGCATATACGAAGCAGCCATAGCCCTATCCCTGAACCTGTTTGTAGATCAACTGAAGCAATCGCTTGATGCGGCATCAGCAAAACCTATTTGGAGACGCCTGCTAAACTACACATCATACAATTAATTACGGTGCTATCAACTATGCCTTTCTGACTGCTGGAATTCCCGATAACCATCGTGAAATCCTTGCCCTACGTAAAATGCAGCCCCACTCGGTCCAAGCTTTGCGAACAAAGACATGCAGTCCAGCCATCACATTCATGATGGACCTTGCACCCTCTCCTTGAACTGGCTATCTGATCAACCGCCGAGCATGTTCTTCTGCTCCCTCACTGAAGTGTGCCGGAGCCTTATCTTCAACATGTCTGTTCCGGCCCCCATTTACACGCTGCAAGCCTCGTCCTTTCGCCCCCCCTCATCCGCAATAAACCAACTGACCTTAATCACCGGGTACAAAAGCACGCACAAAAGCCACGGATAAACTTAAATAAATTTTACCCTCTTCAGTCTCCTCCATATAACACAACTCTCCTCCTTTCTCCTGCAAACCACAACTGCAGCTCAAAAGCAAAAAGATCTAATTGTACAAGTTACTTCAGCCATCCCCCCCTCACCCAGCAACAGTAGTAACAGCAGCAACAGCAGGAGCCAGAGCAGGAGAAATCCCCTAACGCACCAGCACGAGCCAAATATAAAACAACACAATAGAAGTCTCGGTGTAAGTATACCTATCCCGCCAAGCAAATCAGATAAAACAAAGCGCGGAATGAGGTCCTTTTAAGTAAAAATGGAAAAAACCGAAGACGAATTCCCAGCAGTAAACGTGTTACCCAGTAAAAAGGTAATCCCGATCCAATACCAAGCAGCTCCTCCCAAATGCCGATCCAGCCGAAAATCAACGACGTGAAGAATAGCCCATCTCCGCTTTCTCCACTCTCCGCTTTCTCCACTCTCCGCTTTCTCCACTCTCCGCTTTCTCCACTCTCCGCTTTCTCCACTCTCCGCTTTCTCCACTCTCCGCTTTCTCCACTCTCCGCTTCCTCCCATCTTTCCCTTCCACACCTATAAGCCACTAGAGCACAAAGGAGCAGCACCTGCTCGCATTCCTCTCAGCAGCACAGGCAAAACCAACGATAACAGCAAAAGAAAAACAATAGTCCCTAAACCTGAATAATTCTAATGTTACATAGCGCCGGCCCCCGCGTCCGTCTGGCCGTCCGCGATGGCCAGGCGCTGCTTGAGCGTCTTCGCCTTCTTCGAGATGCCCTTGCGCTTACCCTTAGCAGCCGGGCCGGGCTCCGCGGTGGGAATAGGCGTCGCGGTGCCAGAGGGTTTAGCGCTTCCGTCATCGAAGTGTCCTTCGCCTGAGTAATCGTCAGCGGCGCCGTCCCATGGCTCAAACAACGCTGCAGGCAAAAATGGGGATGTGTGTTGGGACTCACCTTCATGATACATATCATCCAAACTCATATCGGCGCGCTTCTTTTGCGCCTTCCTCTTCTTCCCCGGCGGCGCATTCGCCTCCGCCGCCGCCATCTCGGCTTCCTTCTTCTCGATCTCAGCCGCCTGGTCGTCGTCCGCGAGCCACATGGCGATGTCCTTGGTGCGGTTCTCGCGCGAGCGCGTGTTGAAGTCGACCTGCGCGCCCGCGCCGCCCGAGATGACGACGCGCTGTACCTCCTCCTTCTGTAGGGCGCGCTTGCGGATCCGCTCCTCGATCGTGCCGCGCGTGATTAGCCGGTACACCGTCACTTGTCGTGTCTGACCTAGGCGATGCGCCCGGTCCATCGCTTGGCTGTCGATGGTCGGATTCCAGTCCGAGTCGTAGAAGATGACGGTGTCGGCCGACGTCAAGTTGATGCCGAGACCGCCAGCGCGCGTCGACAGCAGGAAGATGAAGATGTCGGGTCGGGTTTGGAAGTCGGCGACCGTGTCTCGTCGGTCTTCGAGCTTGGTGGAGCCGTCGAGGCGGCAGTACTTGTAATTGCGGTAGGTGAGGTACTCTTCCATTAAGTCGATCATTCGGGTCATTTGGAAGTACAAAAGCACACGGTGGTTGCCTTCTTTGAGTTCTTTGAGCAGTTGGTCCAGCCTGGCAAGCTTACCTGAGTCGGTAACGAAACGCCGCATCGAGGGTACTTGGATGTGTGTGTATCTGGCCCTTTTGTTGGTTGGTGGCGGTAGCAAGCCAGTAATTGGAAGCTTAGCTGGATCGATCTTTGATTCCAATATTGCTTGCTCAGACTTCTCGGAAACGCCGTAGAGTGCCCTTCGCATAGACTTATTGAAGAAGTCCCTTTGTTTCTCTACGATGACACCTTGGCTTGAGCAATACAACTCAATGGGAGGAGCCGAGGCCGGAGGTTTGGCACAACGTTCGACCGTGTCCAGGCCAGTTTCTTCTAAGGCAGTCTTCGATACATTGAGTAGATTGTACATGTGCCCTTCAGTAGTAATCTCGGCTAGTGGAAGACGATCCTGCCTCTCAACAATGTTCAACATCGAATGTACTGGAGTATAGATGGCACCGTCTTCTCTATCATACATGATGCTAAGACGACTTAGGCGGCGAGGCTTCTGACGGATATCTATTGCGCGTTGGAAAAGGCTCGTCTTGGCAGCTGACGAGGCTTCGCTCGCGGATACGTCCGTGAAGCGAAGCCAGGAAAATGCCCCGTTGTTTCGAGACGACTCCATAATGTTATAGGGACTCCAGACATTCATCAAGTGATCCAGATATCGACCCTTGAAGCCAGCTTTTGCGTTGTCAGAGCCGGGAAGGTCGAGGCGCCCTCCGTCACGACAAACCAGCCTCGGCAGCGGATACTCGATGAGATTTCGAACAGAGTAGCTGACGTTAACATTCTGTCCTTCCCGCAAGAACGAAGCAGTCTCGGCGAAGTAAGCGAAAGAGAGGGGCGAGCTGGTTTCGGCACGTTCGAATAGATCTGGGTGATTGCAAACCTTCCGGAACTGCATGACCAAGTTCATCAAGGTCGCACTGTCCTGCTCGTCTCCGACAACCTTCTCTATTAGATCCATGATACTGATCTTGTTTCGTAGCCCACTGTAGTAAGCTCGCTGTCGATATGTTAGATCACAGAAGACATCCAGCTCAATCTTGTCTCCCAACTCCTTTTGGACATGCTTCTTGATACGCCTAAGCATGAAAGGTTTGAGAATCATGTGCAACCGCTTGAGTTGATCTTCGTTTAGCTTCGTGTTACTCTGAGCGTGACTTTCAATATCCTTAGAAAACCAGTCGCTGAACTCGTCATGGGAGTCGAAAAGACTCGGCATGATGAAATGCAACAAGGCCCAAAGCTCCTGCATGTTATTTTGAATAGGAGTTCCCGTGAGCAGAAGACGGTTACGGCAGTGGAAGCCAAGCAAGCTCTTCCATCTTGAACTCTGAGACGATTTAATGGCTTGTGCTTCATCGAGAATCATATATTGCCAGCGGATTTTCTGGAAATATTGTGCGTCTTGAACGACGAGTTGGTAAGAGGTAACTAGGACGTGGAAGGAAGAGTCCTTTGAATACGTGATGTGCTTCCTATCCCAGAACTTGCGGAGAATCTTACGGTCCTTGGCATTACCCCAGTATGGCAGCACCTTTAGATTAGGAACGAATCGTGAAATTTCTTGCTGCCAATTGTGTAGGGTAGATGCAGGCGCAATAACCAGAAATGGTCCCCAGATGTTGTGGGTTTCGGCGAGATATGCCATAACAGAAATCGACTGCACAGTCTTGCCAAGACCCATTTCGTCTGCCAAGATACCGTTGATACCTTGTTCGTAGAGATTGACGAGCCAGTTGAGACCTTTGAGTTGGTATTCCTTGAGCTGGCAATTAAGCAGTTTCGGTTGCGTGATATCCATGCTCTGCAAACTAGTAGGGTTTTGGAAATTCATCTCTCCCTCGTCGAAGTCTGATTGCAGTTGACCATCGTTGTTGAAGGCACGAGCACGATCCTGAGCCTCCTGGACGGCATTTTGAGCGTTTGCCATAGCTGCTGCTCGAAGGACGCTTTCGTCCTCGGCATCGAAATCGAGGTCTTCGAAATTAGTAACTTTAGCTCCAGGCTTAACTGAAGTGTCAGGTAAGTTTATTGTGTGAGCATCAGAGGGACCAGGCTTGATGGTGTGGTTAGAAATAGCCACATCATCCGTAGACCTCTCCACCTCGTCTGTCTTAACCTTCTTGCCGATGAAATGCGAGTACAGCTCGGTTTGAGATATCAAGAAGTTGAGTTTCCTCTTTTGCCGGTTGGCTTCGCGCTCTGCTTCGGCCTTCTTTGCGTTCTCTAGCTCTTGCCTCTCAGCCATCTTTCTTTGATCTCGTTCGTCACGTTCATTCCTCTTCCAGAATGATAGCATTTCTCGCATGCTCCTCTTAGCTCGAGCTTGGACATCTTTCATACTCTTATTTGTGCGAAGTTGCCAGCGTCTAGCTTCTTTAGAGGCAAGCTGGGCTGTTTTGCGGAGATTTGACTGTTTTGTCGCAAGAGAATTCTCTTTGATGCGCCATACCTTTGGCATGTCTTTCTTGGCGATGTCCTTCCAGATCTGGTTAAACAGGTTCTGATATGCTTGAGAGTTGTAGGTGGTGAGAACAGCTGGTGTAGAATCCTCAGTTTGGCTCCGGCTCTTTAGGGCCTCCAAACGAGCCTCCTCCTTCGGCGCTATGGCCGGGAGCTCATCTCCCCGGTCAATGGCAGCCTGAGCAGCGGCAGCAGCATCCTTCTCCGCTTGCTTCTGCTCCTTTGTCTTTTTCAGTCGGGCACCGGTTCTGCCTCTCTTCTTTCCAGCTTCGCGTGGAATATCATCGGACATCTGGAAAGAACTCATAGTACCACCTTCAAGGTTTGGAGCATGTGGCGTAACTTCTCGGATATCCTTGCTTGGTGTACCTCCTTGGAGCAATTGACTTGTGGCTTTAGCTTTCTTTTCAGCCTTCTGAGCGTCTCTGAAGTGGCGTTCCTTCTCCTCTTCATCCGTAGCTCGCAGAGCCTTCTCGATGGCTTCTTCGCGCTTTTGAAACTCATTTTGCAGAGTCTTCTCGCGCCGTCGCTTTCGTTGCATGTCTTTCTTGCGCTCCTTTTCCTCAGCAATCTCTTGATTCTGAACTTCTTGCCAAGCTTCGCCTTCATGGGATATATTGTACCGAATCTTCGCGGCATCACGGTGCGCAGCGAAGACGTCGGAGAACCTCTTGATGTGGGCGGTTCGGCGTCGCTACATAGTGCATCAGTCTTGAACATGGCTTGGTGCCAAAGGATAACCTGATCTTACCTTTCGCTTCACCGACTCAGCAGTCTCTACCTCCAGAGACCGCTTTTTACACCGCTTGATATACTCCTGCCTCTCTTCCTCGAATTCGGGGCCTTCAACATCACTAAGGTCCATTGTTTCAATCCGTGCAATCTCTGCCTCGACCGCACTTTCGTCCGGTACAGGTATGTCTCGCGGAATATGGCTCGGGGTAGGATGGATATCTCCATTTATGATAGTCCGCTCAAAAGGCCTTTGAAGAACTGTGATATTGTCGTTCATTGGCAGGTCGGGAGGCGCGGGAGATGCAACCACTTCCTGCTTCACTTGAAGTGAGTTGGTGACTGATGTCTTGGATGACCTTCGGGATTGTTGCATCGCGTGCAGAGGATACGGCGTCGATGCAGGAGGGTCGGGGTCTGCTCCAGACATGATGCTAGAGAGCGACATCGGGTCCGCGGTCCTAGTCGGAGTCTGCGTCTATGTGACGGTTAGGCTTGAAGTGTATCAGCAGTTGTTGAAGAACGTACTTCAGTTATGGAAGGCCGTCGGGTGTAGTTTGGTGGCGGAGCCTGAACCGCGCCTCGATTCAACGGTTGATACATGGGCGGCGAGACAGGAGAGTGAGACATGGTATCCATCGAGCTAGGTGGATGTGCGTGTGATTGTGGATGATGTGCAAAACTGCCCGCTACAGGCGAGTGGTAAGGCTTGTCGTAAGGGCTTTCCACTGTTCGTTCGGGAAAGTTATAAGAGTCTCTAGCCTGTGGATGCAAAGAGTAAGCGCGTTGTCCCTTCCCGCAGAGGTAAACCAAATCGTGAGGAAAAAAAAAGGTCGGATGTCATACCTGCGATGGGTAATGACCATCATACCGAGGCGTACTCCGGCCTACAGTCCTGTCTCCATGATCTGATGTCGGGTCGTAGTACTTTGAGCCTATGTTCTCTCGCGGGTAAAATGCGGAAGCTATAGGAAGCAAGCCGGTCGTGGACGGCGAGGTAGGCTGAGGTCGGGTGTGATTGAAATTGGTGTGGTGGAGCGGCAAGGGCGCAGGAGTTGGTGGGTTTGAGGTGTGTGCTCGATTCGTGGGTGAGTAACTGAAAGGTGTCTGCGTGGGCGAATGGGCCGCATTGTAAGCTGGCTGTTCCCCTGGCATCCTGTCACGGTCTCGCGACAAGCGGTCGTCTTCGTCGGCAGGATGCTGCAACACCGAATTCCGGAACATCAGAAGGAACGAAATGGGTCGTCACTAAGGAGTCTTTGGATCTGCCATGGAGGAGAGGGACGAAGCAGGCGTGGAGCGTGATCGCTGGGAAGTGCAGGGAGGGAGGTGGGCGACGACGGTGCGGCTTGCGCGTGGTGAGGCCCGTCGCGTTGGACGGGACGGCGATTCCAACGATGGTGTTGTTGAAGAGAGAAGCGGTGACGGCGCACAGCTTCCCAGAGGCAGCTTGGTCGTGGCTCAAGTCAAGGTCGCGACCGCTGGCCTGGTAAGTCAGCTAGTGCGGCAACCGCAGTTCTCGCATCAAAGTGCAGCTCCTAGCGATGTAGCGATGGGATATGGTGGTTGGTAGGACGGGACGACACAGGTTGGGTCATGCAAAGGGGATCATTGATGGGGGGAGGATGGGCGGATGGGAAGAAGTCGGAGTAGCGCCATCCATGATTCGAGGATGACAGCAGCTCTCGACAAAGCATGAAGTCCAGGGAAGGGAAGGTTGAGCGTGTGATGAACCTCGTCCATCTCCACTTCAGCCCTCTGCGGATAGATGCATCAACTATTTAGGGAGGCGCATGGCGGAGGGGCCATTCTACGTGTTCTGTGTATTGCTAAATCCTTTTGGCCGTGGAGAGCGACAGAGGCATCCTCATTTTCCCAAGGGGGTGTGTCTCGAGCCAGGTTGTTTTTCCTCGTTGCCGCTCCACTGATTTCCGGCTGTCGGTGGGCATTGTTCCCAACCTCAGGAAATCATCTCACACCAGGACGCTCGACCATTTAAGACTTTCGGCTAGACAGCCAATGCCGGGCCTTTGCGCATCTGATTCGATCGCCGGAAGACTCGACGGCGATTCCCAGCTCGCAGACGGCGGCAGGGGAAAGGAAGAGTCGCGACGAGGGTATCGTGATCAACAGCAATTAGCAAGCTTCAGGGCCTCAGGTGTGCACGTACGTCCGCTGTGATGAACGCCCCCAAAGCCTCGAGCGCATCATCAACAACGAAAAGCATGCAACCTCTTTCGAAAGCTTCCAAGCCTCGCTAAGCCAATCGGGTTTGGCTGCCAAGTTAATCGGGTGATCAATGTTCCAGATCCCGCAACGCCAGCGGGAGCTTTTTTTTAGAGGCAACCAGTTCGTGGCTAGTTGAGTATACTTCGCTGCCCTCCCACCATGGCCGCTGTATATAAGTCGCTGTCTAAGCTGGATAAGAAAGACGAGCATAAGGGTGCAGGAGGCAAGAAAAACAAGCAACGAGTACTGATATTGAGCTCCAGAGGTGTCACACATAGGTATGCTGGGAACATATCCTCCATTCTTCTTTTTTTATTATTGCAAAACACTTCAGCTATGGGTGTTTCCAAGGCAAAGCTAACTAGACGATTTTACCAAGGCATCGGCATCTCATGAACGATCTCTACTCTCTCCTCCCACATAGCCGCAAGGACGCTAAACTAGACACCAAGACCAAACTATATCAATTGAACGAACTTGCGGAGCTCTACAATTGCAACAATGTCTTCTTCTTTGAGGCCCGAAAGGGCAAAGATTTATATGCCTGGATGAGCAAGGCTCCGAACGGGCCTACGGTCAAAATGCACCTTCAAAACTGTGAGTGAGCACGCATGTGGCCAAAATCACTCGAGATTGATGACTCTATTCCTAGTACATACAATGGAGGAACTCCATTTCACAGGCAACTGCCTCAAAGGCTCCCGGCCCATCCTCTCCTTCGACGCCGCCTTCGACACACAGCCACACCTCCGCGTCATCAAAGAACTTTTCCTCCACATATTTGGCGTACCCAAAGGCTCGCGCAAGGTCAAGCCATTCATAGATCATGTCCTGGGATTCACCATTGCGGACGGAAAGATCTGGATACGGTGCTACCAAATTAACGAGGCCGAACCAGGAAAACAGAACCCCTCGGCGGGCGAAGAAATGGACATAGATCAGGCCCCGAAGAAGGGCAAGCCCGGCGAGACAAACGTTAGCTTGGTGGAGATTGGACCACGCTTTGTGCTCACGCCAATCGTTATCCTAGAGTCAAGTTTCGGGGGACCCGTGATATACGAGAACAAGGAGTTCGTTTCACCAAACCAGATAAGAGCAGATCTTAGGTTAGCCAAAGCCGGCCGGTACAATAGGAGGAGCGAGCAAGGTCTAGAAAGGAAAGTCAAGCGAGGAGAGCTAGGTCTCAATACCGAAGGTGGACGCAAAAAGCCAAAGGATGCGTTGGATGACAAAGTTCTATTTGCATAATTTTTCTTATTTGTGGACAAAAGGAATGCTGGAGTTCGGTGTTGCAATGGGTTAATCATCCGGGGTCTCTATAGATCTAGGTGGAACAAGAAATTAGCAGAGTTGCTCGGCCAGGTTGGGCTTGGGTGCCAGTTTGCTATGTATACGTAATGGAAATCGTCTAGTAGCAGTGCTCCATGATCCGGGAACCTCATCTAGTCGAAGTCATTTGGCCCTCGAGCGACTTCGCATAGTCCGGAGTTACTCCAGTTACCCTAGCTTTTCGAGCACCGTACAACCTAAGAAACGGATCCAGCACTGTCTGTGCCGTTGCGCAGTTCTTTTCGTCTTGGACACGATGCACCCTGCCACTTGCAAATCTCACTCTGCTTATAGCGCCATCAGTGAGGTGTATGTAAATTCGGTGTAGACAGGGTACAACGCTCAGAAGATCCACTAAATTCTGGACTTGGTGTCGGATGCCAGCAGAGAGCCCATGGCCTCCACAATTGTATTTAATCATTCCTGTATAGCTGTCCACATGCTCAACATTGATAATGTACTTCTTAATACGCAAGAGATTGCGCTGAGAAAAGTGGTCGAGAAACGAATATGATCGACTCGGAGTGAGGTTCGAGGGCAGTAGCCAGCGGTACCGGAATTTGATACTATCATATGCAACATCCAGTACGAAGGTACTGGAACCGTATATGAGATCAACACACTCTTCGTAGATTTGGTGGTTTGTAGCGAGTATCCCAATCAGACCACGCCTCCACACAATATTATTACCGGCTTCTCGCTCTGTCTTCGGCACGGTTCTCTGTATCGTCCAAACACCATTTCCCATTGTCTCGCGAACGAACGTGAGGCTGTATTCACTCCGTTCAGGTTCTCCCATATTAGATCCCGAATGATAGTTAATTTGGGTTGTTGACGGAAGAACATAGGAGTAAATGTGTTGTCGAAGCTCAATTGGTAATCGAAGCAGGTGAGGAATCTCAACTGAAGAATTCGTAAAGATAACCATCATGGGCAGAATATGCACAATTTCTTGCAGAAGTTTTGAAAGGGTGCCGGGTTGCTTCAGGGACACAATCAGCGTTGAGGGACGGAGGATTTAGGGGTGAGGGTCGATGATAAAGCCGCCCAAATTCTTGGCAAGGGAAGCGAGCTGTGTATTTATTTCGTCCCCCAGGAGTCATCTCCCTTTCTCTTGTCCATCGACAATCATGATAGAAACACTGCTCTCCGGCCTTTCTGGGCTGGATCACGCCCTCTTTGAACCGTCTGAGAATGTTTCATTCTTTTTTTATAGCCCCAACGGAGGGGTCTCCATTATTTGATCCCTTCAGTTTCCTTTCGGTATCGAAGTTTCGTAGCAAGCATCATCTCCAGAAGGAGGTCCAGCTACAACATCGTGCCGATAAGCCAACAAATTCAACAGAAGAATAGAGCGAACTAGAAGAGAACAAGAGAAAAGAAGGAGTTGCTATAAATTTACAAACTCACCGTTCCATTTACCACCACCATGTTTCTCGAAGACCTTGCGACCGAGCTTATTTCGCACATTTTCCTTTCCTGCACCTCCGTTTCCGACGTCCTCGCCCTCTCCTCCACCTGCCACCGCTTCCGCCAAATCTACGCCTCCTCGCAGAAGCTTCAGATCCTGCAAAATGCCGCCGAAGCCCAATATGGCCCTCTGCAGGATCTCACCCAGCTCCTTACCCACAATGCCAGCCAGCCAGCCCACGTTATCCGCTCCGTCCCCTTTTCGATTTCGCTTCTGAAGCAAATAGTCCACACTGGCCGCGTTGCTGAGAAGTGGTGCGACATATACCCGTTTAAAAAGTGGAAGCAAAACTTCGAAAACCGGCGACTCCTGACAAGCAACGAGCGCTACCGCCTGCGCCGGGCGCTCTACCGGCTATGGCTCTACTCGCGCGCCTTCCACAACCGCGCCCACCCCCGAGAAACACGTGTGACTAAGCTAGTCATCCAGAAGCGGGCAGGCCTGTTGCACAACTGGAGCACAATCGAGCTGGCCGAGATTGCGGACGTGCATGCCGTGCTGCGCGAGGTCCTGCACAGCAACGTGTGTCCGTCCAACGGGACCATCGCGCGCAAGTTTAAGAAGCGCTCCCCGGACAACGAGCACCACCAGCTGCTCTTCAACATCCACCTCAACTACCCGCCCGTCCAGTGCAATCTATTTCAGTCCCAGTATCACTCCAGCCCTAATGTCCTCTCGAATCACTTCCACAGCACTTCCGCCTTCAACAGTCGCTATGGCTACTCGAAGTATACCGCAACATCTTATCATGAGCCTGGTGCTGAAGGCTGGGGTGACGACATCCCGCACTACTATGTCGTGGAAGACATGCTGAAGCTGGACCCGGAGCAGATCATGTGGCTGAAGGAGAACGCGCCGCTGAAGGGGCAGGTGGAAATGTACGTCAAGGGTCTTGGAGACTGGTTCGAGAATAACGGCGAGACGTGGGGTCAAACGCTGGAGTGGGTTCTTGAGGAGCGTGGCGAGGATGCTGGTGAGATACTTGGAGCGGTTGCCGATGGTGACCTAGGGGTTACGGTTTTCGACGAGTAGAAAGTGTTTGATTTATGTGATTTTTGATTCCTAGAATTTTGAGTTTTGTTCTTAATAGATAGATTAGATTTAGTCATTCCATTCCTTCAGGTAGCAATGTAAGGGTGATTTTGTGTGCGGATAACAATGCTAACGGCTGCGCTAAGAAGATTATGACTTCTTACCATTACCACCCACGTAGCGCAGCTAGAGTCATCCTGTTGCTCGACGTGAATTTCCTAAAAAAGTGTGTGTGATCCTTGACCCAAATTTAGATCTCCAATTTATATTCACCTGTGAGGCTTCGCTGCACAGTGCTTTAATCAATATTCAATATCAATATAAGGGTGTATTGATATTGATATTGAACGCGCCTTCAGCATTAATATTATATTAAATATTAAACCTACGTATGTAGGGTCTTGGCACGTATTTTAGGTTAAATCTAGGCTCTAAATCAATTAAATTAGGCACAGAGCTTCAAAAGACGATTGATCTTTAAGCTAGTAGTTTATAAACCTCTAAACTAGGGGTTTACCGCTCCCTAATAGAATACTAGGTTGCTGACAGCTATTAGGTAGTAAGAAAACAGTAGAAAAACGGTAAAAATAGAAATCCTAACGCCTATCCCTGTCCTTTCTGTAGTTTTATTTCTGTCCTTTTGCTTTCTACTATCTGTCTACTAGGAGTCTAGTGATCATAATAGTTAATTAGATAACTTTAAATTTCTAAAATGTATAGGGCACTCTATCAAATTAGGAAGGTATAAGCATGCAAGGAGGTTCCAAAAGGCATCTACCGAGGCATCCAAGCTCTTTTTTTACCTTACTTCTTGAAATATATTCTATATTGAATATTGACACCTTTTGTATTGATATTGAGTATTGAACGTTCAATATTTAATATAGATTAAAGCACTGGAATTAACGCTTGATCCAAGTCACCATCATCACCATCATCCACAGCTTTGATCATCTCACCTTCCTCAAGCTCAACCTCGTTATCTTGCGGGTCGTCCGAAGGCCAACTCGCCCCAGCAGCCTGAGACACTTCCTGAGCCGAAAGAGCAACCGGCGGCGAACCAGCTCCCAGCAGAGAACCAGCCTGCATCACCCGGAGCGTTACAAGCTTCGGTCCTCAGCATCTGCGAGGCGCCCCACCCGCCGCTCGCACGGCCCAATATGCCTTGAAGCTCCGCGATCCGCGCCGCCATGGCCTATGATACTTCCTGACGCGAAACATTGTTTTCAGCGGGCGCTGCCGACGCAACCTTGTCGGCACCTCCTTCCGCCGGCGCAGGCTGTTCCGGAACCTTGTTGCTTTGAGGGTTCTCGTCTGGCACAGATGAGTTTTCGGCGAAATTAGAAGAGATGTTAGGGAGGGCGGGACGCTTGCGCTGTTGGCTCTAGTAGGTGTCGAGGACCTCTGGGGAGCTGACCCGCTTGAGGGTCACGGATAAGGGGAAGGGAGGCATTTTGGGACTATTGGAGAGAAAGAGGTAGTGGTAGTCCCCTGAGATGGCAGAGCGGCTGGTTTCAATGCCTGAGAGGAGGCGATGTTTAGCTCTCGAGGGGAAGAAAAATGGAAAAGAGAAAGAAGCAAGGCCTTCTGAGTGTGAGTACGGTATTGTTTGTTTGGTCTGAGCAGTTATCCACGGTGTAATTGTGGCTGGGCAGACGGCTGCCTATCACTATTGGTGTAAGCAGAGAATGAAGAAAGAAAGGAGGGAGGGAGGGACCAGAGGGTGCTTATGCTAGAAAAACTGAATTTGTGATCTTGCATATCGAACCTTAAGCTGGTGTAATTCGTTTGGTAGATCGGGTTGGGGCTGCGCTCTGATATCGTGGTTTGCCTGATTCGGATAGCCTGGAAGTCCTTTGAACTTAAACTGTGCCGCAGTGAGAACTTGAGAATCCTCCGCATAAATGAAAGATTGTCCTTGATTAATTATGCTAGGCGTGGCAGACATCTAATTAGTTCGATTAACTGTTATAAAGTAAAAGCGTTCAGAGCCTACCAAATGAGCGCTTTTGCAGGGAATATTGTCTCTAGCGAGCACGACAATTAGTAGATACCACCCATTATCACCAGACACGATGCCTGACTCAATGTGTTATTTGAGCAAGTCCATGGGATAACACGTACTGTCGTCGTCAAATGCTGGATAATACCCTTCCATCTGCCATCGCACACTCATGAAGTAATCATGCAGCTTTTCGCTGCCGCTTACCGGATAGTCCCACTATTTCTCATGCATACTTGCTACCCCTTGGTCGAAATCGTTGTCGTTCACCGGTCTGATATTCCATGTTGATTCTATTTCCCTCCATGGCATAGGGCCCGACCAGTGGTGAGCATAATTGAGCAAATTCTGCTCCACCAAGAGTGAATCAAATCGCCCCTCGATGTTCAGCACTGTCTTATAATGATTGAAGATCTCTTTGCTGGGACTTAGCAGGAAGAAACCGGTACAGAACCTCCCATACCCGTCCTAGTGGAAGTCGTCCTAGTCAGGAGGATATTTATGGTCTGGACCAGGTATTTCACCCATGCTGGCAGGAAGGTACTGAGAGGAGCATTCCTTCATCGTCCAAGTGTGTGACATTGTGCAAAGCATTGACAATATTTGTACCAGGACCGTCGAAGATGCCACCCAATGGTTGCTGTAATATCGTATCGCCATCCAGCATCAGTATCTGAGAATATTACACACGAAGCACGAAGCTTAGACATAATGCCGCGCTAGCGCCCGTTCACGGAACGCAGTTAGTCGCTGTCTGCGTACAGGAATTCTATGGGTAGGACGATGGCCAGTCTTTCGGAGCCGCTCACGTCGTGATTCGGAGACGTCGGGTGTTACGACAACGACGACGACGTCTATAGATTTGTTGGTCCGGGTTTTGGGGGTATGAAGGAGTTGGTGCATCAGGATACGCGTTGCAACGATGTAGCCGTCATTAAAGTCATCTTTATCCGGGAAACGGTACTGGAAAGCCAAGTGACATAAGCTAGTCTTTCCTTGCACTCTGGAGGATGAGGTATACTGTGGCCTCCGAGTAGCACCTTTCATCGGTGCCCAAACATTTTTAGCGGCGGCGTGGATGTCTATAACTCCAAAGCGCTAGTTCTTGTCGCAAGCCAAGGACGCAGATGAGAAGAGAAATGACAACTTCTCCAGCGATATCGAGTCTCCCGTTTCACCGCCATAAGGATGCGTCGGGCAACGATTCAGCTCGTGCTTTGAAGTCGAGAAATTTAGAAGATCTGGGTATTCATCGATAAGTAGGGTATGTGGAGACAGGCAAATTAGATGGAAACGAGGAATGCTAAGAATATTAGATCGATCAGGATAAGTGGAAACCACAATGCTACGTGCTCTGTCATAGCACTTGAAGAAGGCCACATTGCAGATGTTGCGGGTTCTTACCGCTAAGAAGCAACTACATTCCTTTCTTTCTTTACAAGACGTTTCAAGTCATGGCAGCAGCAATCGTTTCTTTCCTGTCAATTCCAGATGCTCGTAGCAACTTCGTTCCTAGCCAGCACCTTGTCGCGTTTTGTACCACCAGCCACTTATCCTTGCATACTATCCCTTACAGGATCCCACGGCAGCTGGCGTGCCTCAGGCTGATTGACTGATCTGCTGGCTTCCCCCGGGGATGGCGTATCTCCAGATCCTGAAATTCAATTAAGTGACACTATACTGACCATACTTATAGGGATAACTAACTAGCAATTTTCTTAAAGGCTTTTGGCATGCGCCAATTCATAATATCAGAGTCTACTTGAGGGATATCCTCGGAGTCTAGCAGCTCATTCACACGCTGCCTAAGTTCCGCCTTTTTATTTGGAGGCATATCAGTCCACCTGTTCACAGTAGAGATAAGATCTTGAGCTTCCTCGTGTGTGATGTTCTGCCGGTCTCTGTTAATAACAAGGCTTCCAGCCTTGGCCTCTTTTTACTTGCCAGGAAGCGTCGCCATTGATCTTTATCATGGCGTGCATATAGCCTTGCCATCTCCGAGCAGTCGTTAACTCTAAGAACCATTTATGCATAATCCAAAGAGCTCAAGTCATGGCACATATTGTTTCGGTGAGATTGAAGGATGAGGCGAGGTTCAGCTGAGTGCCAAGACACTACGCCGCAAGGGGCACCTCAGCACTGCACTGCCTCTCCTGACGCCGTGCTTTCCTCCACGTCCTCCGTACTTCTCCTTCGACATGAGGTTGCAACTCAGTTGACGCCGGACAAAGGACACCTTTGCCACAAAAGCAACTCTATATCACTGTGAGTTTTCCGAATCCCTTTGAAGGTTTCTCGTCTCTTATTATTGAGCGCACACCCATACCTTTCACGTAAGCGTGGAACCTCTGAGCGTGTAACCCCGGAACGGAGCGTGTAATTTCGTCTCATTATATCCTTCGTACCTCCTCAGAGCTTCTCCCGTTGGCGATCATCGGCCTCTGCTCATAAAGTACTCATCCATACAGGCGAATCGCTCAAAGATTATTATGTCGGCCTAGCAGGAACTGACCTTACGTTCTACTTTTCATTTCTCCGCCTACGAATTTCCGATGGGTAAGTGGAGCTCATGTGGCCTAACGGAGTCCACCGAGCTGGAAGCACTGACACATTCGTGAAGAAGAAAAACACCCATCGATAGAGCTGGCCGTAGATGAGGTGTCGCCAAGGTCTTCGACATCGTTGCCCCAATGGGTGAAGCCGGACGTCCCTGCCCCATCACCGGTCAAAGAGCAACTCATCACTGCATTATGGATCCTACTGAATACGGTCGCCACATTAGGACTAATATTCTGCACCAAACGGTGAGTTTCTGCTGCATTATATAGCCCGATCCGGGAAGTACTGAACGCTTCCAGTGTGTTCAATGATGCGCAACTGCACTCGTGCCAGCTACTTGTTGTGATGTGGCACTTTGCCGCCACGGCTACTGCACTCTACGTCGCGACAAGGTCTCCTTTCAGAGCCTTCAACGCTATCCGGCTGTCTCCATGGGATCTGGCTCCCGTCTGCGCATTCTTTGCTGCCTATGTGATCCTTGGCAACCTCAGTTTGACGTACAACTCGATTGGTTTCTACCAGCTGGCTAAAGTTATGACAACGCCTTGTGTCGTACTACTCAATTTCGTACTCTTCAGGAAGACAATCACGCGCTATATGTTAATAGCCATTTTTGCTATATGCATCGGTGTTGCATTAACCGTTCGGAGTTCAGCCGAAACGCGGCTGTTTGGAGTAGTCATTGCCGTCATGGCGTTTACCGCTACGGCTTTGTATCAGATCTGGATTGGAAAGAAGATAGAGGATTTTGATGTCTCGCCTCAGCAACTCCTACTAAACCAAGCGCCGCTCTCCGTCTTGCTTCTAATTCCTTTCGTACCATTTTTCGATGCGATACCAGACATCCGTAAGTTTTGAGCCTATATGTGATGGCTTCGTGATTTTCATCACTGACTCTCCTGATAGGCGCTGTTCCTAATGATGTTCTTTGGTCATTGCTTGCATCTGGCACAATGGCGAGTCTGTTCAACCTATCTCAATTTCTCATAATCGGAAGGACATCCGCATTGACCGTAAGGCAACATGTACGACCACCAGGCAAATGAAATGAAGCTGACTCTTCTATTCTATCTAGTTCAATGTCGTTGGCCACATTAAAACCATTCTCATCCTGTCCTTTGGGTGGTATAGCGAGGGAACAATCCTCTCACAAAAAGAAATCTGCGGAATCACCCTCGCGCTGGGGGGTGGATGGGTATACTCGCACTTGTCACTGTCACGTAAATAGACTGTTTGCCCCTCATATAGAGTAGAATTCCGGGCCGTCAATGCGCTACGAACTGCACAAGTAGAAATCTCTTGGCTAGAGCCTCTCTACCTTAACCCGTCGATTCTGGCGCAACGATGTCGATAAAGATTAGCCAATAGGAGGCCCCTATTCGAACCTTTGATGAGAACTATTACATCTGATACCAGTGTTCATGCACGAGCCAGCTTGGCGTTGCGCCTCGACGGGTTAAGGGATAGCCAATCTAGACATGTAAATTAGCGAAAAGATACTGCAAGGCATTTTTCACCTCTTAGACATCTTGCACGTGCCATGACAAGAGCTAAAAGCCCGTTCCCCAGCCGCAGCTGTAACCACGCGTGCAAAGTACAAAGTCACGTAACCCTTTTAAGAAATATTCCAGCGCATCTTGGCGCTCCCAACACGCCTGTTCCTGAGTGAACTGACCTCTCACAAAGCAATCCAATTCCCCCACCCCTACCTCACATCGCATAATCCTAAATCTGTAATCCTGTTTCTCCGGCAAAAATCCCCGTCTGGGCAGCGACCAGCAGTGCCGAATGACGTTGTTCGGCAGCCATCACGTGCGATCATCGCCAACTAGGCCGCTAGGCACACATCCAGCGTGCCTAGCAACTTGCCAGTCACTTGCTGTCGATCGGAAGTCCGTGCACCGATTGTAAAAAAGAATGAGGACTCTAAAAGGAATATTACTAGAGCTCGGCCCCATACACGAAGTCTCAGAACGGTTCTGCTGAACGTTCTGGGGGGGTGATTATTATCAAGTCTCGTTGTATGCGAATCGAAGCTCGATTACCAGAAGGACTCTGGCCAGAAGTTACTAAAGCTGGGCGTTCGGTGTCGGATTGATCAAATACGCTGCAGCTTTAGTAACTTCTGGCCAGAGCTCTTCTGGTAATCGAGCTTCGATTCGCATACAACGAGACTTAATAATAATCACCCCCCTAGAACGTTCAGCAGAACCGTTCTGAGACTTCGTGTATGGGGCCGAGCTCTAGTAATATTCCTTTTAGAGTCCTTATTCTTTTCTTACAATCGGTGCACGGACTTCCGATTGACACTTGCTTACCTTTTACAGGTTTGTCTGGTGGCTGGGTGGTGCAGAGCTTGTCACCTCACAGACACCTATAACGTGGCTCACCCCCAAGCGAGACACCCCCCCAAACGAGACATATGCACCCAAATACATTTATATTAATAATTAAACCAACAACGCCTATATTCAAAAACTAAATAGCCCAAATTAAAGCGACTACGCTTCTTATTATAGAAGAAAACGGCTTGGAAGTTTCCGAGTACGTTATAGGCGTAATATTACACCTGGCGTTGGCTAATTAGATGGCTTACCACCACACTCTTCTAAAGCTCCTTTCTAGATTAGCTTATCACCAAAATCCTCCACAGGCTGAGGATTACACTGAAAGACATATATTAAGGTTGCCCAGTCTTGATTACGTTTATTAGGGTTTAATACAGATCTAGTATACAAAGCAACGCTGAGCTCTAGTAGAGACGTCCCTTCCTTATACTCCTTTTGAGCTAACTTTTGGGCGGCGAGCTCTTGTTTTTCTAGGTCCTCTGCCTTTAGTCTATTGACGTCTTCCTGAGTAAGGACTCTGCCCTTGCTTAGGAGTCTCCTACTACTTTTCTTATCCATTTTAAATGCTTGAAACTTCTTATTCTCTTCTCTCTGTATATGCGCATTAGTTGCAAAGCCTATAGCAGCTTTAAATAGCTTTCCGAGACGTTGTTGAATGGGGGATTCAAGCATACCGTCTAGTTACTTGGTAGTTAATTCGGCAATCTGATTTCGTAGAGACTAAAGGTCCTCTACCATTTTAGATGTCTTTGGCGTTTAAGGATTTATATTCATAATTGATTATAGGCTTACAGAGGGCCCTGCATTTAGTAGAGTCTTTAAAACAGCTATAGGATTGTATAGTAGAAGACCTATAGCTTTCCAGGCGTTGCAAATCGTCTCACGGGTGAACGCCTTTGTACGTACCGTTAGGTAGAGCTTTATAAAATACTCTTTGTTCACCCCTGTATAGCCATATCAACAGAAGTTGTCCACTTCTTCGCCATAGTAGTGTTAAAGAGGTCCAAAATAGCCTATATCCAGTAGCTAAAGCTTATGCGTTAAATAAGGCGGGAGAGCTACTAGGATAATCTTGCGCAATAGTACATACTGGATAAACTGCCAGGTAAGGTAGCTCGAATAATTATCTATTAGAAGCATACGGTAGCTTTAAATATTACCCTTAGCGTCCTCCACAAGTTGTCTCATATATTTATCGTAGTGTTTAATATAGTATAGGCCTAATAAGTCGTCCGTCTAGCTATTAGTTAAGGTCGCATAGGCATATCCGCAAAGGCGCTTATTGTGCTCAGTAATTTAATACCAAGTCTCCTAGTATTGCTGCCCCTTCCAAATTAAGAATGGAGGTAGGTAAGAGCCATCAGCGGTAATTGTCTTTATAATAGAGACTAACTCTTAAGATCCCGGTTATCAAACGGTCCAATTCTTTAACCTCTCCCTACTATTCTTGCCAGAGACGATTATTCAAGCCGTTGCTACTTAGCCTAGCATAACCCCTTTCTCGTCAAAGTTGGCTATAAATTTTGAGTGCTTAATTAAATATTTATTTCATACGCTTCGAAAGAACTTAAACCAATCATAGATAATAACTAGATTATTATTCCAGGCCCTCTAGCAATCCAATTAATAACTCATAATAGTATAGAGCCCGTGGCGTTGTATAAATTTTACCCCCTAATATTTGCCTATTACCCTACCTTCTGCCAAGAACAAGCTCGCCATCATAGGAAGCATATTAACCCTTATCGCAAGGCCCCAGGACTAACATTCGTGTATCCATTTAACAATTTGATCCTCCTAATAAGGATGCAGTAGCGTTTTATAAGCTAGGTGTCGAGGGAGACGCCCAGCAAGGCGATACGCAACAGTAGAATGGGGTAATACGCGAACGCTAAAGGCTTTGCGAATTAATGGCTTAACGCCTGATTTAACGTCTTGTATAGCTTTTTATATGGAGACTTCAGCTTTATAAGAACTTGACTGGGGAAGGGACATATTAATTTGTACAAGGAATTTCGGGTTTAGGTATAATTTGGTAGGGGAAGAAGAAGAGCACGTACAAACGCGTGTGTCTCGCTTGGGGGGGTGTCTCGCTTGGGGGGGAGCCATGTTAAGCTCTTAGACGTCCGTTCTAGAATTTTAAAGTATAGTACTGTACAGAGAGTAGATATGAGCGATTTTCTGGCGTGCCTGCCCCGTAACCGAGCACGTGCTAATCTAACTAATTGAGATGAGTTAGAATTCTACTACGGAGCGTCTAATTTATGAGATAAGCCCAGCACAGGCCAAGAGATCCTTCAAGACAATCCTGCTACTCAGCCTTGCGCGCCACCATACCGCAACCGTTTGCATTGTGCGAGGGCCTCGTTCCGGATGACGTTAAGGCTGTGTGGCAGGCTCAGCCACGCTCGTAACGCTCGTTTAGGTTGTTTGAGATGTGGTGAGATGAGCACCGGGCATGTGCGAGGCGGAGTTGGCGTTTGGCGAAATCCTAGTTGACGAAATGGGTTTTGGAGGTGTGGAGCAGACAGGATAAATACCCTGCTAGGACGGTAGGTTAGATATGGCATTCATTCAGACAAACATATCCTCTATACCCACTTTCTCTACAACCCTCTATAGGTTTAACGTTGAGGAAGCGGACCGCCCTCTTGTCCTATCACCGCAATTCGACTGGAGATCCGAATACCTTTCCTAAGGTGAGAATCTATTTAAGTATACTATTGTGCACACCAAACTTTAATCACAAAGTACGACTTCTATCCAACCATTTTTAAAAATCACTCTTTCACACTTCGTAGACACTCTACCGCACCTTTCAAAATGGGCTGTACATCCTCTAAATACCAAAGTGACTACCCGCCACCCATGAAGCAGCGACGACGCCGCGGGCGCCGTTATGGCGGAGGTGGCACTTACGCCAGTGGAGGCTACTATGGCGGTGACGGTGGTGGAGGAGGTGGATGGTTTGGCGGCGATGGCGGAGGAGGCGGAGGCGGAGGCGGAGATGGCGGCGGCGGTGGAGGTGGAGGTGGAGGAGGCGGTGGGGGAGGAGGTGGAGGGGGTTGCTGATGAAGAAGAGGTGAAATGGATTAAATGGTAGGAGTTACAGTTGTACGTTCTTGTATTTTACTGTCTTGGTGGGGCTATTAGTGGGTTTGGTAGTTTAGATTTATGTACCCTTCTACCTGTTTTAGGGAAAGTTTGGTTGCGACTTTAGATTGAATCTGGAGGCTCTAGATTAGAAACTATCTTAAGCTCAAATCTGATTCTGACGCGATCGTTCGGTCAATCTGACGACTTTCTAATCTGAAGCTCCTCCAGATCGGCAAGCGCGTCAAATCCGCAAGCTATATCGTATATAAAATCTAAATTAAGGTCTTAGTGTCAGTTTGAATCTAGAGCTTAAAGCTCCTTCTTTAAACTCCAGATTAAATCTAAAGCTTCGCCCGATTAACGACTCCTCGTGATATGGTATCTCTACCCACCCCAATCGCGACGCCACTGCGGTCACAACTACACGTATTTTATGACGCCCTTATTCTAACTTTTATGATCGCGATAATACTCCCCCCGCGTGGCGTTCGTACTTAGTATACTAATATGGCGAGGCACAAGGTAGACAACGCAATTACTCTAGCTATAAGGCACGACTTCTAAGTGTTACTCGGATAAAACCTAAGGTATTTAAGAAGCCCCTTAATCAGCTATAGGAGTACGGTAGCCCTAAAGATATAAAGCCTCTATTAGCGGCTAAGAAGCTCGTAATATTCCTAATAATATTTATTAATAAGAAACTTACTTTGGTCTCTACATTTAGCTAGACATCTGAGGTGAGGCTCCAGCCCTCGTAAACGCTGAAGACGGCCGGCGGGTAGGTGTTCGGCAGGATCGGGCTGATTAGGGCAATGGAAAAAATGGAGGGCTTAAATATGGGAGCAACGTACTGGCCTGAGCGAATAACCTGATGCTTTGGCAACACTAAGAAGAAAGGCCACAACACCTGGGTGTTGTTGATGCCAAAGAGTATTCCTCAATAAATAGGGTTCGAGCGAGGCTTTGAATATATGCATCTAGAGTATCAACAAGGGATCTGCTGAGCGGAGCTGATTTCCTGAACACATCTACCGCTCCGCATTTTCTCGTTTGCCTTGATTTTTGATAGCTTGTCAGCAACGTAACTACGGTTCCAGCGAACTACACAGGTTGGGCGTTTGGAGAAGAGGGCACCCGGGTGAGGTTTGTGAATTCGGTCTCGCTACACCCATTAAATCTAAATTGCCATCTATATATCCACAATAAAGACTTTTTTTATTATTATCTATATTATAGAGTGCTAAAGTAAGGTCTCTACTATTATGCCCACGATTTTCCTTAATTAATTTTGGTTGTGTTTTAATGGTACAGGCCTGATTCATAATTTCTGCCTTGCTGCCTTAACAGAACCCACAAACCTCACCAGGGTGGTGGGTCTACAGCGCAACGGATATAGCATAGAGGAATGATTGAATGAATATTGTTCAAGGGGACAATCAGATTGATGCTGCTGGGAAGGCATGATGAAAGCCTCCGCATGAGTATTCCAAAAATCTTTTTCAATTGTAATGATATATTTAATGTTTAAAAACCCGTGTTCAATAATTCCTCCGTGGCGCAATCGGTGGCGCGTCCGGCTGTTAAGCTTGCTACATCAACCGGAAGGTCGACAGTTCGGTTGGTAAAACTCTTCCTTAAAAAAAACATAACTAATAAATGTCGCAGATCCTGTCCGGGGGAGAAAATTTTTTTGGGCAATTTTGTTCATCCTTTTTTTTATATATATACGTCCTATTCTACTATCGCGCGGTTGGATACGATGGGAAAAACCTTCCACATCAAAGCAAAATTCACAGCTCAGTAGCACGGTCGCTCTCGTCATGACAAAGAAGCTTGATCAGCCGATCAGTACCCGCCTTGAGAGAGTTCGAACCTCGGGGAGTTGGAGAAGCTCGGCTAGTGTTGAAATACTCCTCGAAGTCATAAGATGTCTAGATCCCTTTCCGTCTTTCATACTAATTTCTTAATATTCCTTCGCGCGTTACTTCATAAATCCTTGCCTGCCCGCACCTTCACAAATTCCCCACGAATTCTTCGCTGTACTACCGATTTAATATCCGCAACACTATATATTTACAGCTCCTAGCGGGCTAATTTACTCATATATCTAATATCTAATCCTTCTCTTACCACACGCTCTCTTCCCTTTCTATATTCCTCTAATACTCTACTCTCACATTCTCCTACCGCTTTCTTTAAATTATACGTCGCAATTCCTAACTTAACACTCCTAACCCAAATAAAACTAAATTCTTCAATTCCAACCACGCCTTAAAATAGGCCCCGCAAGCCCCGTCTAGAGCATTAACCCTAACTTCCGCGCCGCCATCTAACGCGCGCCTGCTGCCAAAAGAACAAACGCCAACGGTAATACCACCAGCTACGACATCGAGGGGCAAATTAAGTAGATCGTCCGACGCGGCGCGGGCGTCGGCTAGCAGCCAGTCTGGAAAGGAAACAAGCTAACCATCAGCGACCACACCATCACAGGCGAGCCCGAGCCGCCTCTCGACGACAGCGAGCTCGAGAGGCAAGCAGCTTCCACCGGGCCAGGACCCATCGGACCTGTAGTCCGGGAGACGATCAAGGCGCGCAGACGACGACGACGCCCCCACAAGCGCCGAGGAGCCTCTGGATCCCTCCCCAGCTCCTCCTCCTCTCCTCCTCCTGCCGCAGCGGCTTATCCGCAGCACGACGCCTACGACCCCGCGCGCCCCGCGCGGCCCTCCCCCCGCCTCAGCTCCCGCGGCTTCCTCGCCGCCAAAGCGTGCGCCGGCGCCCCGCCTTACGTCTGCACAGCGCGGTCCTGCCGGCTGCACCGCCCGCCCTTCACGCTCTCCTCCTTGATCCCGCTCTGCGCGCACCAGTGGCTGCAGCTGCGCTATGCGGCCGCGGACCCAGCGAACGCGCGCGGGACGTGGCGGCTCGAACGCGTGGAGCGGTATCCAGACTTCGAGACCGGCATACGATGTCTGAGCCGGTGTGCGGGGCTGGCGGCGCGCGTGGTGTATGACCTTGAAGCGGAGGGCGAGCGGGTCAGTTTGCGGGTGGTGGAGGAGGAGGTGAGGAATCTGGTTGCGCCGATGAAGAGGGAGTGGTGGGTTAAGGAGAAGAGGGCGAGGTTGGAGAGGGAGGGGAGAGGGGGGAGAGGGAAGTTGCGGAGAGGATTCTTAGGGAGCTGGCGGCGCCGGCGTTTCAGGCGCTTAAAGAGAGGGCTGAGAGTTGTGAAGGGGAAGATCGGGTGTGAAGAAGAAGAGGATTGATGAATTGAAAGAAGGCCAGGTTACTGAGCGGCCTGCTAAGAAAGCCAAACTAGGGACCCCTCTGGCCGAGGAAACAGATCTTACATAGGAATAGTTTCTCACCATGTTGGGAGCTACGACCAACGATTCTGGATCTACTGAAGCTATGGCCGAGTCATCTGCGCAGGGTGGAAGCGCCGTCCGGTAAATAGAAGGTCAGCGGTGATGTTGGGCCCACCGATGGCGGGGCTTCGCCAGTGATCTTGTTGGATTGGCGTGGCGTGGATCTGAGGTCAAATCCACTCCATCCACCAAATATACGATTTGACGCCAGGAGCGCCGCGGCGCTCCAGTGCAGATATATACTATATATGGCTTTCTTATCTAGCTATATGCAGAAATCTTCCTATTTATTATTCTTACATTACTTAAACTATCTTTAGTATAGTTTTATAAACGTATATAACTTATCTATAAGGAAGTATCTCTTTATTGCTGTATTATTATAACCTTTTATATATTATTCCGTAAACCTATTTAGAATCCTTAGATCCTCTTCTTGTTTTAGGTCCTCTAGCCACTTAGCTTATAGTATACCTACCTTTAGCCTATTAGTAACCTTTTATATAGGTGCTCTATCCCTTATATATCCTAGCATAGTTAATTTCTAATCTAACTTTTGCTCTTACTATGCGATAATTTATTACCTAAACTTATCCATGCTTTCTTATTTTCTATATCTTATAGTTAGATCCTTAAAGTCTTTTTACTTCTTAATTATTATTTTAACCTTTTAACCTTTAGGCTAAACACTATATTTACCTAGGATTAATGTGGACCTTATTCGTTCTTTAAAATCTTAGCTTCCCAGAAATCTTCGTCCCGTGCTTATTTATTTGTCTATAAACTAAGCTACTACCCTTTCCTATTAGTTTTTATCCATTATAGGTTTTTAGGTATATCTTATCTTATCTTAAGAATCTTAAGCCTGTGGCCTTTTGCCTTTATTAAGTAGTAAGCTAGCACTAGCAGTTATCTACTTACTTAATCTTCTTTGGATACTACTTCTTCCGTCTTATAAAGTAATAAATACTGTATTTAATAGTATTATTATGCCTGTTACTAAACCACGTTCTATAGTAGTTTTAGTCTCTACTTCTATTACGTACTTAAGGTTTATATACTCCTAGTTGCTGCTTTTTCTTCCTTGTCGCTATTAATTAATAAGTACTCCAACTCCATTGTTATTTCTACTAATCTTTATCCATATATTACTATAATATCTTAATCTAGCTTATAGAGTTAATCTTATTCTTTATCTAACTCTTTAGTTCCTTTAAGTTTTTATAACTCTGGCTCTTATAGCTAATAGCTTATACCATACTTAGCATCCTTATAAATTTAGCATATGTTATTATAATAAAACGTAAAGTGCTTAACTAAATATTCCTTGGTCCTACACAATATACTTATATCTATATTATTATACTCTAATAACCTTATGCCCTTTACCACGTAGTTACTCTAACTACCTTTATAGTCTCTAGTAAAATAACCTTATTTTCTATAATTTATATAAGCTTCTTTTTTAAACCATTTTTTTTATTATAGAGTCTGCCTAAATGTCTTCTACTATTAAGATCCCTAGTTTAGCCTTTGCTCCTTAGTCCTATAATTACTTAATCCTTAACCTCTAGTGTAACGAAGCCTTATGGGAAATACTACAGTAGATGTAAGAGTATATATATTAGGTCCCGCCGCGCTTGCGACAAGTTCGCAAGCACTCTCAGTCTTTTTGGCCGTATGGCGACGTGGAGGCGGGCCACGTTACAGTAGACTTACTAATAGGCTAGGTATATAGGTAAATAGGAAGTCAATAATATAACAAACAGATAATAACTGGTAGAGTAGTTGCCTAATAGATTAACTCTAATTATATTCTAAGATTTACTATAAGCAAAGGAACTATCTAGGTAGGGACTGTAGTCCTTTAAATACACATTTATAAATTTAAGAAATCCTCCTTATATATAAGATACATATTATATAGGTTATACGTCTATTCTCTTTATACCCTTTATATACTGCGTACAACACCACATAACTTGCTTACTATTCTTTATTATATAGCTCCACTGGTTCCATTCTAGACCGTGCCCTTATTAACTAACTAGCTTCTTCCAACTCTTCTTCTAGTAGTTATAATATTGTACTTAAAGCGTCTATAACACTATCTCCCTCCTCTTTATCTTTGTCCTTAAAGATTCCTAATATCTCTAAGTCTTCTATTAGAGGTATAATATCCATCTAATTAACTTAGTTAATATCTTTACTTATTATGCCTAAAGCTCCTTCTTCTTTATAAGTACAATGCTATACTTATACTATTGCTTCTATACTATCTCTAGGTGAGATAATGCCGTCTATATATTCTTATTATGTGAAAGAGGGGTTGGTTTATATTATACTGATAAGTCCTTTATCTTAGCAACCCTCTTTATATTTAGAGTGCACTAAAGCAAATATTTGGTTATCCTACGACGTTTACTTAATTTCTAACGCTAAGTGTATACGTCCTATTACTCTTAGCAGTTATTAAATACCCTTATTAATTGCTGCTAGGGTCCTAGGTTTAATCTGCTGCTATAAAGCTTAATAGTAAACTAACTTAAGCTCTAGCTAAACTGGAATGTTCTTATAATACTAAGTAGAGGGCCCTTAAAGCCTACATCACGGCGTCTGCTTATCTACTTTGTCTTAAAAGGTCTGTAAGAAGGTGCGTTTTAAGGAGTGGAAACTTGTAGAATAAGGCCTTTAGGAACTTGGTGACGAAAGAATAGGTTCTCTTCTAATAGAGAGGGAAATAACTCTAAATACCTTAGTAGCTGCTCCTCTTAGGTCCTCCTTAGGTAACTTATTCTTTAGTAATCCTTCCTTATTAATACTGTGGTGGGGTAAAATGTCCCATGCTTAGTGTCTTGGCATTTTCCTGTATTTATAGAGCCTTCGGCTTCTCTCCTCCTTGGATATCACGACCTACCGGAATACATTTCTTTCTTCTCTTCTTACAGACTACTTTACTGATTACTTCTAACTGATTACAACCGACCGACCGACAGACTAACTAACTGACAGACGGCACAGTGACTTCTATCTAAGGGACACCGTACCCTTCTACAATACTACCTAACCCCTTTTCTTTTAATACTCCTATACCTTTCTTATAGCGTTTTTTAAGTTATCTAGTAGCTCCTAGGTAGTCTTATTATAGCCTATTTACTTAACCTTATACTATGTTTTGTTATTAATATCTTTATAACTAATAATCTTTAAACCTTCCTATTTGTCCTCTTCTTAACCTTAGTATATGTCTACCTTATAGACTAGTGGCTTAACATTCCCGTATGCTAGTTCTAGCATTATAATATACTATATAGGGTAGATCTTAATTTTCTTTAGTAAGTTAAGTTTATATATAACTTTTAAGATCTTTACTATAACTATAAATGGTCCTAGTCTAATATAGTCCAACTTATTACTTAGTTATTAACTTTTGAAATTTTTGTGTAGTAGCTATACTTTATCTCCCTCCTTAAGATCTGGTCCCTTAGATCTCTTAGCGTTATAGTACCTTTTTATCCTTATCTGTACTAGTTTCGCCATCTCTTTAAGGTAATTATAAAGATTTATTAGATTCTCTATTTTTTTTTTTGCTATACTACTTATTTTCTTTACTTATTATAGTGACAATAATATTCTTAGCTTATATCCGTGATTTGCCTTAAATAGTAATATGCCTATCCCTTTCTATAGTGTTACGTTATATATAAACTGTATAACTAGTAGTAACAATACCTAATTATTCTGTGCATGATTAATGTAATATCTTAGGTACTGCTCTAATATCTAGTTTAATCTCTCCGTTTAACCGTCCATTATAGGTAATATGCTATTAACGTTACTGCTTAAACCCCTTATTTGGCTAAGAATACCTCCTAAAATACTACTATAAATCTTAGATCTCTATCTAATATAATCTTTATTAGTGCTCTATATTTTATAAACACTTCTTTAATATAGATTCTAGCTATATTCTCCGCTAATATTTCTTCTATATATGCTATAAAATAGCCCTACTTAGTTAACTTATCCACTATTACTAAGATTATATTATAATTTTATCCGGTAATAGGATCTTTTAACTTTAGTAATTTTATAATAAAGTCCTATAATATAACCTCCTAAAAGACTGACAATTGTGTTTAGAGAAGAGGAACGACTTTTGGAGCTCTTGCTGCACCCGGCCTAAAAAGACCAAACCAACCAAAAGAACCCTGAAAAACACCTTGATAATCCCCTGAGATGCATGCATTACAGGGGAGGCACAGGTGGAACGACGGTGGTACGCAGTCGCGCGTAACCGCCAGACCCATACCCAATAATGGCCCCCCACAACAACAACAAGGACAGGCAAATACCACACTAGAAAGTGGAAATACCCCAATTAAGAAGGCATCTGATAAAATATAAAGCCTATTGGACGCGTCTAGTATCTGGAACTGTGGGGGAGCATCTGTTAGCCATTACGAACTAATATAGCTAGTAGAATGGCTCCAGTCTAGCGAACCTACCCCTCTAGTAAACCCTTAATTAAATCCTCTAACGGCTAAATAAAATTAAAGATAAATAAAAACCCCCCCTATAGGCGAACCGCACCTGGGCCGCCGTAGCTGTGCTCCTATAGTATAGGAAACCTACCCCCCTAAAGATAATAACTAGGTATATAATTATAATATAACCAAATATAGAAAAGGTAGAGGAACTTAGGGGATAATTAGAAATAGAAGTTCTTATAGAGATTTATAAGGAGGTCCACAACGCCGTTGCAGTCTAACACCTTAGGAATGGAGATATTAGAGTTACCCTAAAGGACTAATAGGTAAAGGAACGGGCTATAAGGGCAGGGGACAGGCTAGGAGAGCGTATTAGTATAAAAGTGCTTTATAAAGATTACCTAGTTAAAGTCCTGTTGGTTTCTATAAGCCTTAGGGTAGAAAGGGCAGATAATATAGCAACTATATAGGAGATAGTAAAACAAATAGAACGCCTTATACTAGGACTCGTAATTACCCGGATTTAATAGCTTTAATAGGAAAATACAAACTAAGTATATAATAAGAACAATGAGAGGATATAAGGGGCGCTAGAGACTTGCTAGGGAGATAATAAATAAACGCATAGCTCCCTTATTGTTAGCGTATATACACTAGGAATATAAAAACTCCTTATCTAAAAAGGAATAATTATAAATGGCCTTATATATAACATAAGGCTCTATAACTACAGACTACGCCTGGAATAATGTTATTGCTGTGTATAATAGGGATACACCTAATCCATATACGCAGTACAGGTGTGCTGTGGCCACTGTGCAGGCCCCTATAATATAAGACAATATATAAATTAAGACTAAATAAAATGCGCAAACTGTTACTAAAGCATATATAAGGCGTAGGAAAGAGAAGACTGCATTAAATACAGGAGACGGAAGAAAAGGGCTTAATAGCTACAGGAACAACTACACGCTAGGTTATATAAATGGAAATAACAGGCGATAAGCTAGAGGGACATAGGTGTCTTCCTAGCGTTTCCTACCTTTAATACTGGGGGGCTAAGCCAGCTATCCCAAGCCTTAACAGGCCAAAAGTAACACTGCGCAATATTACCAGACCGAATAGGGATATAAGGGATATATAGGATATAAGGAAGAGGACGCCCAGTAGGAAGACCCCTATAGACGGCTATAGCAAGTTTAAAGCCAGGATAATTAAGAATTAGATTTAACACGGTAAATATAATACACACAGCTGGCTTATAAGGGGCATATAGCCAACCAGCAAGAATAGGGGAAGAACTAAAGGCAATAACAGACTTAGATTTAGAAAGGCTAGTAGGAATATAAGACATAGAAATAGAAAGCTCTATATAAAATAAGTAGTGGCTAGGGAGTAAATACAGGAGATGGAAGTTCTAAACATTTTAGAGAAAGTGGAAACGGAAGAAGTAAGGAGTAAAGGAAAGGCGAAGGACCCCCACTAGGGGTCCGCTACTTAACCATTATATAGTATAACTGCGGCAATACAAACCACCGTCTAGTAAGGCCCCTACTAGATAGTCTAGACCTAGAGAAACACTATATTCTTGCTATATAAGAGCCGTATTATAATACCTATATATAATCAATATACTGCCCCTAAGGATTTTAGCTCCTGTATAAACCAAAAGCAGCCATATACATATGCTTTATAATTAGCAAAAATATTAGCCTTGCCTTATAGTTATAGTAGGCAGTTAACTTAGATATTGTAGTTATAACTATCTAGATATATAGGGGACTAGTATAAATTATTAATGTCTATAACCCTAGGGTCGAAGGGGTAGTATAGATAGAGAATATTATATCTGTAATAAGCTTGCTAGAAACTAAACACGCAGAGTTTATTCTACTAGGAGATATAAACCTCTACTACCCATAGTAGAGGGGTATCTATATTGCTGCTAATTAATAGGTAGAGTGCCTATTAAGAGCTATAGATAACGGGGGCCTTAAGCTAGCTACCCCCTTAGGTGCAATTATATGGCAATAGGGCACCGCCAAAAGTATAATTAACCTTACAATTATGGACGAAAACCTATACTAGAGACTCAAAAGGTGCTCCCCTAAAGAAAAATAGGTACTTACCTTAGACTATATCCCTATCCAGATATAACTAGATCTGGACATTAAGGCGTAACCAAATAGTAAAAAATACGTAATAAGGAAGCTTAATATAGATAGCTTCCTTAATATAATTAAATAATAACTCTAAGACCTAAAAGAAATCCACCTAATACCAAATAAGTAAGGCTTATTAGCTACCCCTAAGGAAATTAATTAAAGACTAGAAAGGATTTAGGTAGTAATTAAAAGCAGGCTAGAAGAGCACTGCCTAGTTTTAAAACTGGGCCCCTACGCGCGATACACATGGTCTGTATAGTACGCGGCCCTTATAGCTGGCCAACAACGAGTAAGGAGGAAATATATAAGCAGCTATAATTCTAAGGATAAGAGATAATATAAAGATATAAGAAACCAGCTAAAGAATACCCTAAGAAAAGAAGCAAGAAATAACTAGAGACAGTTTATAAATAAATACACTACTAACCTAAGTCTCCCCTATAATAAGGGCCTTTAGACTATAGTAAAATGGGTAAAGAAAAAGGTGGGACATCTAGTAGAAGATCTATACCTACCACCCCTATAAAGAGTAGGCAAACTATAGGCTATAAGCAATAATAATAAGAAGGTAAAGATCCTTATAGAAATTTTTTTCCCTTAACCAGCTCTAGCAGACCTTAGCAATATTACTAGTAAAACACCAGTGACTCGCCTAAGGGTTAATAGCGACATAATAACTGAAGAAATGGCTAAAACCATTAGCTGCCTTTTAAATAATATAGCACTAGGACTAGATGGGATCCTAAATAAAGCCCTAAAGACCTATAGACCACTTATAGCACCTTAGCTTACAGACGTAGCCAGAGTATACTTTATAATAGGCTACTACCCGCAACTCGGAAGATCTATAACAACGGTTATTTTATAAAAAGAAGGTAAAGTAGACTATTTAATCCCAGAAAGCTACCGCCCTATTGCCTTAGAAAATACCCTAAGCAAGATCTTAGAAAAGGTTATAGTGGACCATATAGTAGATATAGTAGAGGAACACGCCCTACTACCATAAAGCTAAATAGGGGCAAGAAAGAATTGCTTAACGCTATTAGCACCTATACTACTCGCTACTACCATTAAAACTATATAGGCTATGTAAAAGGACTTTATAGTATTAATACTTAGCCTAGATATTAGCGGCGCCTATAATAATGTACCCTATAAGCGTCTCCTATATATCCTTAGGGCAAAGGGCTTCCTAGAATAGATTATTTAATTTATTTAAGGATTTATAGGCCAGAAAGAAACATTACTAGTCTTTAGCGGATACTAGAGCCCCCCTATTACAGTTGTAATAGGAATACTATAAAGATCACCTCTATCGCCTATACTCTTCCTCTTCTTTATAAACAACCTGCTTAACACCTTTAAGGAAGGGGCGACCTAGGAAATAGGCTTTGTTAATGATATAAACCTAATTATATATAGGCCAATAGCCATAGAGAACTATAGGACACTAGAGAAAGCCTATAACACCTATATAGAATAGGCAAGATAATATAGAGTCTAATTTTTACCAGAGAAATACTAGCTAATCTATTTTATAAGAAAATGTAACCAATCTGCAGATCTTTAGTATATAATCTATATTTAAGGCTTTGGGGGTTAACCGGTTTAAGGCCTAAGGGTATTAGGAGTATAGGTAGACAGTAAGCTCTAATAAAGCGTATATACGGCGCAAGCGGCCCATAAGGGCTAAGTATAGTATATCGCTATATCTAGGATTGTTAATTCTATATGGGGTCCATACTTCCAGAGGTTACGCTTACTATATATAGCAGTTGTCCGGCTAACCATGACGTATAGATCTAGTATTTGGGCCACTAGAGAAACTAAAAAAGGCCCCCCTAAATTACTCTTTAAATTACTTTAAAAGGTCTAAACAGCCTGCTTTAGGAGTATAACAGGCGGGTATAAGCAAACGGCTATAGCACTACTTAAAAAGGAAGCTAATATTCCCCCCCTATAACTATATATTGAAGCTAATGCAATATAAAGGGTGTAAAAGGAACGCAACTCTAATGTTATAAAGTATATTAAGACACACCTAAATAAACTATAAAGGGACCCTAGGGTGCCCTATAGGAGAAGGAACCAACAACCCTAAAGTAGGGAAGATATATTAGGAAAACAGGTAGAGAAAGTAGAAGAAAAATAGTACGGCGCTAGGGCCCAGGCCTATATAGAGGAGGAAGGGAGACGCGTAAGAGGCCAGTAAAGACAATAGTAAGGGAGAGAAAGGAGCTAAAGTAGAGTATAAAAGAGTACTAGAAAACCATTTACCGCAATATAATACTAGTTAGACCGACGCTAGAGAGATAAATAGGAGTTAAAGGTATAGAGGTAGATTTAGGTAAGGGGAACCTAAGCTATAGTATAAGTAATACTATAGGGGGTAAATACCTAAGGGCTCTAAAAGGGCCTAATAAAGGCAGAAAATATAATAGCAATACTCTTAAGGATAGGAATAATAGGACTAAAAGATTGGCTTTACTAGGTGGGTGTCCTAGTAGGTAGCCTAAGGTGCGAATATAGCTGGCTAAGACAGACACTAAAACACGTAATACTGTTATGCCCCTTATACACCGGCTAAGAAGCAATACTCTTAGTAGCTAGTATAGAAAACTATAATATACTGCTTTTAATATAGAAAGGCCTCAAGGCGGCTACCCAGTGGCTTATTGGCTAAAATGTGCTAGACCAGTTCTAGGTTGCAAAGGAAATAGTAATAGAAGGCAAAGGGGTAAGTAATAGGCGCCCCCTAATAACTCTACAGGAGTAGAGTACAGTATATAATACTAGCGCGTCTATAGGTTTATTACAGTAGTAGTAGTTCCTAAGAAGGTTAAAAAGTAAGGTAGTAGAGTACTACTAGTAACTTATAGGCGACTTATAAGCGAGCCCCAAAAGGCGGGGAGATAGATTATAGGGTTTTCTCAAATAGAGTTTTCTCCCCATATATATATAAGGAGTAGTCCGCGTGGGCCCAACAGGGATCCAAATTAGACGTTAAGCAATGAATAATAATAATAATAATATAACCTCCTATAGTCTTTCTAGTATTTTAATAGGTTATAGCCCTCTATATAGCTTATACCTTATTAGTTTATTCCTCTAGTAATTTAGATATTCCTTTATAACTTATCTTACTAGTCCCTAAATTCCTTAAATAATATACTCCTTTTAAAGTCTTAATACTAAGCCTATGGCTCTATTATGTCCTTAAGTCATTCCCTTATAAAAATCCTCTATAAACTCTTTTATAATTGTCTTTAGCATATATATAGCCTTATGGTACTTATATTGTTCTAAATCTAGATCTTTATTTTATACCTTTTTTTTCTTTATTACTGTAATTTTAGAATAATTATACCTAATCAATCTATCCTTATTTTTGCGTAACATTGCCCCTAATAGCTTTTCTTTATTTTGCAATTCTGCCTTCCTACTAAGTACATCTACTCTTACATTTTTAGTTCCCTTAGTATACTGAATTTTAAAGTAATATTCTATAAGCATCTTGGCCCATCTAACTTGTCTTTTATTTAACTCCTCTGTTATTAAGAATCCTGTTAGGTTCTTATAGTCTGTTTTAACTATAAATGGTTTCTCTATACCTTATAAGAATGCTCTCTATTCCTTAAGTGCTGTAACTATACCTAGCAACTCCTTATTATATATATTATAGTTTAGTTCTGCTAGAGTTATTTTCTAACTATAGTACGCTACTAGATGCCACCTGTCTAGGTGTCTTTATAATAGACATACTCCTAATATAAAGTCTAATATATCCATTTCTATAACCGTATCTAACTGTGGTTAATAGACCTTAAAAATCGGATCCTATATAAACAGCTCTTTAAGTTCCTAAAATAGTTCCTTCTGCTTACTACCCTATATCTATAGTTCCTCTTTTTTTTATAAGCCTGGTAAATGGTTTAATATTCTTTAACCACTATATAATAAACCTTCTATAGTAATTATAAAATCCTAGGAATAATCTTAACTGTATAACGTTTTCTAGTTCCTACTAACTTACTATAGCGTCTACTTTCTTTAGGTCCATACTAATTTTTCCTAGTTTAATAATAAATCCTATAAAATTGGTCTTTCTTATAAAGAACTCGTATTTCTTAATTGCTACTAGCATCTTTTATTCTTATAGCCTCTTTAAGACCCACTTAATATATTCTCCATGTTTCTCCTTACTTATTAAGTAGATAATAATATTGTTAAGGTGTTCTCCTAACATACTATTAATTTGTTTTTAAAACGTTACTAATACATTTATAAGTCCAAATTGTATAACTAAGGGTTTATATAGTCCTTCCTTTAACCTAAAGATTGCCTTTTATTTATTACCTTCCTTAATCCTAATCTAATAGTACGCCTATTTAGATCTATTTTTATAATGATTTGCGCATTGCCTATCCTGTCTTGGATTTCACTAATTAAGGGTAAAGAATATTTATCCTTTTTTATAATACTGTTTAACTGTCTGTAGTTAATATATATCCTAAGTTTTCCATTCTTCTTTAGTATAAACAATACTAGATATCCTACTAATAACTATAATAGTCTAATATATCCCTTTTATAAGTTCTCCTGGATAAAGTCCTTAAGTGCCACTGACTTAATTTTAGTAAGCTTATAAATTAGAAAGAACCTTAGACTTATTTCTAGTTCTAATTCTATCTTATAGTCCTATACTATATATTCTAACAGCCTTTTACTTTTTAAACTCCACAATTTCTTGCCGTACTTATAGTATTTTCTAGGTATATAACTTAAGCCTTACTTAGTCTCTTTATAGGTTACTCTAACCTAGTACTATATCACCTTAGTAGATTATTGTATTCTATATTGTTGTATATTCTTAATATTAACTTAATCTATAACCTAATTAATCTTTGGATTATATTTCTATAACTAAGGTATTCTTAGTATTGCCTTGTCCTTTCCTAATAGTAGGATATTAAAAGACATCTTAACGTCTCTTCCTTTAATAGTTAATTAAATAGGTCCTGTTTTAAGATTAATAATGCCTCCTCTATAGGCTATTAGATCTCCTAAAATTATTATTAATAGGTATAGATATTTCTTCTATCTGTGTGGTAACCCTATCCTTTTAACTGCTACTAGTAAGATATGGCTTCTTATTGCTCTACTATCCACTAACGCCTTAAATTTCTAATCTTGCTAACTAATTTATAGATTTAGGTATTAACCTGTAATTCCCTTAAGGGTTTAAGGCTCTATTACTAGCTTCCTCTGGTTCTATAGGCCTCTACTTTTCCTAACTGTTAGTTATTAGACTTTAACTATACTTAGTCCCTCTACAGCTAATACTTAGTTCTTTTCTTATTTTTAATATGCTATAGACAAATATTCTCTCGGCACTCCCACCACTATTATCCGTCTAGGTATTCTTCCGTAAGGAATTTTCCTAGTTAAAGTGTTAAATCCCCTAGCTCTTAAACTTTTACTAGGTACTAACTATATATATACTTGGCGTTTCTATATTACTTTTTATCTATTATCCAATACATTCTTATTAGATACTTGCAATATTTATCCTTAGGTGTTCTATGCATATTATATATATTATCCACATATACAATCCATGCCAATGTGTAATACGCTAGGTGCTTTAGGTTAACTCTTAGCTTATCTTTGCTTTTAAGTTTAAACCTTTCCTATATTAATTTAAACATTACTATATTATTTGCTGGTACTAATATCTGCATTATTTCTCTTTAGTCTCCAGCTATAAGAGGCTAGTCTAACTAGAACGTATAATTATCTAATTAATAGTGTAGAATAAGAGTTATAGGTAAGTAGAAGGTAAGTTAAAGGTAGAACGAGCTTTATGTATTAAAGGATAACTGCTTTCTAAACTCTTCTATTTAAAGACTAATCGCTAGTTCTTCTCTAGAGGAGAACTAGCTCCCTATATAATCCCTTTAAGACACTAGTAAAACCCCTTACCCCTTATTTGTCTAACTATGTCTCCTCTAGGATATTAGTGGGACATTAGTGAAACCTTTATCTGTCTTATCTGATATATACCTTTTAAGAGCGCCTGTTACAATTGCCTCCCCTTTAAGGGTTTTAGTTTTCCAAGACTTTACCTCTTAATAAACTCTTATGGAGTTCCAACTAAAACCACTAGGGAAGTTCTTTAGTGGAAAGGTACTCCATAATGCGGCTTATCGCCAGTTCTTTACTAGCGTAGAACCTTACTTTATCTTCTATTTCTCCGCTCTTCTTTTATTATAGCTCTTTACAGTACCTTAATAATAGAACTTTAATAATAATAATGAAAATTAGATGGGATTTACCTTCCTTATTATAAAAATTTGTTATAAGCTAATCTAGAGATTATCCTATACAACGAGTTAACTAGCTACTATTCCTATTTACCTAAAATAGGTCCTAATAATGACGTCTTAATATTAATTTCTTCTAGTTTATAAGCTATCGTCTCTTATACGCCTTTTTATTAACAATACTATTTATCTTGCCTTTTAGTAGACTGTTTTTTATTATATTTTGGCTTTTAGCTTCCGCATCTCCAGCTATTCTTTCCACTACTGCTCTGTTCTTTTTTTATAACGCGTTTATAGGTAACAGGATCCCTATTTTATCTTTTTAATAATACCAACTTCCTATAGTGTTCTCTCGCAATAGCTTATAATTATACTGCGCGTCCCTAGACTGGTAGCGGCGTTATCCCTGCTCTATTGGCACTATAGACCACTTCTATTGCTCCTATAGTGGTTTCTCTAAAGTGCTGCCGTTATTGCGTTTATGCGCTTATATTAGACCCATCTTATACCTATAAGTGTTACAGACGCCTTAAGTACGATGTTATGACTACTTGGAGAAGAGTCGGCGGAAGCTAGTTAGTTAATATAGGCACGGTCTAGGATGGATCCGGTGGAACCATATGACAAGGAATAGTAGCCGAGGTTACGTAATGTAATCTGTGTAATCTATATAATCTGTATAATCTGTGGGATAGAGTAGATAGAGTATACGTACCTTACAGAGCAAAGGGATTTCTTAAGTATACAGTTGTGTATTTAAAGGACCACAGTCCCTACCCAGATAGTTCTCTCTTTGTAGTAAATCTTAGAATATAATTAGAGTTAATCTGTTGGGCAACCACTCTACCAGTTATTATTACATTGTTAACTTATTATTTATACCTATATACCCAGCCCATTAACAAACCCACCGTAGTTTTTGCTACAAGGTTCTATTATACATTTACTATTAAGGTTACGGTATTAAAATAGAGAAGAGTTAAGCAACATGCCACCTAAAGCGCAGGCTATACCGTTAAAGGCACTAGTTATAACCTAGTCCATAGCAGCTACGACCTCAGGTTTAGGAGGAGATACCAGTATAGAAGATACTGATTCGCAGCTAGTTATAGTAGGTTAGTTATAGAAAATGGTTAATTAAATAACAGACAACAATTAAATACTTAAAGAATAACTTAATAAAATCGGAGCAGCAAAGGTTAAGTTACTGTTAATTAAATAATTCTTAGGGGAGAGGTTAAAACTTAAGGGGTTTCTTACGCAAATGCACTTTAAGGTTATGCAGGAAGGAGCAAAGTTAGCAACACCTACGGACCAAGTGGCGTATATAGGGTTGTTCTTAACAGGAAAGGCACCTAAATGGTTTAAACCTTACCTTACTAAGATATAAGTAAATGGAATAACAACTGCTAATTAAGACGTATAGTATATATTTACCAGTTGGAACGGGTTCGCGGAAAGGCTAATATAGGTATTTAGCAATCTAGAAGCGTCAACTACAGTAGAAAGGAAACTTTAGAACCTAGTATAACGTACTTTAGCAATTAAGTATATAATACAGTTTCAGACACTTGTAATATAGGTTAAGTGGAATAATAAGGCGCTTATGGCACAGTACAAATAGGGACTTAAGGCTAAAGTCCAGGACGTAATTATTTTAATAGAAGATGCGGATACTCTAAGGGAGTTAATAGATTAATTAATAAAAATTAATAATAGGATCTACTAAAGGGAACAAGCTAAGAAAGGGCAAGATAGAGTCCTATAGTTATATAAGGCGCAGAGTATGCAACAACAGATATAGAGTTAAAAACTATAGAATAGCGCAGAGCTAATGGACCTAAGTGGTACCAGAGAATCTAAGAGATGGATAAAGAAACTATGGATACCTAGAGGTTAAGGATTAAGTAATTATAGGACTAAGGAGTAGAGGCTAAATTAGGGATCTTAGTAGCAGAAGACGTTTAGGCAGACTCTATAATAAGAACAGTGGTTTAAATTAGGAGCTTATATAAATTATGGAAAACAGGGTTATTTCACTAGAGACTATAAAGGTGGTTAGAGCAACTACGCGGTAAAGGGCACTAGGTTATTAGAGTATAATAACGCAAATATAGGGATATTACGCGGGACCAAAGAGTGTTTAATTAAACACTTCGCGTTTTATTACAACAACGCATACCAAATTTATAAGGACGCTAAGTACGGCGTAAGCTATTAGCCGCAAGAGCCAGAGTTAAGAGGACTTAAAGGAACTAGAGAGTTAGATAAAGAATAAGATTAACTCTATAAGCTAGATTAAGATGTTACAGTAATATATAAATAAAGATTAGCAATAATAATAATGGAGTTGGAGTACTTATTAATTAATAGCGATGAGGAAGAAAAGGAGGCTAACTAGGAGTACTTAAACCTTAATAACGTAATAGAAGCAGAGACTGAAACCACCATAAAACGCGGATTAGTAATGGGCATTATAACACCATTAGATACAATATCCATCGCTTTATAAGATGGAAGAAGCAATATTTAAAAACAATTAAGTAAGCAGACAACTACTAGTACTAGCTTACTACTTATAAAAGGTAAAAGGCCATAGGCTTAAGATTCTTATAAAGAGATGCAAGACGCTTAAGACTTTTAAGACAAGATAAGATACACCTAAGATTTATAAAGTATAATAAGGAAGGCTTAAGCACCCATAATGGACGAAAACTAATAGGAAAGAGTAACAGCTTAGTTTAAGGACAAACAAATAAGTATAGAACGCAAGTTCAAGAACTACAAGTTTGGAGAATAAGTAAGAACGTTAGTCCTAGGTAAACGCAGTATTCGGCCTAAAAATTAAAAAGTTAATACTAAGATTAAGAAGCAAGACGACTTTAAGGATCTAGCTATAAGACGCAGAAAGTAAGAAACTATAGATAAGTTCAAAGCAAGAATTATTATATAGTAAGAACAAAAACTAGACCAGAGATTTAGCGTATAAGGTTATATAAGGGACAGAGCACCCGTATAAAGAGTTACTAATTGGCCTAAGGCAGGGACGCCTAGAGCAAAGTAGTTAAATAAACTAGAATAAGAAGAGGATCTAGAGATTCTAACTAGGTTCAAAAAAAGACACACCAAAGGATATTACAATGCATTAATAATAAGGTACTTTCTAATAGATAGACCATATATACTAAACCAGTTATATGGAAAGTGGTATAGGCAATAATATAATAATAAATGGGCAGATTTCTACATGTGGCTAGATAAAAAAGGTATTTAAGACTAACCCATTACAGAGAAACGTATAAGTTATATTAAAGAAGTATTAATTATAACGTTAAGGAACCTAGAAGAAGGATCTAGGGACTAGAGAAGTAAGTAATAAATCTTAGTACCTACAGAAGAAATACTAGCAGTTAGGTTAACACGGTATAGGTTTAAACTTAAAAGTGAAAATAAGCCAAGAGTTAACCTAAAGCACCTAGCGCATTATATACTATTATAGATAGCTTATATGGATAATATATGCAATATATATAGAGCACCTAAGGATAAGAACTAAAAGTACCTAAAAAGGATATATTAGGCACTAGAAGAAAAATGGTTTAGAAATGCTAAGTATATATACAAATAGCACCTAGTAGAAGTATAGAGTTAAGGGGACCTAATGCTTTAACTAGAAAGATTCCTTATAGAAGAATACCTAGATAGAAGATAGTGGTGGAACTATTTAGAGAACACTTGTCTATGGTATATAGAGGAAAAGAAATAAACTAAGTATTGGCCTAGGGAGGACTAAGTACAAACAGGATCTAGTAGCTAACAGTTAGGAAAAGGGGAGGCCTATAGGACTAGAGGGAACCAGTAGTAGAGCCTTAAACCCTTAAAGGAATTTAAGGTTAATACCTAAATTTATAAGTTAAGTAGTAGGATTAGAAGTTTAAAGCACTAATAGATAGTAGAGTAATAGGAAACTATATATTACTAGTAGCAGTGGAAAGAATGGGGTTACTATATAGACAAAAGGAATACTTATATCCACTTATAATAATTTTAGGAGATTAGATAGCCTATAGAGGAGGTATTATTAATATTAAAACAGGACCTATTTAGCTAACTATTAAAGGAAAATAGGTTAAGATATCTTTTAATATCCTACTATTAGGGAAGGACGAGGCAATACTAGGAATGCCTTAGTTATAGGAATACAATTTAAGGATTAATTGGGTTATAGGTTAGGTTAATATTAGAGATACTTAATAATATAAAACGTAATAACAAACTAAGTTGGTATAGTACTAAGTTGGAGCAATATATAAAGAGACTAAGTAAGGCTTAAGTTATATACTAAAGAGATACCACAAGTATGGTAAAAAGTTATAGTTACCAGAAAGTAAAAAGCTGTTAGAGTATATAGCATGGGACTATAAGATAGAATTAGAACTAGGAACAAGTCTAAAGTTCTTTTTAATCTATAAGCTTACTAAAACCATGTTAATAGCGCTTAAGGAGTTTATTTAGGAGAACTTATAAAAAGGATATATTAGACCATTGCAGTTATTAGCAGAATATCCAGTATTGTTTATCCTAAAGAAAAATAGAAAACTTAGGATGTGTATTAACTATAGATAGTTAAATAGCATTATTAGAAAGGATAGGTATCCTTTACCCTTAATTAGCAAAATCTAAAACCGGATAGGTAACACAAAGATCTTTACGAAGATAAATCTGAGGTAGGCGTACCATTAGATTAGGATTAAGGAAGGAATAAATAGAAGGCAGCTTTTAGGTTAAAGGAAGGACTATATAAACCGTTAGTTATACAGTTTAGGCTTATAAATACACTAGCAATGTTCTAAAAGCGAATTAATAGTGTGTTAGGAGAACACCTTAATAAGTTTATTATAGTATACCTTAACAATATTATCATCTACTTAATAAGTAAGAAAGAATATAAAGAACACGTCAAATGGGTCTTAAAGAGACTATAAGAAGAATAGATGCCAGTAGCAATTAAGAAATGTAAGTTCTTTATAAGAAAGACCAATTTTATAGGATTTATTATTAAACTAGGAAAGATTAGTATGGACCTAAAGAAAGTCAAAGCTATAGTAAGTTGGCAAGAACTAGAGAACGTTATATAGTTAAGATTATTCCTAGGGTTTTGCAATTACTACAGGAGGTTTATAGCATAGTGGTTAAAAAATATTAAGCCGTTTATAAGGCTGACAAAGAAGAAGGAACCATAGGTTTAGGCAAAAGAGTAAAAGAAACTATTTAAAGAACTAAAGGAGTTATTTACCTAGGAACTAATCCTTAAAATCTATTAACCAAAGTTAGAAATGGTTGTGGAGATAGATATATTAAACTTCACACTAGGAGCATATTTACTATAGAAGCATTAGGACGTATAGCATCCAGTAGCATACTATAGTTAAAAAATAACACCACTAGAACTAAACTATAACATTTACAACAAAGAGTTGTTAGGTATAGTTGCAGCACTTAAGGAATAGAGAATATTCTTATAAGGCATAGAGAAACCATTTATGGTTAAAATGGACTATAAGAACCTTACAGAATTTCTAATAACATAGGAACTTAACTAAAGACAGGTTAGATGTGTAGAAATGCTTATAGAGTATTATTTCAAAATTTAGTATACCAAAGGTACTAAAAATGCAAGAGCAGACGTACTTGGCAGAAAGGCAGAGTTGTAAAGTAATAAAAAGCTATTAGGAGCTTTACTGCGAAAGGATTAAGACGGATTAATTAGGTATAATTATCTAAAGATTGCAGCGACTAGAGAAAGTAAGATCTATAAGTTACCTAAAAGTGATTGGATATAGAAGATCTAAGATATATAGGCAGAGGATCTAGACACAGAATAATATAAGAATAAAGAAGTAACTTATATTCTAAGGTCTATTATAAAAGAGTTTATTAAGTTGTTTTATAAGGGATTAACTTAAGGATATAACGGAGCTATGGGCTTAGTATTAAGACTTTAAGAGGAGTACGTTGTTTAAGAAATATAGGGACTAGTAAGACAAGTTATAAAAGAGTATCTAGATTGCTAAAGAAATAAACTAATAAGGCATAAGCTATATAGAGGGCTACAACCTATTAAAATACTAGAAAGACCATAGGAAGTTATATTATAGGACTTTATTATTAAGTTACTAAAGTTAAGAGATCCTATTAGTGGACAAGATTATAACGCGATCTTAGTAATAGTAGATAAGCTTATAAAGTAGGGATACTTTATAGCATGCATAGAAGAGATATTAGTAGAAGATGTTATTAGAATTTATATTAAAGAAGTGTTTGTAAGGCATAGAGTACTAGATAAAATTATATCGAATAAAGATCCAAGATTTATAGCAGCATTTTAGGAGGTATTCTTGGCGGAATAAGGAGTTCGCGCAGTAACCTTAATAGCGTATTATCCGCAGATGGACAGATAAATAAAAAGATTAAACTAGACACTAGAATAGTATCTAAGGCACTATATTAATCACGCACAGAATAATTGGATATCGTTATTACCAGTTATATAGTTTATATATAATACAATACTATAAGAAGGAATGGGAATATTACTATTTAAGGCGAATTACTGGTATAAGCTAAAAACATTATTATCACTACGTTAAGTAAAGAAGACAAGTAGCATAGCTAAAGAAAGAATAGAGATATTAATAAATCTTTATACAGACCTTAAAGAAACAGCTAAACTAGTATAAGAACGAATAAAAAGGTACTATAATGCTAAGAGATCTAAGGGACCAGATCTTAAGGAGGGAGATAAAGTATAGCTACTACACAAAAATTTCAAGAGTTAATAACTAAGTAAGAAGTTGGACTATATTAGACTAGGACCTTTTAAAATTAAGTAGAGGATTTTATTAGTTATATATAAGTTAAACCTACTAGCTAAAATAAAGATCTACCCTATATAGTATATTGCAATGCTAGAGCCAGTATACGGGAATATTAAGCTACCAGTCTATAAAGCAGACATATAATAATTATTCATTGCTTAACGTCCGATTCGGATCCCTATTAGGCCCACGCGGACTACTCCTTATTTACATATAGGGAGAAAACTCTATTTAAGAAAATAAGAAAACCCCATAATCCATCTCCCCACCTTTTAGGACTCGCATATAGGGCGCCTACAAGTTACCTATGGTGCTCTACTACCTTACTTTATAACCTCCTTAGGAACTACTACTGCCGTAACAAGCCTACAGACGTGCTAGTATCGCAAACTTAACTCTACTACTGTAGAGTTATTAAGGGGCGCCTAGTACTCGCCCCTTTGCCTTCTATTACCATTTCCTTTACAACCCAGAACTGGTCTAGTACATTTTGGCTAATAAGCCACTGGGTAACCGCCTTAAGACCTTTTTATATTAAGAGTAGTATATTATAGTTCTCTATGCTAGCTACTAAAAGCATTGCTTCTTAATTAGTGTATAGGGGGTATAGCAGTATTATATGTTTTAGTGTCTATCTTAGCCAGCTATATTCGTATCTTAGGTTACCTACTAGGATACCTACCTAGTAGAGCCAATCTTTTAGTCCTATTATTCCTATTCTTAAGAGTGTTGCTATTGTGTTTTCCGCCTTTATTAGGCCTTCTTAGAGCCCTTAGGTGTTTACCCCCTATAGCATTAACTATACTACGGCTTAGGTTTCTCTTACCTAAAATAGCCTCTATACCTTTAACTCCTATACACCTCTTTAGTGTTGGTCTAACTAGTATTATATTACAGTAAATAGTTTTCTAGTACTCTTTTATACTCTACTTTAGCTCTTTTCTCTCTCTTACTGTTATTTTTGCTAATCTCTTATATATCTCCCTTCCTCCTCTATATAGGCCTGGGCCCTAATACGGCACTATTTTTCTTTTGCTTTTTTTACCTGTTTCTCTAATATATCTTCCCTACTTTGGGGTTGTTAGTTTGTTCTCCTATAGGGCACTCTAGGGTCACTCTATAGTTTATTTAGGCGTGTCTTAATATACTTTATAATATTAGAGTTACACTCCCTTTACACCCTTTGCATTGCAGCGGCTTTAATATATAATTATAGGGGGGGGGATATTAGCTTCCTTCTTAAGCAGTATTATAGCCGTTCGCTTATACCCGCCTATTATACTCTAGAGACAAGCTATTTAGACCTTTTAAAGTGGTTTAAGGAGTGATTTAGGGGGGCCTTTCTTAGATTCTCCTATAGCCTAAATACTAGATCCATATGTTATAGTTAGCCAGACAACTGCTGTATATAGTAGGCGTAACCTCTAGAAGTATAGACCCTATATAGAATTAACAATCCTAAACATTGCGATATACTGTATTTAGCCCTTACAGGCTACTTATAACGCATATACGCTCTACCAGAGCTTACTATCTACCTATACTCCTAATACCCTTAGGCCTTAAACTGGTTGACCCCTAAAGCCTTAAATATAAATTGCATGCTAGAGATCTGCAGATTGGTTATATTTTCTTATAAAGTAGATTAGCTAGTATTTCTCTAGTGAGAATTAGACTCTATATTGTCTTACCTATTCTATATAGGTGTTATAGGCTTTCTTTAGTATTCTACAATTCTCTGCGGCTATTAGGCTATATATAATTAGGTTTATATTGTCAACAAAGCCTATCCCCTAAGTCGCCCCTTCCTTAAAGGAGTTAAGTAGGTTGCTTATAAAAAAAAGGAAGAGTATAGGCAAGAGGGGTAATTCTTATAGTATTCCTATTATAACTATAATAGGGGGGCTCTGGTATCTGCTAAAGACTAGTAATATTTCTTTCTAGCCTATAAACCCTTAAATAAATTATATAATCTACTCTAGAAAGCCCTTTGCCCTAAGAATATATAAAAGGCACTTATAGGGTATATTATTATAGGCACCACTAATATCTAAGCTAAGCATTAATACTATAAAGTCCCTTCATATTACCTATATAGACTTAATAGTGGTAGCAAGTAGCGTAAGTACTAATAGTGTTAAGCGGTTCTTTCTTGCCCCTATTTAACTTTATAGTAATAGGGTATGTTCCTTAGCTATATCTGCTATATAGTCCACTATTACCCTTTCTAAGATTTTTCTAAGGGTGTTTTCTAAGGTAATAGGGCAGTAGCTTTTTGGGATTAAGTAATCTACTTTACCTTCTTTTTATAGGACAACCGTTGTTATAGATCTTCTAAGTTATAGGTAGTAGCCTATAGCAAAGCATGCTTTAGCTATATCTACAAGCTAAGGTGCTATAAGTAGTCTATAGGTTTTTAAGGCCTTATTTAAAATTCTATCTGGTCCTAGTACTATATTATTTAAAAGGCGGCTAATAGTTCTAGCTATTTCCTTTATTATTATATCGCTGTTGACCTATAGGTAAGTTATTAGTGTTTTACCTATAATGTTACTAAGGTCTACTAGAGCTGGTTAGGGGAAGAACCTTTTTATAAGGATCTTTACCTTCTTATCATTGTTATTAGTAGCCTATATTTCCCCTGCTCTTTATAGGGGTAGTAGGTGTAGGTCTTTTACTAAACACCCTACCTTTTTCTTTAACCATTTTACTATGGCCCAAAGGCCCTTATTATGGGGGAGGCTCAGGTTAGAAGTATGCTTATTTATAAACCATTTCTAGTTATTCCTTACTTCTTTTTTTAGGGTATTCTTTAACTGGTTTCTTATATCTTTATATTATCTCTTATCTTTAGGGTTATAGCTACTTATGTATTTCCTTCTTGCTTATTATTAGCTAGCAATAAGAACCGCGCATTATACGGACTATATATATCGCGTATAGGGGCCCGGTTTTAAGACTAGGTAGTGCTCTTCTAGCCTATTTTTAATTACTACCTGGATCCTTTTTAGTCTTTGGTTAATTTCCTTAGGGGTAGCTAATAAGCCTTACTTATTTAGTATTAGGTGGATTTCTTCTAGGTCTTAAAGTTATTATTTAACTATACTAAGGAAATTATCTGTCTTAAGCTTCCTTATTACGTATCTTTTACTATTTAGTTACGCCTTAATATCCAGATCTAGTTATATCTGGATAGGGATATAGTTTAAGGCAAGTACCTATTCTTCTTTAGGGTTGCACCTTTTAAGTCTCTAGTATAGGCCTTCGTCTATAAATATAAGGTTAATTATACTTCTAGCGGTGCCTTATTGCCATATAATTACTCCTAGGGAGGTAGCTAGCTTAAGGCCCTAGATATCTATAGCTCTTAGTAGGCACTTTACCTATTAGTTAGTAGTAATATAGATACCTCCCTACTATAGGTGGTAGAGGTTTATATCTCCTAATAGAATAGACTCTATGCCTTTGGTTTCTAGTAAGCTTATTACTAATATAATATTCTCTGTTTATAGGACGCCTTTAACCCTAGGGTTATATACATTAATAATTTATACCGGTCCCCTATATATCTGGATTGTTATAACTATAATATTTAGGTTAATTGCCTGCTATAACTATAAGGATAGGCTGATAGCCTTGCTGATTATAAAGCATATACATATAGCTGCTTTTAGTTTATATAGGAGCTAGAATCCTTGGGGGCAGTATGTTAATTATATATAGGTATTATAATACAGCTCTTATATAGTAAGGATATAGTGTTTCTCTAGGTCTAAACTGTCTAGTAGGGGCCTTATAAGACGGTAGTTTATATTACCGCAGTTATACTATATAATGGATAGATAGCAGACCCCTAGTAAGGGTCCTTTATCTCTTCTTTATTCCTTACTTCTTCTATTTCTACTTTCTCTAGGATATTTAGAACTTCTATCTCTTATATCTATACCCTAGTCGCTACTTATTTTATATAGAGCTTTTTATTTCTATATCTTATATTTCTACTAGCGCTTCTATATCTAAATCTATTATTGTCTCTAGTTCTTCCCCTAATCTTACTAGTCAGCTATATACCCTTTATAGGTTAGCTGTAAATATTATATTTACCGCGTTAAGTCTAATTCTTAATTATTCTGGTTTTAAGCTTGCTATAGATGTCTATAGGGGTCTTCCTATAGGGCGTCCTCTCCCTTATGTACCCTATGACCCTTATATCCCCTATAACCCTTATGTCCCTATTTGGTCTAGTAATATTGCGCGGCGCCACTTCTAGCCCGTTAAGGCTTGGGATAGCTGGCCTAGCCCCCCATTACTAAAGGTAGGAAATACTAGGAAGGCACTTACGTCCCCCTAGCTTATTACCTATTATTTCTATTTATATAACCTAGCGTATAGTTATTCCCGTAGCTATTAAGCCCTTGCCTTCCATCTTCTATATTTAATGCAGTCTTCTCTCTCCCACGCCTTATGTGTGCTTTAGTGGCAGTTTACGCATTTTATTTGGTCTTGGTTCAAGCAGTGTCTTATATTATAGAGGCCTGTATAGTAGCCGCAGCACACCTATACTGTATATGTGGTTTAGGTGTATCCCTATTATATACAGCAATAGCATCATTCTAGGCGTAGTCTATGGTTATAGAGTCTTGTATTGTATATAAGGCCATTTATAATTATTTCTTTTTAGATAAGGAGTTTTTACATTCCTGGTGTATATATGCTGACGATAAAGGAGCTATACGTTCATCCAGCGTCTCCCTAGCAAGTCTCTGGCGACCCTTATATCCTCTTATTGTTCTTATTATATGCTTGGTTTGCATTTTCCTGTTAAAGCTATTAGATTCAGGTGATCTCAAGTCCTAGAATAAAGCGTTCCGTTTATCTTACTATCTCCTATATAATTGCTGTATTATCCGCCTAGCGTCCCTTTTCTACCCTAAGGCTTATGGGAACCGCTAGGACTTCGACTAGGTAATCCTTACGGAGTACTTTTATGCCAATACGTTTACCTAGCCTGTCTCCTGCCCTTACGGCTCGTTCCTTTACCTATTAGTCCTTTAGGGTAACTCTAATGTCTCCGCTCCTAAGGTGTTGGACTACAACAGTGTTGTAGACCTCTTTATAAATCTCTATAAGGACTTCTGTTTCTAATTATCCCCTAAGCCCCTCTACTTTTTCTATATTTGGTTATATTGTGATTATATGCCCGGTTGTTGTCTTATAGGGGGTGGGTTCCCTATACTGTAGAAGCGCAGCTACGGCGGCCCAGGTACGGTTCGCCAGTAAGGGGGGGTTTTGTTTGTTTTTAATTTTGCTTAGCCGTTGGAGGATTTAATCAAGGGTTTGCTAGAGGGGCGCCTAAGGTTCGCTGGAAAAGCAGATATATATAGAGGGTAAGAAGAAGATAAATAGCAAGTTTTAAAGATTATTAGTTATAAAGATATAGATAATAAAACATAGTATAAAGTAAAGTAAATAGGCTATAGTAAGACTACCTAGAAACTACTAAGTAACCTAGAGAACGCTATAGGAAAGGTATAGGAGTATTAGAAGAAAGCAGGTTAGGAAGTATTAAAAAAGGATTATTAAAGGACAAGTTACCTAAGGGGGACCTAGAAAGAGCAACTACTATATTACTTAGAGTTGTTTCCTTCTTTAGAAATACTACTCTCTTATTACCTAGCTTAGATAAACCCTGTTAAATAAGTTTCCACTTCGTAGAATAAACCTTTTTATAAACGCGCTTAAGATAAAGCAGTTAAGTATAGGTAGAGGCGCAAGCTTCAAGAGCATAATGCTCTTTATCCCTTACCCACTTAGCACAAGCGTGGTTTTCGTCTTAAAGACGACAAATCTCGCCTAGAGTACTTAAGAGCTTATTATTAAGCTTTATAGCGGCAGATTAAACACAAGACCCTATAACAAGTTACTTAGGGAACTTAAAGACTGTTAAGAGTTATAGGATATGCATACTTAGCGTTAGAGATAGAGCGAACGTCACAGGATAATTAAATATTTGCTTTAGTGCACTCTAAATAAAAGGAAGGTTGCTAAAAGGAAGGGCTTGCTAACGCAACGTAAACTAACCCCTCTTTCGCATAACGAGAATATGGAAATGGTATAATCTTACTAAGAGATAGTATTACAGCAACAGTATAAAACCGACGAACTGTAGAAGAAGAGGCTAAAGGTTTAGAAACCTTAGAAGGTATAATAAGTAAAGATATTAACTAAATTAATTAGACGGACATTATACCTCTAGTGGATAACTTAGAGATATTAGAAATCTTTAAGGATAAAGATAAAGAGGAGGGAGATAGTGTTACGGACGCCTTAAGTATAATGTTATAACTACTTAAAGAAGAGTTGGCGGAAGCTAGTTGGTTAATATAGGCACGGTTTAGAATGGATTTAGTGGAACCATGTAATAAGGAATAGTAGCCAAAGTTATATAATATAATCTGTATAATCTATGTGATCTATATAATCTATGGGATAGAGTAGATAGAGCACACATACCTTACGGAGCGAAGGGATTTCTTAGGCGTATAGTTGTGTATTTAAAGGACCACAGTTCCTACCCAGATAGTTCTCTCTTTGTAGTAAATCTTAGAATATAATTAGAGTTAATCTGTTGGGCAACCACTCTACCAGTTGTTATTACGTTATTGACTTGTTGTTTATACCTATATACCCAGCCCATTAACGAACCCACTGTAGTTCTTGCTATAAGGTTCCGTTATAATAAGATGCCGCGCTTTAGCGAGAATAGATTTAAGTATTCCTACTATCGTAGCTAGAGGAAGACCTATATTCTAGTATTTCTTATTCTACCCTATTCTAGATTTTACTAACTATATTAGATCCCCACTGTTTATATATATAAGTCTCGCTGGCTCTAATGTGCCATTAGGGATTTCTATTTATATTAGAATAGTAAAAAATAGGGACAGAAGGTGTCTTCTATTATTTATAGCCTTTTTAATTTAATAAGGGTTTCTACTACTGTGGAGATATAGTAATCTTAGATATATAGTATCTAGGAGCGCATATATAAGCAGCTTGTTTTTATAAATAACAATATTTGTACTCTTACGCGGGCCTTTCTGGCTAGGTAAGTCTCTTTAGTGATACGTTTAGGAACTATGCTAACTCTTTAGTTATTAACTTTCTAATCCTAGCCTGGATGCTAATTTAGAACCTAGGGATAACACTAAGAATAGTAATAAAGATAAACGTTCTCCCCGCTAGTCCCCTAGCTATAGTGGTTCGTCTAGTTCCCGCCACTTTAAGAAGAATATTAGTAAGAATGCTAATGCTTCTAGGGATAGGAGTATTAATAATACTGCTAACGATAACGTTAAGATAGAGGAGGAGGCTCCTATTACTACTTTTAGTATTTAAGTTATTATTTTATTATTATTTTCTTCTTATAGGATAGCTTTATATAGTACCTCTCTAGTACCTTTAGGGTGCCCTAGTACTAGGAATTAACTTTATACTTTAGGGATACCTCTATTTTTATTTTTATTTTTAGTGATAGTCTGTATAAAAGTAATATACTACTATAATCTTTATATATAATAAATGGGTGGTATTCTTATAGGTACTTTATAATTTCTTAAAATTTCTAAATCTTCGCTCTGTGTCTTTTTGGTCCTCTTTATATTATTAACTCTACTATATATCTTTAGTGTCAGACTAGATACTCTCCTTTTATCCCTAGGGAACCCTTCTAAATCCCTAGGGCCCCTTCTTCTAGTACTACTGCTTATTCTTAAACAGTGTCTTCTTTGGATAGTATCCCTAGTAGTTCTTATATAGATCCCTATGGCTTTCTCTTATAGGATTTTAGAATCCCTATTATAATAGCAAAATATTCCTATTTTTAATGCCTGTGCTTAACCTTATAGTTTTAATTTGCGGGGTCTTCCCTATTATCTTATTTATAGTATATCCAGAACCGTTACTAAATCCTGATTTATGGACTTTAGGAAAGTTTTAATTGCTATATTATATCCTAGCTAAAGGTGCTCCTTAGGTTCCCAACTATTATACGCTTAGAAGTATCCTTTCTAATAAACTAAAAACTCGCGTTTTTTCTGATACTATCTTCGGTTTAAAATATCTTCTATATTCCATTCTAGTTCCCTATTAATTTCGCTAGGTAGGGGCGGTTTTATACTATCTTTTCTCCAGTATAACTCTAATAAGGAAACATAAAATATGTGATATATTAGATATAATTTCGGCAATTCTAATTTATAGGCTTAATTTTCTTTAGTTTTCCTAACTATTTTAAAGGGTCTGAGCCACTAATGGTCCAGCTTCTTCTTAATATATTTTATCTAGATATTTTTTATAGATAGTAAGACTTCGTCTCCTACTTTAAATTCTTTAGGTATATATTTTTTGTTATAGTACCTTTTTTATATAGCTTGGGCGTCTAGTAAGTGCTTTTTAAGTTCTTCTTTGTAAATTCTTATTTACTTAATTCTTTTAGACGCCGCTAGTGCCTCTCTTTTAGGAATAATGTCCTTAACATTCTAGTGGTTATTTGCTTTTACCCCAAACAGTGCTTTATAAGAGGTTATTTTTGTACTGCTATAGATGCTTATGTTATACACGTGTTGCGCTAGAGCTAACCACAATGGCCAATTATCCTATTGATAATTGATATAGCAGCGGAGGTAGTGTTCTAATAACGCCTTTCGCTGTATTTTTAATAAGAGACAGAATAAAGACTAAAATGCGCTGTTGAATACGGTACCTCTATCGGACATAATTCCCCTTAGCGTGCTGAACAAGAGCCACTGCTCCAAAAATAGGTCTGCCAGTTCTGCTGCCGTAATCGTTATTATAACAGCAAAGTACCCTAAAAACTTTATATATCTATTAATAATTACTAGAATAGCGTTAGCAACTTCTCCAGTTCTTATTTTGGTAGGGGGTAAGCCTATTATAAAATTTATTGTTAATTCTAATATGGGTCCCTATAGAATAGGAAGCACTAATAACTCGCTATATAGGTGATGCCTAGATATCTGTACCCTTTAGCACGTATTATATCTTAATATATAGTCCTCAACTTCTTCAGACATTCTATCCTAAAAGTATTTCCTTTAAACGGCCTTAAGGGTCCTATTGGCACTATAGTAACCCCTAAAAGGGTCATTATAGAAGACCTTTAGAATTTTATCCCAAACCGTTTGGTCCTTTAGGATATATGCAGTACTCTTAAAGCATAATAGACCTTTTTAGTCCTGCTGCTATAGCTTCTTAGTAACTCTAGCCAAGTCGGTCTCTACTACGTCTTTTTACCTCTCCCTAGCAATAAAGGCGTCCCTCTATTGTGCTTAAAGAAGAAGATCCAGAAAGGTTTTATATAGGTTACTTGCTTCTATTTTACCCGCTGCTATTACTATTATAGACTTAAGGCATAACACGAGACGTTTTAAACCATTAGTGCTAGTAGATTATCTTACCGTTATATAGTGTGCCATACTGCGGATAGGCATCTTACCTATCCCCTCTAGATCTGGAAACTTACAGCTAATACGCCGTTAAATTAAAGGTGCTGTAATACCTCTAGTATATCCTATAGAATTCCCGCTAATTTTAGGGTATACTAACTTTGTAATATCTGCTTAGTCTATAACCTAGTCTATAACCATATCCTACGGCTCTATTATTATGGTGCTTTATAGCTATATTGCTAGGACCTCTGCCCTACTACGAAATTCTATAGTTTTAGGAAAAGACTCTTCTTTCTTCTTAAGTAAATTTTGCAATATGGGAATTATTTCCCCTATACTGTCCTGGATTCTCCCAGTCTTATAATCTAGACGTTTTAACAACCTATTAGTGGGATTTGTTTTTCCTAGGTGGTATATAATTTTAAAGTTATACTATAATAGTGCCTCTGCCTATCTAGCTTGTTAACCGCTTAACACCTTTATAGTTATAAAGTATTATAGGTTATTATAGTCTGTAAGAACTTTAATAGGATAATTGCTTCCTATATAATAATATTGCCAGTGCTTTATTACTATAACTATTGCAAGTAGCTTCTGGTTATATATTATATAACGCTGTTCTATAGGGGTTATTTTCCTTAACTAAAACGCTATAGGATGCCATTTTCCGTCTTTTAATTGAGATATAATTACCCCTAGGGTAAAGCCGGATATATCCGTTTTAAGGTATATACATTACTCCTAATAGAAGTGTATTAGAATTAGCGCTATTATAAATAAATCTTTTAACTGGTCTATGGCCTGCTTAGCAGCTTCCCTAAATATAAAGGGTCCTAGCTTCTTATTATTCTTAGATCTCTTTAATAAATTAGTATTTAGAAATACCACTCACGCATAGTAAACAATAAATATTTAGTAGAAGTTCGCTGTGCCTAAGAAAACCTATACTTCTCTAAATATTATAGGGTAGGGCTATTCCCTAATAGCGTCTACCTGGCTTTTCTCTATTAATACTCTATTAACGCTAATAATAAAGCCTAGAAAATTAATGCTAGTAGTATAAAAAATAATAATTTTGGTTTATGTAGAGCTTATATTTCCATAGTCTTTCTAGTACTATTCGCATGTAGTGCGTATATACTTTATAGTTATTAAAGTAGACTATAATGTTATTAAGGTAGACTATATATATTATATCTAAGAGGCCTAATAATGCCTTATTAATATAGGCCTAAAATATTATTGGTGCGTTAGTAAGCCTAAATAGCATTACTAGGTACTTAAAGTGGCCGTACTATATTTAGAACGCCGTTTTCCACTTATTGCCGGCTTTAATCTGGATTTAATGGTATATATCCTTTAGATCCAATTTTATAAATATCTTTACGCCTAATAGTCTGTTAATAAGCTCCCCTATGAAGGGTAGTGGATAGTAATTTTTTATAGTAATCCTATTAAGCGCCTAATAGTTAATATAGAGACGCAGAGTTCTATCCTTCTTGGGTATAAATATAATTAGTGCCCCTACTAGGCTTATAAAAGGCCAAATCCATTCTTTCTAAAGATTGTCCACTATATATTAATATAATACCACTAGCTTATTTTCTAATAGGTTATATAGTGGTCTAAAAGGAGGTTATTTGTCCCCTATATCTATCTTATACTTAACTAATATAAGATTAGGTAAGGTTTGCGCAGCCCCTTTATTAGAAACATCCTCCAAGTCTATATATTCCTATAGAATTTCTAGTTCCTTAACTACGTATAGCCAGATATCCAAAAATAAATACCCTATGTCCCTATTCTTGGTGTTAAGAGTGGCATATATAGTATACGCCTACCCTTTCTCTTGTATATAGTTTAAGAATGTCTTTTAATCTTTAACTATAATGCGCGGTTAAGACTTTTAGTGTTAATATAAGGCTAAAGGCCAATTAATGTCTGGATTAACTTATTAAAGCTATAGGTATCCCAAAATAAGGTTATACCCCTTAATTTCTATAGCGTAGAAGCGCATCTCCTATATATCCTATAGACCATTACGGTCCTAGCTAGCCACGGAAAAAGTTTATTCCCTATAGCACAGAATCTAGTAGCCTTTAATACTTTAAATAGTGCGCACCTATAAGTCACTAAGGTCTAAATCTAATTCTTTTACTAGTAATTAAGAAATAAACCTTATAGTCGCGCCGCTGTCTATAAGGCAGTCTTATATTACCTATTTATTATTAACTTAAATAGAAACGGGAATAACTATATAGTAGCTTACTCCTTCTTTCTCTTTCTGGCCTAGTATCCCTTAACCCGTCGAGGTCCTTAGAGGAAGTGGTCTGTGCGCGAATACCGGAATCAAGACTACACGGGCATTAAATTCAGCTAATCCGATTGGTAGAGTCTTATCGATAACATAAGGACCAATTTCAACGGGTTAAGGGATAAGGGAGTAAAGGTCTACTAGGCTCCCTCTTTTTCCAATTAAGCCAACTTTTACTTCTTCTACTAGCAGAGGCGCTGTATATAGCCTTTTTTACTATAGTAATAACAGCCATATAACTCTTGGTTCCACGGTTTCTGCCTATTATTATTCTGGGGTTAACTAGCGTTGCTCTAAGGTTGTAAAGCCTACTTACGTTATCCTTCCGCAGAGTAGTTAGGTTTAAATCTACCCCTTTTATTAAAGCTAGGTCTAATTCTACGCTCTTTATTATTAGCGTCTTGTTCCTTTTGCTTACCTAAATAGTTTCTTTTAGCGTTTTTAATCTAAGTAGCTTTAGAGATAAGCTTTTCTTATAAGGTAGGAATTTCGCCCTTCTCCTATATGGCCTGTTAAATCTTAGGTTATAACTTAGCAAGTAGCTGGTAAAGTTATATAGCGTTATCCTATAGGTCTAAGTAGGGTATATTATCTTCTAGCTCTTCTAAGTAGTTTATAAACTAGACTACACTCTAGCCATCTCGCTGTTTAGCATTATAGTATCGCTAGTTATAATCCATCCCTTAATTAGTAGGGTTTTAGATCTAATTAACTAACTAGGACTTAAGTTTGCTAAATTTAAGGGGTGTAGTAAGTTTCTTCTTATAGCGTGTCTATAAACTCTTAATAGTGCCATGTAGGAAGGTAGAAGTAATTAGTGTCTAATTATACTTGTTAGAGTAATATTTTAGGTTTAGCTAAAACTTAGTTTCGCATTAATAGATAAAATAATTATAGTTCCGGAGATTATTACTATTATACTTATCAGGTTCCTTTATGCGGAATTTATATTTTTCTAATATTATAGCGTAGTATAGCGTTACCCCTTTAAGTTCGTTTTGTATTTAGGGTATCTATACTTTTCCCAATTGTCCTTGCAATTATCCTTAGTAGTCTTAATATGCTTATCTTAATTATATCTCTAACTCCTTTGTTTTTTATAGGGTCTTATATAGTAACCGCTCTAATAACTTCCTAGCGGTAATCGTTCCTAAAGGTTTTAAAAGGTTAGATAGACTAGCTATGGCTTCTTACTCTACTTCTTTATAAGTAGAGGGAATGCGCTCCTTTAGGGAGACTCTGTTATCCTCTTATAGTAAGGGCGTTGTTTTAGGGGGTAAGGAGGTATAGCCTGTTATTATTAATTAATAGCCATACGTTTCTTCTATAAAGGATTATAAGCAATTAGAATTATAAGAGGCTAGTTTAACCAGAACGTATAATTATCTAATTAATAGTGTAGAATAAGAGTTATAGGTAAGTAGAAGGTAAGTTAAAGGTAGAATAAGCTTTATGTATTAAAGGATAACTACTTTCTAAACTTTTCTATTTAAAGACTAATTGCTAGTTCTTCTCTAGAGGAGAACCAGCTCCCTATATAATCCTTCTAAGACGCTAATAAAAACCCTTGCCCCTTATCTATCTAACCATATCTTCTCTAGGACATTAGTGGGATATTAGTAAAACCTTTATCTGTCTTATCTAATATATACCTTTTAGAAGCGTCTATTACACCAGCCTATTTTTTTAGATTTTTTAATGTTATAATTAATACTTCTTTAATATAGCTTATCTGTCTTTCTAGTATAGCTTGATTTGGTATAGCTTTCTTATCTAACTATATATAAAAATCTTCCCACTTATTGTTTTCGCGTTATTGGTACCATTTTTAGTATAGCTCTGTAAGTGTATATAATGTATCTATAAGGAAGTATCTTTTTATTGCTATATTATTATAACCCTTTATATATTGTTCTGTAAACCTAGTTAGAATCCTTAAATCCTTTTCTTACTCTAGGTTACTGTTGGTTACACAAGGGGATATCACGTAGCTACGGTTCGTAGATAGTATAATAATTGTTGATTCTTTTTGATAGGAATAAGGAAAGGGGTGAGGAACTTAAGGTTCCTTACCACGCTAGGGCCACGTCAGCACGTGACGGCAACATGCCTGGTATAACGGCAGCTTACCTTATTCCTAACACTGGCAACTCTTCTTTTTGTGGTTGCCATCTATATATAGATAAACAGACAGGATATAACAATACCAGACAATATACAACAATACTAAATAATATACAACAATACCAAACAATATACGATAATACTAAATAATATATAACAATACCAAACAATATGCGGCAATACCAAACAATATGCAACAATATGCGACAATGCGGCAGTTGGTAGATAACGCAAAGACGGGTAGGCCGCTAAGGCGCTAGTAGTAAGCGAGCTAATAGCGATTTTCTATCCCAAGGATAGAAAATCCTGATTGGCTAGTTTAAGTTAGGGTCTATAGAATGTCATACTCCTACTCCCTTTTAACCTAACCTTTAACTTATATATATAGAGTGTTTATGTTAACAAACGTTTCTAGAGCCTTGTTTAGGTTTGCCTTTATTATTGTATCTACTAGGTTATCTTAACCGTTAATCCATCAAATCTCAAAGAGTTCTTACCGTTTATAGAATTAACGAAGTGCCATAATATCGATTATAAGGCGCTTCTCCTTTATAGTACCAAGCTTAACTAAGCACTTATAGAGGGAGTATAAATCGGTGCATATAATTATAGGGATAATAGGAAGTTCAAGTTAATCTATAATTATCTTTAGGGTAGTTCCAATTGCAATTGCTATATTAACTCTACTAACCATTCTATATATCTCTAACGCTAAAACACTTTAGGTGACGCGCTTGCTCTTAGTTAAGCTCTAATGGATAAGGTTGCTATGGATTGTGAAGTTATTCTCTCTAGTAAACTCGTTTGCGATAATAATCTTATATCCTAGCTAGAAGCTAAAATCTTTATTATTTACAAACAATCTATTGACAAATACAAAGAGCTTAGCAGTGGGAAGATTAATAGGCACGTAGTGTAGGCCCTAGTCAAGATGGTTTATTTGCTAGGAAAGGCGTTTATTTAGGGCAAGAACGTTGTCCTTAGTTGGTTCCTAGTATTAGGCGGTAACAGAGAGATCGAATAAAGCCTTGGGTTAACAGATAGAAGTAATATAAGCTCCACGAGCGCGTTGCTCTATATATCCTTGCTTTGGAGAATTAGCGTTAATAATGTTAATCTTCTTGCCTTAACCCTTCTGGCGCAGAGCAATAGAATCCTTGTTTAGGGAGAGGATGCATCTATTAAAGAGTAATAGTATTGTTAAACTAAGCTTTTCCTTTAGCTTTACTATAAGATTTACCTTCACTAGCTCGTCTTCTTTAAGAGCTAAGAATTAGTCGTCTTCTAAGATAATTATATTATTAGTTTATATGCTAATGATTCTAAATGGAGTTCCCATAGTTATAATAAGGAAGCAGGGATTAAATATAGAAGTAGTCATTAAAAGCTTCTCTTTATAGTGCTTGCTATAGGTAGCCTACTAGTAAGTTCCTGCCTCTGCGATCCCATATAATGGCTTAAGTATAACCATAATCGTATCTTCAGGATACTGGTAGCAAATTTGCTCTAGAAGGTATGCCAATATTAAGCGCTAAAGGTGCGTCTCTAATTGGGTATAGGCTTAAGTAATATCTTATAAATAAACCGCCATTCTATTCTTTATTAAGGAGGGAGCTAGCGCAATAATAACTTACTAACTAGCTCGTTAAATCGTAGGAGACTACATAAGAATTACCTCCTTACCATTGTCATTGTAGCCTTAGATAACAAGCCTTAATTTCTTAAATAGGGCGTTAGTAGCTTTGCCCTTAATTTTATTAACCATTCTTAACTTAAAGATGCGAACTCTATTAAACTTAGTAGGGTTATACTTCTTAAATTTAAAGACTCCTCTTATAATAAAACCCTCGATCTCCTGCTTGTTAGATACTTAGAAAGGAGCTCCTAGAGTTATAATATAACCTTCCTTTTAGAGCTATTTTACAAGTTTAAAGTCATCCTTCTCCTTGGCTGTTATAAAGGCCATTAATAACTTAACTCTATTTTTAATAGCGGCAATAAATTGCTCTTTAAAATTAACAAGATGTTAGCGATTTCATAATCCCTTTAGGCGACCTCTACCGCGTTATAGTTATGGCGTATCTACTAATATTATATCGGGATCGTAGTCGCCTTCTAGAGCACGTTAATTGTGGTTCTCCTCTAGGGCATCTTCTAGGGCATCCTATAAAGGCTTAGAACTGTTATCTTTGTAGTAAGGCTTAATAACAGTTAAATGGAATTAAGTAGGTCCGTAAGGCATCTAAATAGTGCAAGTCTAGCCATTAATTATAATGAGTTAATGTAGGCCTAACCATCCTCCCTTTTTACGCTATACGTGTACCTCAGACTGGAGTGGCAGATTAAGCGTAGTTAAGGTGTTTAGGCCATTTCTTATTCCTAGTGCATTGTTAACTTGGCATATAGCGTAGAGATATTATACCTCCTTTGTTGCCTTGCGAATAGCCTTAGCTCGTTGCATAACAGAGGGAGATAATGGAGAATTGTTAGTTATTTAAGGGTAGGCGCCGAAGACTAGTAACGTAGGTACAAGTCTATCCAGGCCAGCAGAATCATTAACAGCTTTAATAGCTATTTACAAGGTAAGTTCTTCGCTAGCGTCCTCTAGTTCTAAAGAGATAATCTTATATACGCGGCGTAATAGCATGTGATATCGCTCCACTTTTCTGATACTATTATGTGCCTTAATAGGGACTTCCTTAACCTTAATTACCATTGCCTTTATCTATTATTGAAACTCTATAGATAAGAAGTTCTTTCCTATATTATAGACGATTTAATTAGGGGGTCCTAGGTAGACATTAATCTAGTATAACTAAAGGGTATCCTATGTGTTCCTAGCTAATATATCCTTTAAGAATCGTGCGGCTTAGAAGGAGGTTAAGAAGTCAATAACTTAGAGTACTAGCTTGCCGCTAAGATATATAACGTCAACAATAATACAGAAGTTGAAGTTGTAGTTATCTTTAAGGGTGAACTTAAATCGGCTAGGGGACTTCTAGTTTATTTGGCAGTAATAGTAGTACTTTATAAGATGCTTAATTACCTTAACCTTAACTTTATAGCCTGCTCGCTGAAGAACCCTAAGCAATTAATAAATGGATAGGTGGCCAAAATGATGGTGTAGTTGGCGTAATTCTAACTTAGTTAAGTGGCTTTAAGCAACACTCTTTTCTAGTTAATAAAGGAGCAACTAGGGGTAACCCCACTTGCGTATAATAGGCACCCAATTGTCTCCCTAAACAAGTATATTCTTAAGGTTGTCAAGCCTAACGCCTAACTTATCCATATCTTTAATGCAAAATAGAAACAGAGTGTTTGTAGGAATAATATGGAAAGTAATATATCCTAAGGGGGTTTAGACCCTAATTGTGCTAAGAGAGATCGCAGTACCTTTACCAAAGCGAATTATATATTGGCCTGCCGTTAATTGGTCAATCTAAACAGAGCTATTAAGCTGCTAAAGGGCTTAAACTTAAGGTTCTCCTACTATAGATACTCCTACGGCTCTAGTATCCAGCATAATACTATAGAAGACGTTCGCCGAGTATCTATTATTAAAGGAAAATATAGAGCTCTTCTTTAGCTCGTTAAAGATATCTAACTTTATAATAAAATGGAGCATAGATTGGTCATTAAGAACAGCAACGGTTTGTATACCATTTACCTTATTATACTTAGTAAAGTATTAGTTAGGAGAGTAGTCCTTAATTTCTATATCTATAAGGAGCTGTTTGACCTTATTAACCTTACCCTTAAGGTCTTCTACGCCTTTATATTAAACTAGGAAGCTTTAGAAGTAGGCTATAGTAACCTTGCAATTTCTAACGTTTCTTACACTTTAACGGAACTTGTTATATGCCTCTTTTCACTTATTAAGGAAGTGTCTAGTTAACTAGCACTTTAGCTTCTTATAAACATAGCACTTCTTCTGGCGATTACTTTAAAATGAACCTCTATAAGGACCTCCACAGTTGCCTTATAGTTAATGTTAATTATACCCTCTTCTATATTCCCTACTATGGCCACCATATGTTTAATCAGTCCAGTTGTGATCATATTAGTTGGGAATACTTATTTAAGTAGGGTTTTCAGTATAGAGCTATTGAGATTCTTGTGTTCGCATCATAGTACCTACGGCGGAGCGTAGCTTAGTATATACTCCTTTAAACGTATCTATAGGTTTATATAGCGCCAAGTTGCACTTAGGAACGCCACGGCATACTAAAATAACCTGGTCCCTTAGGCTGTTCTTATTTTAGTAGGTTTTAGTAAGGCCACATTAGATTTTCTAGAGTTTATTAAAGAGTAGTTAAAGGCACTCTAAACGAGTCTTTATTAGGTTGGAAGCAATAACTCTCTAGAACGTAGTCTCTCACTATTTAGATATATAAAGTTGGCAATTCTTGTTAGTCTTAAAGTAGGCTTTAGTAAGCTGAAGTATTATATTAAAGCTATAGTTTTTACCTACAATATGGTTGTAATAGAATGTTACTGCCCGTCCCTTTAATATAATAGAGAAAGCGTAATAGTACTAGTGGTGTTAAATTCTAACCTTATTGCAACAGTTATAAAAGACCTGTAGTTTTACTCTAAGTATATTATATAGTTCTCCTCTAAACTTCTTCTCTTCGTCAGAATATACCTTTATTAGATTCGTGACTTCTCGTAGTAAAGGCTTACCGGTTGGCTAGAGTGGAGGAGGTGGAGGCAGAGCAACTCTAAGTAGGAGGGCACCTCTAGGTAGGAGAGTAGCTTTAGGTGGGGGGTTAGCGTTCTAGGGGTTTTAATATAAATTAAAGTTGCCTTCTAAAGAATATAGGTTGTTTTTAGGTTTCCATAGTTAACGTATAATCTTAGCTTCCGTCTATATTGGTTCTTCTATACTAGTAATAACGGCCTAAATATTACTAGCAATTGGGTTACCGTTCTTAGCAACGTATACCCTATTTCTATAGAGAAAGTCTTAAAAATCCTAAACAATATTAACGTTGCTAAGTGCCTAGGTATCAGTAGTCCATCCTATAAAATCCTCCCTAAAATACTCCCATAGTTATAAATCGGCGTAGCATCTATTTCGGTAGAATATAATATGGTATAGGAGAAAGCCGTTAACTTGTTTTATGGTATAAGTTATTATATTAAAGGCGAATTCGTCCTAATCTTTATTAATAAGTTTCGCGTGCTTAGCTACCCCTAGTGGTAAGGAGTCTTTCTAGTTATTTAAAGTAGGCGTAGCCATGTTTTTAGAGGGAAGGAAGTGTTATTGGTGTAGGGATTATTGTTTGGTACGCGTTCGTAATATATATTTGTCGTTTAGTATACGTTTGTTATTTAGTACGCGTTCGTAACATATATTTGCGGTTATAGGGCTTAGGACCAGTTCTGGCCTTAAATCGCGAAGACTTATAAAGCGTGTTGTTCTGCGTAATGGACGCAAGAATCCGTAATCTCAAAAAGGCTTAGGACCAGTTCTGGCCTTTTAGATCCTTAGATTTGTGGAAGAGTTCTATTTAAGGTTTAGGACCAGTTCTAACCTTAAAAGATAGCTTCCTCTAGCATAAGTAGCACTGGTATAGTAGCTTATCTCTTCTTGGTGGAATACCTAGCTGCTCTATAGTATAATAGTGAAGTTAACCACTGATTAGTGTTGGTTATATAAGGGGATATCACGTAGCTACGGTTTGTAGATAGTATGATAATTGTTAATTCTTTTTAATAGGAATAAGGAAAGGGGTAAGAAACTTAAGGTTCCTTACCACGCTAGGGCCACGTCAGCACGTGACGGCAATATGCCTGGCATGACGGCAGCTTGCCTCATTCCCGACAGTTACTTAGCTATTTTGCCCTTAGTATACCTGCCTTTAGCCTATTAGTTACCTTTTATACTAGTGCTCTATCCTTTATATATCCTAGTATAGCTAATCTCTAATCTAGCTTCTATTCTTACTATATAATAATTTATTACCTAAACTTATCTAAACTTTTTATCCTATTGCGTCTTATAAACGGGTTTTTAATATTATTATATTTTTTAACTATTGTATTAACCTTTTAACCTTTAGGCTAAATATTATGTTTACCTAAAATTACTATAGACCTTATTCGTTCTTCAAAATCTTGGCTCCTTAGGAATTGTTATCCTAAGCTTATTTATTTATCTCTAAACTAAGCTACTGCCCTTTTCTATTAATTTTTACCTATTATGGGTTCTTAGGTATATCTTATCTCGCTTTAAGAATTTTAAGCGTCTTTTATCTCTTTTTAAGAATCTTAAGCCTATAGCCTTTTACCTTTATTAAGTGGTAAGCTAGCACTAGCAGTTATCTGCTTGCTTAACTATCTTTAGGTATTACTCCTTCCGTCTTATAAAGTGATAGATGCTATATCTAATAGTATTATAATACCCGTTACTAAACCGCGTTCTATAGTGGTCTTAGTCTCTACTTCTATTATATTATTAAGGTTTAAGTACCCCTAGTTAACCTCTCCTTTATCCTTATCACTAATAATTAATAAGTACTCTAACTCTATTATTATAGTTACTAATCTTTATCTACATGTCGCTATAATATCTTAATTTAGCTTATAGAGTTAATCTTATTCTTTGTCTAACTCTTTAGTTCCTTTAAGTTCTTATAACTCTAGCTCTTATAGCTAATAGCTTACGCCGTACTTAGCGTCCTTATAAATTTGGCATGTGTTATTGTAATAAAACGCAAAATTCTTAATTAAATATTCCTTGGTCCTACGTAATATACTTATATCCGCTTTATTATATTCTAACAACCTTATACCTTTTACCGCATAGTTACTCTAACTACCTCTATAGTCTTTAGTAAAATAACCTTATTTTCCGCAATTTATACAAGCTCCTTTTTTAAACTATTTTTCTTATTATAGAGTTTACCTAAACGTCTTCTACTACTAAGATCCCTAGTTTAGCCTCTGCTCCCTAGTCCTATAATTACTTAATTCTTAACCTCTAGGTTTCTATAGTTTCTTATTCCACCTCTTAGATTCTTTAATACTACTTAGGTCTATTAGCTCTAGTCCGCCATTCTATAGTTTATAACTCTGCGTCTATTATTATATATTCTGCGCCCTATATAATTATAAAACTCTATTTTGCCCTTTCTTAGCTTATTCCCTTTAATAAATCTTATTATTAATCTTTATTAACTAATTTATTAACTCTCTTAGAGTTTCCGTATCTTTTATTAGGATAATTACGTCCTGGACTTTAGCCTTAAGTCTCTATTTATACTAGGACAGCGGTAGCAGGACACCCCCTAATTGATATTGTCAGATAATCTGTATTCTCTAAAGGCGTGGGTCACGTGCACGAGTCACGTGCACGAAGACACGTCACTGAAGACACGTCAGATCAAGGTCAAA
>Ga0307507_10000204_pt1 | contig 111559 bp, 55 predicted proteins | sample 7_EM_MG_FD_207223 | JGI IMG/M metagenome (GOLD analysis project Ga0307507, IMG submission 207223) | Populus trichocarpa ectomycorrhiza microbial communities from riparian zone in the Pacific Northwest, United States - 7_EM | ecosystem: Host-associated > Plants > Roots > Unclassified | place... | reverse complement strand
AGTGGAAAAATAACTGGCAGCAGAATAAGAATAAAGGAAAACACTATACTAGGATCTGTAAAGGAAGCCATTCCTTTTCTCTAAAAGCCCCTAAGGATAAATATCCTAAAAGGCTACAATCAGCTTTCTTCCAGTTAAAGCTAGGAAAAGGCTATTTTAAATCCTTCTCTAAAATAATAGGGGGGGAGGACGAAGATGGTAGATGCTTTAGGGAATGTAGAGCACTACAAACCCCTAGGCACCTACTACTAGACTGCAACCTATATAGAGAAGAAAGAAGAGAAATGCAAAAGAAACTAAGCTCTTCTCTCTCTCTAAAGAAGCTATTTTGTACACAAAAAGGAAGAGATGCGCTTTTTCTATTTCTAAGTAGGACAGGGATAGCTACTAGAAAGTGGCTAATAACAGCAGGATCTATAGAAGGAGGTAACTCCTACTAGGCTCCTAGTAAAGAGATATTAGTAAGCAAAAGGACAGAAATAAATTACAAAAGGACAGGGATAGGCGTTAGGATTTCTTATTTCTTATAGTTTTCTACCACTTTCTCATTCCCTAGTAGTTGCTTGTGACTTAGTATTTTACTAAGGAACTATAAACCCCTAGTTTAGGGGCTTATAAACTACTAGGACATAGTTACTAGTACATGTTAAGCTGCCCTAAGGGATTCATGTATATAGGACTATAGCGCCATAGCCTAGAAGCTGCATGCGCAGTATTATACGTAGTATAATACAACGGATATAAAAAAAAATAAAAAAATAAAAAAACTAGACTAGAGATCTAGTATGTTAAACCGTAGAAGGGATAGAGTACCTATATAAAGAATTACTAATAGGCCAAGTATAGGGACACCTAGAGCAAAGTGGTTAAAAGAACTGGAATAAGAAGAGGATCTAGATATCCTAACTAGGTTTAAAGAAAGACATACTAAAGGATATTATAATGTAGTAATAACAAGGTACTTTCTAACAGATAAACTATATACACTAAACCAGTTATACGGAAAGTGGTATAGGTAATGACATAATAACGAATAGAAAGACTTTTATATATAGCTAAATAAAAAGGTAGTCTAAGACCAACCCATTATAGAAAAATGTATAAGTCACATTAAAGGAGCATTAATTATAATGTTAAGGAACCTAGAAGAAGGATTTAGGGACTAGAGAAGCAAGTAATAAATCTTAGTACCTATAGCAGAGATACTAGTGGTTAGGTTAACTAGGTATAGGTTTAAACTTAAGAGTAAAGATAAGCCAAGAGTTAACCTAAAACATGCAGCGCATTATATACTATTGTAGATAGCTTATATAGATAACACGTATAATATATATAGAGCACTAAAAGACAAGAACTAGAAATACCTAGTAAGGATATATTAGGCACTAGAAGAAAAGCGGTTTAGGGATACTAAGTATATACATAAATGGCACCTAGTAGAAGTATAAGGTTAAGGGGACTTAATACTTTAACCTAGAAGATTCCTTATAGAAGAATGCCTAGACAGATAATAGTGGTAGGAGTACCCAGAGAATACTTATCTATAGCATATAGAGGAAAAGAAATGAACTAAGTATTGGCCTAAGTTAGACTAAGTATAACTAGGATCTAGCAGCTAATAGTTAAGAAAAGGGGAGGCGTATAGGACTAGAGGGAACCAGTGTTAGAACCTTAGACCCTTAAAGGAATTTAAGGAAGATACCTAAATTTATAAGTTAAGTGGCAAGATTAGCAGTTTAAAGCGTTAATAGACAGTAGAGTAATAAGGAACTATATATTACTAAAAGCAGTAGAAAGGATAGGGTTACTATACAGATAGAAGGAATACCTATATCCACTTATAATAATTTTAGGAGATTAGATAGCCTACAGAGGAGGTATTATTAATCTTAAAACAGGACCTATTTAGTTAACTATTAAAGGGAGACTAGTTAGAATGTCTTTTAATATCCTACTATTAGGATAGGATAAGGCAATACTAGGAATACCTTAGTTATAGGAATACAATCTAAAGATTAATTGGGTTATAGGTTAGGTTAATATTAAGGATACTTAATAACACAGAATGTAATAGCAAGCTAAGTTGGTATAGTACTAAGTTAGAGTAATATACAAAGAGACTAAGTAAGGCTTAAGTTATATACTAAAGAGATATCACAAGTATGGTAAAAAGTTATAGTTACTAGAAAGTAAAAAGCTGTTAGAGTATGTAGTATAGGACTATAAGATAGAATTAGAAGAGGGAATAAGTCTAAGGTTCTTTTTAATTTATAAGCTTACTAAAATAGAGTTAGTAGCGCTTAAGGAGTTTATCTAGGAGAACTTATAAAAGGGATACATTAGACTGTTATAGTTATTAGTAGGATATCTAGTATTATTTATTATAAAGAAAAATAGAAAACCTAGGATGTGTATAGACTACAGATAGTTAAATAGTATTACTAGGAAGGATAGGTATCCTTTACCCTTAATTAGTAAAATCTAAGATAGAATAGGTAACGTAAAGATCTTTATAAAGATAGATCTAAGATAGGCGTATTATTAGATTAGGATTAAGGAGGGCAATAAATAGAAGGTAGCTTTTAGGTTAAAGGAAGGACTATATAAACTATTAGTTATATAATTTGGGCTTATAAATGCACTAGTAATATTCTAGAAGCGAATTAATAGTATATTAGGAGAACACCTTAATGAGTTTGTTATAGTATATCTTAATAATATTATTATCTACTTGGAGAGTGAAGAAGAATATAAAGAATACGTTAAATAGGTTTTAAAGAGACTATAAGAAGAATAGATGCTAGTAGCAATTAAGAAATGCGAGTTCTTTATAAGAAAGACTAATTTTATAGGATTTATTATTAAACTAGGAAAAATCGGTATAGACCTAAAGAAGGTGGAAGCTATAGTAAACTAGTAAGAACTAGAGAATGTTACACAGTTAAGATTATTCCTAGGGTTTTGCAATTACTATAGGAGGTTTATAGCGCAGTAGTTAAAAAGTATTAAGCTATTTACATGGTTAATAAAGAAAGAGGAACTATGGGTTTAGGGTAGTAAGTAGAAGAAGCTATTTTAAGAACTAAAGAAGCTATTTACTTAGGAACTAATCCTTAAAATCTATTAACTAAAGTTAGAGATGGTTGTTAAGATAGATATATTAGACTTTGCACTAGGAGTATATTTACTATAGAAGTATTAGGACACATGGCATCTAGTAGCATATTATAGTTGGAAGATAACACCATTAGAACTAAACTATAACATCTATAATAAGGAGTTATTAGGTATAGTTATAGCATTAAAAAAGTAAAGAGCATTCTTATAAGGTATAGAGAGACTATTTATAGTTAAGACGGACTATAAGAACCTTATAGGTTTCCTAATAACAAAGGAACTAAACTAAAGACAGGTTAGATGGGTGGAAGTGCTTATAGAATACCATTTTGAAATTTAGTATACTAAGGGTATAGACAGTGCATGAGCAGATGCTCTAAGTAGAAAGGCTAAACTATAAAGTAACAAAAAGCCGTTAGGGGCTTTGTTGCAAAGAGATTAAGACAGATTAATTAGGTATAATTATTTAAGGATTATAGTAACTAAGGAAAGTTAAGTCTACAAATTACTAGAGAGTAATTAGATATAGAAGATCTAAGAAGTATAGGTAGAGGATCTAGACTCAGAGCAATATAAAAACAGAGAGGTAATATATATACCTAAGTCTATTACAGAAGAGTTTGTTAAGGAATTCTATAAGGGAATAATATAAGGACATAACGGGTCTATAGGACTAGTATTAAGACTTTAAAAGAAGTATATTATTTAAGGAATCTGGGGACTAGTAAGATAAGTTATAAAGAAGTATCTAGATTGCTAGAGGAATAAACTAATAAGGCATAAGCTATATAGAGGGCTATAACCTATTAAGGTACTAGAAAGACTATAGGAGGTTATATTATAGGACTTTATTGTTAAATTACTAAAGTTAAAAGATCCTATTATGGGATAAGACTATAACGTGATCTTAGTAATAGTGGATAAGCTTATAAAGTAGGGATACTTTATAGTGTGTATAGAAGAAATATTAGTAGAAGATATTGCTAGAATCTATATTAAGGAAGTGTTTATAAGGCATAGAGTACTAAATAAGATTATATTAGATAGAGATCTAAGATTTATAGCAGCATTTTAGGAAGTGTTTCTAGCAGAATAAGGAGTTTACGTAGTAACCTCTATAGCGTATTATCCGCAGATAGACAGATAGATGGAAAGACTAAACTAGATACTAGAGTAGTATCTAAGACATTATATTAACCACGTATAGAATAATTGGGTATTGTTATTACCAGTTATACAATTTGCATATAATACAACACTATAAGAAGGAATGGGAACATTACTATTTAAGGCAAATTACGGGTACGAACTAAGAACATTATTATTGCTATGTTAAGTAAAGAAGATAAGTAGCACAGCTAAGCAAAGAATGGAGACGTTAATAAATCTTTATATAAATTTTAAAGAAATGGCTAAACTAGTATAAGAGTAAATAAAAAGGTATTATAATGCTAGGAGATCTAAGGGACCAGATCTTAAGGAGGGAGATAAAGTGTAGCTACTATACAAAAATTTTAAGAGTTAACGACTAAGTAAGAAGTTGGACTACGTTAGACTAGGACCTTTTAAAATTATATAAAGGATTTTATTAGTTATGTATAAGTTAAACCTACTAGCTAAAATAAAGATCTACCCTATATAATATATTGTAATGCTAAAACCAGTACATAGAAATGTTAAACTACTAGTATATAAAGCAGACATGTATAGAGGACAGGAAGGGGATAAATAGCAAGTTTTAAGGATCATCAGTTATAAGGATGTAGATGATGAAATATGGTATAAGGTAAAGTAGATAGGCTATAGTAAGACTACTTAGAAATCACTAAGTAACCTAGAGAACGCTATAGGAAAGGTATAGAAGTATTAGAAGAAAGCAGGTTAGGAAGCATTAAAAAGGGATCACTAAAGGACGAACTACCTAAGGGGGACTTAGGAGGAGCAACTACTATATTACTTAGAACTGTTTCCTTCTCTAGAGACGCTGTTCTCTTATTACCTAGCTCAGAAAGACCCTATTAAATAAGTTTCCACTCCTTAGAATGGACCTTCTTACAAACCTTCTTAAGATGGAGTAACTAAGCGGAAGCAGAGAGATAAGTATTGAGAGTACGCTGTTAAGCAGTAGAGGCCTCTAGCTCCGCCTCCTAAGATTAGTAAACCTTATCTAGGGCACTTACAAGCTCACTGTTAAGCTTTATAGCGGTAGATTAAATATAAGACCCTAAGGGAAATTAATAAGGGAACTTAAAGACTGTTAAGAGTTATAGGACGCGTATACTTAGCGTTAGAGATAGAACAAACGTTGCAGGACGATTAAATATTTAACTTCGTGCATTTAGAGTAGGAGGAAGGTTGGCGACTGAAGGGAGCCGCGATCGCAATATAAAGCAACCCCTCTTTTATACAGTAAGAATATAAAGGAGATATAACTTTACTAAGCAATAGAATGGCAGCTATAGTACGAGCACGCCGTTGGGATGAAGAAGAGGAAGGTGCTTTAGGTATAATAAGTAGGGGTATTAACCAGATTAATTAAACGGACATTATACCTCTAGTAGATAACTTGGAGATATTAAGAATCTTTAAAGACAAAGATAAGAGGGAGGGAGATGGTGTTACGGACGCTTTAAGTATAATGTTATAACTACTTAGAGAGGAGTTAGAGGAAGCTAGTTAGTTAATATAAGCACGGTCTAGGATGGATCCGGTGGAACTATGTGACAAGAAGTAGTAACTAAGTTACGTGGTAAGCTCTGTAAGCTCTGTAAGCTCTATAAGGTCTATTATGTACCTTATATACCTCACATACCTTATATAGCGAAGGGATTTCTTAGGCGTACGGTTGTGTATTTAAAGGACCACAGTCCCTACCCAGATAGTTCTCTCTTTATAGTGAATCTTAGAATACAATTAAAGTTAATCTGTTGGGCAACCACTCTACCAGTTATTATTACGTTGTTGATTTGTTCTTACCTATATACCTAGCCTAATAATAGGACCTACCGTAGTTCCTGCTATAAGGTTCCGTTACAAGTAGCTTATATTCTCCATCTAGGAGTTTTTATAGAAAAATTGGTATAGAGAGGTTAAGATTGGCTCTAGTAGTATTTAAGGTAGTAGGCGTTAGTAGCTTAGTATATATAGGTTTAGTAGGTCTAGGGGGCTTCTATAGGGAAGTCTTTAGGCAAAAATTAGTAGTAATAATCTAATTTAGTTGTTGTTTAATCTTCTATAGGGCTGCTACTATATTATAAATATTATTATAGTTATAGCTAGCGGCTGCGTAACTAAGGCAATAAGTGACTTTTTTAAGAAGATCTTTTTAATTTTTAGTATTGTCTTAGGCAAGGGCTTTGGTATATTTCTAGAACTTAATATAGAACTTATTAAATAATTTAGTAGGGCTTATCTTTAGGGTATATAGTTTGGCTTAGTTAGTAGCCAGTAGGTTATAGTTACGGTATATTAGGTTAAGATTATTAAGGACTTCTTAATAGGACTGCCACTTCTAGGGGCTATTAGTCTCCTACTAGGCGAAGAGTCTATTAAATAGTATACCCTTTATTCGCTTAATAATGTAGCCAATTTTAGTATCTTCTGTAGAAAAAATGTAGGCGCTCTAAGTTGGTTTTTTACAGATTTATATCTTCTAGTAGCTATATTTCTTATAGTCCTCCTAAAAGACTAGGGGATTAAGGTAACGTATATTAGACTCTATAGTAGCAGCTTAGGTTTAATTATTATAGCTTTTATTATTACTGCTTTAGTAGGGGTTCCCGTTAGGTAAAGCTGCTTAGTGTTAACCCTCTATTAAGCATTAAGTAGGTAGGATTACTAAGGGCGTAGAGGCTTAAGTGGCGTTATATATAATAGAGAGGTATCTAGCGTTATTATAGATATACTTATTAAGCTAGAATTATAGATATTTAATTATACCTTCTTTTTTAGTAACTATAGCAATAAGTATAATCTTAGCTTTCTTTAACTATTGGACGTCGTGTTTAGATATATAGAGGTCATTTTTAGTCTTTTAGCGCGTATTATTAGTAAGCGCTTTATAAGCTTATAGGTCTTAGATAATATCGCGGTCTTAGGCAGTATATATCTTAGCTTGTATAAGCTTTAAATAGTAGTTCTATAGAAGGTAGTAGTATTTATTAGGTTCTTATACTACCATTTTTACAAATATCTTGGCATCTCGTATTTTAATTTTAATAAGTAGCAGCCCTTCCGCTTGCTTATCTGTAATAGTATAGTTAATAAAAGATAAAACATTGTTAGTATCCACCTCCTTAGGGGCTAAGGCTAGAGCTAATAAATCAAATTCTCCTGGGATTAATTAGCGTTATAGGTTGAATATAGGTATTGGGTTTAATATAGTGGCTAGTAAGGAATATCGTCTTACTATTATAGGTTCCTTAGAAGTATAAAGGTAACTTATAGACATACTGCCTCTGGCAGCGCCTATAGTGTTATAGAGATATAGAACCAGTTATAGGCTAAGCGTTGGTAGTAAAAAGGCGTAATTTAATATTATGGGACGGGGGTAGTGGCTATAGAGCGTATATATTTAAGGAGTCTACAAGACGTTACGCGATCGATTATAAGGGTTGAAGGCGTAAGGAGGTGATATACCTACGCGTAGCTGACGTAAGCTGTACGCGAGGTGTACGCGAGAGCACGGGGCTCTCCTATGGAGGCCCCTGCGGTAGGGTTCCGTGACAACTCGCTAGATTGTTTAAGTAGAGTAGCCGTATTCGGCAGCAATATAGGCGTAGGACTTCTCTCTGCTATATTAATCGGAGGTAACCTTCTTAAAGATTCGCTACTTAAATTCGCGTATATATTTGGTTTTTCTGCTAGAATAAGGAGCTTTAATAACGTAGCCGTTAATTATAAAGGGATTTATAGTAGGATTCCAGCCGCGATTTAGGGCTTTTTTTAATTAAATACTAAAGGAATTGTAAGGCTATTGCCTAGGTGTATGGTAGGGAGTAGGTAAGCCGAGCATGAGTCACAGGAGAGTCGATGGAAGAGGACGGTATGGTAAAGAGTAGGTATGGCAATACCTCGTATGGAGAGAGACGAACTAATAAGGAAGGAAGGGCTGCAGGCCCGAGGAGCTTATAAGGAGGTGCCAAGGGCTAGCCGAAGGCTAGCCTTGGCAGCTCCTAAGAGCCCCCAAGCGTACACCCAAGTAAGGGATAAAATATCCCTTATAGAAATCAATGTGTAATTTTAGTAATATTTTCGATTTAATTTAAGGTAGCTATTATAGCCTTTATAGCTAGGGCCTAGGCCCTAGTTACAATCTAATAGAAGACTATAGTTAGTTTAATAAATAAAAAATTTATCTATTATATTATACTACGTACAATACTACGCATATAGCCTTTAGGCTATAGCGCTATAGTTCTATATATATGAACCTTCCCTAGGCAGCTTAATATATATTAGTAGCTATATCCTAATAGTCTATAAACCCCCTTGTCCGGTAAGATATACCTACGCTAGCAGGGGGGGCTCGATTAGACAGCATAGTATAATTTTATATACCTCTGTATACAAATTCCTTAGTAATCTATATTAGTCGAATAAAATCGCGTCTAGTAGTCCCTTATAATTACGCGTCTAGCAATGGAAGACCTGACTTCTAATCCACCTACGTAACCTACATATTCTAAGGGGCAAAAAGCTCGATCCCTTAAGGATATAATCCTTGAACTTGGACCAATTACAAGCATTTCCTACAAACCGTTTTAGGGTAAGCCTAGACAGGCAGTAAGAGCACTCTTACCTACCTCTTTCCCTCCAAAACCACACCTATTCGACTACTTTACTGTCACGGAACGAGGTCAGGAGGCTCTGTGAGGTCGTAGCATTGACTATGTACACGACAGGATATTGCACGAAGGTGCAAAGAGGTGCGAAGGCACCAGCACTCTATATACTGTGGGGTGCCAAGGCTCGCCTAGGGCGAGCCCTTGGCGGTGCCACGGTCGGAATCCGTGACATTTACCTTATTTTTTACCTATAAGCTCTTTTAGACTATTACTACGAATAAAAATTAATATGTAAGTATACTAAGGTGATATATAGTAAGGGAAAGGGTATAAAAATGGACTAATTTACTTATGGAAGAGTTATACGTATTTATCGGCGCTATTATATATATAGGGGTTCACAAGGAGCCTTAAATTAAGATATATTGGAATATAGACTTTAATAAAGGTCCTTTATATTTAATTTTAAGCCGTTTATTACTCTGCCGCTTTAAGCAAATTAAGCGGTATTGTTATATCTCTAATCCTAAGAGTGACGAGAAAGTAGAGTATTACTTACCTTCTAATAAGATTTGGTAGTATAAAGCTAAACCCTTAGCTTCCTCTATTTAAGCTTCTTCTCGGCAGTATTACTTTCCTTCTTCTAAAGTAAGTATTAATAAGCTTATAGTGTAGTGTTTTAGTAGGTAAGTCTACCCCTCTTATCCTTATTACCCCGCTAATTCCCTTAGGTCTTTATATATATATAAAATGCCAAAGAAACTAATTAAATAAGGGTATAAGATCTTTAGAATTATAGATCACGGATATATATAGGGCTGGATTTGGAGTTCTTAAGAAAAGAGACTATAAGATATAGTTCTCTACCCAAACCTTATAAATATAGGATGTCTTATACGGAATCTTACGCTTTCCCTCCTACGCCGCGGCCTTATAATATATATAGATAACTACTTTACGTCTATACCTTTATTTTTAGAGTTACAGGCTTATAACTTTAGTGCTATAGGTACTATACGGCTATATAAGGAGTTTCCTTAGGGGTTAACTAACCTAAAGAACCGATTCTCTACAAAACTTAAATAGAATGCCCTTTTTACAGTAGTAGTTTAAGATACACTCTGCCTAGCTTAGCAAGATAATAATATTATCTTAGCTTTAAGTGATATCTATTCTATAGATAAGGTAGAGGACTTCTGGGAGAAGGTTAGGAAGCGGCCTATAAAAACATTAACAAATAGACAAATTATTAGACAAGTATTTGGGAGTAAGCATATAAAAGAGCTACAGATTTCTTACTTTATTAATAATTATAATTATTATATAGGAGGCGTGGATCTTGAAAATTAGTATAGGGAGCCGTATAAGACCCACCGGCCTACTTCTTAGACTTAATAGCTTCTATTTTACTAGTTAATTAATATAGCCTATATAAATGCTTATAGGCTATATTAATTATATACGACAGATCCGCGTCCTCTTATATACTTATAATTCAGAATAGAGCTTTATCATAAGCTTTTAGGGTACTATAAGAGGGCAAAGCTATAGCATTTACGGGTAGGATTAGGTGGTAAGAGGGTATTTAATCCTAACTTATAGCACCTCTATTATTGGGAGAAAAGAGTAAAGCAAGAGACTTATGCGTGGTATTTATATAAATTAAGGTGTAAGAAGGTCTTAGGAAAGCAGGATATAAGTAAAAAGAGAGCAAACCGCTTTATGGGAGGGTGCGCATTCTGTAAGGTTGCGATTTGTATAGAGGGGCAGTGCTGGACGCGATTTCATTCAACTGATGTATATTACTAAGGAATTTGTATGCAGAGGTACATAAAATTATGCTGTGCTGTCTAATCGAGCCCCCTCTGCTAGCGTAGGCATGTCTCACCGGACGAGGGGATAGTGGTTGCCCTGGAGAATTATTCTGGTTGGCCAGGGGAATTGTCCTGGTTGGCCAGGGGAGTCAAATTGAAGCAACTCAGAACTTGCCTGACGTACGCCTCCTTAACATACGCTTCCTCTTTCTCTCTCTTTTGCCTATGTCTGCCAAAACGCGAATACAATACTGTCTCTGCAATTGCCGATGAAATTTGGTAATATCGTACGGGTGGGAACCTCACGATATTTGACAAGGATCACGCCGATCGCGAAGGTTCTACAGCGTCATTAATGGCGAAATATGGGGGGTGGTCGAAGTCGGCGTCAGTATCATTGCCTCCTGCGGCCCGGTTCTTACGCCAGTGGTTGAGAAAATGCTTCCCGAGACCTTACTGCATTGGAGCTGGAAGACACCGTTCAGTTCTAAGGCAGAAAGCTCTAGCACAGGCTCAGGATTAGGCCAAGCGATGCCGGCTAACCGAAATCTTTTTGGCCAGTTTGATGAAGAGAATCTTGAGCTGGTGAAGACGACTGTAGGGAAAGGGAATGAGGAGGGGATGGTGGGAAAAACGGTGGAGGCAAATGGTAGAAGAGGGACGGTGGAAAGTCGGAGGAATTTGCGGAGGCCTGATGGGAGGGGCATCAGCGTGCAGAGGGAGATCTCGGTTTCGAGAGAATGAGGTTTGGATTAATGATTATAATGTCATGTGTCTGCTGCTTGTCTAACTTGGAGTCGTCTTCCATCTCGGAATGTCGTAGATGCTAATTATGAAGTCGCTGTAGATGTCAACGTGTAATGTTTATTCCAAAGGAATTAATAGCCTTATCCTAATCATAAACTGAGTGGTAGTAGTAAGGGGAAAGTGTGATTGAGAGTTCTTCCCTTTTAAATTACTTTAGAAGTGGACAGTAAATTATTGGATGTGAGGCTCGGCGAAATGAAGTGAGACTTGCCATTGAGATGATTATCTCCTTCCCAAGAGATACATACACTCCATCACTTGCATGATACATGTCTAGCGTTTCATGAGGACATGAATGGCATTGCCCTAAAGCCAGAACCTATGAAGACTTTCCTGGCAAGCAAACGCTTTGAGAACAAAGTTCATTTCCAGTTCAGAAGCAAGATATCGAATGCGCCCAAACCCATGCCGCCCACACCATCCCTCCTCGATCTCCATGTCACTCATTCCTCAATCTTAACGGCTCTTTGCTTGCACCTTCGTCGGTGCACCCTTCGCACCTTGTTTACTCTGAATCCGCTGGGTCTGACCACGCGCCGCACCAGCTGCCGACTTTGCCTTCTCCAGCTTCTTCTTGCTCTCGGCGGTAGCTCTCTTCTCCTTGCCTTCGCGAATAGCGGCCTGACGTGCGGCAAGGCGAGCCTCAGGACGTTGCGCACGGCGCTCCTTGATAACGTCGAGGGATGCACCGACGATAGCACGCTGGTGCTTCACAGTACGGCGAGTGCGCTTCTTGGCAACTTCCTGTTGGAGAACGGAATGGTTAGCTCAAGTACAGGCATGTGTTATATCCCGAGTAGATGAATACAGAGAAATATCAGCATTGGTGCCATCTTCCACTGATTTCGAATGTCGTCATCTTGGCATCGAAATGCGAGCCACTCTCTTGTTGCATCTGCGAATGTCCACCTCCAATCGTACAGCAAATATACGGCATAGATGCTCCTGTGCGACTAACCTCAGAGATACCCTTCTTGTGCTGCCTCCGGAACAGCGTCGTCCAGGCGATCCGACGTGGGTTCTTTCGCTGGAGGAAAAGGCTTTCGGTCTTGCCATTCTGGAATCGGAAGATTTTGCTGTCACCACGGATGTAGAGCTTGCCCTGTATTTCAAAAAAGACTTCGTCAGCGCGTGTCCAATATCTTCCATCCTCATTCTATCCGCCAATCTCCTTAGTAGCTGTCGAAGCATCGCCGAAGGGTTGTATGGAGGCGATAGATGGAAGTGGCAACGCACCTTGCCCGGGTATATCTTCTGGCCGCTGAAGGTATCGTCGTAGGTACGCATTTTGGCGGTGGTGATGCAGTACCTGTGTGTGTTCTTTCCGGTGTCGTCGTCGATGGCGATTTTGAGAAGGTCCGTTGTTGCTTTGTGTGTCGGTGAATAGTGCAGCCGAGCGAGGCCAAGCGCAAGGGCGCCCCCTGCGGTCAGACCAGCCAATGAAAGCACCACTTGATCTCCATAAATTCATTTTATGGAAAGCATCCACTACAACTGAATTAAAAGTACACGCACGGAGACATATGATCGAACACGAAGCAGCTTTTTAAATTTTAAACTTTTTAGTTTTACATTTCAAAACAATCCCGATTTTCCATCAAGGCTGCCAACCGAAGCTCTCGAGCTTGCACATTTGACAGTGGACAGCCGAAAAGGCCGAAGGCTAAGAGAAAAAGTCTTAGATAGTGCAAATCGGGGCTACGGCAGATGCTAAACTGCCAAAGGAGCCGAAGATAATAAGGAAAAATCCCTGAATGGTGCCAATCCAGGCTATGTCTGAGGTTGAACGATTCGGTAGGTATTCGAGTGCACAGCACGACTGGAACACTCCCCAGGCAACAGGGATGCCTCTAAATCATGGCTAAATTAGTGAAGACCTGGATAAAAGTCCTTATAGAAATTGACCAGATGTTGAAGAAAATTAGGAAACCACCTAACGCTTGCAGAGCTCCCCGGAAAGGGGAATATTTCCTAGTAATGTAAGTCCAATGGTCAAAATCTTAATTATAAATCTTAGAAGGGTGAGTTATACCTTTTTACCCATGACAGATTCCTTGTTCCAAGCTACCCTGTAAGAAAACTGATGTTTAGCACCAGAAGCGTTCGAGGGCCTGAAGCACCTATAACTCACGACAAATGGACACTGACTGACAAAGCTAACAACAATACCGGTAGTGACTCGGTAGGCTGAGACGTTGAGGAAATTAGGCAGAAGGGTGAAGTGGAGTGACTTGGTTTGCTCTTTGAAAGCTGTAATCGCAATGAGCAGCTAGCGGTAGCTAAACCCATCTATTCAGCCGGTGAAGATGATGAAAGTCTTTGTGCATGTGTTTTTTTTGGTGAGGAAAGAGAGAAAGAGGAGAAAGAATTGGGGAAAAGGAAGGGGACATTAGTCATGCGACAGTGATCAGCGGTCACAGGGCAGTGCGTAACGGACAAGGAACATTGCGGAAGCAATATGTCATTGGGTATGCTCCTATCTGACGATGGCTCTGGAAGAGTCCTCCACACGGGTTTCCTGCTTACATAAGCAGACTTCCTTTGTTCCGCTTTTGGTCGGTGTCCGTAGTAGTCACCCCGGACTCCGTGGCAGTCACTTCGGTTTCCGTACCAATATAGGCCTATATTAAGGCCTATATTCGTTGTAGTTAGATTTCATAGATTTATTCATTCCTTCCAATATCATCAAGTTTATCAGGTTATGAGCACTCGTTGCTATAAGCTGTCCAACAGTTTAGAATATTGACACCTTACCACAGGTTGCATCAAGGGTTACCACACCCGTGCTAGGTCATATCGTACTGTTCTATATTTAACGCCTTACCACAGGCCGCATCAAAGGTTACTACACCTGCGTATAAAGTCATTTCTTATTATCAAATTTACGTATTAAATTCGTGTTTTTGTTTACGCGTTAAATTCATTTATTTACGCGTTGCCATGGGTAAAGACTATCCAGGCATTTAACGCCTCAAAAACGACGGTTTAAATTAGCATCAATATTGGACGCAGCTCTATACGTACCTACGTGGTGAGAGCCTTTTATATGTTATTTGTAAAGGACCACCCCTCTACCCAAAGCTCTAGGAAGAAAAGCCTATAATATCTATTAATTAAGTACCAAAAGACGCCAATAAGGAGGAGCGAGATAAGGTCCTTAAGAGGTCCTAAGTTATTACAGACACTAATAATTTAATTCGCTCAACCAACAAGGTGCTCTGCGATAAGTACAATAAGAAGTTTAAATAGTACAATAAGGACAATGGCAAAGTCTATTTAGTTATCCTTGGTATAATTAACAAAGAGATTATTACTGCCCTAGAGTATAAGCAGACAGCAAAGGACTACATTAAACACCTTAAGCAATTATATAAGGCCCGTGGCTTAATCCATAAGGCTAACGTATAGAAGACTTTTGTTAAGCTCCGCTTTTAATTAAACTAAGTAGTTACTACTTTCTTAAGCCGTTACCAAGAAGCGGTTTAAGGAGTTAAGTAGGTAAAGCTTACCCTAGATAACAAGATCATTAATTACTAATTTATTAACACCGTTGACGAACACTTCCCTATATAGGCTTAGATTTAATATAATAAGATCCGCGACGGACACACAATTTTACTACTTTAATTAATTGCTGACCTTACTAACGAGGCTCGGTGGAAGGACTTGGCTAAAAGCTTTACCTCATTTAATTAGACACTAGGTGACTTACGTTAAGAACGCGGTAATGGCCGTAGTCGCGGCAATAGTTAAGGCAGAGGTGGAGCTAGCTGTGGTGCCTTATTAGGCAATCAAGGCCCTACTAAGGATACTTTAAATAAGTGTGGATGGTGTAAGTAAGGTTATCTAGGTGGTAAGGAAGGCTACTAGATAAAGCACGCCCACTTAAGGCCTAAATAGTGGAGACCTGGAGAGAAACGGCCTCCGCGCTTAAGTAATAGAGTAGCCTTAAATACTAATAAGGCCTCTAAGGGGACATCCAATCGCCCCTCTTAAGCTACTAATTTAGTAACCAGATTGATCTTTACTATGTAGGTTATTAGGCCAGCAGCTATAGCTTTAGGAATAAATATTAAGGACTCCTGGATAGCCAACAGTTACTTAAATATTTATATAAGCAATAATATTAGGAAGTTTATACAGTATAAGAAAATTAAGCCTCTCCAAATCTAGACGGGAGGAGGCTTAATAAAGGCTATTAGCGTAGGATTAGTTAAACTTATAGTTGCCTAAACTAACCACTTAGCTCACACAATTATATTTACTAATGTGTATTACTGTCCTAACTTCTTTATAAATATTATCTCGCTTAGTATTTTATAAGGCAAGGGGGCCTTCTTTAACAGTCTCCATAATATAATTAACTTTATTAAAGATTGGGCAGAAATAGCCTACATCCCATACATTAACGGACTTAATTTGTTTATACTAGTAGACAACCCTATAGAGGTTCCCTTTATAATGGCTCTGGCTACTATATAATTACGCCTCTATAAGAAAGGCGTGCTTGCTAAAGCTACTATAGAGACTTAGTATAAGAGACTATAACACCTTCTGCCTATTTAGATACGTCTCCTCGCCAGAAGTATAAAGGGGATTATAGTTATTAAGGATAAGCTATTTCACTGTGAGGACTGTTATCTTGGAAAGGCTAAGAAGTAAATATTAAGACGCCCTTAATGACGCTGCAATTGCATATTTAAAAAGGTGCATATTAATGTGGTTAGGCTATTAAAACACAAAGGCCTCCACGGTAAGAAGTACTGGGTACTATTTACTAATAACTAAACACGCTTTAGATCTACTGTATATTAAATAGAGGCTCCGCAGCCTTTACCTTAAAGCAGTTTGTTTGTATAATTAAGACTTAAATAGGGATAATGATTGGTTGCTTCCAATTAGATGGAGCTACTAAGTGGTTTAGTAAGGACTTAACCAATTTCTTTAAGAACAAAGGTATACTTACTAAGGCCTCTACCCTATATACTATATACTAGAATGGAATTATAAAGAAGGCCAACTACCTGGTTAAAGGAAGGGTTAGGGTGATGTTAACTAAGACTTAATTACCACTAAAGCTCTAGCCTAAAGTCGCCAAGGTAGCCGTACACGGGCTTAATATATTGCCTATATTAGTTAATAAGGACCAAGCTCTGCCCGCTTAAGCAATGGCTTTTGCCCTAGAAGACACCAATTCTACAATTACATACGCTAATTAGAAGATCTATGGCTGTCCTGCCTACGTCCTTATTAATAAAAAAGACCCTTAGCGGTAATGAGGTAATAAGTTTGTTATAAGAGCTTAAAAAGGATAATTGGTTGGCTATAAAGGCTTATATATATATCGCGTCTATCTACCTTATAAAAATAGAGTTGTTTAATTAAGCAGTATCACCTTTAACAAATTAGGAACCTTTTTTACTATACTAATTAGTGAAGAAGAAGGTAGCGACGACGATATCTGCTAGGTACCACTTAAGGAACTCCCTACTAAAGACACTATACTAGAGGCTTCTTGGTCACTGCACGAGGCAGATAAGGTCTCTTGGGCCTCGCAGTTAGGGGGTAACTCTCAGTTGGGGGGTGCCTCTGACGATTACGATATTGTACCGCAGCCCAATTGACCTTCCCTTACTGACAACGAATAGGCAGGCCTTAACTAGCAAGAGCTACCTAATTTAGGAGGACACCTCCGTTAGGAAGGGACTCCCCTAAGGGACATCTACCAGGAGGACCTGGAGCAGACTCTAGATAAGTACTTAGATAAGGAGGCTAAACCTATAATAAACACTTATACGTGGTTAAAGCCACGGCTTAACTATAGTGTACTCTATAGAACTGGAAGGAAGGAGCTGGTTATAAAAGCCACCTACCTTACCTTGGCCTTTACCTATATGTTCGCAAGCGCTCTATTGTAGCCCTAGTAGACAAGAATAACTAAAGGACTACCTCTAAAGCTACGTAACTAGAAGGAAGCCATAAATTTAATATTTAAGAAGGAGTGGAAGGCTGTAGCAGATAAGAAATGGGAGTCTTAAATAATAAATGTCTTATTTAAGATTGTTAAACTTCTACCTAGAGCCAAGGCTCTACCCATTAAGTAGGTCTTTATATATAAATTCGATAAAAACAACGTCCTATTTAGATAGAAAGTAAGACTTATATTACGCGGTAATAAGCAGCGCCCAGGAATCAACTATGGCGACACATTTACAGGTATTATTTGCCCTAGCATATTTAAGTTACTAATAGCTCTGGTTGCCGCATATAATCTAAAGTATAAACACCTAGATATAATTACGGCCTTTCTTAATAGGAAGCTTAACTATAAAAATATCTATATTTAGCTACCGGAAGGATATCATCAGTATCTAAAAGATGGCGCTGCCCTTATAGGCCTACTACTTAAGGCTCTCTACGGTCTTAAGCAGGCGCTATGCCTTTAGTATAAGGAGCTTAAGAGCTTCCTTATTACCCTTAAATACATATCAATTCCAGCCAACCCATATGTCTTTATTAGCCAGCAAAGTGGCCAAATTATTATCGTCTATGTTAACAATCTTATTTTAATTGGATAAGATATACAGATAATTAAACTGCTTAAAGAAGCACTTAGGAATAAGTATAAAGTAAGAGACTTAGGCCCAATTATATACTACCTAGGTATTTGAATTATAAGGAACCGCTAGGTGTAATTAATTCAACTAGTATAGGACGCCTATATTAGGAAGATCCTCTATACATTCCATATAGAAGATTATGTACTAGCCTCTACACCAATTTACCCCTCTATAGTAGACTTTAAGCCACATAAGCTTAAGGATTAAGCTCTGCCAGAGCTAGTAAAACGGTATTAATTACTAATAGGCTCTCTACTTTATCTATGCAATTAGACTTAGCCTAATATAGCTTAGGCTATAGGGAAGCTCTATTAGTTTTTATATAACCCTACTAAACTACATATAGAAGCTATAATATAGATACTCGCCTACTATATAGGAATAATCAACTTTAGTATAGAGTTTAGCTTATCCTAAGGGCTGCAGCTACCTCTAAAAGCCTTTGCCAAGGCATTAGCTATAGACTATATTACCCCTAATTGTAATAGGGAGTATAGTAGAAGTGCACTAGGTAATATACCTAACCTATAACTACATAGCTATAGCGATGCAGCGTTTACTAATTTAGTTAACAGGAAGTCAACTTCTGGCTATATCTATAAGCTAGTAGGTAGCTATCATGGGGTGAGCACAAGCGGTGATAATATATAGCGAAGTAGATATTATTAAGCTATGTATATAAACTGTGTGATAAAGTTAAGACGTTGTGTAAGGAAAGGAAAGTAGGAAATAGGGGAAAAAGGGTATATAACGTTTGCTTGGTTGCTAGGTTAACAGGTACTATGCTATACACAGGCAGGGTAGAGCTTAGGTGGCGGTTCTGGTAGAACTTGGCAGAATTCAGCAGTTAGAGGTCCTTAAAGTTGCCAGTTAGCAACTCTAATAGTAGAGACAGTAGATTACAGTGGAATATGGCAGATTACTGTTAGATTGTTGTTTTATAGTTAGTCTCTGGTTATTTAGTTAGTGGAAATAGGTAGATATATGTAAGGTGTTATAGGGGTGTCCTGTAACAGTACCCCCCCTTTAAACTTAAGCATCTATAAGATAGGGCTGTGGTAGTTCTAGGTGGAGTTTGTAAAAGTCTTCTATGGCTTGTGTAAGTCCTACAGAGTTGGTAGGTTCCTATAAGGGTTTAGTAAAACCTCTCCATTTTATAAGGTACATATATTTACATTTCTGTTTGTTATACTTAATATTATTAACTCTTTTAATAAGGTACTTATCCTTACTATCCACTTTAACTAGTGGGGGAGGGTCTTAGATCTATCCAGGCAGGGCGTCTAATATAGGGGCGGTAGGGTGGAGGACTAATATATGGAATATAGGGTGGATTTTAACTGTATTAGGGAGCTTTAGTTAGTAGGCATAAGGAAAGACAACTTTTTTAACCTTATAAGGGCCAGCGTTCTTCTAATTAAGTTTCTTAGTAGGTTATTTTATATTCAGATTTCTTGCGTCTAGTTAGACAAAGTTACCAATTTAGTAAGCCAGTGCTAGGGTTTGGTTCTTATTTACTGCGGCTTTATAGACAAACTGGGCCTATATTATTTTGTTAGTAAGGAACTCCTATAGTTCTTCTATCTTCTTTATAAATTTATTTACTTCTGCAACTTATAAGGCCTAATAAGCTAGATAAGGAACATTACTAAAGGGTTTAAAACCCATTTATAGGTACTAGCCGTAATTAGCTAGGAATGGGGAGACCTTTGTGGTTTCTGAGACGGAGTTATTTATAGTAAACTTGGCAAATGCAAGCCAGTCTATCTAGTTATCCTATAGATACAATATGTATATCTGAATATACTGTTCCATTATAGCATTTACACATTTTGTTTAACCATCTGTTTTTAGGTAATATACTGTAAATAATAGTGCTTTAATGTGGAGTTAGGTAGTTAGTTCTTTCTAAAACACTGAGATAAACTAGCGGCCTTTATTAGAGATAATTATTTTAGGGAGTCTGTAGAGTTTTTATATATAATCTAGGAACAGTTAGGCAATAGTAGGTGCTGACATATTAGGGTAGGCGATTAAGTGTCTCATCTTAGATAGTTAGTCTATAACTACCATAATATTTATACAGCCTTTACTTTCAGGGAGATTAACAATAAAGTTAATTAAAATGTCCTTCCATCTTTAGTCTGGAACAGGTAGTGGCTTTAGAAAGCCGTTGTATGTCTTATGCGAAGCTTTGGCTTATTAACAGGTATGGCAGCTAAAGATGTACCTTTATATCGTGTTATATATATTTGGCTAGTAGTACTCCTGTTGGAGTAGCTCTAGGGTTTTTCCTTAGCCTGGGTGGCTGGCTACTGGTAGGTTATATACGTGTTTAAGGAGCTTAAGCTTAAGTTTATTGTAATTAGGGATAACTAGGCGGTTCTGGTAGTACAAGCAGTCTCTATAAACTTTATATTTACTTAGAGAGATCTTTTTAGAGCGTCTAACACCATCTTAAATTAGCTTAAGTGTCTCTTAGATAAACTCATTATTTAGGTATTTATTAATTATAATCTATTTAATTAATTAATTAGTTATTTTAAGGATGTATACTGTAAGGTCTTTAGCTAGGGGATTAAATAATTTAGGACAAAGCAGGGTTTATTTACAGTAGGTGCGCGCTTCTTCCTATACTATTATATCTTATAAACATTAAGTTAGGGCATTAGGTTTTTAACCTTAAACGCCTAGGTAGTATATAATTAAGAATTGGAAATAAGATAGATATTCTAACTAGCGGGCTTAACAATAACTCAGCTATTTTGTGGTTATAAAGTACTATAGATTCTTATAGTTACTAAGGACCTTAATTAGAAATCTAGCGCCTTCTAGTTTAGGTCGCCATTATTTAAAATATCTAATAATGGCTAATAATTCTTTATTATAGATCTTATAGTTATATTTAGCTAGACTTAGTTGTTTTAAGAAGTATGCTATAGGGTATAGTACCCCTTCTTTATTATACTGAGACAGAATGCCTCTAGTGACGTAGTTAGATGAGTTAACTTCTATAACACTCTTTTGGTTTAGGTTAAAGTATTAGAGTATAGGTGTGGTAGTGAATATAACTTTTAGGTAGGCAAAGGCCTTCTCGCATTCCTTATTAAAGATAAAGGCTTTGTCCTTTTAGGTTAGGGCTATAAAAGGTAAAACTAGGGCGGAGAAGTTATTAATAAACTATTAATAGAAATTAGCAAATCCTATAAAGGCTCTTACATCCTTAACATTCTTAGGTTCTTGCTAGTTTATAATTACTTTGATCTTCTTTAGGTCTATTTATATGCTATCTATAGAGATAATAAGTCTAAGGTATAGAACTTCCGTTTTATAGAACTTGTATTTATTTACATCTAATTATAATCTAGCTCTATATAGGGCTTCTAAGATAAGGTTAATGTATTTCTTATATTTAGCCAGGTTATTACTATATACTAGGATGTTGTTAATATAAGTAGTATAGAAAATGTCCAGGTAAGGTTATAAGGTATTATTTATAAAGTATTGGAATGAACTTGGGGAATTTGTAAGGCCAAACAGCGTTACTAAGTATTTAAATAGTCCGTACCTAGTACGGAATGCTATAAGCCATTTATCTCCTTTTGCGATACGGAGGCGGTTAAATGCGTGGATAAGGTTGAGTTTTATATAGTAGCGAGCCTTACTTAATTGGTTTAGTGTCTCTTAAATTAACGGGAGTGGGTATCAATTCTTAATGGTAATAGTGTTAAGAGCTTGGTAGTCTATATAGAAGCGCAGACCGCTGCTAGGTTTCTTAATGAAGATTATAGGTGCAGCTATAGGTAAAGAGCTTGCTCTAATAAATCCTTTACTTAGGTATTTGTCTAAGTACTTCTACAATACTTAGAGTTTGTTTTAGGACATTCCATATAAGGGTCTAAATCCTAGCTGTTTTCCTTCTTTAAGTATAATCTTGTAGTTATATAGTTAGTGCTCCACTAACTTATTAGCTTCCTTTTATAAAAATACTTCCAGATACCTATAATAGCATACTGGTACTTTTATGGCAGGGTTAGTGTACTTCTTTAGTACTAGGGCCTTTTTAATATTAGCCATTGTAACAGCAAAGATTGTATATTTAGGTTTCCTGGCAAGTTATACTAATAGGGTAGCTCTAATTATATAGATATCCGTAGAAAGGGGGGTAAGTTGCCAGCTAGTAATTTCCTTTTAATTATCTACTGTTTCTTATTTAACTTTAGGTTTAGTATTAGGTACAGAGTTAGTATTAGATTTAGGTTTAGGTTCTTTAAGTATCCTTTTTATAGTAGAATACCAGTTCTTTTAGTACTTTTGTATGTTAAGCTTAAGTTTAGGCTTCTGCTTAGTTTAGGGTGGTACAGTAGTTAGGGTTAGTTTATATAGTTTAGTGTAATTTTTGGGTTCTTAGTAGAATTAGGTGGACTTTTTAGGTATAGGGTGGACATTAGTAGAAATTTTAGACTAATGGATCCTAGTGGATTTTTCAGATTTTGGTTTAGGGTCTAAGTAGTAAGTTATAAGGCACTTCTACTTGTAACAGGAGGCGGTAAATAGAAGCTTAAGGTTGTTTTAATTAATGGTTACCTTATATAGCTTTATCTAAGGTTGTCTAAGTATTACTAAGTAACCTAGGGTGGTAACAAAAAGCCTAATTAGTTCTTTATAGTTTAGGTATTAGAGTCTTAGGAATACTATATAGGTAATATGGCCTAAGATAGTGCGTTTGCCATTAAATCTAAATATATTAATATGCCGGTTAAGGGGGGTTAGAGTAAAACTATTATCTTACATAAAGATCTTATTAATAAATCCTATGCCACCAGCTCCTATATTAATTAGGACTTAAGTATTAACCTATTAATTATTCTGCTAAAGACAACAGTTAATGGTTATACTGTAATCCTAAGAGTTAGAGTTTATAACATCTAAAGTATTTAATAAGATCCTAAGGCAGTGCTGTCCTAAAGAGTAACTTAGCTCTAAAACCTTCCTTTTAGAGGCAATTAGGGTGGAGTTCTTATAGCGTATTGGTTGTAGCTTTATCCTTATAAGTGGTGCTTACTAGATATAGGGCTAAAACTAGGTAGAAATTGGGGATGGTAACTAGAGGATTAATGCGGTAAACGGCTGCTAGTATTGGCTGTTTATAATTTGTGTTAGGGTATAGGGACAGAGCAGTAGTTAGAGAGATAGAAGCTACTTTTACACTTAAAATAGAGGCCTAGCTTGGTATGTTGTTCTTATTTAAAGAACCTTAGTAGGGCGTATCCTAAGGTTCTAGTGTTAATATCTATAGCGTTAAGGTGCTTAGGCTAAGACAATAACTTAGTAGATATTTATAGGTTTGTTATATTATATTAAGGAGCAGACTTTAGTGTTAGGCATAGTATATTATTATACCGTTTATTAATAACGTTTATGTAGGTGTTAAGAGCTCCTAGTAGGTCTACACCTATTAGGGAGGTTTTTAGTTTAGGGCTTAGGGATTTAATAAGGCTGTTAATTAGTATGGAGTTATTCTAGCCTGTTTTTTTTATGTAATAGTTAAATTTAGAAAAGTATACTGGGAAGCTTTTTATTCCTTAAGTTATATGGTTTATCTTTCTCTAAGCAGTAGCTTAGTGGTTTGGGTTACTATATATAGCTTTAAGAAGTATAATTAGGCTTGGTACTAAGTTTGGTTAAAGAGGTTTAATAAGGTTAGCTATGTCTCCTTTTAATTAACTTAAGGCGTAGTAAAGTTAGTTGGCTTTAGTTAGGTAGCAGTTAGTATTACCAGTTAGCTTATTTTTAAGCCAGCTTAGGAATAATTAGAGTTTTTATTATTTACTAGTAAATATTAAAGGGTCTAGTAGTTGTTTAGATTATTATAGTACAGTAGTTAGTTTAGGGTAAGTAACTACTATAGGTTTGGGACTCTTATTCCGTGTGTTTATCTCTAAAGATAGTATTTAGTCTTAGGGCCCTAGTATAGGCATCTTAAGGGTACGGATTTCTTCTTAGAGGTCTTTAATTATTTATTAGTGTTATGCTTCTTGTTTAGCTTATTATTAAGTTAAAGTGGCTTAGTTCTGTGCAAGGGCGTTTATAAAGGACTTCTGTATTTCTACCAATTATTCTTAAAGTGCGGATATAATGCCAACAGCTATTATAAGGGCTTTAGGGTTATTCTACATTTTAGAGGGTAGTATATAGGGTTAATGCAATATAGTGTTACGGGGTAAGCATAAGCGGTAATAATATATAGCGAAGTAGATATTATTAAGCTATATATATAAACTATGTAATAAAGTTAAGACATTATATAAGGAAAGGAAAATAGAAAATAGGGGAAAAAGGGTACATAACGTTTGCTTAGTTGCTAGGTTAATGGGTACTATGCTATACATAGGCAGGGTAGAGCTTAGGTGGCAGTTCTGGTAGAACTTAGCAGAATTTGGCAGTTAGAGGTCCTTGAAGTTGCCAGTTAGCAACTCCAACAGTAGAGACAGCAGATTGCGGCGGAATACGGCAGATTGCTGTCAGATTGTCGTCTTGTGGTCGGTCTCCGGTTGTTTAGTCAGTGGAAACAGGTGGACGTGTGTAAGGTGTTATAGGGGTGTCCCGTAACAGTGGCCTAGTTTTATATAAGTTAAGTAAGTAGTTAATACTTATAACCTTAACTATAGAGGCTGAATATATAGCAATAACACATGCTACTAAGGAAGCCTTATGGCTCCGTTAATTGCTTACTAATTTAGGCTATACCAGAAAGGATCTACTACTGATATATTTATACGGCGATAATTAACCAGCTATTAGCCTTGCTAAAAGCAACAACTACCACACGCGCACTAAGCACTTTAAGCTATATTAGCACTATATTTATAACAAGGTTTAAAGCGGTATAATCCACCTATAGCACGTTCCTATGGGCGATATGGTAGCGAACAGTCTTATAAAGCCACTGTTAACGGTTTAGTTTAGGAACTTTATCAAGCAGCTAGGCCTCGTTTAATGCGACATAGATACTAAACCTAAATAGGAAATTGTACATAGGCCGGCAAATCCTTGGAGGGCACGCTATTTGATGATTCTAACTAATGCTGACGACTTTTAAAAGGGAGATATGAATGACGTAGAGAGCTTATAATAGACGATTAATTATAGCTTAGGGAGAGGTTAAATAGGACCTATAGTACACTTAGAGGGTTACAAGGTGTTTCTTTTATATATTTACAAGTTTAATACTAATTTAGGAAGGATCTACTTCTGTTTTAGTAGAGTACTAGGGGGTGTGACAATAGCTCTAGAAGAGTCCTCTATATAGGTTTCCTGCTTACATAAGCAGACTTCCTTTGTTCCGCTTTTGGTTAGTATCCATAGTAGTTACCCCTAGTGCTTTTATTAAACTAAACCCAAACGGTTCAAACCATCTTATTAGACGTTTGATTGATATCAAACTAAGTTTATTTAGTTTAATAACTATTAATTAAACTAAACCCAATTAATCTGGTTTGACAATTAATTGCTTATATTGCTCTAGCTATAAGCCTATAGCTGTAAACCTTTGTATAGGCCTGATTTTAATAGTATAAGCGCCTTAATTATATTAGGCTTAAGGCTATTACGCTTATCTGTAAAGATATTAAGAGCATCGCTAAACTTATGCTCTAGGTTACTACTTTCTAGCGGCGCTATAGTAAGATTAAGAGCTATTAAACTAAGTACAGGATACTTATTACAACGGTTAAACCACCAGTTAATTACATTAATATTAATCTTTATTCCATTATTTCTTACTAGCCTCTTTATAACTAGGCTATTAAGATAGCAATTAATCTCCTTAGTAACAGGATCTCTTGCCTCCTCACCCCAATTAGAATTACTGTCTTTGGGCTGGTACTTAGTACAAGGCTTCTACTTGCATAGCGAGCTGTATATAGCTATTACCTTTGGTGTAGGAGGCCTGCTCTTAAGTAAAGCATAAGCAAACTCTCTAAAGTTGTCCTTAACAGCTTTTTGCTATTTAGGCCTTAAAGCCTAATACATCTTAAACTACTAAAACTTCCTACTAGGATGGAGAAGAACAGCTACTTAGTAAGCTGGTGTTATATTACTAAGGCTATAGTAGTAGTTAAGTTTCTCCCATATAAGCTCTACCATAGTAATAATATACTTATTTATATACTTATTAGCTACTAGCCTTACTTTTTACTTCTCTATAAAGGTTAAGAGGCTATTAAGCTTTATAAGCTACTGCCAGAGAGAGCTAGTATTGCTATAAATGCCACAATACTTTAGTTTAAAGGTTGCTTTAGCTAGAGGCTCTAGTATCTTTTTAATATTATACAGAGCCTCCTAGTAATTAGGTAGAAGTTAATCGCCAAAGATACTATAGTTGGAGGTTAATTTCTGCATTCTGGTATACTTATTAATAGTAGGGCGTAAGCGGAGACCTATTTAAAAGAGATTCTATTAGCAAGGTTTTAATCTATCCCTAAAAAACAGGCTTAGTATTAAGGCTTATTATAAAACCTAATTGATTAATTAGGCTTAGCTTTAAAAGGTAGAATAGTGGCTATTAATTATATAGCGCGTATTTAAGCTAATCTAAGTTACTAGCTGGCAACTTACCTACTAACTAGCCTTCTTACGCACTAAGATTAAGAGCTGTAGCTAAACCTTATATTAACCTTTAAGGGTAAAAATAAGGTCCTAGTGTGTTCTACTAGGCAGTTTATCTACTACATTTAATTATCTTATAGGTACTATTCTATCTCGTGGCGTTTTCTTTAACAAGTAAGTATAGGTAAAAGCCTTAATCATCATTTATAGCCCTTTAAGCATTACGGAAAGCCTCCCTATATTATAGTGTTATTATAGCATAGATTGCTAAGTTATAAAGCATGCTAATAGGACCTTTCTAACGCTAGGCTTTATATTACTTTTAAACAGCCTTCTCTTTTACTTATTTAGTATATATCTCCGCTGCAAACTGCTCTGCTTCTTTATTACTACATACATACCAAAAAGCTGCTTCTTCTACGGAGTATAAGGAAGCCTTTGCATGTATATTACTATATATTAGCAACTCAGTCAATCGAGGCACGAGCACGGGAAGAAGGACGCGCAAGCCTATACAATTAGATTGTCTATAAACGAGGATCTAAAGCTAGAGAAAGGAAGGAGAAGAATAGCAGCGCCACTTAATATTTTATGCGGTCCTCAAGTCACGTAACTCACGTCTACCATAATCCACGTCTGCCAAGATCCACCATTTTCCACTAGCGCCGTAACATTACCCCCCCCTCCAAAAAAGCCTGCCCTCAGGCTTTGTATGTCCGTATTATGTCCGTAGGGTATTCTTGTCTTTATGCTCAATAGGTAGCCTATCGTCTTCGCTATACCAGCACTCCATCCACTTATTAAGGTACTTTGGGGGTCCGGGTTCGTTAGGGTATTAATTATAGAATTCTTTAAGCTTTTAGGGGCAGCCTATAAAGTTCCAAACAGGGTACCAGGTTAGGTCTGGATCGTAGCCTTTCCATTAGACACGGTATTGTAGCGTTCCTCGTACTAGTTTACAGGCTAGTATTTTATTAACTTCCCATTCATCGTCGCTATTAACTTAAATTGGCAGGGGAGGCTCATTCTTTTATCTAGGTAGTAGGTCATTTGCAGCCTTCCGTAGCTTATCCAGCAAAAAGATAGGGTAAACCTTAATTAAGTCTAGGAGCTTAACCTTATATAAATTGCCTTCTTTATTAAGGATCTTATACAGTCCTGCCATCTTATAGTCTAGCTTGCGGCTAGGCCGTTCTATCTTCCAGTTCTTTGTTATAACCCAGACCCTATCGTCTACTGTAAAGTTAGGCTCGCGCCTATACTTATTTGCCTGCTATTCTATTAATCTCTAGGCCTTTTCTAGGTTCTTATAGGTTACTGTCTAGGCTTTTTCTAGGTGTTTGGCGTATTGCTAGGCTTCCTCATAAGATAGTTTTTTGTGTACGGTCTATAGGCCTTCTGGTCTATTCCAGTCAAAGCTAGTATAGGGTAAATATCCTATTTCTAGCTAGATAGGTGCAAACCCTATAAAGTTATAGGGTAGGGTTGCCTGGGCGTAGTCCATTAGGGGTAGTAGTTCGCCCCAGTTATCCTAAAAGTAGTTAACAAAGGGCCGGAGTCTCTAGTCCAGGTATTAATTTATAATCTCCGTCTAACCATCTGTCTGGGGGTGGTATGCTATAGAAAGCTTTAGCTTAATACCAAGGATCCAAGTAAACTTATTCCAGAAGGCCGATATAAACTGCGGCCTATAGTTGAATATAATAGTATCTGGTAGTCCGTAAATTCGGTAGACATAATGGATGTATAGTTAGGCTACCTCCTTAGTATTAATATCCTTGTGATAGGGGATTGAGAACAGGCGCTTACTAAAACAGTTAACTAGAATCATTACCATATCATATCCGTTACGGTCTATAGGCAGCTCATAAAAGTCTATAGAGATATACTGCTAGGGGCGTTCTAGTATCAGGAGTGGCTTTAATAGTCCTAGGGTCTTATCTCGCGGAATTATAAACCTACGGCAGTCGTTGCAGTTCCGTATATAACGGTCAATATCCGTAACTATTCCGGGCCAGTAATATCGGTCACTAATAATTTTACGGGTCTTATTCTTTTTAGGGTAGGCCGTAGAGACCTAGGTATGTGCTTCAGTAATAAGCCAAGTCTGTAAGTTCTATTCCTCTACTACTACTAGCCGTTCCTAATACTTAAGTAATCCGTTTTTAAGGGACTAGGGGCTGGTAACGTTCTTTGCCTTCTCACAGTACTCCTATAGAGAAGAGGTTATATGGTTTATCTACAGCAATTTGTCAATAAGGTCAAATCCTGAGGGGTTAATAGGATATATCTCGGCGCCTAAGAAGTCTATACTTAGTTCTACCTATATCTGGGGGTTAAGGTACTCTGGTTGTAGTAGTGTCTGGGTTTATAATAAGATCTTTACAGCTGTCTGGTTACCTAGGTCCTGTTCACGCTTTATAAAAGTATCCGCACGGTTTATAGCGCCTGGTCTATATATAATCAAGAAGTTAAACTAAGATAGGATATCCGCCCAGCATACCTGTCAGGCCGTAAGAGCCTTGGTTGTTATAAAGTATTTTAGGGCCTTATGATTTGAAACTACCTTAATAGGCTTAGGGGTCCCCTCTAGCTATATACGCCAGTGCTAAAAGCTAGAGATAATGGCTAGCATTTCTTTGTTATGGATGTGGTAGTTTAGCTTAGCATCTATCATAGTCTTTGAATAGTATGCAACGGGGTGCTATTTTCCGTCCAGTTGCTTCTGGGAAAAAATACCGGCTATTGCGCTGTTTAAGGTATCCGTTTCTAGTATTAAGGGCCGTTCTAGGTTAAAGTGGGTGAGTAGAGGAGCTGATACTAGCCATTTTTTAAGCTTATTAAAGGCCTGCATATATATGGCGTTAAAGTGGAAGGGCTGGTCTTTTTTAGTAAGGCGGTTAAGAGGCTAGGCGATCCTACTGTAGTTCTTAATAAAACGTTAGTAGAAGTTATAAAAACCTAAAAATAATTGTACCCCCTTTACAGTCTGTGGGGGTGTCTACTGGTCAATTGTGGCTGTTTTCTCTAGGTCGGCCTTGATTCTGTCTGTACTAATAATAAACCCTAGGTACTTTATACGCTTAACACTAAATTTTAACTTCTTAATATCGGCCTGGAGACTAGCCTCGTGGAGCCGTTATAGGACTTTATAGATGTGCTCTTTGTGTTCCAGCTTATTTTTAGAGTAAATCATAATATTATCTAGGTAGGCCGTATAGAAGTCATTAAGGTAGTTAAAGAGTACATTATTTATGTACCGCTGGTACGTAGCTGGTCCGTTGGTTAGTCTAAAAGGAAGTACCTTGTATTTATACGTTCCGTAATAGGTCCGAAATATAGTAAGATCTATGGATCCGGGGTCTATTCTAATTCGGTAAAAGGCCTGGCGGATATTAAGCTTTATAAAAACTTTAGCTCTACTTATTCGGGCCAGTGTCTTATTAAGTAGGGGTAGTGGATAGCGGTCCTTGCGGGTTATATTATTTAGCTTATAGTAGTTAATACAAAAACGAAGTCCTCCGTTTGGCTTTTTAACAAAGAGAATTAGTAAGGCGAAAGGGACTTAACTGCTAGGCTTAATAAAGCCCTTATCCAGGTTTTTAATAAGATATTGCTTTATAGCCTATAATTCGGCAGTAGATTGCTAACAAAGGGGGCTATAGCTAAGGGTGTTTTCCTTATCTGGCTCGATCTCGATCTTGTAGTTATATGGTTGGTGAGGCAAAAGCATATCAAATGCTGCCTTTAAGAATACGTCCTTGAATTTCCGGTGTTAATAGGGTAGTTTCTATTCTACTAGCTCCTTATCCATAAGCTCGCCTTTCTATCCGCTAAGCTTGCTTTTCTTTTCCTCAATTATTTGATCAATTTTATATAAGCTAGTAGTAAAGGTAACAGTATTAGGTTAGACCAAGTTCCGATAGAATTCTATGGTGCCGATGCAGCAGATATTAACTAGGGGAAGGTCTGTAGGTTTCTTTACAGACTTTTGTCGGGCCATATTTTATAGTATAGGGTTTATAGTCTTTTTTAGCTTATGTTCTATTTTCCGTAAGTTATCCTTCTAGTCTATTAGTTTAGTATAGCGTCCTATATTTCTAGCCTTCCTTTATAGCTGCATAGGGCCTAAGTTCTCTATAGGGGACTTGGCTAGGTTACTACTGATTTCCTAGGTCTCTAGTACGGGTGGCGTAATATAGGTAGTCTGGGGGCGGCGTAGTATATAAATTTATTATGGATTAAGCTGTACGTCCTTTTTAAAGGCCTAGTCTCTACGCATAGTATTGGCTTAGTAGATGGTATTAATCTAGGGCCGTATAAGGTTCTCTATTATAATACTAATTTCTTTTATAAAGGAAGGGGTCGGGGGTAGGGATTTAGGCTAGAGGAGCTGTCTATTCTGTATATTAAGCTGTAAGCCTAAATAGGCTAGCTATTTTCTTCCTAAGATCATATTATGGCTTCCTAGGTCTGTAATAAGAAAGGGGACGTTATACTACCTTTATCTGTCAACACGGAGGTGGATCTGTAAGATAGTTATAATAGGTGGCCCTATTCTTCCATTATACCCGCGAATAGGAACTGGTTTAGGCAGTTCCTTAAAGGGCGCATTTAAAAATTCGGCCAGCTTTACGGCGCACTAAGTGTCTATTAAGGCAAAGGTATTTGCTCTAGAGTCAGCTAAAGCAGAGGTTAAAACTTAATATCTATTGCGAAATAAAGTATAAGGGATAGTGCAGCTTCTTCTACCAACTAGCTGACCTAGATTAATATGTGACATATTAATCCCTTTTAACCCTAGAGAGGAGTCTTCCTTTAGGGTTTTTTTTTTTCTAGCTCCATATTGTCCTCCTATATTAACAGAACCTCGTCCGTTTTTGCCTTTGTTAGGCAGTCCTTGGCGAAGTAGTCCTTTTGGCTGTATAAGAAGCAAGCCTCCTAATTACTAAGGGCCTGTCTACGGGGGTCGCTGTATATAGGCCAAGCATGCGCCAGACCTATAGCAGGGCTAGCTGCGCGGCTAGCTGCTAAGTTAACGGCGGGCTGTACGGCTGGTACTATAGGAGTTGCCAATTGTGCTAGGGCACTACGGGCTATTCTTATAGCGCTTATAGTCTAGTTTGAAGAGTTTCTGGCTTTATACCGCTTAGCTTATACCTTAATTCGATAGAGGCCTTAATTAATAGCCAGGCAGTGGTTTGTAAGTACCTTTAGCGTCTATACAATAGTAAAAACTGGTAGTACGGCGCGCTATAGGTCTAGGGTGAGCTTGTCAAAGAGGTCTGGTATTAGGTCTTTATGGGGAATTTGGGCTTAGCCGGCTAGGTACAAAAAGCGGGTCTAGAAGGCCGAAAAGGTCTCTGTCGTTTTTATATTAAGGGCTTTATAATTAAGGCGGGCGTTCTATATCTTAAAGGGGTCCTTATAAATAGAAGACAGGTGGTTAATTATCTCTTCTCTAGAGAGGAAGGGGTCTACTAAGTCCTAGGCATATCACGGACGTAGATGCGTCTGTACGTCCCCGCTGGTACGGCCGAAGACGTAGGCCATTTTAGCTCAAGCAGTAGGGAAGTGGTCCGCATTGACTTTAAGCTTGTCTTACAGTTAAAGCTTCCAATTGTCAAACATAGGGTTAGTTCCGTCCGTAAGCAACAAGGGGTCCGCGACCTTCACGGACCGTGACGATGCTGATGCTGTACATTGGGCTAGGGCCTTAAGGACTATAGCAAGTCTATAGGTGTCTAATAACTCCTTACTAGGTATAGGGGTGTCTCTAGTTTCAAGCAGCTCTTAAAGCCGTTCGATTTCGGCATTAGCTACTACAAGTTCTTTCTAGGGGGTTAAGACGGCGACTGTTTCACCATTGGAGGTATTTGCGGGTCCTACAGCGGCTTTGCCAGCTGCTGTATTTCTTGGCATAGCGGTAGGGGTATTAGGTAATTTCTGGTGTTTGTTTATTTTCTGGGGGTTCTAGTCTATGTGTGTCCTATTCTCAGGTTTCGCGTTCTGTTTATATTCTTTTAGTTCTGTCCTGTCCTTAGGGTCCTGTTCTGTTCTATTAGTATCCTTTGGGTCCTTTTCTATGTCCTTGTTCTATTTATAGTTTGTAGATATTTTTAAGTTCCTTCTCAGAAAAGAAGAGTAGTGACGAGCTTTGGATAATGTTAGTAACTTAGTCAATTAAGGCACGAGCACGGGAAGAAGGACGCGTAAGCCTATACAATTAGATTGTCTATAAACGAGGATTTAAAGCTAGAGAAAGGAAGGAGAAGAATAGCAGCGCCGCTTGATATTTTATGTGGTCCTCGAGTCACATGACTCACGTCTACCATAATCCACGTCTGCCAAGATCCACCGTTTTCCACCAGCGCCGTAACACTATATAGGCCATTCTTTACTATAAGGTTAATTATATAGCAGCTATATTAAAGCTAGAAGAGCTTCCAATCCTTATCCAGATAGTTGTAGAAGTGCTATACAAAAGTGTCATTGTTTAACGCATTGTCTATAGTAGTGTATGCAATATAGGATGTAATATTATAGGATTCTATAGTAGCAACCACTATAGAAATAATATTCTTACTAGTATAAGGTCCTAGAAGTATATAGAAGGTAATTAAAAGGTTCTATAGCTTCCTATTTTAATTAATAAAATGTGCCTTAATACCAAGGAACGCAATATAGTTAGGCGATGTCCAGATATTAAGTATAAGGCTTATATTGGAGGCTGCAGTATAGAGAGCGTGTTTAATACGCTTACTTATAATCTTTACATCTTTAATTACCCATTTAGAAACTATTGCTGGCGATATAGGGTATAGGCTTATAGCTATAGGGTTAAGTAGGCTAATAAGGCAAATAAGGTGCTCTAATAAGGCTCTAGTAAAAGAGATATTATCTAAGACCATAAAGGTAACAAGGTATTCGCGGTATTGGTAGAATTTAACTTAATAAATAGGTAAACCTTTGGTTGCAATAACATCCTCCTCTTTATAGGGTTCTTCTCCCTACCTATTAAAGCTATAGGTGTTAACTATATAGCTAATTGCGTGTGATATAGAGGCTGCTAATTTAACTACAGGAGGGATTACTCCATGGCCTTTCCTATTAGCAGGTTTTGTATAAGAGATTATAGGCTTACATCTACAGCAAAGCCAGTACTGCTGCTGCTTTGTATCTTATACTAGAGTGCTATGCTGCTAGACCTAGGCTCTACACCTACAAAAGGTCTTGCTATTAAGCTGTGGAGCAAGCTAATAGCTAACTGCATCTTTAGGCCTAAAGATAAAGCCATCTACGCTATATATTAGCTGCCTTGGGTGTAAACTACCCTCTATAGAAAATAGCGAAGGCGTAGATTAATCAGAAATATTACCAATTAATATATCTAAAGGTATTAAGTGGGAAACCTAATTAACTAAGGTAAACACGGTAAAGAAAGGGGCTGTAGAGGTAGGATAGAAGAGTCTTTAGTGGGGAAGCTGCACAAGGCTTAAAGGATTTTAACGCCTCCAATACCTATGGCTATTAGCTCTCTACTATTCTACTAGAACTTTATTTCCACTAAGAGATTAGTTCCTAAGGCAACTAGCTTATAGTAAGGGCAGAAAGGCTATTCTAGCAATTTATTAAATTAATAGACAATTAATTTAGTCCAATTAGTTTATTTAATTAGTTTGATTTATATTAAACAAACCTTAATTGGACCAAATCAATCAAACCAAACAACCGTTGATAAGGGTCCGGTTTGATGAAAGCACTGGTTACCCTGGACTCCGTGGCAGTTACTTCGGTTTCCGTACCAATATAGGCCTATATTAAGGCCTATATTCGTTGTAGTTAGATTCCATAGATTTATTTATTCCTTCCAATATTATTAAGTTCATTACTATCGGTGGCTCTGCTATTAAATAAGCCCGTAGGGTAGGCAACTAAGATACTATGTATATCTATTAAAGGATAGAGAGTTAGCATTGCTAGAGGAGAAACAGATGCGGATGCATGGAGAATTTACCCTTTTTGTGAGCCCAAGTACACAAAAAAAGCCCCCGCTTGCCTGCGTTTCTACACCATACCCGCCATCACCCATTTCGTCGCCCGCATGCATTGACAAGCCAACACAAGACGAAGAGTGATCGTGTCCAAGCGGACGCATTAGCAGATAAAAGTCATTCTCGCTTCCCCATAAGCCGGCAAGGGATGGAATAGTCCAGGAGTCTGTCATCTGTTGGTGTCGACCGGAATTTGAGACTATATATTGTCCCAATTTGCGGTCAACAGTTGGTCTTAACTCATCCAGTCTGCTCGAGAACGCGCCCTCAAGATCCAATAAGGGATAGCGGAAGCAGAGGTTCCTCAGATAGGGCCTAATTCGCAGATGGGGGATGGCAGGGACAGAGCTGTTCACGGTGACAGTGTCCGATCGTTACCATTCCTCTCCTCCACATCCTTATTTAAAAATGTCTAGAATCTCACTAGGGGTCAGCAGTTTGTTAACAAGCTGACGATGATAGTAGAGACTTACCAAAAACTCCGTCGCTCTCACCAACAGCCGCTCCTCAGCCCAACCAGTGGCCTTCAAACCGACTCATCTTCGCTACAGGACCCTCACACCCGGTGGCTGAGACACTGTCTGGAGCATCAATGCTAGTTCTGATGCATTACACGGGCCCTCGCTGATGAAACATCAATCGATGAAATAAAACCATTTCCTTGCCAATCTGCCAGCGGTTGTCTCGATGTTACACCAGAGACAATGTTCATTCAATATCCTAATAAAGCTCTAGGCAAATCTCACATGCGCCCCGCTCCTCCATCCTCTTTCGAAGCCATACTCAATCATCGCAACTCAGTAATCATGTAATATTGCCACAGAATCAAAAGCTATCTGTGGGGAGAAAGGAATAATGCACGCCAGACACACAGGTCATGACTAATGACTAAAATGGTTCAAGAGTCTATTGTGCTGTGTTGACATGTACAGCATTGAGCAAAGATTCTCCAACGGGCACACTGAGATCAGCTCCTTGATAGCTGGCACCGCTCCGCTCATAGTACGGCAAGAACGAGCCATCCCTCATCAAGTTACTAAATCAGACACCTTGGTTCCACTGGTCTCACTTCCATCTAGGCCGAAGAAATTGAACGCGGCTGACGGTGGTTCTTATCCCACCGCCAGTTCGGTATTTGGAGTGACCCTACCACAAGCTTTTTTGGGACTTGAGGTCGTTTGGCTTGGAGACTTTTTTAAGTCCCTCGTAAGATTACTGGCATGAATGGGAGCTACAATGAAACCAGACCCAAAGAGTTCTAAAATTCTGCTTCATAAGCCGACTACGCTCCTCCAGCGCCGAGACGAAAAACATAGCCGTCGCTCATGGTTAGGTCACCTCTCTGTCGAGCTGAGGTCTACTTTAAAAAAGTTTTCACAGTCGCGGCTGACGCCATGACGGAACCTTGACTCCGGCGCCCTAGAGAAGTTAGTGGTCGTCTGGTTTAGACATTTATAAATAAGGAAACAAATGTAGGGGTCTTTAAAGAGAGCTCATGGGCAGAAGCTGTAATTATGGTATGCATATATTATGAAAAGCACTAATGGTAAGGTGTAACAGTGCAAGTGTGGGAGAATTGATGAGCAACTTTTTTCTAAATCTATGGAAATCAGGTGGTATATATACATAAAAGGTGTAGACAACAAAGGGGTAATTGACTAAGTTAGTAAGCGAGTTAGTAACTAAGTTGGTAAGTGTGTTGGTAAGTGAGTTAATATACAGGCGAGTTAGTGGTGGTTTAATAGGGTACCATAGTCGGTTACACACACCCCCAGATTTAATGGTGTAGTTAAAGCTGTAGAAAATAAATAAAGGTAAAAACTGTACTAGAAACAGGAAATTTAGATATAATATTAGGAGTGGTATAGGGTAGGGTAATGGTAAGGCTATTGGCTATGTTGCTTATAGGGCTTCTAGTAACGTTGTAGACGTTGTATTTAGTAACGTTACGGTCATCGCAACTGGTACCGTTATAGGCTAGTACTGTTATAGGCTGGGTAGGAATTGCTTTAATTATATCTAAGATATCGTCTTAAAGTCCTTATAGTGAGGTAATTTAATCTGTATTTAAGGCAGTTGTTTAATCTATACTTAAGGTAGTTATTTAATCTATAGTTAAGGTAGATTCTTTTAATCTATAGTTAAGGTAGTTATTTAAGTTATAATTAAGGTAGATGTTTAATAGGTAGTTAAGGTGGAACTTAAGGTAGGTATTTTTTTTAGGTAGTTAAGACGCTTAGGGTAGCACTTAAGCTATAACTAAGGAGGACGCTTAGGGTGGAACCCAAGGTAGATTTGTTTTTATACTTTGCTAATAAGCAAACTTTATATTTAACTTTAAGCGGTACTTGGCAGCACTATAGGTTAAGGTTAGAAGCTAGGGTTTTAGAATTAAAATTAATTATTTTTATGTTCTCTGCTTTCTGCTCTTCTTTTTAAATATATTTAACTATATATTTAACCCATAGTCTAGATAAGATTATTTTATCTATTTTCCTTTAAATATCTGGGTTTAGTTTCTATTCTTAAAAGCGCTTTTGCTTAGCAATATAGTAGTAGTTACTATATTGGTGTATAAGGCCGTATATGCATTTCTTATACCACCTTAAGTTTAAATTTAAATTACTATATGAATTGGAATTGCCGTTAAAGTTTAAATTAGAATTGGAATTGGAATTTAAGTTACCTTAAAGAGTTGCAAATGTAGAGTGGTTAGCAGTTATGGTAAAAGAAGATAATGCTATTTGCTATATACGGTAGTATTCCTTAAATTTCTTAATTAGATTAATAATGGATAGGGCGTCTTTATCCTTCTATTTTTTCCTAATAAGGTCTATATCTAGTGCTCTAGCGAAACTAAAAGAGATAGGCTTAATAGCTTAAATAAAATTATAGTAGGGTCTAAATCCCTATATATTTAGTAGCTTTAATTATTCTGCTAGCTTATAGACATTCCGCTAGTTATTTAACTATTTATTGTCACAGCACTGACCTAACGTATACTGTTTCCTACTGTTGGCTAGCCCACCACTAGCGCCTTAGCGGCTGGCCCTACTCTTTATACACAATACCCCCTTTTACCCTTCTTCTCTTCTTTATAGCACAACGTAGTTATTTAGTCTACTTTATTGCAGCACTGTGACAGTTTGTGCTATCATTAATTACGCCCCATTACGATCACTGATTCCCTATATCCTAGTTATCCCTGCCCCAGAGCAATCGCGACCTACGCGTAACGCGTCCACACGCTATAACCCACTATAGTCCTAAAACAATTCTTAGTTTTTTCCTAGCGCCAAAAATTACCTAAATAGGCGACATTAATAATGCCAAAATGGCCAAAAACCAGAACCCCTGTAAAGTTTTTGTAGACTTCTTTACATAGATATACCCTAATATTGTATAGATAATCCGCTGCTCCCTATTATACCCTAAAACCTTTAAAGCCAATAAAGTTTACTATACCCTTATTAACCATACTAATAAATTCCTTAGTAATATTAAAGTGGGACTATAGTTTATGTATAACACAAACACTGCTAATAAGAAAGCCAATAAAAGCCTTAATGCCCTTATTGCCTCCCAGACAGAAACTATCACCGCTCTTAAACAATTAACCCCTATAACAACGGTAGTAACCTAGCAGAAAAAACGGATATCTAAAGACCCACCAATATTTAGCGGAAAAGGCACCCTGCTAGAATAATAAGCTAACTTTAAGACCTGGTATATTAAGATTAAAGAAGTCTTTAACTATAACCGGGACTACTTTAATATAGTCCAATCCTAGATCCTTTACATCTTAGATATACTAGAGGGTAAGGCCTATAAGTTTATTAAGTAGGGCCTAGAGCTTATACACAAGAACCCAAACAACATGTCTATATGGAAATGGCCCACTAAAGAAGATATACTTAAAGAGCTTACTGCCTACTATAAGGTCCTTAACATAACCTAGGTCGCAAAAAATAAGCTTAACCATTTTCCCTAGGGCAAGTGTAATTACTGGTCCTAAAAGGGAGAGCTTAATAAGTTAATGGTCCGCGCTAGGAAGACAGACAAATAGAAGGTAGATCTACTCTAGAAGTTTATCTCTCTAAAAATAGAAGAGCTGGTACTTAGACTTGCCTATAAAATTAATAATAGTAACTATATAGGTTAGAGCAAGTAGATGGATGTGTTCGCTAAGAACCTCGCAAACCATATATACTGAGCTAACCTTAAGAATACTAACCACCGTCCACCTACTTAAGCTCCTACCCCTATATTAACCCTAACCCTAACCCTAGCAGTAACTAAAGAACCTATAGACCTTAATAGAATCTTAGACACAGAGCGTAAGCGCCGCTTTAATAATAGACTGTGCCTTGCCTATAGCCTACCTAGCTACTAAAAGAACGCTTATAACCCCGCTATAACAGCAAACCCAGTTCCAATACCAGCCTATTAAATAATGTAAATTAATAACCGCGGATATAGTAACCGCGGAGTCCATTATAGCTATAGTAGATAACTCCCCCCCTTTAACCCTACGGCTCAGTTACTCTAAATAATGCCCTATATAGAAGCCCAACCCATTAATAACACCCAGAATTAGTAACTCCGCGTTAGTGAATACAAACATAGCTATATTATTGGCGAGGTGCCGTCTCCCTATACCCTAACTAAGACTAACACTACCAGCCAGACAGATACTGGATTGCCCCACTAAGACAGCCCTATACCCTAGTTGTTAAAAGGTAGACCCTTGGACTAAGTTGCGTTTAAGGGTCCAAACCATATAAGGAGGAAGATAAGAAGATTAGGTCCCTGTTACTAGACCAATCAGTCCTTTCTATTAGTAAACTGCCACTTAATCTTAGATCAGTAAATAGTAATAAGAAATTAATCCTTGTTTAAACCCAACTCTCCTTATTACGCAACCCATGCCCCTAAGTTTTTATTAACACAGTAAGCCTAGTAGACTTAGGTAGTACTGCAATAGCATTTACTAACGCAGAGTCTATTGTAAGAAAATATAACATTATAACTAAGAAACTATTGGCACCTAGGCTACTATACCTTACAAATAGCATCCTAACTTTACTTATTACAGACTACTTTACCGCCTAAATGTTAATTGGCATTTATACTAAAGCTATGCTCTTTCTTATTACTAAACTCTTACCTAGTACCCTAATTATCTTAGGTATGCCTTGGCTCTAGAAGCATAAGCCCTACCCCAGCTTTAGAGAGCTTAAGATCTACTTTAACTTAGACTACTACTTTAGGAACTACCTCCTATGGGGGATAGCTGATAGTAGCAGGGATGCCCCATGTGGATACTTGGCACTACTAAGCCTAGTGCCTAGAACTATATATAAAGCCCTAATAATAGAAGATGTTCCTAATAAAGGGGAACCTATATAGCTGCAAAGTAACAAGACAGCAGAAAACTGGACTACTTTAGCACTTAAGACTAAAATAATGGGCCAGCTGGCCTTACTAAGACTAAGGAAGAAGGTCTGCTTTGCGCCACTACTACTAAGAATCTAACGCCAACCCAGACACCCTTTAAACCCCAGCCGCCTAGCCTAATACCTAGAACTAAGCTATATACTATATACGCACACTATAGCCTACGTTATAGTAAGGACTAGCTAGGGAATTACTAAGACCTAGATAATAGAAACCGCGCCACTATAACACCCAACTTTATACCTACTCCCCGTATGCCTTATACAAGGCTACCGCCTAAAAACCGCTCCTAAGAGCTGACTAAGACAAGCTAGCCCCGCCGTAATGTTAGGAGAAGACCAAATACGCCCTAACCTAGATAATATTATAAATATACGCGCCGTGAATTTCGCCTAGTTTTATAAACAAAAAGGTGTAAAAGTAATAAGGATCCATATGGCAGAGCTGGTAGAATTGGTAGAATAAAAAGAACGGAAATAATTAATAGATAAACTCCCTACTGGACTAGTTAAAATAGTAGTAACTCTTTAATTAACGTCTGATACAGATCCTATCTAGGCCCACGCAGACTACTCCGTATATAAGGGAAACTTATAAATTGACAGGAAGAAAACCCTTATTAATGTAGGGGACGGAAAAACCCTATAAGCCACCTCAGTAGGATAAAAAACCCCTGCTTTACCATGTCCGTCCGTAGCAGCAGCCCTACAGGCCTATAGCTACGTCCTGTCCTCCTTAGATGTTTAAACTCCTTGGGAACCACTGCTTCCTTCTCTAGCTTATCTAAGCTAGGGTTCACTACGTCCTAGCTAGGCCTTGCCAATTAATTACTGTGCTTTGCTTTATTGTTTCCCATACCTTAACCACCCCCTATATACTATCTCTTATTAACCATTGCCCTATACACCATGCCTCCCCCCCCCTAAAGCTATTAAAGGCGTAAGGGGGATTTATCTATAGCTATAATACTAAAAAGCTAGCAGGACATTGTATACTGTGTACTAGGTGTCTTTGTGCCTAGGCCCCAACCAGGCTCTCCCTAGGATGGCCAGTTGTAGGGAGGAGACAAAAAACCATAAGGTTGCTGTCCAGGCTGCTAGGCAGTATTACGGTAATAGCAAGTAACCGCATGCTCCGCGGGCGATCGCCCTAGGGGTTAGGAGGGGCCGTATATTCGCTTATTTATTCACGCTCAACCGTCCGCCCGTCTGTTAATGTGAGGTTATTAATGCTTTCCATTGGGGGTAAGGGGATGATATCAAATGCTATGCATCCATGTTGGATCGTACAGGTGCCTTAATAGAGTACCGTAGTAATAAGCTGTTATCATAAAGGGGTACCAACAGTGGTGGTTTTTAAGATCTTACCATCTGAAAACTTTTCACCACCGCCCTAACGCTCACAACCACCACCACGAAGTCGTATCGCACGCTGTGCGACGTCTCTGCGTTGGCTCTGGGTCTAAACTTTGAAGACCCAGGTTCGTAGCCGTCACCACGTACAGGTGCAGAGTCCGTTTTCGACGGCCGACTAGTTAAAATACTAGACCTAATAAAGGAATCCTTCCGCCACTTAGTTAATAGTAACTATATAATAAAAGAAGCCTATAAGGTCTTCCCTAGTTATTTTTACCGTTTCCTTAAGGAAAACCTCCAAACTATAAATACTGAGTTCCTCTACCGCAAAGTTATAGATATAGATGTTGAGAAGTTTATAAAAGGCAAACCTACTCTAACTAGGGATAATATTGTATAACACCTCCTAAGGGAACATAGGCACCATATTAAGGGGTTTCTCCTAAAGAATGCCAATAAGCTCCCACTATATCGCCTATAGGACCATAAAATTAAAATTATACTAGGAAAGCAGCCCCCATACCATAAGAACTGCCTACTCTCCCCTACTAAGCTCTAATACGTTAAGAAATGGATTAATAAGATGCTTAATAAAGGCTTTATTTAAGAATTAACGTCCCCCACCATAGCCCCACTCCTACTTACTGCTAAGCTAGAAGGAAGGGTAAGGATCTGCTATAACTATAGAGGACTTAATAATATTACCGTTAAGAACCAATACCCGCTTCTGCTTATCCGTAGGACACTTAATGCTCTATATAGCGCCAAATTCTATACTAAGCTTAATATTATTGCCGCGTTTAATAGGATCCGTATTACCAAGGGCCATAAATGGCTTATAGCATTCATTACCCGCTTTGGGCTCTATAAGATACTAGTAACCCCATTTAGCCTTTATAATGCCCTAGCTATATTCTAAAACTATATTAACTACATTCTTTATAATACACTGGACGACTATTATATAGCATACCTTAATAATATCCTTGTATTTTCTAAAACTTAAGCTAACCATACCAGGTATATTAAAGAGGTAATTCGCCGCCTTAGAGCTGCCGGCCTCTAAATTAATATTAGTAAGTTAGAGTTTTACACAACAAAGATAAAGTACTTTAGCTTAATTATCTTAACAGAAGGAATAAGTATAGACCCTAAAAAGGTCTAAGCCTTATAAGCATAGGAGAACCCAACCTTAGTTAAGGAATTACAGTAGTTTCTTAGATTTACAAACTTTTACTATAGGTTTATTTAAAGTTATTCTACTATTACTACACCTATAATAAAACTTCTAAGAAAGGATATTGGATGGCTATAGGGACCAGAACAAGCCAAGTCATTTAAGGCCCTTAAGAGAGCCTTTACTTCAGCACCAGTACTAGCATACTATAACTATATAAAGAAAACAGTGGTAGAGACAGACGCATTAAATTGGGCTTCTAGTAGAGTCCTTTCCTAGTATAATAACAACGGTAAACTAAGACTAGTTGCATTCTTCTCTATAAAGTGCTCTGTATTAGAGTATAACTACAAAATCTATAATAAAGAACTCTTAGCTATTGTTAAGGCTTTAGAGGAATGGCATCCTAAGCTATAAGGGACCAAGGAGCTGTTTAAAATTATCACTAACCACAAGAACCTATAGACGTTTATAACTACTAAGCAGCTAAACTAACACCAAGTCTAGTAGGCAGAGTTTCTTTTATAGTTTAACTTTGTGATTATATATAGACCTAGCAGCAAAGCTACGCTCCCTAATACTCTAAGCTAACTACTAGGAACGAAACCTAAGGACGCTGATAATAAACGCCTCCGCCACTAAGCCCAAGTTATTATACCACCCTAGAAAGTTAACCCTATAATCTTAGAAGAATTACTACATAAATCCCGCAACTCTAATAATATGGAGTTTATAGCTACTCTAGACCCCAAAATGGCTAAAAAGTTACTGGATAAGCTAATCTAGTTAGGATACTAGGAGAACAAACTCGTAAGAGATATAGTAGCGGCTCTGCGTGATTAGAAAGCTCACTATTAGCTAAAGAAGATTAGGAAATTACTCTGTTACAATAAGTTAGAATATAATATTGTTAACAGACAGATCTACTTCTACTAACGCCTCTTCATCCCTAATACCCTAGACCTCTACCTAGAAGTTATCCATTACTCTTATAGCAGCGGTCCCGCTAGTTACCCTAGCTAGGTTAAGACTCTTAACCTCTTAAACCAAACATACTGGTAGCTAGGAATCTCCTAGTTTATAGCTACCTTTATTAAAGACTGTGCCCTATACTTTCGCACTAAGACTCCCTATTCTGCCCTACCTAGTTTTCTAAAGCTACTAGAACTACCCACTCACCCATAGACTGATATTTTAATTAACTATATTATAACGCTGCTAGTATACTAACGCTATGGCAAGGTATATAAATATATCCTTATTATTATAGACCACCTAACTAAAATATAACACCTTATTCTAGTAACAGGACTCTTAATAGAGGAGCTAGTTAATAGCTTTGTTAATAATATATATAAGCTCCACAGTGCACTAAGTACAATTATCTCCAATTACAGTATATAATTTATCAGTAACTTCTAGCAATAACTAAGTAAACGCCTTAAGATAACCTTATAACTAAGCTTAGCCTAGCACCTAAAAACGGACAGCTAAACTAAAATTGTTAACGCTGCCGTAAATAAGTACCTCTATACTTTTGTTAGCTTTATATAGGATAACTGGGTTAACTATCTACTACTTACTAAATTTGCTATAAATAACCAAGTTAACAAAAGCATAGGCATCTCCCCGTTTTTTATAAACTATGGCTTTAACCCTTACCTTGGAATTAAGCCTGCTAGCCCCTACCTACTAATACTATTAGTACAAGTAAAGAAGGAGTTCTTCCGCGTAGACTCTATAGCCAACCGCTTTAAGTGAATATTAACACAGCTTAAGGCCCTAGCCCAGATTTTACAGCAACGCTATAAAGATAATACCAATACCCATAGGGACAAGAGTGTGTTATTCTATAAAGGTGACATGGTTATGGTTAGCTTAGAAAATATAAAGATAAACAGACCTAAGAAGAAATAGGACGACAAATAGGACGGCCTGTACCCTGTACTTGTAGTATACTAAGGGGTAGTTGTGGTAGACCTCCTAGACTACATCTAAGTAAACAAATCCTTCTATACATCTAAGGTCCGCCTCTAGGCTGCTAAAGAGATCCCTGGCTAAGCAAATATTAATACTATAGAGCGCTGTAATATACAAGGACAAGTAATAGAGAGAGACGATAATGGCAATATAGAAGAAAAATGGGAGTTTAAGAAAATCCTTAATGTATATAACGAAGACCTCTAAGGCCTAACTTATAAGATTAAATGGAAATATTATAAGGACATAACCTAGTAGCTAGAAGAGGACCTAAAGGGTTGTAAATAAGCTATATAGCGCTTCCATAAGTAACACCCTAAAAAGCCAGAACCCCTAGATTAGGCACAAGATAAGGAAAAGCCATGCTAAGGTTGTAGCCGACCACTATATTAAAAGTCTATAGTGGTTAAGATGTTATAGAACTTTAACCGGCGGTTAAAGTTATCTAATTAGTTAGAATTCTTGCCAAGAGCGCCATGCGCTAACTTTATTTAATAAGCTGACTAATTGGGATTTTTTAATATTTCTGTAGCGAAAACAGGTGGTCCCGCGTACTACTTATTTAAAGTTATTTGTCCAGTTTAGGGACTAAACCTTCTGGAGAGGGGAGTACTGTCACAGCACTGACCTAACGCATACTGTTTCCTACTGTTGGCTAGCCCACCACTAGCGCCTTGGCGGCTGGCCTTACTCTTTATACACAATACCCCCTTTTACCCTTCTTCTCTTCTTTATAGCACAACGTAGTTATTCAGTCTACTTCATTGCAGCACTGTGACATTTATTAATGCTTTAATTTGGATTATAGGCTTTAAGAGCTGTATATTAATTAAGAATATTATACTTTTAACCTAAGGTAGTAGAGGCTAGTGCTTTCTTAAGTGCTTGAAGCTATTTATATACTATATTAAGGCCGTTAATAAGTAGAAGGTAGTTTACCAATATTAATTAAATAATATAATTGCTAATATTGCTTATAGCCTACTCTTGCTTTTGGTGTATATAGAGGTTATCCTTATATTCTACGTATAGTTAATTATAGGTAATAAGTTAGTTTAGATCTAGCTTGGCTATTAATATAGCTATAGGAAGTATGTTTATAGGTATAAGTTATTTTAGTAGTTCTAGCTTTAAAAGCTTGTCTTTCTTCTTTAATGTGTTAATATACTGCTATACCTTATTAGTTTTAGTAGTATCTTTAATAATAAAGAACTATTAATTTTAATTAGATGGCTAGTTAAGAATAACGTTGATTTTTAATTTGCTTATAGTTGTTATTTTTGGAATTTTAATAGGTTAAGTAGGGTCTAGGTTAGCGTCTTAGCGAAACCTTATTTTAATAATTTAATTTATTAGTTTATTTATTGGTTAGATTCGGTTTTAATTAATATTTAACACTTAATATTTGATTTTTAATGTTTAATTTAATTAATATTTGATTGTCCGTCCGTTTGGTAAATAAAGAAGCTTAAGATACTTATAAAGGTAAAAGAAGTAATGACTTCTTAAATAAGGTAATAGATTGATTAGATGGTGCAACAGGTAGTGTGATCTAATTAATTGGTTAGCAGGTAGTGTGATTTAGGGTTATAACTGTAACAGTGCAAGTGTGGGAGAATTAATGAGTAACTTTTTTCTAAATCTATGGAAATTAGGTGGTATATATATATGAAAGGTGTAGACAACAAAGGGGTAATTGACTGAGTTGGTGAGCGAGTCAGTGACTGAGTTGGTGAGCGTGTCGGTGAGCGAGTTAATATGCAGGCGAGTCAGTGGTGGTTTGGCAGGGTACCATAGTCGGTTATATAAGGAACTTGAAAGATCAGATGGAAAGACTATTTATTTAGACGTTATGGCATAGTGCGAAGAGTGAGAAGTGAGTACAACTAGAAAGGAAATCAAGTATAGCAGCCTTGTCTCTTTGTTCCGTTAGCTAGTCATCTGCTTGTTTTTAGTCTTTGAGAGGATTGCGAGTGCGCTAGGTTGTCGAGATTATCTATACTCTTCTTTCTTTTCCTTTGCCGGCCCATTAGAGGCATTTTCATTGTGGATCTTTCTTTTCCCTGAGTTTCTGCTGCCTTAAGTCCAGTCTCTTGTTCCTTTCTCGGGGATTTTTGGCTATGATCCGATGTTACTTGCTGCTCACGGAATCTGAAAAGGTACCTATCTGCGTCAGTATCTTTTTCTTTCCAGAGAGATTACGTATATACCTAATATAAGACTGCGAAGCATCTTCATCTACGTATCCTAGTCCATGGCTACACCTAAGCTTGGTGAAGTAGTATAGAAGATACTTCTAGCGTCAATCCCATCCCACTGACTCACTGCACTATCATTGTGAGCCTCAAACCAGGGGGGTAACAGTTTGCTCTGATATTCGGCACAAAAACACTAGGGTAAGAGGATCACACGGCTTAGACCATATAGAAATGGTATCTTCCTATCAGTAAAGTAAAGGAGACAGGTGCCATCAGGCACGACCAGCTAATCAGTGAGCCACAAACGCCTGACGCTTCAAATCCCTGCAGCTGAATGCATGTCTACAGAAGCTAGCTATTTCCGTAAGAGTATCGTAACGCCATTACCACAAACCGAGATCACCAAGAACCAGCAATGCGTTCCGATCGAGGGTGTTGTCCGGCTATGCCTTGGCATAAGTCTTTGTCCATTCGCGAGCTGTATCGATCGCGGCTTTTTCGTCCTCCTTCCACCGCTGAGCGACATCGTTAGCGAGAGGATCGTCAGGATTCGGTGCACCTAGAAGGGCTTGAATCGAAAGTAGAATGGTGCGGATTTGGAGGGCTGGAGACCAGTTGCCTGCACACGGTTAGGAATGCCCTTAACTACAAGTATTAGGTTGTGTATAGTACTCTTCAGCACATCCAAGCAGATGCGGCCTAGTCTGTCGATATTCGGATGGTAGATTTTCGTCAAGAAGCGGATCTTAGGTGGCGTCATAGGATAGTCGTCCGGAAGAAACAACTCGAGCTTAAAGATACCATCTAGAGTTGTGCAAAAAATTAGCATTTTTGATGACTCGTAATATGGACAGCGTTTCTGACCAACCTTCGTATGGAGACTGTGAGGGTCCGTGGATCATAACATCGAAGTAGCGGAGGTTGTCTTCATGGGGAACAGCACTGATGCCGGGGACCCTAAAGGAACACATAGTCAGTAAAACGAGCGGGTCATTTGCATTGGGAGCCCGCAGGCTGCAAGGCAACTCTACGGTTCAGCCATCAAGCGTTCTGTTTCCTTGATGATACGCTTAGGGAGGGGCATATCGACTCGCAGCTCTGCAACTTTATTCTAGGCTTCCAAATTTTTTAAAAGGATCGGGTGTTGTCTTGCCGCGTGTCTTGGTCCAAGAATAATAAGAAGTAGGAATAAGGCGAATAAGTGTTGGACAAAAAGGGTGGTACAGAAGTTCCGAGTCTCACAACCAGTTTGGAAGGAGGTTCCGGTAACAATGTTGTCGCCCTAACGATATATCAAAAGTAATATGAGCACCCAGAAGAGCCAGAAGAGTGGAGTCGCGCTCAAGGCTGCTTTGGACTTGATGGAAATGTTGATGAGAGGCTAGTTACTGGGTCCTCACTGCCCCTCCAGATCCAGATCCCACGCCCCCACCAACCAAGCATCCCGTTCCTTTCGGCGAAACTTGAAGGCCGACGACCCGAAGCTCCAAGTTCTTCTCAAAAACGAGCAGCTCGTTCGACACAGCATCTACAAGATCTGCAAGCCGCTTTCAATTTTCGAGGGGGGCAAGCTCCTGCTGCCCCTCTGCGGTCCTAGTAGGAGCTTGGCGTTCAGATTCCACGCTCACTAACTTTCCACAGCTTTGACAGCTCCACAACTTTCATAGCTTCAACTTCAACTTCAACACCAAGATGGGCTCACAATATGATGACTCCAGTGGAGAACCATCGTCTGCATTTGAGAGCCGTACATTTGATAAAGATGTATCCATCTACGTCAACGAGGCTATTGGTGCCGCGTCAATTTCGCCGAGCGGACGCGATGTTGTATTAGCTTCGTAAGTCTAAACTCAATTAATTTCCACCTTCAAGCATCAGGATCAATATTGATTGGAATTAGACGCAATGGCCTAAATATAATCGACCTTGACTCCCCATATTCCCCACCTCGATATATTGCCAATCGTTCGCAGTGGGATGTCGCAGATGTCCAATGGTCACCTTTCGCCTCGCGAGCCCACTGGATCGTCAGCACTTCCAACCAGAAGGCTTTGGTTTACAACTTAGAACTGTCGAGTCATACATCTCGTGCTCCCATAGAATACACTCTTCATGCTCACACGCGAGCTATCACCGATATCAACTTCTCAGCTCATCATCCAGACGAATTAGCAACTTGCGCTGTCGACAGTTTTGTGCACTGCTGGGACCTTCGCCAGCCCTATAGTCCTGCATTGTCGCTCAATTCTACTGTCAAATTCGCAAAGCCTTTCGCGATATTTGCTGATTGGGACGCTGGCGCAACGCAAGTCAAATGGAACCGACAAGACTCAAACATAATTGCGTCATCACACGATCGCTATTTGCGCGTATGGGATCGTAGAAATGGCGCGATACCTCTGAAAACTATTGCTGCCCACTCAACAAAGATTTATGGTATTGATTGGAACAGAACTAGATCTACTGGTATTCTCACTTGCTCCCTAGACAAGACAATCAAAATATGGGACTACTCTAAAGCCACAGACGACTCTTTAAATGCGATGCCAGACAGAGTGTTCAGAACCCCATACCCAGTTTGGAGAGCTCGTCACACTCCTTTCGGCTGGGGTGTCCTTGCAATGCCGCAGCGGGGCAGTTTCGACTTGCACCTCTACGATCGCCGACTGAACGATGGCATGAAGCGAGATGCTATTGTACCACCTGTGTATTCTTTTGAAGGTCACTCAGACTGCGTCAAAGAATTTCTATGGAGATCACGTGGCAACATTGATAATGGCGTTGATAATCGCGACTTTCAACTTGTATCCTGGGGCACAGATAGGTATCTTCATCTTCATAAAATGCACCCGCATGTTCTTAAAGCGGTCGGGCATGAAAAGGGTAAGGAAGTCTTCAAAAAGCCAGGGCTCACTCGACAAGGCGCTGTCTATATGTCGTTCAGAGATGAACCTAAGCGCAGGCGGCCACAGAAGCTGCCAAAGAAAGAGCCTGAAAAGGATACATCACAACCCAAAGGTCATCTTAGTACGCTGTTCCAGGCCGCGATGAGCAAGACTGATTTTCCTAGCCCCCATACTTTCATAGAGCGCGGTGCTATGAGCACTCCTACAGGTATGCAAGGAAGGAATAAGTGTCGAAGGCTTGTCAACACCATCAAGTGGATGGAAGGTGTCAAAATCGGGAATCGTGAGACTAACACGCATGAAAAGTGGGGTACAAGGGGAGGCATCCTTCCTCCAGCACATCAATATTCCTGGGATACCCCAGAGAGCCTAGGCGATGAGATAACTTATGTTGGGGGCAAGTTCAGAAAAGTCACGTTTGAAGAGGTTGACGTGTCTCGTCGAACAGTGACAGTTTCACTCTACGGCCCCTGGAGTGCTGAGCGTAAGGCTGCCTTCGTAAGAATCAGTATCAAATTCCCTTCGACTTACCCTCGTGAATCAACCCCTCTTTTCAACATCGAAAAGACCACTGCAGCAATCGCAGACGGGACGTTGATGAAGCTTAACTCCGAGATACAGTCACTTGCAGAGCTTTATCAAAGCAAGAAGCGCGGTTGCTTGGAAGCGATCATTAGTTACGCCCTTGGTGAACGGGGCTTGGAAGAAAGCATCACGTGGCTGTCGGTCGAAGAAGAGAACGCTAAAGTCGGTCTAGAAGGCCCCGTGAATGAGGAGAGTTCCAGTGATGAAGAAGATGGTATCGGAGCCGATTTCAATGGTGTCCAAACCCAAGACCTGGAATTGAGTGGGAATGATATTCTTGCTTCCGGAAACGCAAATGTTAATGTGCCCGTACGAAAGCAGTGTGGCGCGATGTGGGCAGAAGATGGTCGGCTGGTTTGTTTTTTCCCCCCCAAGCCGGAACCAAAGCCGATGTTCAGTCTCGCTTCGCTACGCCCAGATCGAATATCCAAAAGCCGTAGCATTTTCGACACATTCGGACGCCTAACTACTGACTCGCCTAGCACGAAAAACAAACAAACTTTTGGGACTGGTGGCGCTGAAGACGAGGAAAGGGTGTCTGCGCATGAGCATGAGTCTTGGGCTTCGTCTTCCTCAACCAGCCCATCTTCTAGCTCTGAAGAGGATGACTTCCTTCCAGCTGGAAGGTTTCAACCCCCTGCGGCATGGAGGCGCGCAACGCTTAAGTTCCAGAAATCGTCTCAGCATTCTAGCGCGGGACACGGAAATCCCGTAAAACCGAAGTCTATAGTTTCAATTATAAAGGTTGAGGAGCAGATCCTACCATGTAAGAGAGTGCTCGCGGAGAAATACAAAACGTTCGGCGACGGGCCAACGGTCTGTAATCATAACGCTGCACTAGCTAGAATGCATGGTTTTCAGGATCTCGGTGATATATGGGAACTTTGCAAACTTATACTTTGTAATGATGTCCCTCTGGAGATTTTGGCCCAGCAACATAGGCGGGAACAGGTCTTGGTGCTCGCCCGTCGATCCTTAGTGCGAATAAAGCGCAAGGACAGTGGCCTTGACTTAGCGTTTGATGAAGCAGATGCGGTGGCTAATCCTAAACTCACGGGAAGGATTAAATGGGGACGTCATCCCGTCGTGGCCTGGCTTATCCCTGCGCTGTAAGTCTCCAAAGTCCCCTGCCGTTATCCATCTTAGGCACTAACCAATATCTTAAAGATTTGAGCACTTTGAGAAGCTTGCTGATACGCAAATGCTCGCCATGTTGTCCTGCATTTTTTCTGAGCCTGCAGCCAACGAAGGCGTTTCCAGCGCCATGCAACGCCTTCGGCAATCTGTAAGTCCATCAGAAAATGCAGCTACTCGACTTCTCTTCTTAAACCCTCTATCATTCTCAAAAGGCGCACAACTAACATTCTCAGGATCTCCCCATGTCTATGGAAGCGCCAGCATTCTCCTTAGACTACTTTCCCTCTTCCGAAGCCGCATGGAGTCTTTATCAACCACTGATGTCCATTCCATCAACTCCTACAATATCACATGCGCAAATTTCCACTCCTGTTAACCCTTGGGAACGCCTGGAGAAGAGATTAGACACTTTCGGATCTGCGAGTTCTTCGAATGGACCCTGGGGTAGTGACAATGCTCCCTCTGATCCCGTGACTCCCTATTCCACAGGAAATACTCCCCCAACACTCTCGAGACCCAATACGCATCGTTCCACTGCGAGTGCCACAGCCAGCTATTCTACGTCTCCCGAACAGCATCATCAGCATGTCAAAAAGTCAAATTCTAACCTAGCGAGTGCATTCGCATCACTTTCTCGACCTTTCTCAATCACAGCATCTTCGTCACCACCTACTCACCCGAAGCCCCGCAGCGATGCTGACCTGTCCACATCAGCGCCAACTAGCGGTATTACTTGGGGAACGAACACGTTCTACAGCAGTGGCAGCGCAACTAACATGAGCCAGCGCTCCAAGCACGGGAAGCGGGCCAGTTTCGGCCAATTTGACGGCCCCGCCGAGTATGATTCAGATGAAGAGAGCTGGCCCGAGGAAGAAGCGTCAGATCCAGTCTTCCCGTCCACCGAGACTGAAAGCGAAACGACAATAAAGGTAACGCTGAAAAATCAGAACCAGTTTGACGACGAAGCCTGTGTCAGCCTGCCACTCCTCGAGCGACCATGGGAGTGGAAATACAAGCATTATCGGGCAAGCTATGCTGAGCAGCTCGGAGTGTGGAAACTCACCAAGCAACGCGCGGAAGTACTCAAATTCAATGGGTTAATATCGTACTGGCCGGAACAGCCGAAGCGCGAAGGCCTACATACCAGCCAGCCATCTCAAAGACCCATCAAACACAATGTGGGTGTATCTCTCTTTGCCCCCTGCATCAAGGTAGCGGGTTCCGCCCCTTTCCGCACCGACCGGGTCTACCTAGAATCATTCGATGTGTTATGCTTAGGGCTCCCCCTACACACCCCCCACCCCCCACCCCCCACCCCCCACCCCCACACCGTCATTCTCCCCAAACCCGGTCTCCTTGACCTCGACTACATGACATTCCCCCGCCGCAAGTTCGACGGCTATTTCACGTTCCCCACACCCCCCACCTCCTCCCTCCATCTCGCTACGCCCTGTCCTGGCGTCCCAACTCCACCTTCGCTTCTTCTAAATCTCCCTTTCCTGTTCCCAGCACCCCACCCGCTCTCTCGACCTAGACTATATAACTCCCCCCGACACGTCTTCAGAGACAGAATTAACACGCAGCAGCAGCAGCAGACCCGCGGTGGCGCGCTGGAGCCTCCACCCGCGCCCTCGTACCCGCGCCGTTCGCCCCCCCCCGCCCCCCCCGCCTCGCCGCAGCACTTCGCCTTCAACCCCGAGGCATCCGCGTTCGTCCCGTCGCGGCAGAACCCGTACCCGCCCACACACTCGAAATCGCAGTCGCGGCCGCAGTCGCTGCCGGAGGTGGTGCTCCCCGAGGCCCCGTTGGGCGAGGCAGTGTTTGTGCAGGAGTTGGATTTGGGGATCCGGTTGGATGGCGTGGCGAAGCTGAGTAGTGAGATTGAGGTTGCGACGAGGGAGCTTTTGGGGCAGGAGGGGGAGGAGAGGGGAACGGCGGTAGTGAGGGTTTGTTCCGTTTGTTGGATTAAGGTTGAGGGGTTGTTCTACTTCTGTGCGCAGTGTGGGCATATCACGCATGTGGCGTGTGTGGGTGCGGAGAGAGGGAAGGGAGGGCTGTGTGTAGCGCATTGTGGGTGTGATTGTGTTGTGGAGGAGGGAGATACGAGGGAGGCAATAGGGGAGAAGTGGTGGGTTGAGGAGGATGAGGCTGAAGAGAAAGGTAGGGAAGAGGAGAAGTGGTGGGACACGATTGGATAGCAAGGGTTTTGGAATGGATGGCTTCTTTGAATACTGATACCCCATTTGTAGAATACCAATGACATGCGCCAGTCAGGTGCACTTTTAATTCTTAGTGTAAATTTACGCCCTATGAATTACTTTTAGTCCTCAAAACTATAGCATTACTTTATTTAGCTGGCACGGAAGTACTCTAAAGGGTTATTATCTAACACCTAGGGAATTAAATCTATAAAAAGATCAGTCTTTAAATATTTGAATGGCCTGAATTTCAGATTAAAGTAATCACATAGTTTCCATCCCGTTAAAGGGACCCTATCAACCTAAGATCCTGACTCCCTGACGGCTTATGGAAATAATTGTACGCAAGCTTGAGTGAGTCAACGTCATCCGAGACTGAAAAAGTATCCAAAGCGAACAAAACCTCCTAGCCGCCCTGCGCGCCGGAGCAACAGCTCAGATAGCAGAAAGCCATAAGTGCCACAAAAATCGCAGTGCAGTACCGGGAGGCAGTACAGTTCACCATCCCACTTATCCTGTAGGTAGCCTTGAATATCATCCGGGAATATTTGGCCATTCATTTTTGTCTGAACGAAGTTGTCTGTAACTAATTGGGTTAGTCACGTGAGCTAAGCGAGCTCAGGAAATCCACCAAATTCCACCTGTAGAATAGGAGAATCAAAAAGAAAAGAATCAATCAAATCAGTTACCACCCCATACTATTGCAATAGCGATACGTATCACCGGAAGTGATACGGACACTGATCAGTGATCACAGATTAGGAGACGTATTATCTACGAAGAGAGACGAGCTCGATCAGTCCCTGCTAAAGGCCTCTACCGATCTCGCCTGCTAAGGAGCATCAGTTAACGTGTATTTAAAAAGTCAACCCCTATTAAATAGGCCCTTAATTTTTCATACACGGCCCTTAGGTGTTTAAGGAACCAACCCCTTTTAATAGGCCCTTGGTTCGCGTCTATTACGCATTTTATACTACCCAGATCACACTAAGGAGCATTAGTTAACGTATACTTAAAAAGTCAACCCCTATCCAATAGGCCCTTAATTTTTTATACACAGCCTTTAGGTACTTAAAGAACCAACCCCTATCTAATAAGCCCTTGGTTCGCGTCTATTACGCATTTTAGACGCGTTAGGTACTTAAGGAACCAACCCTTTTAATAGACCCTTGGTTTGCGTCCATTACGCGTTTTTTTTATCTAGAACCTAAAATTGAACTTAACAAGAGTTATAAGACAAGAATTGATATATTAGATATTAGGGCATAAGTTAAAGAAGGACGGAGGAGATAGAGTAAAGGGCTTAATGTATAGTCTAAAGACATCAACAAAGAAGAAATTAGTAAATTTATATAGTACAAGATTATAGAATATAGATTTTATAATATAAAAGACGATGACCTATAGGAGCTTTACCGTAATAACTTTAGCACCTTTATATTAGAAGTCTTTAAGAATTACAACTAGATAACTATTTATGACCTCTAACACTTCCTTTAAGTTCATAGAGTATAGGTTAAGAAGGACAGACGTGTTACAGTTCTATAGTTACTCTTTAATACACTATAGGAAGATAAGCCTACAGAATAGACTAAGCATAAGATTAAGGAACATATAGCAACTAGAGGGAAGTTTAATTTAGGACAAATTAACTACCTTTTTAAGAACAACTTTGCCAGCACCAGTACCATTAAAACCCCAATCTCAATCTCACCAACTATAAACCCTACCCTACTCACAATACCACCCACTACACCCTAACTTACCCCTATACTACCCCTATAACAGGAACCTAATTATATTAACTTAACCCTATAACTAGAACCACCTAGAAAACAGAGTTAAAACTAGGGTTTTAATAAGGAGTTAACAAACCTTATAAAGATGTATATAGAAGACAATAAGTATAGCAGAGAAGATAACAACTTCAACTTTAAACTTACCATCTTTTATAACCTCTATAGCAGAGCTAACATACCCTAAGAAGCCAAAGTTAAAGCCTACCCCATAATACTACACGGTCTAGTACTTAACTACTACTATACTAACCTTAAGAACGTCACCCTAACCCTTTTATTTAACCAAATCTGTAATGCTATATGCAATTACTTTAAGGGACCTAAGTACAGACGCGGCATATTAGGATAATAGAACTTAATAACTCTAAAGTCCACAATAGGCAAGAGCAAGAATTGTAACGGAACCTTGTAGTAGGAACTATGGTGGGTCCTATTATTGGGCTGGGTATGTAGGTAAGAACAAATTAACAACGTAATAATAACTGGTGGAGTGGTTGCCTAACAGATTAACTCCAATTATATTCTAAGATTTACTATAAAGAGAGAACTATCTGGGTAGGGACTATGGTCCTTTAAATACACAACCATACGCCTAAGAAATCCTCTTGTGTACGTGAGGTATGTGTTATACGTAAAGTACGTAAGTTCCTCCCGTTTCTTGCGTTTATTATATAGCACACTACGTAACCTCGGTTACCATTCCTCGTTATATAGTTCCACCGGTTCTATCCTGGACCGTGCCTATATTAACTAACTAGCTTCTTCCAACTCCTCTCTAAGTAGTCCTAATATTGTACTTAAAGCGTCCGTAATACTATCTCCCTCCTCTTTATCTTCGTCCTTAAAGATTCCTAACATCTCCAAGTCGTCTATTAGAGGTGTAATGTCCGTCTAATTAATTTGGTTAATATCCTTACTTACTATACCTAAAGCTTCTTCTTCTTTATACGCGCAATGACGTACCCGTACTATGGCTTCCATCCTATTGCTAAGTGAAATTATGCCGTCTCTATGTTCTTGTTGTGCGAAAGAGGGGTTGGTTTATGTCGCGATGGCTAACCCTTTTCTTAATAACCTTCCTCTTGCTTGGAGTGCACTAAGGCGAACGTTCAATCGTCTTGCGATGTTCGTTCTACCTCTGACGCTAAGTATGCGCGTCCCATAACTCTTAACAGTCTTTGAGTTCCCTAAGTAACTTGCTATGGGGTCTCGTGTTTAACTCGCCGCTGTGAAGCTCGATGGTAACCTCGCGCAGGCCCTTACTAAGCTTAAGCGTTCTTAGGATGCGGAGCAGAAGGCCCTAGATGCTTATATTGCAGCCTCCGCTTACTTGCTTCGTCTTAAGAAAGTTCATAAGAAGGTTTATTCTAAGGAGTGGAAACTTATGGAACAAGGTCTGCAGGAACTTAATAATAAAAGGACTAGCTCTCCTCCTGCAAGGGAAATAACTCTAAGTAGCTCGGTAATTGCTCCTCTTGGGTCCCCCTTAGGCGACTTATTTTTTGGCAATCCTTCCTTATTAATATTGCCTAACCTGCTCTCTTCCTATACTCCTATACCTTTCCCATAGCATTCTTTAAGTTGCTTAGTGGCTTCTAGGTAGTCTTACTATAGCCTATCTACTTTACCTTGTATTACGTTTTGTCATCCATATCCTTATAACTAATAATCTTTAAAACTTGCCACTTGTCCTCTTCTTATTTTCTGTACGTGTCTGCCTTATACACTGGTGATTTAACGTTTCCGTGTGCTGGTTCTAGCATTGCAACGTGTTATATAGGGTAGATCCTTATTTTAGCTGGTAAGTTTAACTTATATGTAACTAATAAAATTCTTTCCATAACTTTAAAAGGTCCTAGTTTGACATAGTCTAACTTCTTGCTTAGTCGTTAACTCTTGAAATTTTTATGTAGTAGCTATACTCTATCTCCCTTCTTAAGATCTGGTCCCTTAGATCTCCTAGCGTTATAGTACCTTTTTATTTACTCTTATACTAGTTTAGCTGTTTCTTTAAGGTCTGTATAAAGGTTCATTAATGTCTCTATTCTTTACTTAGCTGTGCTACTTGTTTTCTTTACTTAATGTGGCGATAACAATGTTCTTAGTTCATACCCATAATTCGCCTTAAACGGTAAGGTCTTCGTTCCTTCTTATAGTGTTGCATTATATATAAACTGTGTAACTAGTAGTAACGATACCCAATTGTTTTATGCGTAATTAATATAGTGCCTTAGATACTGTTCTAGTGTCTAGTTTAGTCTTTCCGTCTATCCGTCCGTCTGCGGATAATATGCTATAGAGGTTGCTGCGCAAACTCCCTATTCTGCCAGAAATACCTTTTAAAATGCTGCTATAAATCTTAGATCTCTGTCTAATATAATCTTGTCTAGTGCTCCATATCTTACAAACACTTCTTTTATATAGATTCTAGCGACATTCTCTGCTGATATCTTTTCTGTATACGCTATAAAGTATCCCTACTTTATAAGCTTATCTATTATTATTAAGATCGCGTCGTGATCTTGTCCCGTAATAGGATCTTTTAACTTTAGTAACTTAATAATAAAGTCCCATAATATAACTTCCCATAGTCTTTTTGGTATTTTAACAGGTTATAGCCCTCTATACGGCTTATGCCTTATCAGTTTGTTCCTCTGGCAATTTAGACACTCTTTTATAACTTATCTTGCTAGTCCCCAGATTTCTTAAATAATATACTCCTTTTAAAGTCTTAACACTAGTTTTATAGACCCGTTATATCCTTGTGTTATTCCCTTATAGAATTCCTTAATAAATTCTTCTGCAATAAACTTAGGCATATACATTGCTTCTCTGTTTTTATATTGCTCTAAGTCTAGATCCTCTACCTATGCTTCTTGGATCTTCTATATCCAATTACTTTCTGGTAATTTGTGGATCTAACTTTCCTTAGTTGCTATAACCTTTAGATAATTATACCTAATTAATCTATCTTAGTCCTTTCGCAACAAAGCTCCTAATAGCTTTTTATTACTTTGTAGTTTAGCCTTTCTACTTAGAGCGTCTACTCGTGCATTATCTGTACCCTTAGTATACTGAATCTCGAAATGGTATTTTATAAGCATTTCCGCCCATTTAACCTGTCTTTGGTTGAGTTCCTTTATTATTAGAAAACTTATAAGGTTCTTATAGTCCGTCTTAACTATAAAAGGTTTCTTAGTGCCTTATAAGAATGCTCTCCATTCCTTAAGTGCTGTAACTATGCCTAGCAACTTCTTGTTATAAATATCGTAATTTAACTCTAGTGGTGTCATTTTCCGACTATAGTACGCTACTGGATGCCATGCGTCTTGGTGCTTCTATAGTAAATATGCTCCTAGTGCAAAATCTAATACATCTATCTTAACAACTGTTTCTAACCTTGGTTAATAGATTTTAAGGACTGGTTCCTAGGTAAACAACTCTTTAAGTTCCTGGAACAGCTTCTTTTATTTACTACCCTAAACCCACGGTTCCTCTTTCTTCGTTAGCCTAGTAAATAGCTTAATACTCTTTAACCACTATGCTATAAACCTCCTATAGTAGTTACAAAACCCTAGAAATGATCTTAACTGCGTAACGTTCTCTAGTTCTTACCAACTTACTATAGCTTCGACTTTCTTTGGGTCCATACTAATCTTTCCTAGTTTAATAACAAACCCTATAAAATCGGTCTTCCTTATAAAGAACTCGCATTTCTTAATTACTACTAGCATCTATTCTTCCTGTAGTCTCTTTAAGACCTATTTAATATGTTCTCCATGCTCTTCCTTACTCATTAAGTAGATGATAATGTTGTTAAGATATGCTATAATAAACTTATTAAGGTGTTCTCCTAACACACTGTTAATTCGTTTCTGGAACGTTGCTAGTGCGTTTATAAGTCCAAATTGTATAACTAAGGGCTTATATAGTCCTTCCTTTGACCTAAAAGCTGCCTTCTATTTATCGCCTTCCTTAATCCTGATTTGATGGTACGCCTATCTTAGATCTATCTTTGTAAAGATTTACGCATTGCCTATCCTGTCTTAGATTTCACTAATTAAGGGTAAAGAATACCTATTCTTCCTAGTAATGCTGTTTAACTGTCTATAGTCTATACACATCCTAAGTTTTCTGTTTTTCTTTAGGATAAATAGTACTGGATATCTTACTAATAACTATAACGGTCTAATATATCCCTTACGTAAGTTCTCCTAGATAAACTCCTTAAGCGCTACTAACTCGGTTTTAGTAAGCTTATAGACTAAAAAGAACTTTGGACTTATTTCTTCTTCTAACTCTATTTCGTGGTCCTATACTGCATGCTCTAACAGCTTCTCACTTTCCGGTAACTACAACTTTTTACCGTACTTGTGGTATCTCTTTGGTATATAACTTAAGCCTCACTTAGTCTCTTTATACATCGCTCTAACCTAGTACTATACCAACTTGGCTTGCTGTCGCATTTTGCGTCGTCAAGTATCCTTAATATTGACCTGACCTATAACCTAATTAATCTTTAGATTGTACTCCTATAACCAAGGCATTCCTAGTATCGCCTTGTCCTATCCTAATAGTAGGATATTAAAAGACATTCTAACTGGTCTCCCTTTAATAGTTAACTAAATAGGTCCTATTTTAAGATTAATAATGCCTCCTTTATAGGCTATCTAGTCTCCTAAAATTGTTATAAGTAGATATGGGTATTCCTTCTATCTATATAGTAACCCCATCCTTTCTACTGCCTTTGGTAATATGTGGTTTCTTATTACTCTACTATCTACTAGTGCTTCAAACTATTAATCTTGCCACTTAACTTGTAAGTTTAGGTATCGTCCTTAAATTCCTTTAAGGGTCTAAGGCTCTAATACTAGTTCCCTCTGGTCCCGTGCGCCTCCCCTTTTCCTAACTGTTGGCTACTAGATCCTACTTATACTTAGTCCTACTTAGGCTAATACTTAGTTCGTTTCTTTTCCTCTATATGCCATAGACAAGTATTCTCTAGGTACTCCCACCACTGTTATTTATCTAGGCATTCTTCCGTAAGGAATCTTCCTGGTTAAAGTGTTAAGTCCCCCTAACCTTATACTTCCACTAGGTGCCATCTATGTATATACTTAGCGTCCCTAAACCGCTTTTCTTCTGGTGCCTAATATATCCTTACTAGGTACTTCCGGTTCTTATTTTTTGGTGCTCTGTGCATATTATACATATTATCTACACAAGCTATCTATAATAGTGTATAATGCGCTATATGTTTTAGATTAACTCTTAGTTTATTTTCGTCCTTAAGTTTAAACCTATACCTAGTTGACCTAACCACTGGTATCTCTGTTGCGGGTACTAAGATTTATTGTTTACTTTTCTAGTCCCTAGATCCTTCTTCTAGGTTTCTTAATATTATAATTAATACTCCTTTAATATAACTTATGCGTTTTTCCGTAATAGGTTGGTCTTAGACAACTTTTTTGTCTAGCCATATATAAAAGTCTTCCTATTTGTTATTATGTTGTTGCCTATACCACTTTCTATATAACTGGTTTAGTGTATATAGTTTATCTGTTAGAAAGTACCATATTATTACTACGTCGTAATATTCTTTAGTATGTCTTTCTTTAAACCTAGTTGGGATGTCTAGATCCTCTTCTTATTCTAGTTTATCTAACTACTTTGCCCTAGGTGTCCCTGCACTCGGCCTATTAGTAACTCTTTATATAGGTACTCTATCCCTTATATAACCTAGCGTAGCTAATCTCTTGTCTAGCTTTTGCTCTTGCTATATAATAATTCTTTATCTAAACTTATCTATAGTTTCTTGTTTTCTGCGTCTTGTAGCTAGATCTTTATAGTCACCTTACTTTTTAATCCTAGTATTAACTTTTTAATCTTTAGGCTAAACACTATATTTACCTGGGATTGCTAATATTCTTATTTGTTCCCTAAACTTGTAGTTCTTAAACTTGCGTCCTATACTCATTTATTTATCTGTGAACTGAGTTGCTGCTCTTTCCCATCGGTTTTCGTCTATTGTGGGTTCTTAGGTGTGTCTTATCTTGTTCTAAGAATCTTAAGCCTCTTTTATCTCTTTTTGAGAATCTTAAGCCTGTGGCCTTTTACCTTTATTGAGTAATAAGCTAGCACTAGCAGTTATCTACTTGCTTAGTTTCTTCTAAATATTGCTCCTATTATCTTATAAAGCGATGGAAATCGTATCTAATGGTGTTATAATACCCGTTACTAAACCTTGTTCTATAATGGTCTTAGTCTCTGCTTCTATCTCAACTTCTTTAAGGTTTGTATGCTCCTAGTAAGCTGCCTTCGTTACCTTATTATTGGTAAACGCTTCGCCTATATTAAATTCATTATCCTTAATATCTAATCTGTGAGCTGGTTCGCTGGTTCCTTTAAACTCAGATAATAATAGCTCTTGCGGCTAATAGCTTGCGCCGTACTTAGCGTCCTTATAAATTCGGTATGCGTTATTATAATAAAACATAAAACTGTTAATTAAACATTCCTTTATTCCTCGCAGTACACTATTGTCCCTCTATATATACGCACCCTCTATTGGTCTTATTCCCTTTACCACATGGTTACTTTAACCACCTCTATAGTCTCTAGCGAAATGTCCTTATTTTCCGCAATTTATATAAGCTCTATTTCTAAACTATTAATTTTGCTATAGAGTCCGCCTAAACATTTTTTGCTGCTAAGATCCCTGGTTTAGTCTCTACTCCTTAGTCCTTTAATTACTAGATCCTTAATCTCTAGGTTTTTATAATTTCTTTTCCCACCTTTAGGTTTCTTTAGTACCACTTAGGTCCATTAGCTCTATGCCATTCCATAGTTTTTAACTCTATATTGGTTGTTGCGTACTCTGCGCCTTATATAACTGTGGAACTCTGTCTTGCCCCTTCTTAGCTTATTCCCTTTAATAGATTCGGCTATTAATCTTTATTAACTAATCTATTAACTCTCTTAGAGTATCCGTATCTTCTATTAGGATAATTGCGTCCTGGACTTTAGCCTTAAGTCCCTATTTATACTGTACTATAAGCGCCCTATCGTTCTACTTAACCTATGTGGCTAGTGTTTAAAACTGCGTAGTATACTTAATTGCTAAAGTGCGCTGTACTAAGTTCTAAAGCTTTTGTTTGGCTGTGGTTATAGACTCTAGGTCTCTAAATATCTATATTAATCGTTCCGCAAACCTATTCTAACTAGTAAATATGTACCATATATCCTAGTTAGTAGTTGTTATGCCATTAGCCTATATCTCCGTAAGATATAGTTTAAACCACTTAAGTACTCTCCCCATCAGGAACAATCCTGCGTAGGCTACTTAATCTAATAATATTGCTAACTTCACTCCTTTCTGCACAACCTTAAAGTGCATCTGTGTAAGAAATCCCTTAAGCTTTAACTTTTCTCCTAAGAACCGTTTAATTGAAGGTAGTTTAATCTTTGCTACTTTAATTCCATTAATGCGTTCTTTAAGTATCCTACTATTATCTTATAAGCGATTAACTATTTCCTATAACTAACCTTGCGTAACTACTTAAGAATCCGTATCTGCTATACTAGTGTCCATTGGTCTTAAGGTTGTGGCTACTATTAACGTTATCGTAACTGGTGCTCTAGGTGGCATATTGTTTGATCTTGTTTAATACCATAACCTTAGTAGTAAATGTGTAACGGAACCTTATAGTAGGAACTATGGTGGGTCCTATTATTAGGCTGGGTATGTAGGTAAGAACAAATTAACAACGTAATAATAACTGGTGGAGTAGTTGCCTAATAGATTAACTCTAATTGTATTCTAAGATTTACTACGAAGAGAGAACTATCTGGGTAAGGACTATAGTCCTTTAAATACACAACCATACGCCTAAGAAATCCTCTTGTGTACGTAAGGTACGTGTTATACGTAAGGTATATAAGTTCCTCCCATTCCTTGCGTTTATCACGTAGCACACCACATAACCTCGGTTACCATTCCTCGTTATATAGTTCTACCGGTTCCATCCTAGACTGTGCCTGTATTAACTAACTAGCTTCTTCTAACTCCTCTCCAAGTAGTCCTAACATTGTACTTAAAGCGTCCGTAACAAGAATGCTAGAAAATTAACCTTAGATTGCCTATAGTTACTTATTAAAAAACTAAGACACCTCCAGCATGGTCTTAACTTAGATTTATATATAGATAAGCTCCTTTATAATAAGCTTATTAACGCCTACTAGGAGTTACCAGCGTGTTAATATGCCTGCTTTAAACCTTCTAACAGCTTAACTGGCCTAATTAATAACTTATAATTCTCTATTACAACATTTAAAAAGTTAAATAGTAAAAACCCCTAAGCCTTCTATTGGTATCACTTCCGGTAATACGCATTGCTATTGCAATAGTATAGGTAGTAACTGATTTTGATTGATGCTTATTGATTCTCCTATTCTACAGGTAGAATTTGGTGGATTTCCTAAGCTCGCTTAGCTTACGTGATTGCGTACAACTGTATTGCGAAACCTTGTTTAGACACTGGGGGCATTTAGTTTTGTAACAGTGCTTAAGCACGCCGCCTGCCAAATTCCACTACTTTCCACCTGTCGAATTCCACTACTTTCCACCTATCAAATTCCACTACTTTCCACCTATTAAATTCCACCAAATTCTGCCAAATGGCTGAAGTAACCAATTACGATTTTCCATGCCCGGTATGGAAAATCGCCATTAGCTCGCTTAGTACTAGCGCCTTAGCTACTAGCTTAACATCTTTATACTCTCTATTCCTGTCTTTCTATCTTCTCTTTTTACCCACTTAGTAACCTATAGCTTAATTATATTCATATTAATTAGGTCCTTTAATGCTTAGTAAGGTTTTAATTTTGTTATAGCGTCTATAGGGTTACTGCCTCTATTAATCCATTTAATCTCTACTATTTCTCTTCTCTTATACAATTATTATAAACATATTAGGTTAACCATAAGTTGTTTCTCTTATATTGTTTTAAGTTTAACTAGGTAGTTATATAGAGATTTTAAATTAGTATAAAGGGTAAGTGGTAGTTGTTTAAGTTATAAGATCTTCTTAATAGTTACTTTAATTACAGCTTCGGTGTTAAATCCATGGGCTATACTATATAGTTTAGATACTAAGACGCTTTATATAACTTGCTTATATTTAATAGATAACCAATAGAGGATATTAGCCCTATTATCCTTATCTATAAATATAATAATAAAGCCAATCTAAGAAGAGAGGTTGTAGTTATTAGTAAAGGATAAGTCTATAAATATTATTAGTTTAAAAGTGCTTATATTAAGTTATATAAAGCAAAGTCCTTAGGAGGGATTATTAATTTACCATTATAGCTGCTTGTTAAGCTGCTTTATATATTCTTCCTTTAGGTTAATAATTTATGCTATAAAGGAGAGGTTAAAGGCAGCTTCTAGTTAATAAACTATAGTAATATAGGCTCCTTTTACTCTCTAGGCAATGTACTGGTCCTTTGGTATAACTGCCTTATAGACTTCCCCTCTAAAGCTAGTTAGGTCTATAGCCTTTATAGTAACTAACTTTAGGTTTTAGCATTAACATTCTTAGGTAAGGGCTATTAAGTCCTTTTCTTGCCTAATATAGCCTCTGTTAAACTTAATTGGGGTATTTAGTATAAGCTTCTCTCTCTCCTTTACTAGAAACTTTACTTCTTAAAGCCTAGCTTCTTTAGTCTCTATAAAGGTTTTATTAGTAAGAAATAATATATTATTAGTCTATAGTCCTATAATTCTAAAGCCGTTGCTATTTGTGTATAATAAGTAGGGGTTATATATTAACTAGTTTATCTATAGCTTATTAAGGTAGTGGCGGTGGTATATATTAAACTAATAGTTGCTAGCTTTTGGGACACTATAAAGTGGTTTAATAACTCTTAGAATTAATCTATTTTTTAGTTTAAGTTCTGGTGGTAGGCGTATAAAGAAGTCTCTATTTAGGTAGATACTAGACTATATATAAGCTTGTAAAATATTATATAGGTATAAAAAGGCTAGTCTTTTTTCATTTCCTTATAGGGTTGCTATAAGTACTAAAATAATTCTCTAGCTAATATATTAAATGGTTGGTGATTATATTAAGACTAGATCTTTACTATAGTTATTATAGGCTTATATAACTAGTCTAGACTTCTTAAAGGCCTTATCTGTTCTAGCGTTCTTAATCTTATTAATAAACTAGGAGTTAAAGATTCTAACTTCCTTTAGGACGTCTACTATATTAATAAACTTAAAGACGCCTTTTTTAAGTAAACCATTTATCTCCTTATGTTAAGACTCTGTAAATAATAGTAAGGTACACTTAAGGGTTATAGTATTAGGTTTTGTTAGGCTATTATTAATAAATATTAATATATCTACAATGTTTTACTAGGACTTTATTGGCAATTATTATATCCGTTTTAATCTTTAGAGGGGTATAGTAGTTATTAGTTCCTTAGTCGGTTCCTTAGTTAGTTCTTTAAATAGCTTCTCCTTTAGTTCCTTATTAGGTTCTTCTAGTTTAGGTTATAGGTATAGCTTTACTATTATAGTCCTAAAGTTAGTAGGTCTACTAGGGAGTTATACCTTATATATTTCTCTATTAATTCTAAGCAACTTAAATGGGCTAGTCTATCTACTGCTTTGTTTAGTATTGCCTTTATACTATATAAGCACGTCTAAGTTAAGGGGAAGGTTATAGATTGTAGTAATAGATGGACCATTTTATTAGTTTAGTGCATTATTAACTTACTTCTTTACCCTAATCCTTGTAATCTCCTCTATTACCTTCTTTATAGCTGCTACTCGCTATATAGTAAAGGGTACTAGTAGGTTAAGTTTGCTTATATAAGGGTAGGCACTAAAAATAAGAAGTGTTGGGACTAAGCTATCTAGGCCAGCTGTGTTATTAGTAGCCTTTACTGCTATTTATAAGGCTAGTTCTTTAGTTATTTCTAAGTCCTATAGCTCCTCTGTAATTATCTAGTATACTTAGCATAATATTAAATAAGCTCTTTCTACCATTTTAATAAACTAGTAAGCTTCCACTGGAACACTCTTAGTTAATATAGCCATTACTATAGTATGCTATTAAAACTCCTTGCTTATAAAGTTCTTCCTAGCATTATAGGTAATATAGTTAGGTGGTCTAATATAGGTATTAATTTAATATAGTTATAGGATATCCTAGGTATGTTTTATAGAGATGTTATATAGCCATCTTACAGCTTAAAATCTAGTAGCTTTATTAATTACATAGAGAATAGGACTCCCATTAATATATATAATATTAACAAAAATAGAATAGTTAAAATTGGAATCTTAGTCTTTTTATAGTATAAATTTAAATTATTTAGGAGACTTACTGTATTTCTAGCAGTAGAAATAGTACTTAGTAAGGTAGTTAATAGCCTGCTTATTAATGTTATTATAGCTAGAGTGTTTTAGTATCTTATATAGCTTATTTACTAATAGATATCTAAAGCAATAGTAAAGTTAGCGGAGTTTAATAGTGGTTAGGTAGTAAGGGTTTTAATTAAATAAGTAGGTTATAAATAACTATAGTAATTCTTCCTATAATAGGAAGGGATAACCAAATTAGTAAACTACTAGCACTAATTTTATTAGGGTAACTAGGACGTTCTTAAGGTTATTATAATGGACCTTTAGTATATCTATATCTGCAAGGTATAGTAGAAAGGGTATATCAGCCTTTATAATATAAAACTTAATATTATTAACTAATATATTAACTGTAATAAAGCTAATAGAAGAGGTAGAACTAATACCAAACTAAATATTAATAGCGCTAGCCTTTAAGGTATTAATAACAGTATTATAGGTTTTTTTATATATAAGGTATTATCTATAACCTACTATTAATCTCTTTAAAGCTCTAGTATTAATTATTACTCTATAGAACTTATTAAATATATACTAGCTAGTAGCAATATAGGTAAATAGGTCTAGGTTATTATAGTAAGCAATTAAATTAGTGCTAGTAATTATATAGGTAAAGAATCAGTTTACTAAGTTAGTTATAGTATTAATGGCTTCTTTGTGCTGTATTATTCCAAAAGAAATAAGGAACAGTTTAGTCTATTCTTAGGTTGGAGATACTATTAGTAACTTAATATTAATTATAAAAGCTTTTATTGCCTTGTTAATAGATTCTAAGTTAAGTTTATCACTATTATTATCTATTCCTTTATATTTAGCCATATACTATTAGGCATATCTATTAAAGCGGTGGTTAAATCTGTCCTTAAACTTCTTCTTTAATTTATTATATTCTTCTCTAAAGTATTTAGATAACTAATAACCTTCTTTATTACAGATAAAGCAGCGCTTCTTTGGTAATGCATATTAGCTAGATAAGGATAATTATATTCTATAAGGTAATTAAGGGTATTATCTATAGTAGCGGCGGTTAGTAAAGAAGGCTTAGGGGTTCTTACTGTTTAACTTTTTGAATATTATAATGGAGGATTATAAGTTATTAATTAGGCCAGTTAAGCTGTCAGAAGGTTTAAAGTAGGCATATTAATACACTAGTAACTCCTAGTAGGCGTTAATAAGCTTGTTATAAAGGAACTTGTTTATATATAAATCTAGGTCAAGACTATACTAGAGGTGTTTTAGTTCTTTAATAAGTAACTATAGGCAGTTTAAGGTTGATTTTCTAACATTCTCGCTCTTACCTATTGTGGACTTTAGAGTTATTAAGTTCTATTATCCTAATATACCGCGTCTGTATTTAGGTCCCTTAAAGTAATTACATATAGCATTGCAGATTTGGTTAAATAAAAGGGTCAGGGTAACGTTTTTAAGGTTAGTGTAGTAGTGGTTAAGTGCTAGACCGCATAGTATTATAGGGTAGGCTTTAACCTTGGCTTTTTAGGGTACATCAGCTCTACTATAGAGGTTGTGGAAGATAGTAAGTTTAAAGTTAAAGTTATCATCTTCTCCGCTATACTTATTGTCTTCCATGTATATCTTTATAAGGTTTGTTAACTCCTTGCTAAAACCCTAGTTTTAACTCTATCCCCTAAGTGGTTCTAGTTATAGGGTTAAGTTAATATAATTAGGTTCCTGTTATAGGGGTAGTATAGGGGTAGGTTAGGGTGTAGTGGGTAGTATTATAAGTAGGGTAGAGTTTATGGCTGGTAAGATTAAGATTAGGGTTTTAATAGTACTAGTGCTGGCGAAGTTGTTCTTAAGGAGGTAGTCAATTCGTCCTAAGGTAAACTTTCCTCCAGTTACCATATGCTCCTTAATCTTAGGCTTAGTCCATTCTATAGGGTCTTCTTCTTATAAGGTGTTAAATAGCAATTTAGGGACTATAGTATTCCTATACTTCCTTATCTATATGCTATTAGTCTATAGGAACGTTTGGAGCTTTTAGATACCAATTTAGTTGCAATCCTTAAAGATTTATATTATAAAGTTTTAGAAATCTTCCTTATAGACCTCCTATAGTTTATCATCCTTAAGGTTATACACTTTGTATTCTAAGATCTTAAACTTCACAAATTTATCAATATCCTTTGTGGTGGTTTTGTTGGACTATAAGTCAATACCTTTAGGCCATTTCTTCTGTCCTGCGTCAACTTGTGCCCTAATATCTAACATGTTAATTCTTGTCTCATAACTCCTGTTAAGTTTGATTTTAGGTTTTAGATAAAAAATGCGTAATGGACACAAACTAAGGGCCTATTAAAAGGGTTAGTTCCTTAAGTACCTAACGCGTTTAAAATGCGTGATGGATGTAAACCAAGGGCCTATTAGATAGGGGTCGGTTCTTTAAGTACCCAAAGGCTATATATAAAAAATCAAGGGCCTATTAGATAGGGGTTAACTTTTTAAGTATATATTAACTAATGCTCCTTAATATAATCTGGGTAGTATAAAATGCGTAATAGACGTAAACTAAGGGCCTATTAAAAGGGGTTAGTTCCTTAAACACCTAAGGGCCGTGTATAAAAAATTAAGGGCCTATTAGATAGGGGTTAACTTTTTAAATATATATTAACTAATGCTCCTTAGCAGGTAAGATTAGTAGAGGCCTTTAGCAGGGACTAATTAAGCTCGTCTCTCTTTATAGATAATATGTCTCCTAATCTGTAATTACTAATTAGTGTTAGTATCACTTCTGGTAATACGTAATACTATTACAATAGTATGGGTGGTAACTAATTTTGATTGATGCTTATTGATTCTCCTATTCTATAGGTGGAATTTAGTGGATTTCCTAAGCTCGCTTAGCTTACGTGATCGCGTGCAACTGCATTGCGAAACCTTGTTTAGACACCTTCTTTACTAACCGCCGCTACTATAAATAATACCCTTAATTACCCTATAGAATACAATCATCCTTATCTAGCTAATATGCATTACTAAAGAAGCGCTGCTTTGTCTACAACAAAGAAGGTTACTAGTTATTTAAACACTTAAGAGAAGAACGTAATAAATTAAAAAAGAAGTTTAAGGACAGATTTAACCGCCGCTTTAATAGATATGCCTAATAGTATATTGCTAAGTACAAGGGAACAGATTATAATAATAATAAACTTAACTTAGAATCTATTAACAAGGCAATAGAAGCTCTTATAATTAATATTAAGTTACTAACAGCATCTCTAACCTAAAAATAGACTAAACTATTCCTTACCTCTTTTAGAACAATACAGTATAAAGGAGCCATTAATACTGTAACTAACTTAGTAAACTAATCCTTTACCTATATAATTACTGGCACTAATTTAATTGCTTATTATAATAACCTAGACCTATTTATATATATTGCTACTAGCTAATATACATCTAATAGGTTCTATAGAGTAATAATTAACACTAGAGCTTTAAAGAGATTAATAGTAGGTTATAGACAATACCTTGCATATAGGAAGACCTATAATACCGTTATTAATACCTTAAAGGCTAACACTATTAATATCCAGTTTGGCATTAGTTCTACCTCTTTTATTAGCTCTATTACAGTTAATACACCAGTTAGCAATATTAAGTTTTACATTATAAAGGCTAACATACCCTTTCTACTATGTCTTGCAGATATAAATATACTAAAGGTCTATTATAATAACCTTAAAAACGTCCTAGTTACCCCAATAAAATTAGTACTAGTAGTTTACTAATTTAGTTACCCCTTTTTATTATAGGAAGAGTTACTATAGTTATTTATAACCTACTTATTTAATTAAAACCCCTACTACCTAACTACCACTAAACTCCACTAACTTTACTATCGCTTTAGATATCTATTAGTAGATAAGCTATATAAGGTATTAAAATGCTTTAGCCACAACAACATTAATAAGTAGGTTATTAACTACCTTACTAAGTACTATTCCTACTGCCAGAAATATAGTAAGTCTCCTAAATGGTTTAAATTCATACTATAAGAAGACTAAGATTCCAATTTCAACTATTCTATTTTTATTAATATTATATATATTAATAGGAGTCCTATTCTCCACATAATTAATAAAGCTACTAGATTTTAAGCTATAAGATAGCTATATAATATCTCCGCAAAACATACCTAGGACATCCTATAACTATATTAGATTAATACCTATATTAGACTACCTAACTACATTACCTATAATACTAGGAAGAACTTTATAAGTAAGGAGTTTTAATAGCATGCTATGGTAATAGCTATATTAACCAAGAGTGTCCTAGTGGAAGCTTACTGGTCCATTAAAATGGTAAAAAGAGCTTATCTAATACTATACTAAGCATACTAGATAATTACAGAGGAGCTATAGGACTTAGAAATAATTAAAGAACTAGCCTTATAAATAGTAGTAAAGGCCGCTAATAATATAGCTGGCCTAGATAGCTTAGTCCCAATACTTCTTATCTTTAGTGCCTACCCTTAAATAAGCAAACTTAACTTACTAGCACCCTCTATTATACAGTAAGTAGTAGCTATAAAGAAGGCAATGAAGGAGATTGTAAGGATTAGGGTAAAGAAGTAAGTTAATAATATACTAAACTAATAAAATAGTCTATCTGTTACTATAATCCATAACCTCCCCCTTAACTTAGACGTGCTTATATAGCATAAAGGCAATACTAGACAAAGCGGCAAATAGACTAGCCTATTTAAGCTGCTTAGAATTAATAGAGAAATATATAAGATATAGCTCCCTAGTAGACCTACTAACTTTAGGACTATAACAGTAAAGCTGTACCTATAACCTAAACTAGAAGAACTTAATAAGGAACTAGAGGAGGAACTATTTAAAGAACTAACTAAGGAACCAACTAAGGAACTAACTAAGGAACTAACTAAGAAACTGACTAAGAAATTAACTAAGGAACTAATAACTACTATATTCCTCTAAAGATTAAAATGGATATAATAATTATTAACAAAGTCCTAGCAAAACATTATAGATGTATTAATATTTATTAACAACAACCTAATAAAATCTAATACTATAACCTCTAAGTGTACCTTACTATTATTTATAGAGTCTTAATGCAAGGAGATAAACAGTTTACTTAAAAAAGGTATCTTTAAGTTTATTAATACAGCAGATGTCCTAAAAGGAGTTAGAATCTTTAACTCCTAGTTTATTAATAAGATTAAAAACACTAGAATAGATAAGGCCTTTAAAAAGTCTAGACTGGTTATATAAGCCTATAATAACTATAGCAAAGATCTAGTTCTAATATAGTTATTAACTATTTAATATATTAGCTAGAGAATTATTTTAGCACTTATAGCAACCCTATAAGGAAATAAAAGAAGACTAGCTTTTTTATATCTATATAATATCTTATAAGCTTATATATAGTCTAGTACCCATTTAAATAGAGACTTCTTTATACACCTACTACTAGAACTTAAACTAAAGAATAGATTAATTCTAAGAGTTATTAAATTACTTTATGGTGTCCTAGAAGCTAGTAACCATTAGTTTAATATATACTACTATTACTACCTTAATAAGCTATAGATAAACCAGTTAATATATAACCCCTACTTATTATATATAAATAGCAACGGCTTTAGAATTATAGGATTATAGACTAATAATACACTATTCCTTACTAATAAAACCTTTATAGAGGCTAAAGAAGCCAGATTTTAAGAGGTAAAGTTCCTAGTAAAAGAAAGAGAGAAGCTTATATTAAATACCCTAATTAAGTTTAATGGAGGCTATATTAGGCAAGAAAAAGATTTAATAGCCCTTACCTAGGAATATTAATGCTAGAACCTAAAGCTGGTTACTATAAAGGCTATAGACCTAACTAGCTCTAGAGGGGAAGTCTATAAGGCAGTTATACTAAAGGGCTAATATATTACTTAGAGAGCAAGAGGAGCCTATATTACTATAGTCTATTAACTAAAAGCTACCTTTAACCTCTCCTTTATAGCACAAGTTATTAACCTAAAGGAAGAATATATAAAGTAGCTTAATAAGCGGCTGTAATGGCAAATTAATAATCCCTCCTAAGGACTTTACTTTATATAACTTAATATAAGCACTCTTAAACTAATAATATTTATAAACTTATCCTTTACTAATAACTACAACCTCTCTTCTTAAATTAGCTTTATTATTACACTTGCGGATAAGAACAATAGGGCCAATATCCTCTATTAGTTATTTATTAAATATAAGCAAGTTATATAAAGTGTCTTAGTATTTAAACTATATAGAATGGCCCATGGATTTAACACTAGAGCTATAATTAAAGCAACTATTAAAAAGATCCTATAACTTAAACAACTGCCGCTTATCCTTTATACTAACTTAAAATCTCTATATGACTGCCTAGTTAAACTTAGAATAATATAAGAAAAACAACTTATAGTTAACCTAATATGTTTATAATAATTATACAAAAGAAGAGAAATAGTAGAGATTAAATAAATTAATAGAGGTAGTAACCCTATAGACGCTATAACAAAATTAAAGCCTTACTAGGCGTTAAAGGACCTAATTAATATAAATATAATTAAGCTATAGGTTACTAAGTGGGTAAAGAGAGAAGATATTAAAGTAGGAATAGAGAACATAAAGATATTAAGCTAGCAGCTAAGGCGCTAGTGGCAAGCAAGCTAATGGCGATTTTCCATGCCAGGCATGGAAAATCATAATTAGTTACTTTAACCACCTAGCAGAATTCGGCAGAATTTAAGTGGAATATAGCAGAATTTGGCAGAACTTAATGGAATTTGGTGGAATATGGCGGAATTTAGCAAAACTTAATAGAATTTGGTGGAATATGGCAGAATTCGGCAGGAGGCAAAAAAAATATTTTTAAGTAAATATAACCAATAACAAAATAAAATAATAAAATATAAAGCAATCTTTTTTTTAAGAAAGCTATTATAGATTAATTGCATATTGCAGAAATAATATTTTTTTTTATTTCCCACAGAAAAATCCTAATTTTCAATTTTAGGGTTATGATGTGTAAATACACCAATACGTTTTCTATTGTGTATATCTGTGTTTTATTTTATTTATATATTTTACTATGAATAATAATATTTTCTTTGATTTGTGTTCTTATAATTTGGATGTATTTAAATCTAAGTTGAAAGATATAAAGTTTGCTCAAGCACCGTCAAAAACTAAATACTCCCAGTGTCTGAACGAGGTTGTCTATAACTAATTGGGTTAGTCACGTGAGCTAAGCGAGCTCAGGAAATCCACTAAATTCCACCTGTAGAATAGGAGAATCAAAAAGAAAAGAATCAATCAAATCAGTTACCACCCCATACTATTGCAATAGCGATACGTATCACCGGAAGTGATACGGACAATTTTTTTTAGCCCTATTACAGTATATGCATACATTTCCAAGATGGCATCCACCGAAGACAACCTTTCCCAAGTTTTCCACGAAGTCGAATATACCCATCTGTAACCCGACCGGTAGTATCCGTATATGTATTTGTCGTGTGCGCTTCTAGAACATTGGCAAATTTAGGACAAGCAGTCCTACTATATTCAATACCTAGCAGCATATAAGTACGAACTCTTCCGTCAAATGAAGCCCATGACCAGGATGGAGCCCGGTAGCTCTTAGTTGGAGTGGCGGGGCTAATCGCGGGTCCCGAAGGCATGATATCCCAAGTATGCCAAAGGAGTTGAGATAGTATATCAGTTTGCCAGAGACCTGCGAGATACCGGCCATCAGGGAGTGTCGACTGCATCTCGCTTGCGATTCCAGAAAGCGCAACCAACTTATCCTCAGTCTTAGTCAAACTTCTCTGGGGATACATCTCAACCACTGCATTCCAAACCCCCATTTTCGAATATAAATTCGACTGGCTATTGAATCGCCTTTCGATACCTCGAAAGCCTATCATCCCAAGAGGCATACTAGTCGCTGTTGGCACTCCTGTGGGGAGTACTTCACATGCCTGTAGCTCTTGACATTGCCAGTATATTTGATTCCCCCCGAAATGCAAAATTCGTGGCGAAAGTAACATTTCTTGGAGTACCCAGGCTCTTGAATTTAAAGGGCCGTTTTGGATATCATTCTCCCAAAACGTTTCGTCCACACAATCGCAGGCTTTAGGGCCGTCGAAATGGTTAACACAGACTTTAAACGGCTGTACCAAGTGGGGATTTCGTTCTGAAAGGCATCCACTTTCACTATTGGTAGACCTGGTAGCTACAATCGTGCATGTGGAATATTTAAAAACTTGACACATTTTGCCTGCTTCTTGTTCCCAATCCCCACGCGAGTTGTTGAACGGACAACCAGGTATGAGAACTCTTGTCTATTAAAGAGGGCTTCTAGAGCCTCTATATATACACCAGATAGGTGACTAATAGGTTGCAAAGAGAATGACGACTACGTCGTCATTCGGTAATGGAAACAAGTATTTAGATATTCGATGAGACACTCGATGAGACATACGAGACATACGAGGAGACATACGAGGTAAGGAGCGGGGTATTGAGACATAGGGTTCTAGACTTGAAGCCAGTATCAAGATGGTAATAAGGAAATCCGATCCAGTTCGACACACCCCCCTAGCTGCACAGAGCCTTCTGGGCTGCTGTAAAAAGTCACGATATCAATTTGGTGTTAAGTTTAAGAAATCCCCTATAGAGTTACCTTGCCCGAATATCATCCAAATCAAATCAAATTAGATCCTTAATGTCAACAAGGTTCAATTACTAAACGAACGTCTCGTGCTTTTAACAAGGCAGAGCCTTCGTCAAGCCGTCTGCTGTCATGTCCGCAGTAGGGACCCATTTAATATTAATCCTTCCTTCACAAACTTCCTGGCGGAGCCAGTGGTGATGTATATCAACGTGTCAAAGCTTAGTGTTGAGCTCAGCGTCGCTTTTAGTTATAAGTCGAATACCATAGAGGGCTCTCGTCTTGAGCTTCTTCTTGCGAGATGTCTGCCATCTAAGGCATCTTTTTAGTAGCTTTCTTAATGCAATTTTATGAGCCTTGCTGACTCCACAAGTTATAGATTTAACCGTCGTCGGTCCTTTCAAAATCGGTCCTTTCAAGATCGGTCCTGTTACTGACTGCGGAAGGTGCTTAATCGCCCCTTCTCCTGCATCTGCCAGTCTTCTTCCATCTGGAATATATTTGAATTGTGGTCTTTAATTGGTTAAGGAACTTAAGGACTCAGTAGTTGTAATATTTGATTAAGGTTCTGGCGTCAAAATCAGGGTAGGAAGATCGTCCTTTAAGGCTTACGGGCCTATTACGTCATCGTCTTAAGGATTGAGCTCCTCTTAATTGGTCGCTTAATTTTAATTTCCACCAGAATCCACCTGTCAACTTCCACTAATATCTACTTAAGTCTCGTCCTCGTCCTCTAACATACTCACCCCCCCAGAATGTTCCGCAGAACTGTTCTGCTCTAGGGTATTTAAAGCCAAAGACTTCACCGCAATGCCTTAGTTGGCAATTTTGCTTATAGGTGTCCTCTTTAATATTGCCTTGTAAGCTTTGTCGACTGCATAAGACTTATTTTTAACTGTCGTAGGGCCTTTTATAACTGCCCTAGTCAATTCCTTAGGCAGTCGCCCGATCGCATTTATTTCTGCGTGTCTGAGTTGACTGCGCCATAGCCGTCCTTCCACCTTTTAATTCGGTAGAGGCTTCGACGATTGTTTCAATAATTGCTTTAATAGCTTTAATAATTGGTCTAATGGTTAAGTCGCAAATAAGGCTTCTTGTGAAGCGCTCGTCTTTGGCTCATTGTATTCAATAGTGATCTGACCATAGTGGTAGTCACAGTAGGCGTACGTCTTATTGTCGCCGTAGTAAAGAGTGTTCTCTTTATTGCTCCAGTAGACTCCCTTGTTATTAAGCTTTTGGAGGCATACCAGGTTAGTGTGGAAGCTTAGTATAAAGGCTGCTCCTAAGAGCTGTATCTGTCTCTTCCCTTTTGGGTGGTCAATCGTGACTTCAGCTGTGCCATAGCCTATAATTTCTTCTACATACGAGCCCGTGTAGATTTGCTCTGACGTAGGTTTAATATCGCTGATGAATCTAGCTCAATCGTTGACGACGTGTACAGTGGTTCCTAAGTCAAGAAGAACACTGTCGCGAAGCTTATAGTCAGAAGCTAGATTATAGGTTCCTTTTTAATGAACCGCGAAGACTGCTTTAGGCTCTTAAGAGCTCTGCTAGTTGCCATCCTTTAGCTGTTTGTTAACTTGATCGTCCTTATTGGCTTAATCGTCCTTTTTAATTTGCTCAATACGAGCCTTGATTTTAGGCGTCGCATTAGCGATCTTTTCATCCACCTTCTTCTGAATTTCGTCACTTGGTTTAAACCACGATGGGCAAGGAATCGACTCTACAATGTACCAGCATTTGTTGAAGTAGTGACGCTTTCCGCATAGGCACTTTGGTGGCGGTCACCTTTCCTTCTTTTGCTTATCTGCTAACAATTCAGGCTTTAATTTAGGTGACTTACTCGACTCATCCTTAAAGGTGACTACGAAGGATCCTTCTTATGGACTCTCGCCTTTCTGAGCAAGTTCCGTATGACGGTAATTTCGGTATATTTCGACCAGTTCAAAGAAGCTAGGAAGCTTCTCCTTCTTCCACTCCATCCTTTCAAGCTGGTTCTTCCAATATTCGGACTAGCTTGGTGTGATCGAATCGACTGCGTACACGAAGTCTCTCACTGAACGGTCACTATTTACCTCAGGTAGATCTAGCTCCTTGCACTCAGTGTACACCTTCTCCCACTCCTCCACCCAGACTTCAAAGTTCTGGTTCCGAGGCGCTTTCTTGAGCTTTGCATACTGGGTGGCTACTCAAAGCTTTCTGGCGTTGTCAGTCGGAGCAATTCTCTGCTTCAGTGACACCAAGACGTCGTAGGTGGTGACGCATTTGAACGTGTAGATTAGGTAGGTTCGTGAAATTAAGCTTTGGATATAGCTGCGCAACGTATTAAGAGCTAACAGCTGTTTTCTGTAGAGCTTCAGGTTGTCCCTATAATCGGCTTTAAGCATACGGAGCTCCTCCTTCTCCTCCTCATCTAGCTCTGCGAGCTTCGTCTTCCCCCGGCTATTGGCATCCTTGGGTGAGGCTCGAACAGGTTCTTCGAGCTTTGGTAACTTGGTCTCGGGTGTCGATGGGTCAACATACTCCCAGAGACGATTGTTATTTGCTTTTAACTTAATAACCTCAATCCATTCGTCCCAATCGTTTGGGCTTGCAAGGATAACGGATGATATAATAACGGGTTTGGTTTCTTGTTGAGAATTCATTGTCGTGGTTGTCTATGATTAAGATAATTAATTGGAATAAAGGCTTTGGAATCAAAGATTATTTAGTAAACAGACCGGGCTTATAACTGTTAAACGGACAACTAGGTATGAGAACTCTTGTCTATTAAAGAGGGCTTCTAGAGCCTCTATATATACACCAGATAGGTGACTAATAGGTTGCAAAGAGAATGACGACTACGTCGTCATTCGGTAATGGAAACAAGTATTTAGATATTCGATGAGACACTCGATGAGACATACGAGACATACGAGGAGACATACGAGGTAAGGAGCGGGGTATTGAGACATAGGGTTCTAGACTTGAAGCCAGTATCAAGATGGTAGTAAGGAAATCCGATCCAGTTCGACACGAGTTATGGATGATGCATAAGGAATCTATCCAAATGTATCTGAAGCCTAGACATCGGGCGATAATCATTGCGTCTTGTAGTGTTTTCGGAGGCTCCAAAAAAGGAATACAGGTCTTCATCAGACTCAGCCGTTCTACCGTCAGCATATAAGGCATAAATCCACCCCAGCAATGAGACAGTCAAGTACGGCATGCTAAGAGAGTTCTCGGGAACTTCACATAGGTACGGCTCTGGAAGATCTTTCGAGCTGAGGTCAACAAGACGAGTGGGGTTCCAGTTAACTGGACTATGACCATATGAATGTCGAGTGATACATCGATTCAGCCACTGGGCAGCAAGGAAAAACATTCAGCGGGTCTGGTTGACCACGATGTTACACCCGGACACAGGCTATCGGTATTTGGATCGATTACACGCGGCAGCCGTGAACGATTAACTACAAGCCTTAACATCATATCTTGAATGTGAAGTCTGCTCACCGATACTAGTCTAACCCAAAAGGGGTTACTCAAACAAGATGAAGGCCTGATCATCAGGGTATTATGGTGCATGTTTGGGTATATCTTCGGGTTGGTTTGGACTTCTATTGTGCCTATAACGGTGACTGCGGCACTCCGAGAGCCTAGGTCAACAAGAGATAGCCCAATTTTGGTGACTGTTCCACGCTTGGAACGGTCACGGAATGCGGCTGTCCCTTCTTAGTGGTGAGGTTCTGACTCAGCAAAACGCCGGCGCATTGATTTCAGACAGGTGAAAAGACTGGAGCGATTGTGCAATACATCAGCTATTAAAAGGTTGGGGTCGTACTGAATGAAATGTCCAATAGTGGTTTTCTGCTCCCCAGCAGCTATAACAGCTTGCCGACCGGTGCGTGCTTTTTGGCAGTCACGGTGGACTCCCACAATGTCCACAAATAGAATCTGTGACGGGTTGTGTTGCTTCGCCCTAAGGTCTGCTTCAGCCTTCTCCTCCGGGGTCGGCGAGCTGCTTATTCCAAGGCTTAAACGTTGAGCCCCGGAACCTGAATATCTATTTTCTGACTTTTTTTTAAGTGCGAGAGACGGTTTAAAGTGGTCGCAGGGAGTGTAAAGATGAAGAGATAGCCGAGGATTGGGATTTGGGGATCGCGGATGGGCTTACTCACGTGAAAGCAGCATAAGAGCCTCACGGAAGCGGCGCAGTTCAGCTAACCGTGGCTGTGCAACTTTCATTTTAGAATTCATATCACTTTCGTAAGCGCAAAGCAGGAATTAGAAATCTTAATGCAATTATTAGCGAGCAGTGTACCTAGGTATTTATTATCTAGACTCCGCCACCCCAATCGCATTGGAAACTACAAACGACACGTATGAATTAAACCGCGCCTCTCCAAACAAAGCATCTGGCGCTATTTTTTCATCTCACCACGCTCTCGCGCCTCACTACCTCCTCAGCCTCCATATGCCTTGTTGCCTGCCCGCGATAACTCCGCTTCCCGCGCACGAGCCAGTCCACCGCGATGATAAATACCACGACGCCGTACACGGCAGACACGTAGTTCATGGTGCCAGCGGTTACCGGCTTATAGTACGGGAAGCTGTACATGACGATGGTGAACAGCGTCCAGGCGAGCAGGACGATGTTGGAGAGGAGGCCGAAGGGACCCAGCCAGAAGGGGCCGTGCGGGATGTTGGAGCGGCCGCGGGTGAGGAGGCAGATTACGGGGATGGCGTAGGAGACGTAGAGGAGGACGATGCAGGCCGTGACCATTCTCGGGTCGGAAAGTTAGCAAGCATTCCGCAAGGAGATTGCTGTGGACAGGTTATGGGAGATAGGGGATGGGTTGGGGAGAAAGAAGGGATAACGGAATAAGGGGCTAACTCACGAGTTAAACGCCGTATACGACCCTAGGTAAAGACAACCGACAATCGCCACGATCAAGCAGCTGAAGAAGTGTGCGTACACCGGCACGTCGAGTACTGGATGCACCTGCGACAACCACTTGTGGCCCGGCAAGCCCCTATCCCGCGCGAAGCTCCAGCACAGGCGGCTCTGCCACGTATGGCTCGCAATCAGGCAGCCAAAGCCTGTCGCAATGATCAAGACTTCCAAGAAGATGGCGCCGCCCTTGTTGTTCAGCGCACGGCAGAACAGCTCCAGGATCGGCACGAGGGTGGCCGTCGACGCGATTTCGGAGAAGTCGCCCACGATGCTGAAGAACATGGCGATGGAGAAGAACCAGGAGGTCACGAAGCCGATGGCTACGGTGCCCATGATGGCGATAGGGATCATGCGTTCGGGCTTGTGCACTTCCTCGGCCATGTGGGTTGCGCAGTCGAGACAGGCGAAGGCCCAGTTGGTGTTGACGAGGCCGACGATGAAGGCAATGCCGCCCTCGCTCCAGCCCGTGTTATTGATGAAGGTCGCGAAGACGAATTTGGCATGCTGGTGCGTGGGCGCGGTTGCGGGGACGGTGATCAGGATGACGATGAAGGAGAGGAGGGATGTGTAGAGCGTGAATGTGGCCACTTTGGGTAGAGTCTTGCCGTAGCAGTTGAAGAAGAAGCAGAAAAAATTCGCGAGTTGGTAAGCAACGAAGACGTGCCAGGATTTAATTGTGCTGGAGATTGTTAGCTTGAAGATCCGAGCGAGAGCATTGATGCAGCCTTCTGTAGATTGCCATACCGATCTCCGGGCTCTCCCGGGAAAGGCAATCTCATGAAAGGTGTTATATAGGAATACTCACAAATCCGGATGTCCCAATTGCCAACATCCCACCAACGCACTCCCCATAGCAAGAGCAACAGACGCAGAAGTAAAGATCGAGCCAGCCCACGCAAACCATCCGGTCAAATACGACGCAAAGTTGGCATACCGCTTCGGCGCCAGCTCGTTCGCCCAGAAATACTGGCCACCGGCATTCGGGAAAGCGCTGGCAAGTTCAGACAGCGAGATACCAACAGCGGTGGAAATGACGGCAATAAGGATGATGCCGTATATAATTAAAAGGGGCCCGCCAGAATTGATACCAGTAATCATGGCGGCCGAGATACCGAACCACGAGTTGGTGAGGGAGAAACCAACGCCTAATACGGACCAGACTGAGAAGTTTCGCTTCATATCCTGGGTGTAACCCATTTCTGCTAGCTTCATGGCATCGGCGTCGAGGAGTTTGGTATGGTCGATGTCATCCATGGAGGGCGCTCTGGCGATTTCCTTTTCGCCTTCCATGTTGGCTGAATTATTTCTTCCTTTTTTTTTTAATTCAATTTTCCAGATAGAGCTGTGCAGGCACGAATGAATGGATCTCAATTGCCGTTCGAGCGTTTATGCTGACAGCTGCGGGATCAGCTTTCGCGGAAAGAATGCCAAGCAGGGAGGCGTTTGTTTTGGGGTACAGGCACAACGTTTCTTTTCCCCTTTAGTTAATGTTGGTGGAAAGGAACAAAGGCGTGAGATAGGTAGGATATCTCGGGCAACTTGGATGCTTTATATTACCTCGGATCCAGACCTGAAGAGGATCTGTAGTAGGGAACCAGTAGGGTGGAGATAACGGAAAGATAATGCAATCTGACAGCAAAGACGGCGAGTTATGCAATGGGGCGGCGACAATCTGGCATGCCCCAAGCAATGCTCGGTCGTATATTCACCTCGGCGGCAGCGCTGGCCGTCAAAAACACAGGCAAAGGCAGCGACAATGAGCTATCTCTCCAAGTGATGACCGCTGGAAGAGGGTTGATCAAAATATGCCACTGCCAAGATGGGTCTAACGCTGTACGGAAAGTGCAGGCTGAAGTGGGGGCAAGTTGCACAATGACGGCTGATAGGGCCGGGGTGAACCATGAGGTTGGAATATCGTCTAAACACGCCATTGGGACGATTAAGCTCCTTCCAGAGCGCCTTCTGTAGCCAGTTCATCGCTTGCGCTGCCGGAGGCGGGGTCACCGAGCCCTTTAGCAACGCAGGTTACAAACTGGTACTGATCGTAAAAGGCAGCTCTCATCTTTTGCCCTCGAGATATGGAACACGAGCTTCTGTCTTGCATAACACGCGTCGCTTCCCGCTCCCGCGGCTTTCACATTTGCGGACTGCCCTCCGAAGCCATGCCCGCTGAGATAGGCGCATCTGGCCTATCAATTCCACCGCACCCTGGAGCATCAGCTCTCCTTTTCTCACTCACATGTAGAAGTAAATCCGTCGATAAAGGACAGCCTTTACACCGGCAGTGATTATCACAACAATCTCACATGGCCATCCCAGCATTGATCTCGGTACACATCCACATCGGGCCATCCAGCCAGCCAGCCGTCAAGTGACATAGCGTCGCCCTTCTCACTCCCTCCCAAGTCGCACCACCGGCGTCTGTTGTCTTCTTTTACCGCGCGTGTCCGGCCCTGCCCAGATCCACCACCCCACACTACACTGCATCAGCCGTCCCTTAAACCCCTAAGAACGCCACAGCCCACAGATAGGTGATGGGCCCTGAAAGGGTAGTCGTTTCCCCCCCAGCTGCAAGCCTCGATCAGCAATCTGGTGAAACACGCGGACTCCGCGCGCTGCCGAGCCAATGGCTTGCATGCTGTCATTTTTTTTAGGGGGAAGGCGTGAGAGCGACAGATGTCGTGCAGCGTCACGCTCCACACTTCCTCTTGCCCTTTGATGTTATTGCTGCTGCTGCTGCTTTGCTACTGCCGCCCACTGGCTCGACTCGCACTGTTTGTGCTGTGCACTCCTCGCCGCCGCAATGTCGGACAGGCCGCATCCATACAGCAACGGGCTACCATATCGCTGGGGGGGTCGCTGGGCTATCCCTTCCTAAAGCTTTCGGGAGAGAGCGTGTCGAGAAAACGAAACGCATGATCGTTCTCGGAGCCTGGCCCTGGGCTATATAGTTGTAAAATCGGCTTCCGCCCTGCGCACTCCGGAACTTCTTAGCGCACGGTCTTTCTGCGGCTCTTAGTTTTAGGCTAGCCTCTCCTATTCTATATTCTAGTTAAGGCCCTTCCTAGCTACTCTAAGTCTAAAATTTACTTATATTACATCTTTCAAGACTGCACCGCCACCGGAGATATTGCTCGTGCTTGCCCACGAAGGTGTGGCTAGAGCGAGTCGGCACTCCTATTGGTGCTGGTATGACGTTAATTGAGTTGTCACTTCGCCGCGTGGTTGAACCATTACGCTCAACAATATGACTAGGAAAGTTTGCCACTATCTAGTGACTCTTATATCGCCTAATAACTTAGGAGACTTTATAGGAGATGCTAGAATCCATGTGGCGAATACAACGACTATATAGGCACATGCTCCTTGACCCTCTATAAAATAGAGGTGTGAAGAAAATAATATATCATGTACATAAGACTATAACCTCACCAATCATCCACCCACCCATCTTAATTATACGGTCTTTAATCCTGCCTCAAATTTGAGAAATGAAATCCTCCCCGATGAGTGTCCCAGCACGACCATTCCGTCCCAGACGGCCACGCAAGTCGCTCGATAGTCAAGGGGAAGACAAATAATACCCTCTCCTTCCTCTATTATCCAATCATTTGACACAAACAGAGCACGCACCTGCTCTAGAGAATCTGGCGATAAATTAAGAGAGTTCACATGTAACACTCCCCTATCCGTTTTAAGGTGTTGGCCAAAAGCAGAGAATAAAAGGGTGCTGATCGTTATACCAAGCTCGAGCGTCTGCAGCTGTGCTCCCGTGGCCGGGTCCCAAAGTCTGACGGTTCCGTCCCCTGATGCGGACGCCAGCTGCCTGCCGTCGGGCGATAATGCGATGGAATAGACCCGGTCCTTGTGACCCTCAAGCGTCTGCAGCGCCGCTCCCGTCGCCGTGTCCCAGAGCCTGATGATTTTATCACCTGATGCAGACGCCAGCCGCTTGCCGTCGGGTGAGAATGCGATGGAATAAACAAAGTCCTTACGGCCCTCGAGTGTCTGCAGCGCTGTTCCCGTCGCCGGGTCCCAGAGTCTGACGGTTCTGTCCCCTGATACGGACGCCAGCTGCTTGCCGTCGGGCGAGAATGCGATGTAATGGACCAAGTTCTTGTGGCCCTCGAGCGTCTGCAGCGCCGCTCCCGTCGCCGCGTCCCAGAGCCTGACGGTTGCATCATCTGATGCGGACGCCAGCTGCTTGCCGTCGGGCGAGAATGCGATGGAATAGACCCAGTCCTCATGGCCCTCGAGCGCCTGCAGCGCCGCTCCCGTTGCTGTGTCCCAGAGCCTGACGGTTCCGTTCCCTGATGCAGACGCCAACTGCTTGCCGTCGGGTGAGAATACGATGGAATAGGCCGGGCCCTTGTGGCCCTCGAGCGTCTGTAGTACCGCTCCCGTCGCCGGGTCCCAGAGCCTGACGGTTCCGTCATCTGATACGGACGCCAGCTGCTTGCCGTCGGGCGAGAATGCGATGGAAAAGACCCGGCCCTTGTGGCCCTCGAGCGTCTGTACTGCGCTAGTCCAATTTTCTTGCACTCTCGACTTCATTTGGATCCAAGTGGGGATGCACTTCTTGAATTGTCTCCGAACGATGCTCTTCTCTGGGGCGAAAATGAGGGCCGAGCAATATATTTGGAGGGGTGCCTGTTCAATCACCGACCAGTTATATAGAACGAATCGCTTCGCATCATAGACGAACGCGCGTAGATTGGGGCTTTTATCTTACCTCGCTACCAGACGTTCATCCAATCACAAGCTGCTTACATAATGCTTACATCAGCTTGGATGATGAACGTCTGGGGCGCCGTTTGAATTTTTCTTAGAATCTCGCCGCGAGTTGTAAGCGATCCTTATATAAAAAGTCGCACCATACTAAATTTTGATTTCCTATTCAACCACCACCTAATGCTTTTATCAATAATCAGGCCACGTAATGTTTTAGATATTAACACGACAAATTAAACGCTGCAAAAATTATTAAAATCGGCCCAGTGGACGTTGCTGCATTTTGATTTGAAAATTGTCGTCAAAGCACCGATCATGGAGACGAAGCCGTCAACCATTGCCAATTTTCACTGTTTGGCCCCCTACCCTAATATTTATAGTAAAAAGGCTGCAACTTAGCTAATTAATTGCCTATAGATCTGCTTTATGTGTTCCTAGCCGTCCAATTGCTTCTATATCGCCGCTGCCGTCCCATTATTTATATCCGAATCTCCCCTTGTTTACCTCCAAGTCTCCCTTTAATATACTATCCAGCTATGGCGGAAGTGATACAAAAGAGACGTACGAAGGCATTAATGCGGAGGCTGAGGCTTGGGACTGCAGCTACTTGGGTGCATCGCTGCTTTCGCGTTGACGGTGAGAGCACAGATAATATTTTTAGTGCCGTTACCCCTGGGGGCGCCTCAGGCCTGGAGCAATTGAATTCTAAGGCTTCTTAGGCCTTGCAGGCAGGTGCACTATCACCCCTATTAATACCTTAGCTCTCTATTAACTTGGCCCACCGAGTTATACTAAAGGCGCGGGCTATAGCTTAGCGGCTTATTTAGAGCAAGAAGAAGCTAGGTATAACACTAAAAGTATAAGACTCTATAATACAACAGGCCATATCATTACTTTACGGCGAAGGATTCCGTGCAAAAGACGTATAAGTGACTTGCATTCGAAGGCTGATTTACGACTGTATTAATGTTATTTTTATTGCACAAACTGGCTTTGGCAAAAGCCTTATTCTGTAAGCAGTTTTAATACTTTATAAAGGTACTATATTGCTAATCTTTCTCCTATTAAATGAGATTGCAAAAGAGCAAGTTTAGAAGGTTAATGAGCTTGGTGGTAATACACTTTTTCTTAACGCTGACGTTAAAAACAAGGACCAAGCTATTGAGACTACAAAGACTGGTGAATATACTTATATCTTTACCAGTCCTGAGCTTGCTAGTATAGAGTCTTTCCGTTCTCTACTTTAAGATCCTAATTTCAAGAAGTAATTGGCTCTAGTTGTTGTTGATAAGGCCCATCTTATTGTACACTAGGGCAAGAAGTTTCGCCCTACGTATATAGAGCTACGCTATATCCGTAATCTGATTGGTAATACTACCCTATGGTTTATCTGCTCTACGACTATTAATCCGGAAACTATAAAGATAATTAAGAAGTCTTTAGGTCTTGCTAAGCATATGACGCATCTTAAGCAGACTCCTATTGCCTGTAGAGAGCTTGTATTCCGTCTTGCTAAAATACCAAGAGATACAATTACCGTATATACGTCTCTTCGGTTTCTTCTTAATAAGGCCGTTGACCCTCCCATCACTAAAACGTATATTAATCCTGCCGTATTTCATTAGAAGAGCCGCTCAGCTACACTATAAAAAATCCCAAAGACTATTATATTCTTCAATACAAAGAACCAGGCTATAAGTGTATATAGAAAGACTTCGGAGTATCTAGCGCAATTACACCTAATATACTATACAGAGGACGTCACTTCCTTAGTCTTAGCTGTGTTTTATTAATTAATCTCATCTAAGGGCAAAAAGTTAATACTAGCTAAGTTTAGGAAACTAGCTGAGTCTTTAAGAGTTCGAATTATATTTGCTATAGAGGCTATTAGACTTGGTGTTAATCTTCCTAATACACGCTAAGTGGTTATATATATAATGCCAGAGCCTAAACCGCACTTCTCTCTTCTTCTTTAGCGTGGTGGCCAAGCTGGTCATAATAGTAAAAAGGCCAAAGTAATCTTCTTATTTAAGCACTGGTGTTTTGGCGAGAGAGATCTACTCCCGCAGCTAAAGCTAAAAGTAATAAACCGGCTGAATTCCCGTCTATAAGAAGAAGCTTATATATTATCCTACCCTTCTACCACCGAGTTGCAATAGTCACACCGATCTTAATCCCCTTCGGTTAGCTCCGTACACTCAGACAACTTAATAGCCAGTTATGCCTTATAGCCAAGGTTACGAGGCAACAAGAATGACAGGAAGAAGCGTATAAAGATAAGAGATAAGTTTTTCCAGCTATGCAATTTTTGGGGGTGTATTAAAAGGATACTATATGAGTACTTTGTGGAGCCTGACTGTTTTATTACTTCTAACAGGGATGCGGATTCCTGTTATAGTTATTGCAACGACTCCCTCCGTCTTGAAAAACCCGAGCGTACAATATATAGTAAGAAAGGAGCAGCCCTTAATATAAGAAAGAACTACATCCTTAACAAGCTTAAGATATAGGCCTAGGACTTAGCAATACCAAAGGTACTAAGTAGACTTTCAATGTTTCTAACTTATTATACAGTCGCTGTCCTGCATGTTATGCTAAATTAAATTGTATGTCAGTCTCATCTAATTATAACGCGCGAGGATTTAAATAAATATACTATTAATTGGGAGCATGCAGAGTTATTATCTAATAATCTATAGAAGGAATTACGCGCAGCTGGTCTTTAGTATAATAATACACTACATCCTTCCTTGTAAGGCATAGATGTAATGCTGGGTCTTATATACCCTTATCTTATGGGCAGCTAGAGTTAGGCCTTACTAACAGACTCTTAATTTGATATAGCTACTACTTCTGCTAGTCAAGCTATATCAGCATCTACTATATCTACTTTACAGTCGCGCCTATCCTTAAGCCTACTACCAAGCCAACCCTCTCTACGTGATATTCAAGCAATGCCATTTACTAAGACTGGCCTACTGGCTTTATAAAGCCCAAATATCCAACACAACCAGAGCAGCGAGCGCAAAGCAAAAAGAAGGAGGCTTTAATCCTCCTTATATATATAGGGAAAGCACTTAAAAGGGAGGTAAAAGGTAAGAGGTAGGGGGATAGGGGAGAGTGCTATAGTGGCTTATTTTACAGGAAGATTTTAATATACTTTACAGAGTATTTGTTATAGCACTGGCAGAAAACGGCAGTTATGGTAGATGTTATGGTAGATGTAGAGGTTACGTGACTTCACGTGACCAGGGAAGTGTATATAACTTCTCGCGTTGCTGCTTGCCTTTCCCTTTCCTTTTCTTTAGCTTTAGATCCTCGTTTATAGACAATCCAATTATATAGGCCGCACGCATCCTTCTTGCCGTGCTTATGCCTTAATTGACTAAGTCTGCAACGGTATTTAGAACTAATATTATATATATTCTGTATCTATATTATACGTATATAAAATACAAATTAATATATTCTGCAACTAATCTGTCTATATATTACCTTTGCTATTAAATATATAAAACTTAATTAAGATCTAATGCAGAGCTAGGGAGGGAATATGGTAGTAATATTTATATAGTATTAAGTTTGGAACACTCTGTTTTAAAAGCTTAATTAATAACCCCTATATAAAGCGGCAACAATATTCAATATTATAACTCTAAGTTAATAAATATTCTAGGAGTATTTATTAAAAATAGATATAAGTGTTAAATATAAAATATAAAGTAGTAGTATTGATTTAGGGGGGGGTACCAATATTTATTCCCAGGCGCTATTATGGAAAATCTAAAAAATATATAGTAGAATTTTATTTAAGGCCTTTCAGGCCTTAGTGTAGAAAGTGTATTTTATTTAAGGTCTCTCGGGCCTTAGTAGGGAAAATATAATAATATTTAAGGCTTCTCGGGCCTTGGTAAAATATCTTATCTAATTAAAATAATCTATACCAAGGCCCGAGAAGCCTTAAATATTATTATATTTTCCCTACTAAGGCCTAAGAGACCTTAAATAAAATACACTTTCTATACTAAGGCCCAAGAAGCCTTAAATAAAATTCTACCATATATTTTTACTTTTAACTTGTTTAAGTATAATATTATATCCCCTAATATTCATATATATTCCCTATATATTTTAGTAGGTAGAGTTATATAATAGTATTTATAGGCACTTAAATATATAAATAGGTAGTAGATCTAGCAGGTAGTTATTATTTTAGAAGTTATAAAATCTATTAGATAGACACTATTCCACTAACACTAGCACCTTTACTACTACCCCTCCCACCTCTCCTACCTCTTCTACCCATTTTACTACTAGCAAAGGGCGGAGCCGCCCCTCCTAGTCCCCTACCCTTCCCCCGGCCAGCCCAACTCTCATGAGGCTTTTTAGGCCGGGGGGGCAGCTTACACCTCTTATTTGCCCGGCGACACTCTCCATAGGTAGCCCCCACAGACCTCCTAGCATAAAAGGCAGGATGATATATTCTACACACCAAATTCCGATCCATATAGCGCTGACAGGCCACTGGAGCAGGCGCACCGTATACTCTATGGATTAGTCGGGCGTTAGCATGCCGGTCGCAAGCATGCGACTCTAGGTTGTCCTATATAGTCTATCCAACCCGGCCGTAATGCCTAACCGCAGCATTCATACCCTGTGTATTAGTAAAGTCGGCTTCCCACTACTCTAGAGTTGGGACACTAGCAGCAGTAGCGGTAGTAGAAGGAGCAGGGTTGCGGGGAGAGGCGCGGGGGGTAGCAGTGGTGGAGGGTGTAGGGGCGGAGGTGGCACTATATATAGTTAGTAGTGAAATACTATAAAAGTAACATAATACAGCATACCTAGGCACACTAAGAGGACGGCCGTTATCTGAACCTAATAATGGGACATTATACTTATCTCTAGATGCTGCCACCTTTGTTCTAGAGCGTGAGGGGCGAGAGAGGTGACCAAGCGAAGGTAAGAGGCCTGTTTGAGGAGGCCGAGAAGAGCGAGGTGGTGGCGGGGGAGAGATAAGGGGAGGTGGGAGAGGTGGGGGAGTGGGTGTAGGAGCAGGAGCAGAGAAGCCACCTGGATGGTGGAAGGGCTGGAAGGGAGACTGTGGAGGAGTAGTAGACTCCAAAATTTTATTAAGGTAGTTATCGAGATACTCGAAGAGGTCGGAGTTGTCTATGTTAATAAAGTTTGTTGTTTTCCAAGGGGGAGGACGATATACTTATAGAAGTAGAGCGGTAAGAGAACGGCTATTAGTGGTTAAAAAAGTGAGCACCTAAGTAGTTATAAGTAAGCAGTAGACTTATAAGCAGATTTATAAGCAGACTCACGGGTAGACTTACAGGTAGATATACCGCTAAAATTATATATAGCCCCTTAGGATTATATATTAAGTGAAGCCGTATCCAGTAAAGTATTAATTAGTGTTGACTTAGGCTTATCCTTATTAGCTTTATCTAGACCTTCTACTATAGCAGTGTCCCCTCGTAGTTTTGCATTAAAACTATTAATAAGTGAGCTCTAATATGCTGGCTGTTTTGGAGCCTTTGGCTTCCTAGTACTAGAGCTTAACTACAATAAAGTTGGCTTAGTCTTTAACTTCTTAACTTGCTCCTTTTCTTTCTTAATCGCGCTAGTTAACTTTTGAGTTCCAAGATCAACAATATCTGTATATTATAAAAGGCTTTTCCGTACAGTAGATCTTTGTGCAATATTGGCCGATAGCTTAAGAGCCAGATTATATACATCAAGTAATACATTAGCTGGTGTATGGTGCGTACTATTGAACTCCCTAAATATACTCTCTATAGCGTCCCGTAGATCTAGACAATAACTGGCAGTAAGTAATACGCGAGTAAATAATCGAGTAATATCTAAGCTTGTTTGCCTACGGCCTTAAAGAAGAAGTTTAAGCACTAGATTGTGGTGCTTATTAAGTTAGTCTATCTCAAACCAACTATCTTTCTTGCCTCTGCAGTTAACTAGTGTATTAGTAAGTAGCGCCCGTTTAAGATCAGGATATATGGCGTCAGTTGTAAGTAGTCTGGTAAGATATAGAGCTAGACAAGTATATTAAGTCTTTAAGCTTCCAGCAAATAAAATACAGCAGCGAACAATTACCCGCTTAATAAGCCCAATATCAGCGTACTTAATTGCATACCTTAGGGTAAGATAGACCTCCATATCTTATACAAAGCGACGATGATTCTGAAACATTTTATTAGGTGGATTAGTATTATAAGGTTGTTTGGCATTAGGAAAGAACTCCTCTTAAACACTTTCTATAATCTGAAGGATCCTAGCTCTTGCTTGTATTAAGCAATCGCCTGTCCTTATATCTGCCCTAATAAGCTATTTATCAATCGCTTCCTTTCCACGGTCTGTAACATCTGGAGGGAGAAAGTTTAGGAAAAGCGCGGCAATTTGAGCGTTAAAGGACTTAATAGCCACCTCCTCTTTATAGTGAAAGGGCGTTTTAGAACCCTAATGTGCGCCAAGGTAAAGCTTGCTATAATCCAACGAGTTAATGCAGCCAGATGATCCGCCATAAATATTATATATTATATCCATATAGTTAGTTCGCCAGTGAAATAATCCAGGTACTGGAAGGAACCATTTAAGCCGCTTAAAGGGGTCCATTTCTAGCTGACGCTCTTGCTGTACTAACTGAAGAAGTCCTATAGTCTTCTAATCGCCGTTAATTAAGACTAGTTCCTCATTATTAAATAAACCCTCTTTATACCCTAACTGGCCTTCTTGAAAGCCGCATTCGCTATTGTTACCACCAAATATATTCCTAAGAACGCCATACGTGCCTTCCAAGGTGCCTTTATTCTCGAGAATTGGGCCTAGGGCAAAGTGATATAGCTTTTGCGGAGGAAGACGATCTACCGTGGGCATATCAGGCTAGAATGAATTGGAAAGCTCTAGCTCTTTAGCCTTAGGCAATATATACGCGATAGCTTCAGCAATCCAATGCTGCTAACACTATTCCATATGGTGATTAACCTGGTTGCCAGGATGGTTAAATATTGCGCTATAAGTAAGCTTTACCGTTGGCTTTAACATATAAGTATAAAGCCCACCCAAAGGAAATTCAGGGTTAAGTATAAGCTTAAATATAGTAGCAGAGATATACTTATGCGCCTTTAAGGTAGTCTTATGTCGAACTCTCTCATTCTAGTCAAAGTTATCATATACGATCGTCAATTGGTTGCGGCTTTATAATACAGTTGCCTTAATTCTGATCTATAAGGAAGTTACTATAATATTACACTATAAGGCCTGAGACGCCTTACTGCCCACACCGTATATTAGACTTCAAGTACACCCCCTACCTGTAAGGCCCGAGCGACCTTATTAAAATTGTTAAGAGTAAAATCATATACTCTGCCAACCTCCTCCAGCTCCTTATATATCTTTGTAAGAGTAGTCCAAGATACTGTAACTCCTAGCTTATAAAGCAGCGTAATACACCTCCGCTTAACGCCTATATTGAGTAAATAAATACCAAGTGTCGCATAGAATAGGAAGCTTGATTAAGGAGCCCGTATATTCAATAGGATCGCGCATATTATGAAGATATTACTGCGGTAGGGAGTAAGATCATAAGAGCCACTATACTGTCTCTCCTAAACTAGAGCTGTAAGAAAGCTCTATAGCATAGGAGCTATTCTTTCCACGTCAACAACAATTGTATTAAGCTTAAGCTCTTTAACTGGCTCCTTTGGGTTAAATCGCCCGAGCCTTCCAGGTATAGAAGTCCCATTCTCCTGCCTTAGACGCGTAAGATCCTCCAGCTCCCTATATATTTGCCTGCACAACGGCTCTTAATGCAGCCTTCCTAGCTTTTAGTTACCGTGTAGTAAAAGCTGTTCTTCAATAACTGGATTCTTAAATATTGCTTGCCAAAGCCTATTTGCGCGTTAACTTAGTGGATTATGACCAGAAGAGGAGGGCGCAGTTACAAAATGCTCAAGAAAGGTCATAAAGCCCCAGCGGTATTTATATATCTGCGCCAGTATGGAATCAACTTGGTCGCGATTAGATGCAAATACACGCAAATTTTGACTGTTTCCTAATCCTGGCTCATCGGTTTGAGTGCCTTAGCTGCAGTAAGAGCGCTGCTGCGGTATTTGGCGTTTAGGAGAGAGGGCTACTACTCGGTCGCGTCGCGCGCGATGATGCAACAATAGAGTCGAATCGGGCAAATTAGACGACGTAGTCTTCTTCGCCAGGTTTGATTTAGTTATTCTAGCCATTAGAAATAGCTTAGGGAGCTATAGGTGTTGATATAATGAAGCTTAAAGTAGGTGTATATAGGCCATATAACCCCGCACGATTCATATTAAAGATTAGACGGCGTACCAGACCTTCTAACGAAGGTTTTCTTGAAACGGTTTAGCGTGATGGTAAAACCTCGGCAGAAGGTCTGGGAACGAGATAACTTTTATCGACCTATAGTATAGATTAGTCAGCATTCTTTAGTATGCTATATAGAAGGCTTGCCGGAATTTGAGCCTCTAAGGAGGATATCGCAAAAAACCCTTCCGAGATCTTCCGCATCCAGCTCAGGGACTCGAGCCAGTGAAGGAAGTGCGCGTGGAGGAAAATGCAGAGCTCGTCACTATCTGTGATACATTTTCCACTGTGCTGCAGGTGATACACCCAGTAAAGGCAAGCGTATTCGAGATCGGGAGGTATGTGGCTGGCGATAATCGCCTTGTCGATCTCATACCTCGGCTTTCCAGGGTCTCGAACACTGCAGATGTCTTTGCTGAGCCCGTTTTCCATCCGCTGGATGCATTTTGACGCGAGCACCGCATGTAATTCTTCAGTGTTTACTCGAAATTCAGCAGTGCCTGTTCCCTCTTGTCCAAGCAAGAAGTCACTAAATGACTTGTGTAGTATCTCCACCGGTGCCTCACGGTCGCCGGGAATATTGAGTACTGCATGAAGATTTCGGAGCCAATGATTGACGCTGGATTCGTCCATGTCGAGGAGAGCCGCTAAAGCAGGAGCTGGAAGCGGAGTAGGGAGAAGAATGATGGAGCCCAGGATCCGCAGTAGTTGCGATTTTTCTTCGCTGTCAAGACCGTCGGAGGATTTCTCATTTTCGACTGTACCAAACAAATCTTGAAGGATCGGCACATAAATCTGGTTGAGTTGTGATGTATTGCTGTCACAATCCTTCAGCCAGCGCTCCAGCCGCTTGATTGGGTTTTTCTTTCCCGTCCCATCATCGACGAACCGACAGAGAATTGCCGCGTAAATAAACAGCGGTGATGGGTTTGTGGCCAAGGTGATGAGATGGTCTAGGTCCTTAGGGTCCGGCCAAGGATCTTCTGTGATCTCGTTATTAGTCTTGATGGTTGCGAATCTTTCTACCAAGAAGGTGGATATATCGGCCTTGGTTTCCTCGGAGAAGTCTTCAAGCAGCGATAAACTGCGGTAGGAAATTTGCTTGCGTTGGAGACTTCTGAAGGCACCAACAATAGGATAAGCGAATCTGCTTGTCAGAAACACGCCCAAGCGGACTGTACTGAGTTCCTGCAGTTGCGATAATAGATCAAAAATGATGCGAATATCTCCGCCGTCTTCGCATTCGTCTAAAGCGTCGATGACAATAACTCTGTTCAAGATAGGTTGTGACGCGTCGGTGAACACTTGCGAGAGTGGGGTCAGGATAAGCGTCTTGAACTGTTCCCTTAGAGCCTTCGTTTCTAGTCCAATATTTCCTGGCTTTTCTAGAGATTCCCTCAGGGATCTCTTGAAGGTAGGGACCGTAGCGATCAGTTGGCTGGCGATAGTCGGAAAAAACCGACTCGCGCTGTTGCGGCCTTCCTTTTCTCTCTTGAAGAAATAGCTAGCCCCCAGCAGGCCGGTATCGGCAAGGGATTGCGCGATACTGCGACTAATAGTTGACTTCCCAGTGCCAGCAGGGCCGTAGACCCAGAAGAGAGTCTCGCGGTTGATGTCGTTTGCCCATGCCATGATCTGATTCCGTATGCTCACCCTAGTACCTTGCTGGCATGGTTGAATGTGCTGGTCCTCGGCACTACTGTAAAGGGCACTTGGCACTATCGGGAGGTCATACTTAGAGTCATTTCTCAGCTCGGCAATCTCTTGCAAAATGCCTTCGGACTCGGTGACTGAAAGAAGCCGGTGCATAGGTTTGAAAGATTCCCTTGCGTTCTCGCTAAGTTCCTCCAGCTTTCGACTTAGACCAGCATCATTTATTTTTTTGAAGTCGCTGCCAAGAATACTTTCGAGTTGTTGGACCTTGGACAGCATGCCATCCCAGTCCTCGCGTTGGATCAAATCTCGTCCAAGATTTCGCAGCCCGCTCCGAAAGAATCGTAAAACACTTCTAAATTGGAACTCGAGGATGTGCTGATACAGGTCTACAACATCTTTCTCGAATGCTTCCTTTAAATCTTCGGGAACGATGATAGTCGAGTTCTGATTCTTCGGAAATAACAGAGGTTCAAGCGCGACGTAGTAGCGCATGCGGGCTGTAACGTAGGTGAATCCGGCCCAATTGGCCTGTCCTGTGGCGCCGGGCTGCGCAAAGAGTGGTAAAATGAGACAAATACCACACCAAGCCATTGAGGCTTCCGGAGAAGCCTTGACAGCCTCATCAATCAAAGCCTTCCCCCATTGCACCAACTTCGCAGCTTGCGCAATTTGATCCTCAAGTACAAATTCGTAGCCGGCAATGTGATATTTAATCTTCTTTTCATCCATTCGTTGTCGCCCAGCTTCGACTATTTTCTTTAGTTGCTCTCGACGTTTCTGGAGATTCGTATTCTCAATTCGGTTGTCAGTATCGTCCAAATATTCGCTGGCCTGATCAGGGGAAGTCCTGCCCAGCGTGTTCAAATTGGAATCTGTGACGAGATCAGCGGCCGCGATTTATACCCTGTATCTGATACACACTCGTCTTCGACAACTCCCTTGAAAGCACTTTCTCATAGTTCTCCACCAATTTTGGATCTTCGGTTCCGAGGGCGGCATACGCACGATCCCAAAGCGACGGACGTCCGTTGTCCCTCCCGCGGCCTGACACCGTGGCTCTTTTTACCATGTCCTGCAATATTGGGTCCTCCTCGGCAGGGAGCTCGTCGTAACGAAGAACATCTTCCCAGTCAACATTAAACGCGGTGGGAGAGGCATCAACGTAAATTTCATCGTCTGGGATGTTACCACCGTCTCGGTGCGATGAGTTGTGATCCAAAATGCCAATTGCTGTCGTTTCCTCAATATCCGAATCTGACTCTCGTGGCAATAAAGGCAGGTCAGGCAAATCCAAATCTTCTATTTGTTGCCCTGTGTCGGATCCGTGACGTTGAGAAGAGGCATTGCTGCTCTGCGAATCACTATCATCTTTATTTTCGTTTCCATCACCCTTATTTGCATATCTCGAAGACCTGGTGTCATGCTCTGCTTTGCCACTTTCAGCTGTCTCATTTGTCCTTGGCAGTGCGAAAAGTGCGATTTCCTGTAAGTGGCGAGAGACATGGTTTTTCAATTTCTTAGAATCTCGCATGCAAAGGTTGCAAGTCCCTTCAATGCTACGGGAGGGTCGTCGGAACATGTCATGGATTGGAGCAAATTGGCCCTCGTCAAACGCCGTGTTGTGATCGGCTTGCATATGCTTAAGAAAATCTTCTTGCTTATCGTATTCAGGATGATAATCGGTATTGCAGAACCATTTCACCCTGTGGCGTTGTGCCTCGTGCTTGTACCATTCATCTCTACTCTCGAAGAAATGATCATAAAGTTCGCAATCCGCGTAAGTACAAACGTAGGGCTGGAGATCTTCGAAGACGTGTTTCCTAGGATAGAGTGAGCAAGAACACTCAAATTGGAGTCGGTTACTCTCACTTCCACTTATGGTCTGTGGTTATATTTTTTGTGATCAAACAATACGGACACTCAAACCAGTCCAGTTCCTTCCCACCATTGCCTTTAGGTCTTGGAGGTACTTCGACTCGGAGATCCTTTCTAGCGAAACTCGATGCCACTGATGACTTTGATTCTGCGACGGATGGAGCGCAAAGAGCCATTGGATTAATGTTGTCCTGTGCAACCACTAAAGGGACTTCTCCGGGTCGCACCGTGGTAGCTTTTGAACGTAGTGTAAAATGGGAACTTGCCGCCTGACTCATCGCGACTTGACTCCTAGATTGAACATGCTGAGGCTCAGTACTGGCCTCCATGGTGAGCGACTTTGAAGCCGACCCTGATGGTAACGATAACTTTGGCTGGACCCGAGATGTATCAAGGTTCTTGCCATGGGCTTCCCTATAGTAGAGCATCTGCCGGCGGCGCGTGATCATTTTGCCCAGTCGAGTCGCAACATCAGGATCCAGCTTGGGAAATTTGTCCCTGATATAGAATACGTCAAAATGTTGATAGCAAGACGATTCAAGTGATATCTTATGCTTTAAACGGTCGAGAGGAGCTGGTTTACGGATAGGAATTCGATATAGACAGTTGATCGTCAACCTGATGGACTCCAAAAGACGAGGCATTTCTAGCGTTGGCATCCGTCCGAGCCTAATAATGGGATCTGAGGGCAAGTCAGAACTTGCAGTGGTTTCAGGCATCTCCATCGCATTTGAATTTTCCTTGTCGTAATCCTGAAGCTGTTTCGTCCTTTGGGAAGCAACGCTATCACCAGTGGAGTCCGATGAGACCTCCCATGGCGAGTCATATGAATCCTCCTCTTCCTCGTTAGCCTCAGATGTTGACGAACTCGAGGGTTCCCCATCCGACTCTCCGATATGTTCCTCGAAGGGTTTCCGTTTACCACGAATAAGCGATGCGGCGTTCGCGATCTTTTCATCCAGAGTTGCCAAAAGATTGAGCACCTGATTTTTGAAGAACGACGCTTCCCGCAATCGATAGTCCAACGATATCTCATAGCGCTTCGCGGAATGGGCTGCGCCGACGTTCCCAGCCCATATCTTATACTTGTCGAATTCTTCTTGAACGTCATTTAGCGGTATCTGATCTTTAAAATCTCGTACAGGGTGCTGAATCACATTAATAAGATCCTCAAACGCGAAATAGCACTTTGCATGTACTTCTGAGATAAGCGCTGTCATTGACGCCAGGCGACTTCATGAGTGAGATAGATGCAACGAAGACGGACAGAGACGAAGCGTCCAAGGCTGAAGATTGGGATGGTAGATGGTGTTACGGGAGACTGAAACGGATTGTATTGGGGTCAAAAAGGCGGGGAAGCTGAACCTTGCAAACATTATCGCGAAACATCAATCTTGAGTATCCCATCTCATTGCCAGAATGTCGGGTTTCGAGATCGCAGGTGCTGTTCTTGGGTCGATTCCGCTCATCATCAGTGCACTTGAGCACTATAGAGATGGGGTGAGAAGCTCCTTCGTTCGAACCGCAAGGCTGAGTGCTAATTCCCGTGGACAGGTTGCTGTCATGAAGAACATAAAGGAGTATGAGTGCATATTCAGCGACATTCGGATCTCCTTTACTGCGTCAGTGGTAATCTATATGGATTCCTGCTACCAGCTTCTGAGCCCGCTTAACCTTCCAGACCAGCAGATGAACGATCTGCTGGAAGAGCGGAAGCGAGAGGCCTGGAAGACTCCGCAGCTTCAGAAGGATCTCGAGAAGCGGCTAGGCCCTAAGTGCAAGATCTATCTATCGCTAGTGGACAAGCTAAATAGGAGGATCTTACTATTTTGCAAGAAGTTACAGTTAAATGACAACCTCATGGCACGTATACCTAACGTACTAATGCGGAAAGAGACTAACCGCATTTAGCCTCCTTGGGTCGGACCGGATGGAAACATCGATGAAAAGGCACGCAATAAGTTCTTTAAGAATCCCTGGACAAGAATAAAGGGCGGCTTTGATTCGGACAGATATGCCATACTCCTGCAAAATATCGATAGCGATATCGACAAGATATCAAAGTTAACAGCTGGAGCGGTGCAACTAGAACCCCTACGCGCTGAGAGGAAGAACCGACTACAGTCTACATATTGGAAGAATATTCGAGATCAAGCACAGAGACTGTTCGGGAGCCTCAGCTCACGATTCCATCCCTGCTCATGTTATCATCCGCATAAGGCCAACCTCCGGTTAGAAATTCGGAACGGCTATGATGTCGAGGAAGATACTGTTCGGTTCGCATTCCTTTTTACATTTGAGAAGTCTTTATGCGGGCCTAAGTCCTTTCCATGGGACTGGCGGGATATCGAGATCGAGACGTCACAATGCTCCGATGCACCGTGAGTACCTCACGAACATTCATCGTTCAAAAAAATTGCTATCAATCATCACATCCACTAATATCGGAGCAGTGCAACGATATCTCCACTGCCTTCTTCAACATGTATAATAAAGAAATCAGCACGCTTTGCCCCCTCCATCGCCGTCTCATCTTCTATTCCTTTACAGTCTACCCAACGTTCTCCATCCCCTCCCCCTGCCTTAAAAATCGACAACCTCTGTAATGCCCTTATGCAAGGCTACAACTCGAAATGCTGTCTCGGCTTCCTTGAAGACCAGCCGTGGCAACACCATGTCTACTCGGTTCCCGGCCCCGGCACCTCTAACCAAATCTCCGAAGCGGCCTCCCTAAAAGAAGTAATATGCGTCAACAAATCCACAATGGCTACTCGAGAAAAATGTACATTGGCACTCACGCTCGCATCCGCTGTTCTTCAGCTTTATAATACGCCGTGGTTACCCAAGACCTGGGATATCAAAGATATATTTATGTTGAAGACTAGTACTGGGAGTGCATTGCCATCGCTTTTCTACGTTTCGCAAACCTTCGACTCTACTACCACAGCCGCCGCGATAGCAAAACGGCGCCGCTGCGTTAAAAACGAAATGGTATTTGCACTAGGGGTCGCCCTTCTTGAACTCTCGCACGGGCAACCTCTCCTCTCCCTCCACACCCCCGACGACCTAAACGAGCAGGGGGTGGAGGATAGTATGACGGAAGTGTCAATAGCAACGAGACTAGCGGATAAGATTCATGAGCGCGAGATGGATAATTATGCGAAAGCCGTGCTAAGGTGTGTCAGGTGTAATTTTGATACGTTTACTTGTGATTTTGAGGATCGGGAGTTTAGAGAGAAGTTTTTTGAGGGAGTGGTGGCGCCGCTGAGGGCGGATTATGAGATGCTACTGGTGGTAAGCCATAAATATGACTTATGAGCATTTTGGATGGAGTAGTTTGTTTAAGACATTTGCAAGGGTTTGAAGCATCTGGCATAGCGTTGAAGTAGGAATGAAAGACTTTATCCCCCTTTCCAGCAATTACTAGGAGTTTGATCACTATTCTCGTCGCCTATTGTTGTTACATTTAGCCTTACTCCTTTTATCTCTTGACCCGTTCAGCGTCAACGAGTAAGTGGCTCGTGCGCGAACACCAGTTTTAAACCAGTCTTGCGGTCGATACCCGATACCCCCGATACGTATCGCCGATACTCATACGAAGGCTTGGCATTTACACAAACATCCAAAATTTTACTTGTATGATGCTACAATGGCTAATTAGAATTCTATTCTTTTATCTAATAACCTTAAAACTCTTAATTCTCTTAATAGAAATACCGATACTGTTCTCTTTACTAGTAATACTAATACTATATCAACCTTAGTATCTTGTACAACACCTAAACTTACTTCCTTAATCCATAAACATGCTCGTCTTGCAGATGACGATAAACGTTATATAAAGAAGGGTTACTATTTCTGTAAATACTACGAGCCTTTAGATCCTAAAGGGTGTTATCCTTTAATATATGGCCTTAAACTACACCTTAAAAGGGAGTATGATATTAACTGGACAATAGCTAAGAATAAGTCTTATATAATATTATAAGATTATGCAAAGGATTTAGTTTAATAATTGTATAAAAGCCTTTTAGAAAAGGGGGGAATTAAGGGGCTTAAGGGTAAAGTTCTTTGTTATATAGTAGAAAAAGACTTAATTCAACAAACGCTGGTAGATCTAATTATTATATAACAGCTCCCTTTTTTATGCATTAAATAGCCAGAATTTTATGCTTTTGTTAAAGCACTTAATTAAGAGGCTAATTAACCTACTATTATCCTAATATATTACTTAACAATTACAGAATGGATTTAATGTTATTATATTAATAATTAGGATATTGTATAACAAGTACTTTAATCTATAAAGATACCTATTTATCTTATAGTTGATATCTGGACGTGTCCTAATTATACTCTTCTTTTTGGCATCTGTACTAGCTTTCTTGATATTAATAATCACTATTATAATATCTTAATTAGCCTTCGTATGGTACAGAGTTAAAGTGGTAAGGATTAATAGGAAGCACTTTAACCTATTCTTAAGTTATATGGTATTTAAACAAAGATTAGAGTACTTATTGGCGACAATATAGGATTAAATAATATTCTATATTATATAATATCTAAATGGCTTATCCTTACGCATAAGATTTCCTAGAATGTGTTATACTAAAGAATTTGTTACTAGGGACACGTTATTAATCTAATTATTTAAGCTTTCCTCTTTCCCTCAAAGAAGGATTAGAAGCTTATAGAGTTATATAACTAAGAAGACAAAGCAGAGCGGGAAGGAGACGAAGAAGAAGATAATAACAACAAGGAGGATATAAGAGGCCAGCCTAACCGGAACGTATAATTATCTAATCGGCAGTGTCACAGGTAAGTAAAAGGTAAGTCAAAGGTAGAATAAGTTGCATGTATTAGAGGACAAATGCTTCTAACCACTTCTATTTAGAGACTAATCGCTAGTTCTTCTCTAGAGGAGAACCAGCTTCCTATATAAACCTTCTAAGACACTAGTAAAACCTTTCGCCCCTATTTATCTGACTATGTCTCCTCTAGGACATATATAGGACGTAGACGGGACATTAATAAAACCTCCTACTGTCTTATCTAATATGTACCTCCTAGAGGGTTCTGTTATAATTGCCTCCCCTTTTAGGGTCTTGGTCCTCTAAGACTTCGCCTCTTAATAAACTCTTATAGAGTTCCAACTAAAACCACTAGGGAAGTTCTTCAGTGGAAAAGTACTCTATAATACAGCTTATCGCCGGTTCTTTACTAGCGTGGAACCTTACTTTGTCTTTTATTCCTCCGCTCTTCTTCTACTATAGCTCTTTACAGTGCCTTTATAATAGAACTTTAATAATAATAATGAAAATTAAATGGGATTCACCTTCCTTATTATAAGAATTTGTTATAAGCTAATCTAGAGGTTGTCCTATACAACGCGTTAACTAGCCACTATCCCTATTTACCTAAAATAGGTTCTAATAATAACGTCTTAATGTTAATTTCTTCCAGTTTATAAGCTGTTGTCTCTTACGCGTCTTTCTATTAACAACACCATTCGTCTCGCCTTTTAGTAGACTGTTTTTTATTATATCTTAGCTTTCAGCTTCCGCATCTCCAGCTATTCTTTCCACCACTACTCCGTTCTCTTCTTACGACGCGTCTATAGGTAACAGGATCCCCATTTTATCTCTTTAATAATACTGACTTCCCATAGTTTTCTCTTATAATGGCTCGTGATCGTGCTGCGCGTCCCTAGACTAGCGGCGGCGTTATCCCTACTCTATTAGCACCATAGACTACCTCTATTACTCCTATAGTGGTTTCTCTAAAGTGCTGCCGTTATTATGTTTACGCGCTCACGTTAGACCCGTCCTATACCTATAAGATACCGCGCTCTAGCGAGAACAGATCTAAGTGTTCCTACTATTACAGCTAGAAAAAGACCTATGTTCTAATATTTCCTATTCTATCCTATTCTGGACTCTACTAACTATATTAGATCCCCGCTATCTATACATATAAGGCTCACTGGCTCTAACGCGCCATTAGGGATTTCCATCTATATTAGAACAGTAAAAGATAGGGATAGAAGGTGTCTTCTATTACTTACAGCCTTTTTAATTTAATAAGGGTTTCTACTGCTGTGGAGACACAGTAATCTTGGACATATAGTGTCCAGGAGCGTATATATAAGCAGCTTGTTCTTATAAATAACAACATTTACACTCTTACGCGGGCCTTTCTGGCTAGGTGAGTCTCTTTAGTAACACATTTAGGAACTATACTAACTCTTTAATTGTTAACTTTCTGATCCCAGCCTAGATACCAATTTAGAGCCTAGGGATAACACTAAGGATAGTAATAAAGATAAACGTTCTCCCCGCCAGTCCCCTAGCTGTAGTGGTCCATTTAGTTCCCGCCACTTTAAGAAAAATATTAGTAAGAATGCTAATGCTTCTAGGGATAGGAGTGCTAATAATACTACTAGCAATAACGTTAAGATGGAGGAGGAGGCTCCTATTACTACTTTTAGTATTTAAGTTGTTATCTTATTCTTTCTTTCTTCTTATAGAATAGCTTTATATAGTGTCTCTCTAGTGCTTCCAGGATGCCCTAGTACTGGGAATTAACTTTATACTTTAGGGATACCTCTATTTTTATTTTTAGTAATAGTCCGTATAAAAGCAGCATACTACTATAATCTCCGTATATAATAAACGGGTGGTGTTCTTATAGGTACTTCACAATTTCTTAAAATTTCTGAATCTTTGCTCTATGTCTTTTTAGTCCTCTTTATATTATTAACTCTATTACATATCTCCAGTGTCAGACCAGACACTCTCCTTTTATCCCTTAGGAACCCTTCTAAATCCCTAGGGCCCCTTCTTCTAGTACTACTACTTATTCTTAAACAGCATCCTCTTTGGATAGCATCCCTAGTGGTTCTTATATAGATCCCTATATCTTTCTCTTATAGGATTCTAGGATCCCTATTATAATAGCAAAACGTTCCCGTTTTTAATGCCTGTGCTAGACCTTATAGTTTTAATTTATAGGGTCTTCCCTATTGTCTTATCTATAGTATATCCGGAACCGTTGCTAAATCCTAATTTATAGTCTTTAGGAAAGTTTTAATTGCCGTCTTATATCCTAGCTAAAGGTGCTCCTTAGGTTCCCAACTATTATACGCCTAGAAGTATCCTTTCTAATAAACTAAAAATTCGCGTTTCTTCTAACACCATCTTTAGTCTAGAATATCTTCTATATTCCATTCTAGTTCCCCATTAATTTCGCTAGGTAGGGGTGGTTCTATACCATCTCTTCTCTAGTATAACTCTAATAAGGAAACATGAAATATAGGATGTATTAAATATAATTTTAGTAATTCTAATTTATAGGCTTAATTTTCTTTAGTTTTCCTAACTATCTTAAAGGGTCCAAGCTACCTATAGTCTAGCTTCTTCTTAATACGTTTCGTCCGGATGTTTTTTATAGACAGTAAAACTTCATCTCCTATTTTAAATTCTTTAGGCATATATCCCTTGTTATAGTACCTTTTTTATATAGCCTGGGCGTCTAGTAAGTGCTTTTTAAGTTCTTCTCTATAAATTCTTATTTGCTTAATTCTCTCGGACGCCGCTAGGGCCTCTCTTTTAGGAATGATATCCTTAACATTCTAGGGGTTATTTGCTTTTACCCCAAATAGTGCTTTATAAGGGGTCATTTTTATACTGCTGTAGATGCTTATATTATATACGTATTATGCTAGAGCTAACTATAATGGCCAATCATCCTATTAATAATTAATATAGCAGTAGAGGTAGTGTTCTAATAACGCATTTAAACGCTCTGTTTATCTATCTGTTTGTAGGTAAAAGGCAGTGCTTATCTTTCGCCGTATTTTTAATAGAAGACAGAATAAAGCCCAAAATGCGCTATTAAATATAGTACCTCTGTCGGACATAATTCCCCTTAGTGTGCTGAATAAGAGCCACTGCTCTAAAAACAGGTCTACCAGTTCCGCTGCTGTAATTATTATTATAACAGCAAAATACCCTAAAAACTTTGTATATCTGTTAATAATTACTAGGATAGCATTAGCAACCTCTCCTATTCTTATTTTAGTAGGGGGTAAGCCTATTATAAAATCTATTATTAATTCTAATATAGGTCCTTACAAAATAGGAAGCACTGATAACTCGCTATATAGGCAATACCTAGATATCTATACCCTTTGGCACGTATTATATCTTAATATATAGTCCCTAACTTCTTTAGATATTCTATCCCAAAAGTATTTCCTTCAAACGGCCTTAAGGGTCCTATTGGCACTGTAGTAACCCCTAAAAGGGTTATTATGGAAGACCTTTAAAATTTTGTCTTAAACTATTTAGTCCTTTAGGATATATACAGCACCCTTAAAGCGTAATAAACCCTTTTAGTCTTACTACTACAGCTTCTTAGTAACTCCGGCCAAGTTGGTCTCTACTATATCTTTCTACCTCTCCCCAGAAACAAAGGCGTCCCTTTATTATACTTAAAGAAGAAGATCCGGAAAGGTTTTATATAGATTACTTATTTCCGTTTCGCCCGCTGCTATTACGGACCCTAGGCGTGGCACGAGATATTTTAAACTATTAGTGCCAGCAGATTCTCCTGCCGTTGTATAGTGTACTATACTGCGGATAGGCATCTCGCCTATCCCCTCTAAATCTAGAAACTCGCAGCTAATGCGCCGTTGAGTTAAAGGTGCCGTAACACCCCTAGCATATCCCATAGAATTCTTGCTAATTCTAGGGTACGCCAACTTTATAATATCTGCTTAGTCTATAACCTGGTCCGTAACTATATCCTATAGCTCTATTATTATGGTGCTTCGCAGCTGTATTACTGGGACCTCTGCCCTACTGTGGAATTCTATAGTTCTAGGGAAAGATTCTTCTTTCTTCCTAAACAAATTTTGCAATGTGGGAATTATTTCCCCTATACTATCCTAGATTCTCCCAGTCTTATAATCTAGACATCTTAATAACCTATTAGCGGGATTTATCTTTTCTGGGCAGTACGTAATCTTAAAGTTATACTATAATAGTGCCTCCGCCTATCTGGCTTGTCGACCGCTTAACACCTTTATAGTTATAAAGTATTTTAGGTTGTTATGGTCTATAAGAACTTTAATAGGATAATTGCTTCCCATATAATAATATCGCCAGTGCTTTATTGCTATAACTATTACGAGTAGCTTCTGGTCGTGCGTTATATAACGCTGCTTTATAGGGGTTATTTTCCTTAACTAAAACGCTATAGGATACTATTCTCCGTCTTTTAATTAAGATATAATTGCCCCTAGGGTGAAGCTGGATGTATCTATTTTAAGGTATATATGTAGCTCCTAGCAGAAGTGTATTAGGATAGGCGCCAACATAAATAAATCCTTTAACCGGTCTATAGCCTGCTTGGCAGCTTCCCTAAATATAAAGGGTCCTAACTTCTTACCATCTTTAGATCCCTTTAGCAGATTGGTAATTAGGAGTATTACTTATGAGTAATAAACAATAAACCTTTAGTAGAAGTTCGCTGTGCCTATAAAAACCTATACTTCCCTAAACGTTATAGGGTATAGCTATTCCCTAATAGCGTCTACCTGGCTTTTCTCCATTAATACTCCGTTAACGCTAACGATAAAGCCCAGAAAATTAATGCTGGTGATATAGAATAAGCATTTTTTTAGGTTTATATAGAGCTTATATTCCCGCAGTCTTTCTAGTACCATTTGCATGTGGTGCATATATGCTTCGTAGTTATTAGAGTAGACTATAATGTTATTAAAGTAGACTATATATATTATATCTAATAGGCCCAACAATGCCTTATTAATATAGGCCTGGAATATTGCCGGTATATTAGTAAGCCTAAATGGCATTACTAGGTACTTAAAGTGGCCATACTATATTCGGAACGCCATTTTCCATTTATTGCCGGCTTTAATCTAGATTTAATAGTATATATCCTTTAGATCTAATTTTGTAAATATCTTTACGCCTAACAGCCTGTTAATAAGCTCCCCTATTAAGGGTAGCAGGTAGCGATTCTTTATAGTAATCTTATTTAGCGCCTAATAGTTGACATAGAGATGAAGGGTCTTGTCCTTCTTGGGTATAAATATAATTAGTACCCCTGCCTAACTTATAGAAGGCTAAATTCATCCTCTTTAAAGATTGTCTACTATATACTAACGCAATACTGCCAGCTTGTTTTTTAATAGGTTATATAGTGGTCTAAAAGGAGGTTTCTTGTCTCCTATATCTATCTTATGCTCTACCAATATAGGGTTAGGTAAGGTGTGCATAGCTTCCTTATTAGCAATATCCTTTAGGTCTATATATTCCTGTGGAATCTCTAGTTCCTTAACTGCGTATAGCCGGATATTTAAAAATAAATACCCTGTGTCCCCATTTTTAGTATTAAGGGTGGTATATATAGTATACGCCTACCCTTTCTCTTGTATATAGTTTAAGAAAGTCTTTTAATCTTTAACTATAATACGCGGTTAAGACTTCTAGTGTTAATATAAGGCTAAAGGCTAATTAATATCTAAATTAACTTATTAAAGCTATAGGTATCCTAAAATAAGGTTATACCCCTTAATTTCTGCGGCGTAGAAGCGCATCTCCTACGTGTCCTATAGACTATTGCGGTCCTGGCTGGCCACAGAAAAAGTTTATTCTCTATAGCACGGAATCCGGTGACCTCTAATGCTTTAAACGGTACGCACCTACAAGCTACTAAGGTCCAAATCCAATTCTTTTACCAGTAATTAAGAAATAAACCCTATAGTTGCGCCGCTGTCTATAAGGCAGTTTTATGTTACCCATTTATTATTAACTTAAATAGAGACGGGAATAACTATACGGCAGCTTACTCCCTCCTTCTCTTACTAGCCTAGTGTGAGGGAGTAAAAATCTACTAGGCTCTCTCTTTTCCTAATTAAGTATCCTCTTGCTTCTTCTACTGGTAGAAGCGTTATATATAGCCTTTCTTGCCGTAGTAATAATAGCTATATAACTCTTAGTTCTACGGTTTCTGCCTATTATTATTCTAGGGTTAACTAGCGTTACTCTAGGGTTGCAAAGCCTGCTTACGTTATCCTTTTATAGAGTGGTTAGGTTGGAATCTACCCCTTTTATTAAAGCTAGGTCTAGTTCTATGCTCTTTATTATTAGCGTCTCGTTTCTTTTACTTCCCTAAATAGTCTCTTTTAGCGTTCTCAATCTAAGTAGCTTTAAAGATAAACTTTTCTTAGGAGGTAGGAATTTCGCCCTTCTTCTATATAGCCTATTGAATCTTAGGTTATAACTTGGCAAGTAGCTGGTAAAGTTATATAGCGTTATTCCACAGGTCTAAGTAGGGTATATTATCTTCTAGTTCTTCTAAGTAGTTTATAAACTAGACTACACTCTAGCCTTCTCGCTATTTAGCATTATAGTATTGCTGGTTATAATCCATCCCTTAATTAGTAGGGTCTTAAATCTAATTAACCAACCATAACTTAAGTTCGCTGAATTTAAGGGGTGTAGTAAGTTTCTTCTTATAGCGTATCTATAAACTCTTAACAGTGTCACACAGGAAGGTAGAAGCAATTAGTGTCTAATTATACTCATTAGAGTAACGTTTCGGGTCCAGCCGAAACTTAGTTTTACATTAATGGATAAAACAATTACAGTTCCAGAGACTATCACTATTATACTTATTAGGTTCCTTTGTGCGGAATTTAGGTTTTTCTAATGTTATAGCGTAGTATAGCGTTACCCCTTTAAGTCCGCTTCGTGTCTGGGGTGTCTATACTTCCCCTAATTATCCTTGCAATTGTCCTTAGTAGTCTTAATATGCTTATCTTAATTATATCTCCAACTCCTTTATCTTTTGTAGGGTCTCGCGTAGCAACCGCTCTAATAACTCCCTAACGGTGATCGTTTCTAAGGGTCTTGGAAGGTTAGACGGACTAGCCGTAGCTTCCTAGTCTACTCCTTTATAAGTAGAGGGGATGCGCTCCTCTAGGGAGACTCTATCAGCCTCTTATAGTAAGGGCGTTGTTTTAGGGGGTAAGGAGGTATGGCCTATTATTGTTAATTAATAGCTATACGTTCCTTCCGTAAAGGATTATAAGCAATTAGAATTGTAAGAGGCCAGCCTAACCAGAACATATAATTATCTAATTGGCAGTATTATAGGTAAGTAGAAGGTAAGTTAAAGGTAGAATAAGTTGCATATATTAGAGGATAAATGCTTCTAACCACTTCCATTTAGAGACTAATCGCTGGTTCTTCTTTAGAGGAGAACCAGCTTCCTATATAAACCTTCTAAGACACTAGTAAAACCTTTCGCCCCTATCTATCTAACTATGTCTCCTCTGGGACATACATGGGACGTAGACAGGACATTAATGAAACCTCCTACTGTCTTATCTGATATGTACCTCCTGGAGGGTTCCGTTACAGAGGAAGAGAATAAAGAAGATAAAGAAGTTATATAATAGCTAGCTCCTATAAAGACACTATAAGGAAGGGGAAAGGGGAAAAGGAAGACGCAAGAAGTTAAGCTAGAAAGTATTATATAATAAGCAAATTAATCAATAAAGGCAACCTAATTAGCTAAACAAGGTTAAAATATACAAGCAATTTTAGGCCTATTAGGAAAGCTTTATAACCTTATTATTTATATTCGTTCCTCTGCAAATTATACAACATAGTTTATAAGTAAAGCTAGACATATAATTCCTCTTAATAATTATATAAGATGGAATAGCTGGTGGAATATAATAATAGTGGCTCTTAATCCTAAAATTAGGACTAGATTAAGCCTCTATATTAAGAAATATCAAAAAAATATTCCTAAAGAAGATCTCTTATTAATAGATAATTGGATATAGCTTTATATAATACACAACTTCCTTAAAGCCTTCTATAATGCAACCCTTTTTATTAAAGGGAGTTGTCTAATACTTGAAAGAGTTCTAGAATTAATTGCTATTCTTAAATATACTATTTAGAAATTATAGGTATATTATATAATACCCTATTCTTTGCTTTTACTAATAATCTTAAAATAAATCTAAGGATAAGTTTATCCTTTTAGGGGTTATATAAGCCTTAGCAAAGCTTAAGAAGTATTAAAAGGAGCTTACTAAGTCTCTATACTATCTAGCTACATAAGTTCTAAACCCTAAGGCTTATACAACATTTATAAGGAATTAACAGGGTAATCTTACTCTTAAAGGAAAGCAGCAACTCTATATTATATAAAAGCTTTAGGAGAGATTTCTTTTTAAGGTACTACTACTAGATTCTAAGCCATCGTACAACGCCTAAAGAGGAAGAGAAGATATTCCTAAAGAAGAGCTCTCTGAGTTTAAGAAGGCTTATTATGATATGCTTTAAGAGGCTATAGAAGCAGATGAAGTTAATAAGTTTAAGGCATATATCTATAAGAAAGCAATATTACTTCTAAAGAGTTGTATAAAGGCTATTAACTGGTGGTATCTTCTAGCTCAGCGTATCCACTTTCTATGGCTCTTATAACTAGCAATTGAGGTTCTCTTAATACCTGGAATAAGTGATAAGCCAGAAAGGGTATTTTTAGGTGCTTAACGTCGAGTTTTATAGGATCGTACGAAGACCAGTATGAAAATACTTAAGGCAGTAGAATGCTTAAAGGATTAGGTAGCTAAGGAGATTCTAAGTATTCCGCTTTAGATTCTATATTATATAAAGTAGAAATCTACTTTTCTATCTCTTTAGCTTGCTTGTTGCTAGGTTAATAAGTGCACGGAGCGGAAGTTGCGGATATTTTGGATATTGCGGATATTGCGAGTGGATATCGTGAATATTACGAATATTGCGGATATTGCAGTATCGTAATTGGTCTTTGATTGCTAAGTCAGTAGAAATAGGTGGACGTGTGTAAGGTGTCACGGGGGTATCTCGTGACGGTGGCGCAAAATACTGCAGTATCGGATACGTATTGGGGTATCGGCGATAGTATCGGCCGATACTCGGGTATCCTGATACCGGGTATCGGAGGTATTGACCGCAAGACTATTTTAAACCAGTGCTGGCACTAATAAAATCTTATCCAATACGAACCAATAAAATATCGGTATTGCCAATATTGGCAATATTCGGATAATATTGCAATATTACTTAGTATACTAAAATTTTATATTACACCTAAAGGTTATCTTCCATCTATATAATATTATATTATATATCTTCTAAAACTTAAATTATCTCTTATTTTTAATATTATTAGTAGA